>ERZ772958.21-NODE-21-length-59493-cov-4.869696_pt1 | contig 59493 bp, 55 predicted proteins | sample MGYA00580681_ERZ772958 | MGnify/ENA primary metagenome ERZ772958 (study PRJEB29015, sample SAMEA2738089) | human oral metagenome | biome: human oral; feature: human-associated habitat; material: saliva | place: China | collected 2275 ...
TACAACAAAAAACACTCTCTTATCGAGAGTGTTTTCGTTTAATTTAAAATTCGAATTGTAACGTTACGTCTTCCCCATTGATTTGCTTGTTCAACTGTTGTGAAGTGAAGGTCAATGATATTGCCTTTAATCGCTCCACCTGTATCTCCTGCAATCGCAATTCCGTAACCAGGAACTTCAACTAAGCTTCCTAAAGGAATCACGCTTGGGTCAACTGCGATCACTGTTGGATTCTTACGTAAATCGATTCCTGTAGCTGTGTAATAGCTTAATCCAGGTTCATTATAAGAATATCCAGTTGCTTGAACATTTAATGTTCTTCCACCAGATTGGTTGCTTGATACAGCTGCTTGTGTTGTTGGTGTTTCTGATGTCGCAGGTGCTTGCGTTTGAGCAACCGTTGTAGCGGGTTCAGCTGTCGCAGCTTGAGTAGTTGGTGTTTGCTGTGAAGCAGGCGCTACGGTTGGTTTATCTGAAGTTAATTGTGCAACTGCTGTAATAGCTGATGCCACAACTCCAGTTGTTTCTTTCTTTTGTTCTTGAACTTTTGCAAGAGCTTCTTTATTGTCAGCAATTAATTTTTTCAAATCATTTACTGAACCTTCGAACGCTTGACTTTCAGCAGTAAGTTGTTCTTTTTTAGCGACTAAGTCAGTTGACGCTTGTTCTGCTGCTTTTTGTAGGCGTGATAATTCAGCTACTTGCGCGGATAAGTTCTTCAACACTTCTTCATCCGATTGGAATAATTGTTGAAACACAAATAATCGATTTAAGAAATCTGAAATACTTTCTGAATTTAGTAAATGTAAAATACTGTATGAAACAAAGTCAGAAACTTGAATTTGTTGCAATCGTTTAGATGCGACTTGTTTACGTTCTTCCACTTTTGCTTCTTGCGTCGTAATCTTTTCAGCAAGTGTTTCTTTCTCTTTATTGAGAGAATCGATTTGTTGGTTTAAACTTTCAATTTCTTGATATTTCGAATTCACTTTTTGTAATTCTGAAGTTAATTGCGCTTCTAGTTTTTGGATGTCTGCTTCCTCTGCAAATACAGAAGGCGCTAACGGTCCAAACGCTAATAAGAAAGCCATTAAAGCCAGAACAATCTGTTTAATCTTTTTCAAAAGTGATCATCACCACACTTTCTCCAACTTACCTCACATTTTACATGAGAAACATATTGAGAAAGTATCAGTTATATTACAAGAGTGTAACAAATGATTACAATTTTATGATTCTTTAAGATATGCTTTTAGCGCTTCAAGGAGCTCGTCACTGCTAGAAACAATCTCCCCACGAAGTTTCACAAGGCCTGCTGTATAAAGGTTTACATAGCTAAATTGGGACTCAGCCACTTCTTGCAAAGCCTCTAATTTTTGAGGATTATCCGCTCCTTGTTGACGGCTATCTGTGTATAACCCAAGAATTGGCATATCCGCATGATACGCTACTCCGATCTCACTAGCGACACCGACATCAATTGTTGCACCATCTAAAACTGCAATCATTAAGTCTGATTCTAATAATGCATCTGTATCATATTGGGCAATCATCGTTGAGTCTGCATAAGAACTCTTGTCGTTAATCGCCATTTGTTCTTGTGGTAAGTATACCTCTACTCCTGGGAACTGGTTACGAATTTTTTCTACTAGCACTTTGTTAAAGGCCAATTCCATTTCTGAGAATAATGGACTTGCAAAATAAATTTTTGTCATTTGAATACCTCCTCTAATAATCTTATCCTACACTAAATACCGAAAAAAGACCAGAAGACTTTAACGCTTCTGGTCTAATCGTTTATTAATTATATAAAGCATCTACGCGTGCTTGAACAGCCTCATCTTCAAGGAACTCATCATAAGTAGAGCCAAGACGGTCCACAATGCCTTTTGGTCCAATTTCGATAATGCGGTTCGCAGTTGTTTGAATGAACTCATGGTCATGACTTGAGAATAGTAATGAACCTTTGAAGGCGATTAAGCCATCATTCAATGCAGTGATTGATTCTAAGTCTAAGTGGTTTGTTGGGTCGTCTAAAATTAACACATTTGCTTTTGAAAGCATTAATTTAGATAACATACAACGAACTTTTTCTCCCCCTGAAAGAACTGTTACTTGTTTCATAACATCATCTCCAGAGAATAACATACGACCTAAGAAGCTACGTAAGAATGTATTATCTTGTTCTTCAACCGGTGCATATTGACGTAACCATTCTAAGATATTTAAGTTCTCGTTTGAGAATTCTTCTGTCATATCTTTTGGTAAGTAAGCTTGACTAGTTGTGACACCCCATTTGAACGTACCGCTGTCTGCTTCCATTTCGCCTGTTAAGATCTTGAATAATGTTGTAATCGCAATATCTGAACGGCTTAAGAAGGCTACTTTATCGTCTTTAGATAATTGGAAGCTTACGTTTTCGAAAATCAGTTCCCCATCAATTGTTTTTGATAAGCCTTCAACTAATAATAAGTCATTACCGATTTCACGCGCAGGTGAGAAGCCAACGAATGGGTATTTACGACTAGAAGGTTGAATATCATCCAATGTGATTTTATCCAACATTTTTTTACGAGAAGTCGCTTGTTTTGATTTAGAAGCGTTCGCAGAGAAACGAGCGATAAACTCTTGTAACTCTTTGATTTTTTCTTCTTTCTTCGCGTTTTGGTCAACTAATAATTTCGCAGCTAATTGGCTTGAATGTAACCAGAAATCATAGTTCCCCACGAATAATTTAATCTTACCAAAGTCAACGTCCGCCATGTGCGTACATACTTTGTTCAAGAAGTGACGGTCATGGGATACAACAATAACAGTGTTATCAAAGTTGATTAAAAACTCTTCTAACCATGCGATTGATTTTGCATCCAAACCGTTTGTAGGTTCGTCTAATAAAAGAACATCTGGTTTACCGAATAAGGCTTGCGCAAGTAACACTTTAACCTTATCTGCTTCGACTAATTCACTCATTAATTTGTAGTGTTGGTCTTCAGTGATTCCTAAGCCTTGTAATAATTGTGAAGCATCACTTTCTGCTTCCCAACCGTTTAATTCAGCAAATTCACCTTCAAGTTCAGCGGCACGGATTCCATCTTCATCAGAGAAATCTTCTTTCATGTAAATAGCGTCTTTTTCTTTCATGATGTCATATAAATGTTTATGACCCATGATTACAGTATCGATAACGCGTTCATTTTCGAATGCGAAGTGGTCTTGTTTTAAGACTGTTAAACGTTCATGTGGATCTAGGATTACTTCACCAGTCGTTGGTTGTAATTCCCCAGATAAGATTTTTAAGAATGTTGATTTTCCGGCACCGTTCGCACCAATAACTCCATAACAGTTCCCTGGTGTAAAAGTGATGTTTACATCGTCAAATAATTTACGGTCTGAAAATAATAGACTTACGTTTTGTACTTTTAACATTTCGTTCTCCTTTGTTTATGAATTCGATTCATTCTATCATACTCTTACTCTTTTTTAAACCTTTCTACTAACCGTGGTGCAAAAATAAGCTAGTCTGCAGTAGACTAGCTCAAAAAGTATTCTGTATCTTATTTTGTAAATTTCAATTCGCCCTTATTAGTTTAAGAAGACTCTAACTGTGTGTATAAGTTCTTCTGGAATTGGGCCATTTGGTACACCTTCCTTATAGTCTCTTGAAACCTCAAAGCGAAAATACTCCCGTTTATTCTTTCCTGCTCCCCATTTTTCCCAGACGGCTGGAGTAAGACCTTCTTCTTCAACAATGGTAAGGATTGCTAATACTTTGACCAGCTCTTCATATGGATAGTCTTTAATGGTATCATAGACAGACTTTCCAATTTTGAATTTCTTCCCCATAAACATTCCTCCTAAACAGATTATACCGTATAAGGAATATACCGTATACGGTATAACTAACTTTTTATAAAAAAATCCGTAGACAAAATTGCCTACGGATTAACACTATTATTCAGTTACAATAACTGGACGTTTTAAGCGTTCAACCGTTTCAGAAATATTTCTGAAGTGGTCACTGATACGTTCTAAGTTACTTAATAAATCCATTACGAAAATACCTGATTCTGCAGAAGCAATTCCTTTGTTCATTCGTTTCATGTATTTATCGCGAACTTCAATTTTGAGTTTATCGATATCACGTTCGATTTGAATGGCTTCTTGAACTTTGTTTTGGTCACCAGTGGATAAGGCATCAATTGATAACGCGAACCCTTTTTGAACAAGAGCGTATAAGCCATCGAGTTCGTAAGCAGTATCTTCATCTAGGAAGATTTCACGTTCAATAATTGATTTTGCAAAGTCCGCAATGTTTTCTGCGTGATCCCCGATACGCTCAATATCGTTTGCTGTACTAAACAACTCATCGATTGTTTGTTGGTCTTTCGCAGATACACTTTGTTGAGAAATTTCAACTAAATACTTCACAATTGCTTTTTCATACGCATTGATATTTTTCTCATTTTCAAGAGCTTTCTTCACGAGTTTCTTATCACGTGTACGAGCAGCTCCAATCGCATTTTCTAAAGCGCTACTTGTTTCTTGTGCCATAGCAGCAAATTCATACATGGTGTTTTCTAACGCGATGGATGGAGTCACCAAGATACGTTTATCAAGATAACGCGTAATGCTTTCTTCTTCGTCTTCTCCATCTGGAATAATCATTTGGATAAACTTGACTAAAAGATTTGTGAATGGGAATAAGACAATAACGTTGACGATATTGAAAATCGTATGCGCATTGGCGATTTGACGGGCAACATTACCTGGGTCAATGCTTTCAACGACATTCACAAGAATACCGCGAAGGAATAGCATAAAGTAAATTGTACCGATAACGTTAATCATTAAGTGAAATAGAGCTACTTGTTTGCCACGTCTTGAAGTCCCTAAACTACTAATTAAAGCAGTTGTACAAGTTCCGATGTTATCCCCGAAGATGATAAATACAGCAGTTGTAATTGGAAGTACCCCTTGACTCGCAAGAGCGATTAATACCCCAATCGTTGCTGACGAACTTTGTAATACAAGGGTCATTAAAAGACCGATTCCTACTCCGACAAATGGATTGCTGCCATATTGAAGAATCCAGTTTGTAAATTCAGGTAATTCTTTTAACGGTTGTAAAGCAGAACTCAATGAGCTCATACCAATGAATAAAATACCAAAACCAATAAAGATATCACTAGCTTCTTTTACTTTTGGATTTTTAGTAAGCATGTTCGCTACTAAACCTGCAGCAATTACAAGTGGTGCCCATTGTGATAAGTTAAAGGAAACCATTTGGCCTGTTATCGTCGTTCCGACGTTTGCCCCAAAGACAACTCCTACTGCTTGCGCTAATGTCATTAGTCCAGCATTTACGAAACCAACAACCATCACTGTTGTTGCTGATGAGCTTTGGATAATTGTTGTTACAAACATCCCAACAAGTACAGACATAAATCGATTTTTCGTTAATTTACGAATAATCCCTTTTAATCCTTCTCCTGCAACCTTTTGCAATCCGTCGCCCATCAATTGCATCCCATACAGAAATAGGCTTAAACCTGCAATTGCGCCGAGAAACATTGTCGTATACATAAGTCAATAACTCCTTTAAAGTTAAGTGTAATGTGGAATGCTATCCACGTGCATTGTAACATATTGAAAGTCATTAAGAAAGTGTCCGCTTCACATCTGCTTGTTCAAAATGTTCGACTAGAGATTGGATATTTTGAACGTATTCAAGACATCCTACATAGTTTCCTTCTTCATCCCAAACAGCGTGATAGGTTACGTGAACCATCATGCCATCATTCTTAAACCACATCTCTACTTTTTCTTTTTGTTTTGACTTTAATTGTTCAAAAATACTTTTAACAGTTTCGTGTACTTTCGGCGGATGGCATAAAATCACATCACGACCAATTGCACTTGGTGTCCGTTTGAAGATTTTCTCTTCACCATTTCCTTCATTGTAGTATTTCACGATATTATTGTGGTCTACAAACGACAATTCCATCGGTAATAAATTCAAAATCAGATTGAGTTGCTTCAAGGAAAGCGAACCTGTCGATAAAGGAATATCTCCTTCTGCTTCAACCTCAGCTTTCACCTTTACAGGGGCAAAGTCTTTTTTGACCGCCCACTCTTTTTCAGGTTTTACAATACAATATCCATATTCTGGAGACTGAGTGGCAATCGATTCCCAATCGTCAACATGAAAGACTTGTTCTACCATTGGAATCAAAATATTCTCTTCTTTTTGAATCATCTCTAGTAATTCGTCACGAACCACTTCGAATTCTTCTAACACATTCTCTTGGTCGCTAGAAAGAGCCTTCTTGAAATCTTTATATAAGTCACGAATTTGGTCATGAACTCCCCACATTACCTTTGGAGGTGCAGTGATTCCCTTTTTCTCCATAATTGGAAACATCGCGTATTCTTTTCGCTGATAGTGATTATCGAATTGGTCAAGAAGTGAAATTTGGCGATTCAATCCTTTTTTAATGGTTTCATCCTTTGTCTCTAGATAATTCTTCAACAAACGTTCCACACGGTCTAAAGCGCCTCTAATGGCTAAATTTTCCATCTTCATCACATGAACCGGATGACCAGGTTGTTCGAAATCAGCAACTGTTGTTTCTGTATTCACCTTTGATCCCATCAAGTTTGCATGAACATTACATAGGCTCATAATCTCAGCAAAGGTAATCCCTTCACTCATGAGATTGCGTTCCATTAACTGGATTTCATATGGAGTGATTTCATCAAAGGCTTCGTTGAATTCCTTTTGAATGACTTCTTTATCTTCGCCTGCATGTAATCTTAACATCAAGTCTTTTAAGATCTCTTGACGTTGTTCCATCGTGTAATCTTCTTTAGCCATTTAATCCCTGCTTTCTTTGACGATGTATCCATTCATTTCTAATGTTTCTACAATTGTTTCTAAGGGAATTTTTGCAATTTTTGATCCTTTAATTAAATTAGTGATACGACCAACCGTATGAACCATTTGTGGTTGATTGAGAGGTTTAAAACCAATCTCTACAAGCAAATCCTTTACTTCTGGATGCTCCGTAATCGTCGTATAGACGCTATCTTCTAAATAAATTGTATTCAAAGTAGCTCCTCCTATCTAAAAATGCAAGTATAGTGTGAAAAATGGTAGAAAGGTACGAAATAAAAGATAAATAATGAATAAAATAATCGTTACTCGACTAAAAGTAATTTGTGCGATTCCATAAAATCCACGATTTTCATCGATATATTCTTTAATATCTTTCCATTTCAAAATAACTACGAGTACTAAAATAATAAATCCAACTAAATCTAGAAGTTGTACAATAGAAAAGTCTCCTAAATTCATCATTGGTGCCAGATAAATATCAACCACCACTGCAAATAAGAAGTTGTTCATCATATGAAACGCCACTGCCCATTGGAAACCATATTCAAGAGCAACATAAGCAAAAACAATACCCGCCATAAATGTGAAGACTTCTTGTGTAATATTGGCATGGAATAGAGAGAAAATAAGAGCTGTAAATAGAATCGTAAATACTTTTCCGTAACGTTCCAGACGATATCCAATGAACCCTCTAAAGATAAATTCTTCTACAACAGGAGCCATCACGCCTAAATACAGTACAAAAATGATACTAGACGTTAACTCTTCACTTGTATTTGCTACCAGTGTTGCTGGGATGCCCATCTCAAAGAGTAATTTCTCAATTCCTCCTAAAATCAATTTTGAAATTAAACGAACTCCAAATAAACTAGCAGACAGCATCGCAAACGACTCTATAGTCATCTTTCTTGGAGCAACGTGTTCATAAATACGTTTCATTGGGAATTTTTTAGAAATAGACCACAGGAGTAAGCTTAAACCAGCGGCAATAAATAACCCAACTCCCCAAATTCCGTAAAAGTCTTCAGCACTACCCCTCCCCGCTTCTTGAACCGCTGCCTGTTGTCCAGCAGCTGCGAAGAAAAAGAAAACTAACATATAACCAATTAATCTTCTTCCAATGGAAGTAATGTCCTTTTTAAACGATTCTTCCATATCTTCTTGGTAAAATTCATTTTGTGGGTCCATCTCTTCAGCCCCTCTTTGTTCATTAAATGTTACTTCTTCTTTATATGATTCAAACATTTACACACCTCGTGATTTCTTATATTTTTTAAATACTTTTCTTAATCGGAATACCAAGAATATACAACTACTCATTAATCCGATAATGAGTCCAATCCAATAAGAATATGGACCTGCATTAAATACATTATCTAAAATAAAACCGATTGGTAACCCTATTATCCAATAACCAATTAAAAACAGAATGAATGGCATTTGGACATCTTTAAACCCTCTTAGAGTTCCTTGAATTGGAGCTGCCACAGCATCAAACAGTTGGAACAGGAGACTATAGGTTAAAAACACAACCGTTAATTGAATAAAGTCTGGATCCGTTCCGTAAAGTGCGGCCACTGAATGAATATTGAGCGCTAATAAGGTTAACGTCACAATAGCAAGTGTCACAGCCGTCGCAATTCCAATGTAGGCAAACTGCATGGCTGAACGAATATCCTTTCGACCCACTTCGTATGAAACAATAATCGTGAGCGCCGTGGAAATACTAATCGGGAATGCATAAACAACCATCGCAAAATTCATTGCAGCTTGGTGGGATGCGATAATGGATGTTCCAAATTTCGACATGAGTAATCCTACAAATGCGAAAACAGCAACTTCCGCAAATACCGATAACCCTATTGGAATCCCAATCTTAAATGGTTCCTTCCACATTTTGACATCAATTCCACTCCATTTTAAAACATCATATTCTTTTAATACTGGATGTTTTCTAAACACTATAAATGCTACGACAAGTAATCCCCAGTAAGCCAGTGCAGTTCCAAGCCCTGCCCCAGCTCCTCCCATTTCAGGAAAGCCAAACTGACCGTAAATCAGTGAATAGTTAAAGAACATATTGAGCGGAACTACTAATACCATCAACATCATCGATACTTTGGTTAACCCTAAGGCGTCCACAAAAGATCTTAATACACTAAAGAGCAACAACGGAATGAAACCTAAGGATAACCAAGTTAAATAGCCTACTGCTACAGCTTCTACTTCTGGTTCTAAATTCATAATCCCTAAAACAGGTTTCAAAAACAATAAGCCTAAAACAAATAGAGCTAAAGCTAGCACCACGCCAATGATTAAATATTGACGCATTACTTGTTCGATTTTATCCAGTTTCTTCTGACCAAAATATTGCCCAACAATCGGAACAAGACCTGAAATCAACCCCGTCAACAGAGTGAAAAATGGTGCGTACAAACTCCCGCCAATAGATACTCCGGCAAGATGAACTTCGTTATAACGTCCTGTCATTACTGTATCAATAAATTGAGCCGAATAATTGGCAATTTGATAAATTAAAACTGGAATTAAAATGGTTAGCAGAGCTTTAAATTTATGATTTTCTTGTATCGTACTTTTCATCATATCCCCCTAACACAATTCTTCAATCGATTTCACTTTAAAAATAGCACTAGGAAGAACTTTTGGATTACTAGGTTCACTTGTCACAGCGATAAATCCTGCAGTATTTTTGGCAAACTCTTCATCTACAGTTGAGTCACCGATATAGATCATCTCGTTAAAAGGCACCCCAAAACGATTTTGAATCGCATGTAGTGAATCCGTTGCTGGCTTTGAAGGAAATTCATCGGTGGTTCCAACAAAGTCAAATAACTCACCTATTCCAGCAACCTTTAATACAGCTTCTGCCGGTAAACGAGAATCATTGGTCACTAAGGCTATCGTGTATCCTTCTTCTTTCAATCCACTTAGTGCTCTCTTTACCTGCCCAAGAGTTTGGATTTTCTCTGGATGAGACAAAATATAGTCTGCAAAGTAATACACCACAAAGTTATAATTTTCTTCGATATCGATTGCTCTAAATTCATTTATAACTTCTAGCATATCACGAACCGAACCAGCAGCAATCACGCTATTTTCGATGATGTCTGTTTCAGTGATACCAAGACGGTCAAATAACTCGTCGTGCTCTTCATTCGTTAGATTCATCTCATTACGATTTATTAATTCATCAAGAACTAAAATCGTTGGTTCAAACCATAATGTGGACGTATGCGCCTGTATAACCGGCAAATGATTCGCCAATATCACCTAGATAAAAAACCGCATCCGGCAGCGCTTTTCTAACTTTACGGATAACATCTGCATCTATGTCCAATCCACTATACAAATAGTTTGTGCCTTCCAACAAGCGCCCTAAAGACGCCAACTGGCAACCGGCGTCCAGGAGGCTTAGGCTTCGCTCATCCGAATTTAATTTCAACCTTTTCTGCACATAATGCGCATACCGTAGGGACGTGAAGTAGTCGTACTGTAAAACAGCATCTAACTCACAACCCTCTTCATGACCCATCACGTAACCATTCTGCGCCATCATGTTATCCCGCGAGCCTACCGGCGTTTTGCCAAACGAACAGTGAACAACATCGTTATTCCAAAGCAAAGCAGCCAGAATGCGGCCGAAACTATTGTCCACGCCTGAAGATCCTCGCCAGCACCCAGCTCAATAACAATATCCCTGGAAGCGCGAGAAGGAAGATAACGACTAATGGCATTAAGGGAATCAGGCATGTACCTGGGATCGACCAACATTCCCCCACCAAAAGCGAGAACCAGGAACAGCAGCTGAGCAACCGTGATTACGGTCTTCACACTAAATATCTGCCCCAACGAAGCACCAAAAAGGCTCCAGGTAATCATAGTAACCGCAAGGCCTAGAAAACCAGCAAAAAGACTCGCAGTCAATGAGGCTGCGGTGAAGAACAGCGCCATGATCCAAAGAAAAACCAGCCCCACAATGGTAACAGAAATGGCTCCCACTGCTATAGCGATAAACCGCGGAGCAATTCCTACGGGCAGGGTGCGAAGATAAACTCCAAAACCACTTTCTCGATCCTGAGCAACCGAAGCAGAGCATCCAAACAGGCAGGTCGAAAAGCCCAGCATGCTCGTCAGCTGTAGTACCGCTTCCGTGGACGCAACTTCAGAATTGACAACATCGCGGTTAGGTAAGACGAAGAAGACAAAACACACCGTCGGAATAATTATGTTTCCTATCAAAGCGGCAGGATCTCGAAAGGTATCAATCAGCACTAGTCGCAGATGTGCGATCAGTACCTTTAACTGAGAAGCAGAGCGGTCAGGTACTCGTTCAGTTTCCATGCGAACTCTCCAACTTCTCCAGAAAGACGTCCTCTAGACTCCATCCACGCACCCTCAAATCCGTAAACTGCAAACTTGATTGCACCAGACGTTTTATAAACCTGTCAGAATCCGCCGTTCTAACAGTATAAATACCGTTAGCTGAGCTTATATCCGTCGTTGCTCCTGCCAGGTTCGAAATTTCTACTGTCGATGCTGAAGAAACGAAAGTAACCGTTGCACTCTTCTGCATTGCCAGAAAATCTTCGGCAGGACGGTCCTCGATCAGAGCGCCGCCGTCGAGTAGTAAAATTCGACTACTTAGGTATTCGATCTCGTCTAGATAATGAGACGTAATCACCACAGTCACGCCTTCTCCCGCCGCTGCCTGGATCTGGTTCCACATAGTCCGTCGAGCTTCCGGATCCAGCCCTGTCGTCGGTTCATCTAGAATAGCGAGCAGGGGATTGCCAACAAAAGCCAATCCGACAGCGATTCTGCGTTTTTGGCCACCTGAGAGATGCTTAATCTTCTTATGACTAAACTCCTCTAAGTTCCAAGTTCGGAACACCTCACGAAACCTATCCACGTTGACGGAACCGTCTGCAGAATCCTCATTCATATAATGGGCGGAAACAAACTCAGCTATCTCATTGCCGGTAAGATTACCTGGCAGAGAAACCTCCTGAGGAACAACCCCGAGATGTTGTCGAACTCGCGGTTGCTGGGGGTCTCCACCCAAAACTCGGACGGTGCCTGCAGTAGGCTTGCTTAAGCCTGACAACATCGACACTAGAGTAGACTTACCTGCGCCATTGCGTCCCAGAACCCCTACAATACTGCCGGAATTCACGTCAAAACTGACGTCGGAAACTGCCGAAAAGTCTCGAAAACATTTGGAAACGCCTCGAACTGATAGGACAACAGACCCAGAACTCAACATTACCTACAAAGTCCCTTCCATCGGATCATCCGACAGCCAGCGCGTAAAGCAAAGCTGTATCGACGCCGTTGAGCGTCGGAATCAATTCGTTGAGCTCACAATCAACGAACCCGCCTAAAGCGCGTGCAGGTAGGTCATAGGCGGACGCCAACAACAATAAATTTTGTGCCAGGTGACCGGACTCCATAAGGCAAAAACGCATCCCACGGTGACCGTACTTGAATCTCGAGCGCCAAAATGAAGCAGCCAAGAAAAAGATTACGGCACTTTCAGCGCTGCCGGTCGCATTAAAAAAGGAATCTGCCACTGCTTCGTCGATACTCCCGGCTACTAGAACAACTCTATCCTCTTGCGGGAGATAATAATATACTCCTTCCTCAACCCCGCTAACATTTCGGACATACACAAAGAGGTCGAGTGGATGTAGCGCTCCTGCTGAAGGTACGGTACGCAAGTGACTTTGCTGTCCAGCGACGTCTGTCATACCTGCACCGTAACGAAGAAGCCCGCTCAACTCACTTTCCGTCATCGTTCCAGTAAAAATGTCAGCTGAGCGCCGCCCGAGTAACGCTGACTCTAGCGATGAAGCTGGGCATCTTGGGCTCCCCAGGTCTATTCGAGCAAGATTATCGAAACTCTTGGCTCCACGTGAGGAAATTACCCTCAACTCGGGCGAGCTCTGCAACGCTTGAACTCCAGGACAGTCCCAGCCCATTGATTCATTATAGATCTTAGAAGCCTCAAACCAGACCTCAGAACAATCCTGTGAACTCGGAACATCCGCTCCGTAAACGATCGTTGTTAAGTTCGCTCCATGAATAGTCGATCCGTCCATATCGGACAACCTCTCTCTTGGGCTTAAGGAAATGGATGTGGGACGAGATTAAGGTCGTCGAAACCTCGGCTGTTCTGGTTTCCCCATGGCAGTGGGCCATAAAACGAAGGATTCCCAAGAAAGCGACCTAAGTACGTCGCATCAAGTTGCGCAAGTTGTGGTGAAACCACCTTCATAACCACGACCCCCTCTTCCTTGACGTCGGGCGAAGTAACGTCTACCGCAAACAGTTCGATGTTTCGGGAACACGCAACCTTCAGCAGCGAATCTAGCGTCTCCGCAGGAGTAAGTTTCGGTTTGAAGTCGAAGTTCGTAGGGCAGGTTTCAAACCGATCAGCCTCTGTCAAGAAATGGATCGCTTCCCAGAGTTGTTCGGAGTCAGGTCCTGCAAACAGTCGAACGTGGTCATCAAAACTATTAATGTTGGAAGCCCAGTTTCCATCAAATCTGAGAGTGTTACCCGAACGCTGCTCGGCTTTAATCCAAACTCTAGTTTGAAAGGCTTCTACGATTGCCTTACGGCAAGCAGTAGCGATGGATGCAGCCGACGCTGCGCCAAACGCAATTGGTGCCGACTCCGTTTTCGTATTAAGGACCACTGCCAGAACCGTAGGGACGCCGACAAGTTCCGACAGAGCAAACATCTAACCCTGTTGGCTTCACATGTTGTTGCCAGAACTGAGTGCCGCCTAGCAGCCTGTCTCCATCGACTCTTGGCGGAGTCAAACTTGCATGCCAAGTCAACACGAAAGCGTGGCGCTCAAAGGCCTCAAATATTGCCGAGACTAAAGCCTCAGTTTCCGTCAGACCACAAGCAAGACCATTGCTTGTGGAATAGCCGACTGTTGCATTTCGTCGGGGCAATGGACTCAAATAAACAAGATCTGCAGGAACAGCGACCTGAGATCCAGTAGCAAGATTTCGACCTTTAGCCCACGACATTTGCAATCCGGGAGTAATGGGAACAAAAGGAAACTGATCCTCTATGTACTGTCTCGGATGAAACAGGTTCCAATCATACCGAAAGGCATCGTCGTTTAGGTCGGATGCATAATCGCCGACAATTAGATTGTCGGGGACATATGCCGCAGAGTAACGTTCAATTGTTTCTCCTATTGCGGCAACTCTTGCCTCGATATAACTCAGGGCTCCGCCGCCATTCAAACTGTTGACCGGCGCACCTACTAAATCAGTCCCTTCACAAGCACGTGCGCCTACCGCATAGCCGGGAATGTCATCAGTCTCATGCAGCTGATTATAAATTGAATTAACAATTCCGGTTAACGGTGAAACGAAACGACTGTAGACGGTATCGGCGACCTTTAGAGAGGTCCAGCCCCTGCGCGTGTCAGCCATGATGCCATACCTGAGGGTAGCCGGTAGATCTCGATTTTCCGCACACTTCGCATCTTGGCAAACGTAGTATGTGGTGTGTTTCAAAGACAATTCCGTTCCTCGAGGATTCCACCACTCTATAACTCCCTGGTCGTGACGACGCGGAATACTTTCCGAGGACAATGTACTCTGCGACCATATCGGTAACGAAAGCTGCGATCACCTGATCGACACTAGGACGTTGCGCACGCGTTTGATAATGCGGAGATGCTACCTTGATTCCGTCCACGCTTCCGGGGCGTACAGCGTATGGCACATCTACTAAATTAGCGCGACGACGAGTGGTCCAACAATTCAAGCACGCACTTTTGCCTGGAACGACCCATGGACCCACAACCGCCCTGGAGCCATCGAATCCACCAAGAAACAGTGTTCTTCCGGGAAGAAGACTATTGGTTATGGCTTCATTGTGTTCGAGTGCTTTCTTCGAGAATAGGTCTCGATATGCGGCGATCACAACGTTCTCGGCGTCATTTTCGCTGTTGGTATCTGTGGCTCGAGTTAACGACTCATCTGCTGAAACTTTCAGGTTTTTAACTTCGATGCCAACATTCTTTAAATCTTCAGATATTCTTGTTAAAAGATGGTCTGAGTCTCCTGTCAGAAATACGTTTGTACTCAGCAACCTCATCGTTGCTTCACTTTCACTCACTTGATAGTTGCTGCGCGCGCACATCTCGTGAACTAAAGGTGCGACAGAATCATGCTGTCCGAGTTCCCGGAGAGCAGACACTTCAATTAGTTTAGCCAGAATGAATTTTATCTCCTCCGGCAAACTTGTCATATCCGAAACTGAAAACTCCGAACTTTCAAACCACCCAAGTTCCCGCATCTGTGATAGAGCCGTTGCGTCACTTGGTTCTGTTAGTACTGTAACAGAGTCGCCCTTGCGTATTCTCAACTGGTGCGTTTCGGATTCGAGCACTAGCAGTGGATTCCAATGGTATTTCTTGATTTCTTTCTTCACGTTCACCCCTCCGTTGAATTTTTATCCGATTCCCGCCTACCGGAAAACTTAATAACGGCATACACGAGCAAACTCACGGTCAAACCAATAGCGCCCACGAATATGCTTTTCGCAAGGTTTGGATTGATGAGATAGTACCCCAGCGCGCCTAGGAAAGCACAGGATACTCCGGTTATCATCCCTTGCATGTTGCTGGAGTTCATTACTTTTCCTTTCGCGAACTTATGGTGCCCACATAGTATTGATAATAAGGAAGTTGGTCTGCGATCTGCGAGTCGCGTTCATCCATTTTTCGACGTCGATATGAGTCCGCAAGAATGTCCGGAGGAAGATGGTGATAGGCGTAACGTATGGCTGAATCTCCTTCTATGCGACGCAGGACTTGTTCCACAGTTGCAGTAACGGTATGACCGATTCGAATTACCTCGCCAGTGTCGTAGAGATTTTCGTCGGCAATTCTAAGAGCGATATCTGTTGCGGAACACCACGGCATGGCAGCTTCTGGATAACTTCCGAATATTTTTCTCTGCGAGGCGACATACGGCCCCAATTCTTCCATGACCGCCGGTGCGAGAATAGTGACAACTTCTAAACCATTATTCTCAAACTCTCTTCGGGCCACTTTTTCAAGTTCGGAGTAGTATCGAACTAAGCTGTTCTTGCTGTTCGCAGCACTTTCGACTGAAAGAAGAATCGCCTTTAATGCAGCCGAATTTCGAAGCGCGTTTTTCGGGAGCTCAATCGCTTCCTCGCGATTCAGACCAATCAAATCGATTACGATCGCAGACAAATTAGGTAATGTCGCTGCCAAGACCTTGCCTAGTAACGACCGCTTTCCGTAGTACTTAATTGCCATGGGGAACTACTCACCGAGAAATCGAGGTCTCGGCAGAATCGAAGGCGTCGTATCTGTTGAGAGAAACGAATGGGTGTTTTTCTCGAAACTAGCCTCGACTCTGCCGAGATCGTCATCATCAGCTCCAGCAGGCGACGCAGCAGGTGCTCGACGAAGAACTACAACGTGCAGCTGTAGGCTCGAAGAACTTCTCAACCTCGCCGTAGGTTACGATACTGAACCCCTGTGGGGCCTTGGTCTCGGTCATGCGATTCTCCCGTCTTGTTAACTTGAGCGGTCAATGACATCGCGGACACGTGGATGTGCCCTGCGACAGATATATTACAGATCACTAGATTAATAGTCAAACCTCCAGGAAAATCGGCGCATTGATAATCAATCGTTCGATAGGATGTTACAAGGATTCTACATAGGATGCTCGCCCCTGACTGAGAACTGCCCTTGAAGTTATTTGACCAAGGCGGGCATGCGCAGCAGACCTCTGGGGCGGATCGGGACTGTCGTCACAACGGGCACGCTAGAGCGTTTTACGTGGAGGTGCTGACGTAGAGCGGAAGGGTGGATCATTGGACCAGATCGAGCGGTTACGGATTGATTTCTATTCAAGCCGTCTGGTACTGCGGTAGATTGGTGAAAGTTATCATTGGTTTTGCTATATCGAGGCCTGGCGGCAGGACACCACGGACCCGTATCTCTATACAAGGTCAGGGCCGCTTCACGGGGCTGTAGCGGTGCAGATCCCATCCGACTCCGGCTGTGTGCGCCGGGTTCTGGAGTACCTGGGCTCACCCCATGACTACAATCATCATCGCCCCCACACCGCCTGCCACAACCGGCCTCCCGCCACCCGCATCCCATCACACGTCGCCAGCGTCAATGACCTCACACACCTAGCCCAGGACGTCGGCGGGGTCGACGACGCCGCCGCGCAGGGCCAGCAGCACCAGCTGGACCCGGTCGCGGCAGCCGGTCTTGGACAGCAGGTGGCTCACGTGGGTCTTGACCGTGGGCATGGACAGCCACTCCCGGTCGCAGATCTCCTGATTGGTGAGCCCCAGGGCGATGAGCGCCAGGATCTCGCGCTCGCGCTGGGTGAGGGCTGCGACCTGCTGGGAGGCCTCGGCGGCCCGAACCGCCTCGACCGAGTCCTCGGAGGCGTGGCGCCCAGCACCGCCCCCGGGAAGAACGCCGCTGACCTGGCCGGTGCGCACGGCGGTGAGCAGCCGGCGAGTGGGCCCCGGGGAGATGACGGAGTCGCCGTCGTGGACGGTTTGGATCGCTGCGATGAGGTCCTGGGGCGGGGTGTTCTTCAGCAGGAAACCGGCTGCACCGGCCTCGATGGCACCCATGACGTAGCCGTCGGTGTCGAAGGTGGTCAGGATGACGACCCGTCCGGTGACGCCACGGGCCATGAGTTCCCGGGTCGCGGACAGCCCGTCCAGCCCGGGCATCTGCACATCGAGGAGGAGCACGTCGACGGGGTCGGCGGCGTTGCACCTGAGGGCGTCGTTGCCGTCGACGGCGCGCCAGACGACCTCCATATCCGGCTGCGCCCCCAGCAGCATGGCCAGCCCCATGGTGAACAGCGGCTCATCATCGGCCAGACCCAGGCGGATCACAGGCGCCTCCCCTTCTTGACGGCAACTCACCGGAAGTATCCGCCCTTCCGGTTTGGCCGGTGCGGTTTTGTCCTGATGAAGTGCCGACGACGCCCTGCGAGGTTCGCCATATCAGAGTGATTGGCCCTCACTGTGAGCAGGCGGGGAGCCTTGCCGCCACCCACCATCCCGGCGGAGCCGGCCGATCCGACCGACCCCGCCGGCGCCCGGCCCTCACGCGCCCTTGGCGAAGTGGTTGAGCAAGGAGTCGATATCCTGCTGGATGCGGCCCCAGCGCACGACGTGGGCGCCGGTGTCCTCGTAGCGCTCGTAGCCGATGCCGGCGCCGTCGAGCGCCTTCTCAAAGTTCTGCTGGCTGGGCAGCACGATGCTCTCGTAGCGATCACTGTCGGTGCCGCAGACGAGGAAGACGCGCTTGCCGCGGTAGCTCTCCACGTGCTCGACCGGATTGTCCGCGCTCACCCGCGCCTGGTCCCACGGGATCCCATAGATGGTGCCGCCCTTGAGGTCGGTGGCGCTGGCGGTGAAGTTCGCCCAGTGGACCACCGCCCCGTCCTGGATGCGCAGATCGGCCGGCCCCGAGTGGCTGGAGACCGACGCGAAGAGCTCGGGGTACTTCGCGGCGTACTTCAGGGCCCCGAAACCGCCCATCGAGAAGCCGGAGATCGCGCGACGGGAGGCCTGCCCGGTGGTGGCGAAGGTGGCATCGACCCAAGGGAGGAGCTCCTTGATGTGGAAGGTCTCCCAGTTGCGTGGCCCCACGTTGGAGGACTCGGGGTCGCAGTACCAGCCGGCCGCCCCGCCGTCGGGCATGACGACGATGAGGTCGCGCCCCGCGGTGTGGTTGCGGATGTCGTACTTCGTGTCGAAGGTCGAGTAGTTCTCGCCGCCGCCGTGCAGCAGGAAGAGCACCGGGTAGCGGCGCGAGGTGTCGTAGCCGTCGGGCAGCAGCACGTTGACGCGTGGCAGCCAGCCGATCGAGGACGTGGCCAGCTTGTAGTACTGCATGCGGCCGTGATCCTCGTGCTCGGCCACGGTGAGGGCAGCCTGGGCCGGGGCCGCTCCGGCGACGACGGCGCCGCCCCCGATGACGGAGGCGGCGGCGAGACCACCCACCCCCTTGAGCAGGGTCCGGCGGCTGAGCCGGTGGGCGCAGGCACGGTTGGGCTGAAGGTGGGATGGCGAGTCAGCGGGCGGGGTCTGTGCACTGAAAGGCATGGCGTGTCCTTGGATGTCGACGGTGACGGGCATGGCGGGGCGGACCTGCCGCCCCGGGGACCGGCCGGCTGACGGGCACCGGCCGGCCCTTGCGACAAGGCCTCACGGCGGCGCCTCCATCGGCATCCACCTATGAGACTTGCTTCACACCATACGCTAACCGCTCGGTTAATACCACCCCTTGTCGCGTCCGGCCCGGAGGAGCTCAGGCGTCGAGCAGGGCGCGCAGGTTGTGCACGTACCGCTCGAAGGCCACGCGCCCCTCAGGGGTCAGTGCCAGGTAGGTGGCAGGACTGCGCCCGGAGTAGGTCTTGTTCTGCTGCACGTAGCCCGCCCCCTCCAGCTTGGACAGGTGCGTGGACAGGTTGCCCGCCGTCATGTCCAGCAGCTCGCGCAGCCGCGGGAAGTGCAGCTCGTCGCCAACGGGCACGGCGGCCAGGGTCGCCATGATCCGCAGGCGGGCCTGGGCGTGAATGACGGGGTCGATATCGACGGCGGAGACCGTGGAGGCAGCGGAAGCGCCAGCACCGGCACCGAGCGACTCCGCCGCCCCGCCGGAGTCCTCCACCCCTCCGGACCGTTGCGCCCGCACCACTCCGGTCATGTCACACACCTCACTTCGATCCTGTGGCGACACCGACGACGGCGGCCACCAGCATGCCGCCCCCACCGGCCACGGACATGATCCACCAGGCCCAGGGCATCCCGACAATCGTGACCACCAGGGTGACCAGGAGGATCCAACCGCCCAGGACCCCCATGACCGTCTCGTTCCACAGTGCGGCACTCATAAGGAAGATGACGCCGACGACGAGGCAGGGCACGGCGTTGGACACGACGCTGGAGACCTCATTGGCCTGACTCGTGTTGAGGGTGGCCAGGAAGGCATTCACTCGGCTCAGGATGATGGCGCCCAGCGGCATCCCGAGAGCCCAGGCGAGACCGTAGTAGGTGCCTTCGCGACTGCTCCGACCGCGGATACCGCGCGTCTTGGGGACGACGTAGGCGAAGGTGAACAGCAGGGCCGCCGCGAGGCAGCCGCAGAAGAACAGGTACGGCGCCAACGGCAGACCGTAGTCCGGCCTGCGGTAGAGGGCCAGGGCGGCGTAGCCGACCAGCCAGGCCAGCCCCCAGGCGGTCAGGAGCGGGGTCGCCTTGATCCCGTGCCGCTTGAGAAAGGCGCTCCGCTGGGCGTCGATGACAGCGAGGGCCTCGTCGGGCCCGGCCGGAACCTTCTGGTGCTCAGTAGCAACACTCATGGTGAACCTCCTCGTCAACAGGGGTTTGCGTTTCAAACCAACTCCAGGATAACGCTCCTTGGTTTGTATTGCAAACTACTTTGAACAAGCCAACGTCGCCGCGCGGCTCCTTCCGGCGTAGGAGGGTCCACCCAGGCTCTCCCCCTAGAATCGGCGTCATGACAGATGCGGCACCAGGGTCGCCCCCGCCGGTCGGCGACCTCGACCACGCCTCGACGCTCACTTCGCCTCCTGGCGAGTCCCCCACCGCCGTCGACCAGCAGGCATCTGCGGCCGCCGTCCCGTCGGCCACCTCCGCGCCCTCCGCGGAATCGACCTCCACCTCTCCGGTCGGCATCCCGGTCATCGGGGTCGCCCCCATGGCCGAGCCCACCCCGGCCTCCGGCCCTGCCGCCCCCCGCTCGACGACACTCCTGGTGGACACCACCGCGCACCGCCTGCGCCGCACGGAGGACCTGCTCGACCTGACCCTGACGCTCCTGGGCATCTTCGCCGTCCTCGTCCTGGCGATCTACGCCCACGAGACCACCACCGGCGTCACCCAGGACGTCCAGAACGCCCTGGCGGTGGTGCTGCGCCGCATCCTCGTCTTCCCCCTGCAGACCATTGAGGGCCTGGCTACCTTCATCGTGCCGCTGGCCGTTCTGCTGGACCGGGTGCTGCGCCGCTCCTGGCGGTCCTTGGGCCAGGCCGTCCTGTCGGGGATCGCCAGCTACTCGGTCGCCATCGCCGCGATGACCGGCCTTGTGGCCTGGGGCCCCACCGCCCTGGTCATGGGGCTGACGGTCACCGCCTCGGGCACCGCCCAGCTGGGCATCTCCACGGTCTTCGCCTCCATGGCCGGCCTGCTCACGGGCGCCGGCGACCGCAACAGCTCCACCGTGATGCGCTCGGGCTGGGCGGCCCTGTGGGTGGTCCTGGGCATGGCGGTCCTGCGCGGCGCCCTGACCCTGCCGGGCGCGGTGCTCTCCCTGCTGCTGGGCCGCACCGTCGGCCTGCTGGTCCGTTACGTCTTCGGGGTCGAGGACCGCCGCGCCCACGGGGTCACGCTCGTGCGCGCCCTGCGCCGGGCCGGGATCGACGCCGTGCGCGTGGTCCGCATGGACCGTGCCCCCGAGGCGCGCGCCTGGGTCGTCACCACCGACGCCCCCCTGGGCTACACCGAGCAGGTTCGTGAGCAGGTGCGTGAGCAGGTGAGCGAGAACCCGCTGGCCTCGGCCCCGCAGGAGCCGGCGGGCCTCGAGCCCACCAAAGACGACGCCTCCGCCCCCACCGACGCGCAGGTCACCGACGCCCCCACCGGCTCATCGAGCGGCGAGACCGCCTCCCCCCTCGACTCGACGCCATTGGACACGGCCGGGACCGGGGGCACCGGGGCGCCGGCGGGCGCGAACACGATCAGGCCGGCCACCGACGTCGACCTGGCCGCCGTCCTGGCCGAGGCCTCCAGCGAGGCCCTGTCACAGGAGCGCCCTTCGGTCCACCGCATGTACGCCGTATGGGACTCAGCCGGTGAGCGCCACAACGTCACCCTCCTCGACGCCGACCGGCAGGTGGCCGGATTCCTCTCCAACATCTGGGACCAGATCCGCGTTCGGGGCCTGTCCCCCACCCGCGACCTGTCCCTGCGCCCGGCCGCCGAGCACGCCGCCCTCATGACGATGGAGGCCCGCCGCGCCCGCGTGCGCACCCCCGGCCTGCTGGGGATGGCCGAGGCCGCTGAGTCCGTGCTGCTGGTGACCGACCACGTCGTGGGCGCCCGGTCCATCAGCGACCTGGGGGCCAAGGTGGACGACGACGTCCTGGACCAGCTGTGGAGCCAGCTCCAGCGCGCTCACGCCGCGGGCCTGGCGCACGGGAGCATCGACGCCTCGAGCGTCGTCGTCGACGAGTCCGGGCGGCTGTGGCTCCTGGACTGGGCCTCGGGTGAGACGATCTCCACCGAGCTCTCCCGCCGCGTGGACCTGGCTCAGGCCCTGGCGCTGACGGCGCTGACGGTCGGTGCCCAACGGGCCATCGACGCCGCCTCCCGCTCACTGACCACCGCGCAGCTGGCCTCGATCGCCCCCATGCTCCAGCGGGTGGTGCTGCCGCGTCAGACCCGCGAGGTCATGGGGCGGCGCGGAGCGAGCCGGCAGGTCCTCCAGGATCTGCGCGACGCCCTCGTGGCGCTGACCCCCACGGCCGACGCCGAGCCGGCCCGCCTCAACCGCTTCTCCACGCGCACCGTCCTCATGGCCGTGGTGGCCCTGGTGGCGGTGTGGACGCTGCTGGCCCAGCTGGACTTCCAGCAGGTCTCCGCGGCCGTCTCGCAGGCCAACATCTGGTGGATGCTGGCGGCCCTGTTCTTCTCGGTGGCGACCTACGTGGGCGCGGGGCTCACGCTGGTGGCCTTCAGCCCCGAGCGGCTCTCCCTGTGGCGCTCCACCGAGGTGCACCTGGCCAGCGCCGTCGTCTCGCTCGTGGCCCCGGCCGGTGTGGGCGGGGCGGCCATCAACCTGCGCTTCCTCAACCGCAAGGGGGTGCCCACCGCGGTCGGCGTGGCCACGGTGGCCCTGGTCCAGGTGGTCCAGTTCGTCGTCACCGTGGTGCTGCTCGTGGTGCTGGCGGCCATGACCGGCCAGTCGACCGGACTGACCCTGCCGTCCGGCTGGGTGCTGGTCGCCGCGGGCGCCGTCGTCGTGGTGGCGGCGGTGGTCCTGACCATCCCCAAGGCACGCACCTGGGCCTGGGCCAAGATCGAGCCCACCTACCGCCAGGTGTGGCCGCGGCTCGTGTGGGTCATGTCCAACCCGATGCGCCTGGTGCTGGGGGTCGGCGGCGCGCTCATGCTGACCCTGTCCTACATCCTGTCCTTCAGTGCGAGCCTGTGGGCCTTCGGCTACACGGTGCCCTTCGCGGTCCTGGCTATCACCTACCTGGCCTCCAACACGGTGGGCTCGATCGTGCCCTCCCCCGGCGGTATCGGGCCGGTCGAGCTCGCCCTGACCGCCGGGCTCGTCGCCGCCGGCGTCCCCTACGGGGTGGCGCTGTCCACGGCGATCGTCTACCGCCTGGTGACCTTCTGGATCCCGATCCCGGTGGGCTGGCTCAGCCTCCAGCGTCTTCAGAAGGTCGGGGATCTCTAAACCCACCTCCGAGCTCCTCGTCCCCGCCCCGCCCGCGTCTCTTCACGTCTGAGACACGGGCGGGGCGGGTCTTCGCGTCGAGGTCCCGACGGCGAGCCGGGGCCGGATGGCCGTCCGGCCAGCGGCTGCAGCAGCGTCAGTCGGCCCAGAGAGCCGGACGAGCGTGTCAGCAGGACGACTGAGACGGCGGCCCCACGCCACCTCATCCCGCACCGCCTCCCCCAACCAGCCGTCAGATATCAGCCGACCGACCCGACCGTTTCACCGATTTGGGACGCCGCGAACAGGAGTTTCATTTCAGTCATCCGATCCGGAGGCACACCGAGCCTCACATGACATCCAAGAGGACGGACAACCACAACCCGGGGAACTCACCCCCGCCACACCGAAAGGAACACCATGGCCAAGAACATCAAGAAGAACACCGAGCTCGACGCCGAAGAGCTGGAGTCGATGGACGCCCCCGGTTGGGACGACGTCGCCATCGCCTCGATCTCCTTCGCCGGCGGTGTCAGCGTCGCCGTCGCCCTGACCTGAGACGCCTGAGGTCGGCATGGTGGGGGCGCCCCGGGCGGGTTCCCAGTGCGGCGCCCCCACCATGCAGTCTCATCACCACGCACCACCGTTCAGAACGCCGAGAAAGGAGGCACCCCGTGAATCTTGGACAAATCGCACCAACCGAGCATGAGGGCGACTCCGCCTTCTCCCCGACAATCGTTCCGGCCTCACCGTTCCGCATCTGGGACGGCACCACCCCGGAGGGCTGGGAGGTCACGGAGAACGATCAGTGGAAGTTCTACTTCCCCACGGACGCCGAGCTTCCCGACGAGGGATGGAAGATCCACATCTCGACGGTTCTGGATGAGGCCGATCAAGCGCTCGACATCGTCTCTGAGATATGCCGGCAGAACTCCATAGGATTCAAGTTCACGCCGACACGCGAGATGCTGGCCTTCAAGCTCTCGAAGAATGTCTCCCGCTCAGCGGCCGGCAAGTTCTGCTGCCTCTACCCCCGCGATGAGGAGGAATGCGGGAGGATCGTCAACATTCTGCTCCACGCGCTTCGCCACATGCACGGACCGGATATTCTCACCGACCTCAGGTGCGGGGACGCCCCGGTCTTCGTCAGGTGGGGCGCTTTCACCCCCATGTACTGCACCGACGCCGACGGCATTCGCCGTCTGGCCATTCACGGTCCCGACGGCGAGCTCATCGCAGACACGCGGCGTCCCGGCCTCCACATCCCGGACTGGGTGACGTGGCCGGCATGGACCGGGCCCGGTCGGCACCGCCGCGCCAACCGCTCATCACACCTGCCATGCACGCTGACGCACGCCCTCGCCCATCACGCGGGCGGAGGAGTCTATGCCGGACAGATGCATTCCACGGGTGCCACCGTCCTGGTCAAGGAGGGACGTCCCCACGCCGGGATCGACCGGCTCCACCATGATGCCGTGTGGAGGATCCGGCACGAGGCCGAGATCCTGCGCAGGCTGCAGGGACGCGCATCCGTCCCCACCTTCCTCGAGCAGGTCGACGGCACCAGCCACGCCTACCTCATTCGCGAGATGATCGACGGCGTCACGCTGATGCGTGAACGCAACCGACGCCTGCGCGAGCAGTCGACCCCCGCCTATGAGGAGTGGGCACGCACCACTCTCGAGACGATCCGCCGGGAGCTCGAGGCGGTGCACGACTGCGGCGTCGTGCTCAACGACGTCCACGAGAACAACATTCTTCTTGCTGACGACCGCATCATCTTCTTCGACCTGGAAGCCGCCTCATGCGCGGATTCCGATGATGAGCTGGCGATGGCGGCCATTGACTATACGCCGCCGCCCAACATCCGCGGAACGACGGTCGACTGGTACTCCTTCGACATTATGACTCTGTCGATGTTCGTGCGTTCCAAGCGGGGAATCCGGCTCGGCCCGGCACGTATCCGGGCCCTGGCCCACCAGGCACGGCGCCGTCATCCATCCTGCGCAGACCTCATCGAGGCGGCGGCCGGGCGCCTGCTGGCCCTCACGCCCGTGCCACCCGACGCCCCCGGGGTGACCGGCCGCAGCACTGTCGAACCGACCCTGGACGCCATCATCGCCGCCCTCGACACGCACCAGGAGCGGCCACACCCGTCCCCCGCACCGGTCGGGACGACCTCCGGCACCGAGGCCTTCTCCGGCGACGTCGGCCCGGCTCCCGCCTTCGACGCCTGCCTGCGCACCCTGGCCACCGTGTTCAGCCGGCTCGGCCTGAGCCCCTCTCACCCCGACGACGCCCTGAGCCACAGTCCCGGGCTGATGACCGGCACAGCGGGAACGGGAGCCATCGCCTGCCTGCTGGCCCACACCGGCGGGCTGCCCCGCCACGAAGCGGAGGCCATCATCCAGGAGGCGGCCAGGCGTCTGGACCGCCCTGAGCCACCGGCCCGACCGGGCATGTGGGAGGGAGCCACCGGACAGGCCGTGTTCTGGCTTCTGGCAGACCTTCTGTCCTTCATCCCCGGGTCACGGCACCGGGCCCGCTCGCTCCTGATCCAGGACGCGGCGCAGCTGGCCACGCTCGTCCCACCGCATGCCGGCGGGCTCGACGGCCGACTCGGCTGGCTCGCCGTCGTCGCCGCACTCGAAGGGCTCACCGAGCTCACCGTGCCCACCGACCTGAAGGAGTCCATGCGTCCCGCCCCCTCGGCGAGCACCGCCGGGTCGAGTGTGCGCAACGGCGCCATCGGCAGCCTGCTGGCCCTCAGCGTCCTGCGCCTGGCCGGTTCCCCCCTGCCCGACGTCGAGCAGGTGGCCCTGGAGTGCCTGGCCGATGACCTGGTCATCTGCACGCCGAGCACCATCGGCGTCGTCGACGATCCGGGCCTGTCCCTCAAGGGGGACTCGGCCGACGGCGTCACAGGCGCCCTCGCGGCTCTCCACCTCCTGCGGACCGCCTTGTCCTTAACGACCTCTTTCCCCAACCCGGCCACATCCGTGGTCACCCGTCACTGAAAGGAACCCCATCATGCGTCTTGCTCTCACCGTCGTCGGAGTCGTCGCCGGCATCATCATCGCCGCCATCGCACTCATCCAGCTGAGCGGATCGCTTCAGATCGCGCTGACAGGGCTCGGTGGAGGCCTGAGCATCGGCTCCATCTGGACCTTTGTTCGAGGAAACAAGCAGATCACCAGCCGATGAAGTGCCCAGCCGTCTTCCTCACTGGTACCGACACAGCCGGGATCTCACTGTATGGACGTGAGATCCGGGCTGTGCCCGTTCAGGTGGAGAGCCGTCGCCTGGAGGACAGGGTTCTCACCCTCTCCGGAAAGGTCGTTGTCCGCGTCGACGCCCTGTCATGCAACTATCGCGACCGCTCACTCATCCTGCAGGGGACCGATCCTCAGGCGGTTCACCGCGGTCCCGCGGACGAGCCCTCCCTGACCGCCTTCGGCTCCGAGTTCTGCGGCACCGTCCTGGCCGCCTCACCGGACTGCCGCCTCACTCCGGGACAGCGAGTGATGGCCTGCTCGGCCTACCCCGAGGCCGCCGAAGGAGCCGCACCCGGCGTCGTCACCAACACGGCGTCCCGGGGTGTTCTGCTCGTCCACGAGTCCCAGCTCGTTGCTGTGCCCTCGTGGATGACGACGCCGCAGGCCGCTGCCTTCGGCCTGTGCCACCAGACCGCCGCCGCGATGATCCGCAGGTCGGGAGTCGGGCCGCAGTCCCGGGTCCTGGTCACCGCCGCCACCAGCTCGACGTCGATGGCCGTGCGCCACCAGCTCCAGGCGATCGGCGCCTCGTGCTGGGTGGTGTCTTCGAAGCCGGATACTCCCCTTCTCCCCAACGAGCGCAGGCATCCCGGTCTGGAGGATCCCGCGGCGACCGGGATCCGGGTCAGTCACGTCATCGATCCCTTCTGCGACCTCAACCTCGCCGGGGCCGTCGCCTCCCTGGAGATGGCCGGCACCTACATCACCTGCGGGATGCTGCACCAGCACCCACTCATGGACGGGGTCGGATCGTGCGGATCACCGGGGGAGCTCATCGCCAGGATCATCACGGCGAACCTCACCCTCATGGGTAACTGCCTGGGTACCCGAGAGGACCTGCTTTACGCCCTCGAGCTGGCCCGGGCCGGATCGATCCCGCTGGATCCCAGCGCCATCCACCCCCGGGACGACATCGACGACTTCCTGCTGGAGGCCTTCGGTTCCCGCGAGCGCTCGGGAAAGGTCGTCCTGTCCCTGAGCCCCTCGACGACGGTGTAGGCCCCCTGCCGTCAGTCCCTCCCATGACCCACTGCTCAGTCAATCGGACTAGCCCATCGGATGAGCCCAGAGCGCCCGACCAGGCGATCCGGAAACAGTGATTTTCCGGTGGAGTAGTGACATCACATCGAATGCCTCCCCGGCACCTCACCACGTAAGGAGACCCCCATGGACAAACCCATGAACCTCGATACCGAGATCACTGAGTTCGAGTCACTCGATGCACCTGACTGGAAGGACTCCGCAGCCGCTCTCGGTGTCCTGTTCGGACTCGGCGCCCTCATCGCGCTCATCTGACCCACCGCGACCCCCTCGGCCCCACGCGACCCGAGCGGCCCGGAGCAGCTCAGTCGCCGTAAGGAGAACACACCATGAACCTGAAGCCACTCCTAGAGATCAGCCATCTCACCAAGCGCTACCGGTCCACCACTGCGGTGGACAACGTCACCTTCAGCATTGAGCCCGGACAGTCTCTTGGGCTCCTCGGCCCCAACGGTGCCGGCAAGACCACGACGCTGCGAGCCGTCCACGGCCTTCTTCGCCCCACGTCGGGCAGCGTCTCCGTGTTCGGCCACGCGCCCCTGGCCATTCCCGATGCGGCCCACCACATCGGCTTCGCATTCGACAACACCGGGCTGCCCACCAGCCACACGGTCCACAACCACCTCGTCAACCACCGGCTCGCGGCCGGCCTGTCACGCGACGAGATGGACAGCATCGTCGACGAGTTCGATCTCGATCCTCTGATGCGTCGCCGGATCAAGGACCTGTCCACGGGTGAGCGCAAGCGGGTCAACCTGGCCACCGCCATGGCGGGGCGGCCACAGCTCCTCGTTCTGGACGAGCCGACCAACGGTCTGGACATCGAGGGCGCCCACTGGCTGCGCCGCGTGCTCCAGCAGCACATCGACTCCGGCGGCGCCCTGCTCATCTCGAGCCACATTCTCGCCGAGGTTGAGCGCATGGTCGACAGCATCGTCGTCATCAAGCGCCGCTGCCTCTTCAACGGCTCCCTCGACGAGCTGCGCCACCACGGTGGCCCCACGCTCGAGGACGCCTACCTCAACCTTGTCTCTTCCACCACCTCCAGGAGCCGTGCAGCATGACCACCAACGTCCTTTCCTCCGCGCAGACCATCACCTCCGGTCGGGCCCTGGCCACGCCGGCCCCCAGCCCCAGCGGCTTGTCCGTGTTCCGCTCCTTGTGGGCTCTGACCCGCCGAGGGCTCACCGAGGCCTCCCTGAAGTGGTTCCTCGTGATCGGGATCGCTCTGAGCAGCTTCGCCACGATCTTCGACGCCAGCAAGTTCCTCAGCGAGATCGACCTGTCCAACCAGGCCGCCGTCGACTCCGTGGCCCTGCGACTCATTCGCATCGGATTCTCCGTCCTGCTGGTGTCCACCCTGTGGGGAGCCACCCAGGTGACGACCGAGTTCCGCGACGCCACTGTGGCGGCCCGAGTCACCCAGCACCGCGGCGTCGGCAGGCTCGTTGCCGGCCACGCCCTGGCCTCCTTGCCGGCCGGCCTGCTCTTCGGCCTCATCGGCGCCCTGAGCTCCACCATTCCCACCTTCGTGATCTTCCACCAGCGTGACCTGAGCATCACGATGAACGAGGATCTCGTCAGCACCGTCGTCGGCATCATCGCCGTCAGCGCCCTGGCCGCCCCGTGGGGGACCTGCTTCGGCTGGCTGCTGCGCCGCACGCTGCCGGTCATCCTCCTCTTGGTCGCCTGGACCACCTACATCGAGCCGGCCATCGTGCGCGCCCTGCCCAACGACCTGGGCCAGTACCTGCCCGGCGGCCTCCAGCTCACGCTCATCAAGGACGCCACGGCCGTCGGCGACATGTCGGCTCCGCTGGCCGCGGGACTCCTCGTAGCCTGGACGGTCGGTCTGTCCATCATCGCCACCGCAGTGACGAAGATGGGTGATCTACGTGCCTGAGCAGGATGTGCTCTCTCGCCCCCGAGGAGCTCTCCGGCTGCACCGAGACGTCGCCGTCGTCCGCCCTCAGGCCGGAGACGGGTGGGCGGTTCGCACCCCAGACAACAAGCTCCTCGGAGTCGGCGAACAGCTCGGCGAGCTGCTGGTGACCCTCAAGACCAAGGGGCCACTGACCAAGACGGATCTTCTGGAGCAGATGCCACCGCAGTGGCAGCCCTCCGATGTCGATCACGCTCTCGACGCCGTCAGCAAGTACGGCCTGGTCGTGGCCGATTACGAGATGGACTCCACTGAGCAGAAGCCGCTGTGGAGCGTCGACAACGACGGACCGCTCATCCTCAAGCTCTGCTTCAACCGCCCTGAGGCCTTCTTCATCAAGGCGGCCCCGGTCGTGAAGGCGTTGAGGAAGACCTTCCTGCGCTGGGTCCCGCTGGTCATCGCAATCCTGGGGATCCCCGCGCTGCTCTCCCTCGCCGGGAACCCGAACAGCACCTTGTTCCAGCCGCTGACGCTGGGCACCTACGGCGCTCTGCTGCTGGCCCTCACCCTGACAACCGCCATTCATGAACTCGCTCATGGACTGACCCTCACCGCCTGCGGCGGCATGCCTCACCGCATGGGGATCATGCTGTTCTACTTCTCCCCGGCGGCCTTCTGCGACGTCACTGAGGCGTGGTTGCTTCCCCGCAAGGACAGGGTTGCGGTCGCCTTCGCCGGCATCGTCATCCAGACGAGCATCGGGGCCACCGCCCTGATCGCGAACCTCCTGCTGGGTGGGGAGCACGCCTTCCTCACCTGGTACGGGGCCAGCACCTACCTCGTGGCGCTGAGCAACCTCATTCCGTTCCTCCGTCTGGACGGCTACGTGGCCCTGGTCGGGTTCACCAACCAGTCCGGTCTCAGGCAGCGCTCCATCCAGGCGCTGCGCAATCGGGTCGCCGGCATCCCGGAGCCGCACGAGCCCCTGTGGGTCGCGCTGTTCGGGGTGGGTTGCCTAGTCACGCCCCTGGTCATCGTCTGGACCGCCGTCACGGCGATCGCGCCGAACCTGCTTCGCGGTGGCGCCGGAGGCCGAATCATGCTGAGCATGCTCATCGGGTTCTGCCTCATGAACGCCCTGGTCAAGATGATCCACGGGCTGCGCGGCTTGAAGCGCACCCAGCAGATCCGACTGTTCGTGACCGGCTTCTCCGCAGCCGTTCTGGTCCTGCTCACCCCGATCGGCACCACCACCTCCCTGGGGTTCCAGGCCACCGGTAGCCACCGCGCGGTCGCTCTGACCGGGGACGCCGCGGGCTCGGCCCCGGTGACGACCGGAACGAAGGTCTCCTTCCACCGCTCAGGGCTCCTGACGGGCCCCGCCCTCGGGCAGGGGACCGTCGTCGCCACCGAGAACTGCACGGTCCCGCTCCGGGCCGTCTCGCCCCTGCTCTCCGACGCACAGATGCCGCCCGGGACCTGCCTGGTCGTCGAATCGGACGCGGAGCTCACCCCGGGGACGACCGGCAGGATCACCTCTCAGAAGGTGTACCAGCCGCTCGCACGCGTCATCCGCCACCAGCTCGGGCCAGTGCTTCCCGGAGGAAGCCTGTACTCCGACGACGAGGAGGACTGATGACCGCCAAGCGCGCCTCTCAGGCGATGGCCGATCTTCGGCGTTACCTGGTCGGCGCCCGAGGTGATCGGGCCGCCGTCTGGCTCGACGACGGCACCCGCTACACCCCCTCCGAGCTGCCGCCGTCGGCACTGGTCATCACCCCGAAGCCCATCTCCGCACCCGCCGCCGGCCACGAGATCGTCGTCCGGGAAGGAGACCTGACCCGGGACTGCGAGCTGCTGGTCATCGACGGAGCCATGGAGATCGCAGTCATGGACTACTCCCTGGCCGCGTTCCTCCCCGTGGCCGGCCCGACCCTCATCCGTCTGGCCACCCGGGAGGAGTGGGAGCTCTTCCTTCAGGACGCCGACGCAGCCATCACCACCGGATGCGTCCCGGCTCAGCTCATCCACCCGATGACGGTCCTGGAGGATGCCGACGCGCTGACGACCGGCACCGTGCCGCAGACCCGCCTGACGGTGTCCTCCACCGGGGTGCACCACCACCTCCCCGGCACCGACCGCAGCCCGGCGCAGCGGGACCGGGGCGACCGCGCCTGGCTGCCCCGCTACCTCACCATCATCAACGCACTCACCACACTGCACACCCTGCAGGAGGAGCCGGTCGAGATCTCCGGCCTGGGCATGCGCCTGTCGGAGACGAGCCCGCAGACCCCGGTCGAACCGGCTGACGCACCCATCATCGTGCGCTCCCGCGCGGGAATCCGCTGCCTGATCCCCGGCAACGGCCGAATGCTGTCCGTATCGACCACCCTGGCCACGATCCTGGAGACGCTCATGACCCTTCCCAACGACACCGACCTCGCCCACGTCCTCGATCTTCCGCCATCGACCATCTACCACGCCGTCGCCTCCCTGTCCGAGGCTGGCCTCATCAGCCCACGGGAGGTGGTCTGCAGTGCGTAGCCCGGTTCTCTCCCCCCTGTACAGCGGCCTGGGGGCTCAGCGCTATCACGCCTTATCCGCCCACGACGACACCGAGATCGCACTGATCCTGGAGACGCTGGAGAACCATCTGAGCCCGGATCTGGCGGATCTGCGCATCCTCGAGCTCGCCTGCGGCTCGGGTCGGGTCACGCTGCCGATGGCGGAGACCGGCTACCGGATCCTGGCCACCGATCTGAGCCCCGACATGCTTGAGGTCCTGCGCTCCCGTATCGCCGAGCAGGACTCGGCCGCCGATGCTCCCGGAGACCTGGCCGCACGCATCGAGGTGCAGGAGGCGGACATGAGCTCCTTCTCCTTCACGGAACGCTTCAAGGCCGTCTGCCTGCCCACGGCCTCCATCACTCAGCTCGACGCCGAGCAGCGGCTCGGGGCCCTCGAGTGCTCCGCGCGCAGCCTCGCCCCCGGCGGACTGCTCATCGTCTCCACGGACGACATCGCCGCGGAGGGCACGACGACGATCGAGATCCAGCCCGGCATCTCCCTGACTGAGGAGCTCGATCAGGCCCGCTGCCGCCGTCGCAGCATCCTCAGATGGGGAGAGGAGTGCTACGTCTCCGAGCTGCACCTGGTCCCCTCGTCCTGGATCAGTGAGGCCTGCACCCAGTTCGGGCTGACGATCGTGGAGCGCCACTCCACTCCCGACCAGGCGATGCCGGACCACTCCGGGGTGCTTCTGGTCGCCCGCAAACCCTAGTCGACTACACCACGAGGCCTTCCTTCCATGTCTGTCACCACCGAGTTCTTCACTCCTCCGAGCACCTTCTCCTCCTCACCCCAGCCCACCCGGGCCCACGGGACGGCGATCACCTATGCCGACGGCAGCCAGTGCCTCGACGGGATCTCCGGATTATGGAACGTTCCATTGGGGTACGGGCAGCGAGGCGTGGCCGACGCGGTTCACGCCGCTCTCCTGGAGGCCTCCTACTTCACTCACTTCCGCGGTTCCCACACCTGGGCCGAACGCACCGGGCACCGCCTGCTCGCCGCAGCGGGGGCCGATCACTATCGTCGAGTCGTCCATGCGACGTCGGGATCGGCCGCACTGGACAGCGTCATCAAGATGGTCCGTCAGTACCAGGTCGTCTGCGGCGAGCCGACTCGCACGACCATCGTCTCCCTCAAGGGCTCCTACCACGGAACGACTCTGGGGGCCATGTCTCTGACCGGAGAGAACCTGGGGCAGAGGATCTACGGGGTCGATGGCCGTTCCGTGCGGCATATCGACCATCGCCGCCCCCAGGACCTCGCCCGTCTGCTGGAGCGAGAGGGGGACCGCGTCGCCGCTGTCGTCCTTGAACCGGTACAGGGCTCGGGCACTCACGTCGTGGGCCCCGAGTTCCTCTCCACGGTCCTGGAGGGTCGCCGCCGGCACGGCTATCTCCTGGTGGCTGACGAGGTCGCCACCGGATTCGGCCGCACAGGACCGATGTTCGCCAGTGAGACCTGGGCGGAGAGCCCCGACATCCTCGTCACCTCCAAGGGACTGACCAACGGCACCCAGGCCGCCTCCGCGATCCTTCTGGCAACGCGGGTGACCGAGGCGCTGGACTCGGCGGACTCCCCGTTCATGCACGGTGAGACGCAGGCGGGCAGCCCGGCGTCCTGCGCCGCCATCCTGGCCACCCTTGAGGCCTTTGAGAACGAGGACGTTCTGTCCCGTGGACGCGCCGTCGCCCGGCAGCTCGATGAGCGTCTTGACGCCCTGGCCGAGCGGATCCCCGGATCCAGCACCACGGGGCTGGGCTGCTTCCGCTCGGTTCAGCTTCCCGATGCCGACGGCCAGACCATCACCCGCATCATCGATCAGTGCCGCCGCAACGGCGCCATTGTTCAGCCTGGTCCGAGCAGCTTCCAGCTGGTGCCCGCCCTCGTCTACGATGCGCGCGACCTGGACCGTCTCATGGACCGGGTTCAGGACGCCGTCTCATCGGTCCTCACGGGTCGGGGAACGGTCGCCGCATGAAGACATCGTCCCTGCTGCTGCCAACCGGACCCGAGCTCGGCACCGGTTCCTGGTCGCGCACGCTGTCCCCGCGCACTGAGCTGGCGATCATCGACGCAGCGGTGGTGGACCATGCTCTTCCCGGGCTGCCCTCCCGTCTTCCGGTCATCTCGGTCGACGGCGTCACCGGGCTCGGAGGAGTCAGGGAGGTCGCGCAGGCCATCGAGCGGACCGATCCGCGTGAGGTGATCGCGATCGGCGGCGGCGCCACCATGGATCTGGCCAAACTCGCCGCCCTCACGGCGGAACGTCCAGCGCTGGTCGACCACCTGGAGCAGGCCGCCGACCGGTGCGGGCTCATTCCGCTGGCCGGGATCGGCCGACGGCGCCGCCTCACCCTGGTCCCGACCACGCTGGGCACCGGCTCGGAGTCGAGCAGCGGGGCCTGCTTCGATCATCAGCTGGTCGGTTTCGACGGGGAACGGGCCCGCAGCCTGGTCGTCGGGGCGGCGCTCGAGGCCGATCGCGCATGGCTCGACCCCGACCTCCTGACGACGCTGCCTCTGCCCCTGGCCAGGGAGGGCGCCCTGGAGGCACTCAGCCGGGCGCTGGTGAGCACCGTGTGCACCCCCTCGAGCCTCGCCGCCTCGGAGTGGGAGGCCCGCATGCTCGTCTCCCGGCTTCGAGAGGGGCTCGATGCTCTCACCGACGGCGCGGACCCCGACCTGCTCCACCGCATCGCCTTCGCCTCGACCATGACGCACCGGGGGCTGAGCCTCAAGGGCCGGGGCAGCGCCCCCTCACCCGTATGGTTCATCGCCACCGAGCTGTCCATGGTCGCAGGAGTGCGCAAGAACGAGGCTCTCAGCGCCCTCATGGGGCCCTGGGCCCACCTCGTGCTGAACGGCCACCGCGAATGGGGGAGGTCGGAGGTGCTGGCCGAGCTGTGGCCGCTCGGCTCCGCAGAGCCCACCGAGGTCGTCAGCCGGTGGGGCCTGCCGACCTCGATTCCGCTGCCCGGCGGAGGCACGCAGCGAGTCATCCGTCGGATCGAACGCCGCTGGGGCGGGCGACTGCCCATGATGCGGCGCTTCACCACCGGCCAGCTCGAGACCCTGCTCGGGCTCTGCACCTCCGAGGGCTCCTGTGCCTGACATCCGTTGCGTCCTGGAGCCGGGCCCAGGAATCGTCCGCACCCTTCATGTCACGCCCCCGCGAGCCGGGAGGCGTCTGCTGTGGTCCGTTGGAGCACTCCTCACCGGTGACGACCAGGAGGAGGGGCCCTTCACCATGCACGCCGTCGGCGCCTGCGGGCAGCGCCGCGACGAGACTCTGCTGCGAGCTGCGGGCGAGGTCGTGGAGCGCTGGGCGGTCGCGGCCCAGGACCGTCTCGGCCCGCCACCGCTCTTCCCTGATGCGGGACCCTCCGGAGCGGCGGCCGGACCGAGCGTCGAGTTCTGCCGCACCCGCGGTCTGCGGGAGCTGATCGAGCGCGATGCAGCGATGCGCGGCTGGTACCTGTGCCAGGGAGTACGGCGCCTTCCCCTCGCCCAGGCCCGATCAGCACTGGGCCCGCTGCAATCGGTGATCGCACCGCTGTGTGACCGGGGAGCCGAGCTCGTGACGCTGGAGATGCCGTCGCGCTGCCGGGAGCTGAGCGTCATCATGTGCGCGATCATCGAGCCTTCCGAGCAGATCGTCGCCTGCGGCTTGGGGTGCGACTCAGCCTTGGACGGGGCGATCGCCACAGCCGCACGGGAGGCATGTCAGATCGTGGACCTTTTCACGATCATGCGAGAGGCCCTTGGTCGTCCCGATCGGCCCGAGCACCTGCGCAGCGACACGGACCGCGCGACCTGGTGGGGAGCCCCGGGAAACGTCACCGCCTTTCGGGCCTGGCTGACAAAGATCAGTACAGCAGATCAGGTTGTGACCGTTCCAACAACGAATTGCGCGGAGACGAATTGCGCGGAGACGAATTGCGCGGAGACGAATTGCGCGGAGATGGAGTGGAAGAGCCTCGTGGATTCAACCCACTTCACCGACCTGACACCGACACTCCCCCAGCGGATCCGCCAGGGCGGCTGGCATGCCGGGCGTGCGGAGAACCCAGCGCTCACGCCCCTGGTGACGGATGAGAGCGCACTGGGGCAGGAGCTCGTGACACCTGACACTCACCCCATCCCTCACCCCATTCTTTGAGGTTTCCGCCACCTTGATTTCTTCGTTACCTCCACCAACAATAAATATGTGCTCCGAGGGAATAAGACTGATAGGAACATCAGACAAACGCGGCTTTCATGGCTGTCCTCGGAGGCCTGGCAGTACGCATCAGCCAAGCCCTGGCTGTACGTCGCGGTAGCGGCGGTCTTCGGGACGGCGAACCTCATCCTCATGCTGACTCTGCGGGGCTCGGTCGTTCCGGAGCGGATCGTCTTCCTGGTGCTGGCGCTCCTGACAACGATGGTGACGCCCCTGCGCCCCCGCCTCGGATCGATCGGCTACCTCATCGTGTGGATAGCACTCGGCTTGGCCCCTGTCGCTGAGACCGGCGATCTGACCATCACCGACGCCGTCTCCGCCTTCCTCATGGGCCGCTTTCTCCCCCTGAGGCTCGCTGTCCCCCTGGCCCTCACCCCATCCGTCATCATGCTGCTAACCACCTGGGACGGCGCTTACTTCGCGATGATGCTGTTCGCTGTCGCCGCCACTCTTCCGACAGGACTCCTGGTCCGCGTCACCGTGAACTCCTGGCGCAGCGAGGTCTCCGCGGTGTCCGGGCAGCTGGAGGCCATCCGCAACGAGGTGGCCCGGGAGATGCACGATCTCGTCGCCTACTCCATGTCCCAGACGGCCCTACGGGCCAAGCTGGCCGCCAGCAAGGAGCTCTCCCCCGACCGTGCTCGCGAGGAGTTCGCCGCCATCGAGGCCACCGCCGCTGACGCGCTCCACGAGCTCCGCCTCATTCTGCGCGCCCTGCGCCGCAACGACAGCGACGACGACAGCGCCGAGGGCGGACTGGGCACGGTGACCACGGATCTGGAGGGCGCCGTGCGGGCCATCGTCGACGACCTCTCCGCCTCCGGGTTCTCCGTCACCTTCCAGTGCACCGCCACGGCGCCCTGCAGCCGTCTCCAGGCCACCACCCTGTCCCGGGTCTGCCGTGAGATGGGGGCCAACGTCCTGCGCCATGGCGACCCGCGCCGCCCGGTGACCGCCTCCCTCATCCAGAGCGAGAGCAAGGTGCACCTGGTGATGACCAACGGGGTTTCCACGACCCACGACCTGCCCTCATCCGGCGCCGGAATCCTTGGCATGCGCGAACGCGTCACCGCTATCGGAGGCACTCTGGAGACCTTGGAGGAGAATATGACCTGGATGGTCTCCGCCACCGTGCCCTCCCTGCCGACCACGAGCCCCGCCCCCTTGGAGGAACTGCCATGATCCGCATCGGTATCGCCGACGACGACCCCTTGGTACGCCGCACCCTGGCCCAGCTGCTCTCCACCGAGGAGGGCATCTCCGTGGCCTGGACGGCTCAGGACGGCCAGGAGGCCCTGGACCTGATCCACTCCACCGAGACGGAGCCGGTCCAGGCCGTCCTCCTCGACGTCCAGATGCCCCGGCTCGACGGCCTCACCCTGGCGAAGACCCTCCATGAGGAGAACCCCGAGCTGGCCATCATCATCCTGAGCACGCTCATCGCCGACTCGATCTCGAACGAGGCCTTCGCCGCCGGTGTCCGCGGCTTCGTGGCCAAGGAGGACGACGTCGACGCCCTGGCCGGCGCCATCAAGCAGGCGGTGGCGGGCAACATCGTCCTCACCCCTAAGTCCTCGGCAGTGCTCAGCGAGCGCCTTCAACCCGCCTCGCCCGGCTCCGGGAGCACCACCCCGCCCTCCTTCAGCAGAAAGGAGGCCTCCCCCCTCCCCTTCGGCGTCACCCTGTCCGCCCGCGAGCTGGAGGTCCTGGCACTCATCAGCGAGGCCCTGACCAACAAGCAGATCGCCAACCGGCTGAACCTGAGCGAGGCCACCATCAAGTCGCACGTGTCCGCCATCATCGCCAAGCTCGGTGTCCCGGACCGGGTCGGAGCCGCCGTCTTCGCCATGCAGCACGGCCTGGTCAGCTGAGCGACGTATCGGACTCCGACGAACCGGCGAGACCGAGTAGCCCCTCAGCCTTCCTCGAGGCGAGGTCTCCACCCATCGACTGAGTCGAGGAGCCGATGTTTCCCCCACTGGAGCAGGTGAGGCTAGAGCCATCATCAACCACTGCTTCTGAAAGGCCCCTCGTCTTGTTCACCTTCTCCTTCTCCTCCTTCGCCGCACTGCTTCCCATGAAGTTGATCGGCAATGGGTACACATTCTGGAGTTGAGCACTCACAACGGGCGGCCCTGACCCCAACGCGGGTGAGGGCCGCCCTTGCCGTCCCCCCCTCCTTCGGCCCACTGACCCGATCGGAGGATCCCCTCGCAATACGCATGCCGATGAAATTAGGGAAAGAGCCCCAGGCATTCGACCCGCACGAGCACCCCGGCAGCACCGCGACACCCCCAGGAGGTGACCGATGACCGACTCCCCCACCCCCTCCGCGCCTCAACCGCTCCTGAGCGCCGCCTCATACTGCGCATTGATCGCCGCCGACACGGCTGAGGCGGCAACCCTCCGCCGGCTCATCGCCGACTCCCAGGGCACGACCCTCGCCATCGACACCTCCCCTCAGGGCGCCGTCGAGCTGAGCACGGACCCCGCCTCCCCGCAGGCGCCCGCGGCGCAGGTCTCCCCCATCGAGACGGCGAGCCGCGACTGGTTACTCAGGACAGACGACTCCTCCCACGGCCTCGCAGACGGCGTCACCAGCATTCTGCTGCCGGCCGGCACAATCACCGAGCCGACGGACAAGGAGCGTGAACAGCTGATCGAGCACGCGGCCGACCTCCTTCCCCCCGATGGTCAGCTGATCGTCTCCGCCCAGCACGTCGTCGGCAACGGATTACTGTCGGAGACCTGGCGGCTTCCCGATGGCTGCCTCATCACGGAGAACGCCGACCCGGCATCCGGACTGCGGACCGTCACCATGCGGCAGGCCGGGCACTGGTCCACCCTCACCCTTCACCTCGTGACTCCCGCCTGGCTCGCCGAGGCCATCAAACGTCACAGCATGCGCTTGACCTTTCAGTACTCCGAGCCGCACCCCGTTCTCACCCGGCACCGGATAGTCATCGTCCGCTCCGTGAAAACCGCCTGACACACCCTCTCATCGGCATAGGCTTGCTCTCGCACGCATTCATCCGCAGTCAAGCGCTCGATTCTCATTCATTTCACACAACCGACAGACTCACCGGAGGCAGCATGCTCGACCACTCCCCCTCTTCCCCCACACCCCGGACAGCGCTGCATGAAACAGCCCGGGCCATCCGGAGGCGTCGTCGCGGCCTCATCCGGCTGAGCACCCTGGCCTCTGTCGCAGCCCTGGCCTGGACCATCGGCGGCGGCTCACCCGCCCACTCCGCCCCCCAGGGGAACACCTACGTGGCCCTGGGCGACTCCTACGCCTCCGGAGTCGGGGCACCGCCCTACGCCAGTGGCACGGATGTCCAAGGCGGTAACGGGTGCAAACGGGCCGCGGGTGCCTACGCCCACCAAGTGGCCAGCCAGACCGGCAAGACACTCGACTTCGGCGCCTGCTCAGGAGCCCGGATCCCCGACTTCTACAACCCCAGGACCTCCTGGAACGAGCCCGCCCAGCTCAACCACCTGAACTCCTCCACGAGCCTGGTCACCTTCTCCATCGGTGGCAACGACGCCGGCTTCTCCACGATCCTCACCAAGTGCATCACCGCCGCCCCCTTCACCACCTGCTCCGGCAACAAGGAGGTCTCCGAGCAGGTTGACGGCGCCATCAGCGCCCTGGCCGGCAAGACCACGCGCGCGGGCATCACCAGCTATGACACGCTCGTGGCCGACATCGCCTCCCGCGCCCCGGGCGCCACCGTCGTCGCCGTCGGCTACCCGCGCATGTTCACCCCGCAGGGAGCCGGCCAGATCCTCCCAGTACCGGGGCGCTGCGAAGGCGTCACCAAGGTGGATCAGCGCTGGATCAACGCCAAGACCAACGAGATCAACGCCGCCGCCAAGGCCGCGGCCCAGCGCCACGGCTACCGGTTCGCCGACCCCTCCAGCTCCTTCGCCGGACACGAGCTGTGCGGCAAGCAGTCCTCCTGGTTCGACGGCCTCATCAACGACGGACGCTTCCACCCCAACGCCGCCGGCCACAAAGCCATCGCCGGCTCCATCATGGGCGTCCTGAAGGAGCAGCCGGCCGCCGCGCAGGAGCTGCCCGCCGCCGCACAGGCGCAGGTGGACAACACCCGCCCCGCCGGTTCCTTCACCCTTGCCCGCAACGGCGACCAGCTGGCCCTGGACGCCTCGGCCTCCACCGACTCCGACGGCACGATCGTGAACATCGACTGGTACATCCAGCGCGCTGACGGCTCGGAGGAGATCCTCACCGGGGCCCAGGCCACCGCCACCGTGCCCGCCGATGAGCAAGTCTCCGTCACCGCCGTCATCACTGACAACCAGGGCAAGGAGGACTTCACCACCCAGATCGCCCCCGCCGCCTGAGCCGCCGCACGTTCCTCCCGGCAGGTCGCCCCTGCGCAGCCCCGGTCGTCGAACGCACACCCTCAGTGACGTCAGCGGGCGGACCGAGTGCACCTCGGCCCGCCCGCTGACTCGTTGGCGACGCGCCTACTCGTTGCCGTGGCAGGTCAGACCCTTCTTGGGCATGGTGCCGGAGATCAGGTAGGCGTCGACGGCGTCGTTGACGCAGGAGGCGTCGCCGCCGTAGGCGGTGTGCCCATTGCCCTCCCAGGTCAGCAGCTGGCCGGAGTCGAGCTGCTCGGCCAGGGACTTCGACCAGGCGTACGGGGTGGCCGGGTCCCCGGTGGTTCCCACCACGAGGATCGGCGCCGCCCCGCGGGCGTGGATCTGCGTGGGCTTGCGGGTCCCGTTGTGCCCCCACACGCTGCACACCAGGTCCATGCCGACCGCGGTGTTCCCGAAGATCGGGGCCTCGCGCCGGGCCTGCTCGTACTGCGCGGCCCAGGTCGTCTTGTCGCCCTCCACCGGGTAGTCCAGGCAGGTGACGGCCTGGAAGGCCCCGCCGCCGTCATCCTTCGAGGAGGTGTCCTGCTCCTCGGAGGCCGCGAAGGCCGAGCCGTCGCGGTGGTTGATGGCCTGGTCGAGGGCCTTGTTCAGGGGCTCCCAGTTCTGCTCGGTGGTGTAGAGGTACTCGCTCAGGGCGGTGACGATGTCCGCGCCGGTCACGGTGCGGTTCGGGTCACCGGTCGCCAGGGGCGTGCTGTTGGCGGAGGTGATGAGGTCGCGGATCTGCTGGACTCCGGCGTCCGTGCCGCCGCTCAGCGGGCAGCCGGTGGAGTTCTGGCAGTAGTCCACGTAGGTGCGCAGCGCCTGCTCGAAGCCCTTGGCCTGCCCCAGTCCCTGCTCGGCGAGGGACAGGGAGGGGTCGATGGCGCCGTCGAGCACCATGCGCCCCGTGTTGCCGGGGAAGGTCTCGGCGTAGACGGAGGCGAGGTAGGTGCCGTAGGAGAAGCCCAGGTAGTTCAGCTTCTCCTGGCCGGCCAGCGCCCGCAGGATGTCGAGGTCCCGGGCTGCGGAGACGGTGTCGACGTGGTCGAGCAGGGCGGCGGGCTCAGTGTTGGCGGCGCACTGCTCGGTCAGCTCCTGGAAGGACTGCCGGGTCGACTCCGCCCACTCCTCGTAGGAGTCGCCGCCCGAAGCGGCCTCGGCGGAGGCCTCCGCGGAGGGCTCAGTACCTGCCTGCGGCGTGCCCGAGGCCGACGGCGAGGCCGTTGCCCCAGCCGAGGCGGAGGGCTCAGCGGTACCGGAGGATGAGTCGTCGTCGCTGGAGCAGGTGATGGCCGTGGAGGAGCCGACCCCGCGCGGGTCGAAGCCGATGATGTCATAGGCCTCGAGCAGATCGGGGCTGAAGGCGTTGCTCGCCCGCTCGGCGAAGGAGACCCCGGAGTCGCCGGGACCACCGGGGTTGATGAACAGGGCGCCCTGGGCGTGGCCGCCGGTGGCGGCGCGCTTCTTCACGGCGATCGAGATGGTCTCGCCCTTGGGGTTGGCGTAGTCCAGGGGGACGGTGATGACGGCGCAGCTGAAGGTGGCCGTGTCGGTCTCCTCCTCGGAGGAGCCGGCCGTCCCGGTCGCGCCGGTCACGCCGTCGGCGCTCGGGGTGGCGGTTGCCTGCGCCGAGGCCGTGGCGGCCGTCGTGGAGGCGCTCGCCTGGGCGGTCGTCTCCGAGGCCTTCTCCACGCCGTCGGTGGCGGCGCAGGGGTACCAGGTGACGGCCTGGCGGTAGAAGGACTCCAGGCCGGAGGGAATCGGGCCCGCGACGGTGGCCGAGCCGCCCGCTGCGGGGGCCAGTCCCGTCCCGCAGGCGCTCAGGCATCCGCCGACGAGGACCGCCAGCACACCGATGCTCGTGCGACGACGGCGCGATGCGCCGCCTGTCATCGAGGTCTGCGCGGACGTCTGCGCCGCGATGGCGCGCCCTGAATCAGCCGGGCGCTGCCTTACTGTTCTTGTCATGCGCGGCATCTTACGAAGGCCGCCTGTGTCCCCCATATGCCCGGCGTGTTCGTAGGGTAAGTCACGCGGTCGTACCCTGAACCCACACCGCGCGGCATGACCCACGGCCGCGCGGGAGCACGATCACGAGGCGAACAGGTGTGAGACCTCGCTCTTTGCGCGCCGTCCGGGGACCGTCAGGGCCAGGTGGATCGCGACGGCGAGCATCACCGCGGCCCCCACCCCCAGGCTGACGCTGAGCCCCGCATCCGTGGCGGAGCGGACCAGCGGTGCCAGGTGGGAGCGCATGTCAGCCGTCATGGCGGTGGGCCAGCCGTCCAGTGCCCGCAGCCCCTTGCCGGAGGCCACCAGGGAGATGAGACGCTCCCGATCCGCAGTCCGCCCCAGGACACCGATCTGCGGGGCCATCGTCATCACGCTCCGGATGACGCGCTCATAGCTCACACCCATGACCGCGACCCCCATGACGATGCCGAGCTGCCGGGCAGAGGCGGAGAAGCCCGAGGTCATCCCCGCGGTGTCCTCATCGGCCGAGGAGACCGCCAGCTGGTTGACGATCGTCCCGGTGGCCCCGGTGGCGGCCCCCGCCAGGACGAGCCCGGGAATGAGGACCAGCCAGGTACTCGATCCGCGCAGGAGCATGAGCAGGCAGGAGCCGATGACGCCGCCCAGCACGATTCCCAGCAGGCTCGCCCTGGCTCCGTGGCGTCTGACCGCTCCCCCGCAGGTGGCGGCCACGATGAGAGCGGAGGCGCTGAAGGGCAGGAAGCACAGTCCGGTCTGGGCGGGGGTGAGCCGGTAGATGTTCTGCGCGTACAGGGACAGGAAGGCCATCGGACCAATGAGGGCCGCCTGGATGATGAAGCCGACCAGGACGCTGCCGGCATAGGTGGGTTCGGTGAGGATCGAGACGTCGACCATGGGGCTGGCCGATCGTCTCTCGACGAGGCAGAACGCGGCGAGCAGCACCGCCGAGCCGGCCAGCAGGGAGACGATCACGGGCGAGGCCCATCCCCACGTGTTGCCCTGGAGGAGCGCCAGTGTGAGCGCCCCCGTCATGGCGACGCACAGCACCGTGCCCGGCCAATCGACCTTCCTGGATGCCGCCTTGCCCGCAGCGCCGCCCCGGTCCGCGCCAACCTCGGGAACCCAGCGCGATCCGAGCCAGACCGCCAGGCCCACCGGGACGTTGACCCAGAAGATCGAGCGCCAGCCCGCCATCAGCACGAGCCCTCCGCCAAGGAGCGGTCCCAGGGCGATCGCCGCACCGGAGACCGCGCCGTAGACACCGATCGCCCGCGCCCGGGCGGGGCCGGCCTGGTAGCGGTCCGAGATCATGGGGACGCCGACGCCCAGGAAGATCGCGCCACCGACCCCCTGAATGAAGCGGCTCCAGTCCAGGACACCGACCGACGGTGCCAGCGCGCAGACCAGGGAGCCGGCCGTGAACAGGACAACGCCCCAGCGGAAGAGGCGCAGCCGCCCCATCGATCCGCTCAGCGTCGCCGCCGACATGAGGAGTGTCCCCAGCGGCAGGGTGTAGGCGTTGACGACCCACTGGAGCTCGCTCAGCGACGCCCCCAGCGCGGCTCCCATGTCAGGCAGCGCGACGGAGACGACCGTGACGTCCAGGACGTTCATGAAGCTGGCGGTGCAGATCAGCAGCAAGACGAGTGTCTGCCTCACCTGGCGCACCTTTCGCGAGGGTTCCCGGGTGGCGGCACGCGCCCCCAGACCTAAACGACCGCCACACAGATTAACACCGGGGCGACCACCTGTGCGCAGCGCTCACCCGGCTGCACGACCGCGCGGTCGTAGGGTAGGTCGCGCGGTCGCGCCCTTGAACCCTCGATCTCGAGGCATAAGGCACGACCGCGCGAAGGCAGGCACCTGGCCCAGCCTCTGCGAGCCTCAGGCCCCGACGGCGCGCAGGTGTCCCAGCACCTCGGCGTGGGCGGTCGGGGTGCCCACGAGGAGCGAGCCGGCGCGGCGCACGTCGAAGGGCGCCCCGTCCATCCGGGTCAGGGCCGCGCCGGTCTCGGTGCACAGCAGCGCACCGGCCGCAACATCCCAGGGCTGGAGCCGCGGCTGAGCGTAGACGACCGCGCCGCCCGCGGCCACCTCCGCCATCTCCAGGGCGGCCGCCCCGTAGCAGCGCATGCCACGCGAGGCCTCAATGGCCTGACTGATGCCCGCGTCCTGCGTGAGCTGGTAGTGGGCGATGAGCATGCCCTCGCTCAAGGGCAGGTCCTCCAGCTGCTCCAGGGGTCGCCGCGCCGCGTCGTCGGTGCCCGCCGCCCCCGCCAGAAGCGGCTGCACCCATGCGCCCCGCCCGCGGATGGCCGTGTAGAGCCGGCCCGCCACGGGGTCGGCGAGGACGGCCACCGTGGGCGCGCCGTCGTCGACCAGGGCCAGGGAGATGGCCCAGTCGCGGTGGGTGGCCACGTAGTTGAGGGTCCCGTCGATGGGGTCGAGCACCCAGGCCCGCCCGCGGTAGGTCTCGAAGTCCTCGACGCGGTGCGCCTCCTCGCCGTGGATGGGCACGCCCGTGGCCTCCAGGTGGCCGGCGATGCGCTCCTCGACGCCGCGGTCGACCTGGGTGACCAGGTCGTTGCGGTGCGCCTTGGCCTCGACGCGCAGCTCCTCACCCGGGTTCAGGGCGAAGGCGGCCGCCTGGCGGACCGCAGCCACCCCGCAGGCGAGCAGCTCCTCCAGGCAGGCCGACGACGTCGGCCCGTCCGACGGCTCCGGTGTCACTGACCCACCGCCACCGGCACTCACGACTGGAGCTCCTGCTGCCTGGCGAGCCGGCTGCTGTGGACGAGCCAGGCCACGCCCAGCACCACCAGCCACAGGGGCGAGGCGAAGACCGCGATGCGGGTGTCGTGGGCCTGAGTGAGGGTCCAGATGACGAAGGCGAAGAAGCCCAGGCACAGCCAGGCCGCCCCACGCTCACCGGGCAGGCGGAAGGTGCTGGCGCGGTGAAGCTCGGGCCGCAGGGTGAGGAACCGCAGGTAGCTCACGACAATGACGCACCACACGAGGATGAACAGGACGCTGGCCACCGTGGTCACCGTCGTGAAGGCCGCGATGATGGACTTGGAGGTGTAGAGCAGCGGGATCGAGGTGAGCAGACTGGCGCAGGTGACGGCCAGGGACACACCCGGCACCGAACGGGCCGTCAGCTTGCGGAAGACGTGAGGGGCGTTGTCCGCCCAGGACAGGCCGAAGAGCATCCGGGAGGTGGAGTAGACCCCGGAGTTGGCCGACGACGCCGCGGCCGTGAGCACCACGAAGTTGACGACGCTGGCGGCCACGCCGAGCCCCGCCAGGGCGAACATGGCCACGAAGGGGCTTGCCTCGGGGTTGATCTCCTGCCACGGGGTGACGGCCATGATGGCCGCGAGCGCCCCCAGGTAGAACAGGACGATGCGCACCGGGATGGCGTTGATGGCCCGGGGCAGGGTGACCTCCGGGTCCTTGGCCTCTGCGGCCGCGGTCCCCACGAGCTCGGTGCCCACGAAGGCGAAGATGGCGATCTGGAAGGCCCCGAAGAACCCGCTCGCACCGTTGGGGAAGAGCCCGCCGCGCCAGATGTTGGAGAACTGGGCGTGGGCGCCGTTGGGCGCCGTGAACCCGCGCAGCACCATGAGGACACCGACGACGACGAGCGCCATGATGGCCACGATCTTGATGATGGAGAACCAGAACTCGATCTCCCCGAAGGCCTTGACGGTGGCGAGGTTGAGGCTGAACAGCAGGACCACGGTGGCCACCGGCACGATCCACAACGGCAGGTCCGGCCACCAGAACCTCACGTAGCCGGTGATGACGATGACCTCGGCCACGGCCGTCACCAGCCAGCACACGTAGTAGGTCCAGCCCACGAAGAAGCCCGCCCACGGCCCGATGAGGTCGTGGGCGACGTCGGCGAAGGACTTGTAGGACAGGTTGGACAGCAGCACCTCGCCCAGGGCCCGCATGACCAGGAAGAGGATGGCGCCGATGACCGCGTAGACGAGGAACACACCGGGACCAGCCAGGGAGATCGTCTTCCCCGACCCCATGAACAGCCCGGTTCCGATGGCCCCGCCGATGGCGATGAGCTGGACGTGGCGGTTGGTGAGGTGGCGCTGGAGCTGGGGCTCGGCGTCGTGGTCCACCATCTGGTCGAGGTCAGGCCGCTGAGGCGGCGAGGACTCGGCCGCCGAGGTGGAATCGGCGGGCGGCGGCGTGAGGGGCATCTCGTCTCCTGATCGTGGGTGACGCCACGAGCCTAGCGCTACCAGGTTCATCCCCGATTCACACGGGTAGGCTCGGCGCCGTGAACCTCAAGGAGCAGATCCGCCACTCGATTCCGGCTGCGATCGTCGTCGTCATCGGCGCCTGGGTGATGATCTACTACTCGATCGTCCAGTGGGAGACGATGAAGCCGGTGCCCAGCTGGGATCTGGCGATCTTCTCCGAGCTGGCTAAGGCCTACGCCCACTTCCAGACCCCGATCGTGCCGGTCAAGGGTGACGGATACAACCTCCTGGGTGACCACTTCCACCCGATCCTCATTCTGCTGGGGCCGATCTGGAGGCTCTTCCCCACGCCCCTGAGCCTGCTCATCACTCAGGACCTGCTGCTGGCGTTCTCGGCCTGGCCGCTGACCCGCCTGGCCAGCCGCCTGACGAATCAGTGGGTGGCCGGCGGGCTGGGGCTCGTCTACGTCCTGTCCTGGGGGATGCAGGGGGCCGTGGCGGCACAGTTCCATGAGATCGCCTTCGCGATGCCGCTGCTGGCCTACGCCTCGGTGGCCTTTGTGGAGCGGCGCTGGGGGGCGGTGACGGCCTGGTCGGTGCCCCTGGTCCTGGTCAAGGAGGACATGGGGCTGACGGTGCTCATGATCGGAGTGGCCGTCATCCTCACCTCAGCGGTCCCGGCCTGGTACCGCACGTGCACGGTCATCCGGCCCGGTGGCCGCGGGGCCGACGGCCTCGATGCCGCTGGGGATGCTGCTGGGAAGGCCACTGGAAGCGCTCCCCAGGACGACGCCGCCCACAACCGGCGTCGGGGGCTGCGCCTGGGCGTGGGCATGATCGTCGGCGGGATCGCGGCCTTCCTCTTCGCGATCCAGGTGTTCCTGCCGGCCTTCAACATCAACGGGGTGTGGGACTACGGCCTGAGCTCACAGGACCAGCCCACCTCACCCGACGCCCTGACCCAGAAGGCCACGGTGGTCGTCATGCTGATCCTCACCAGCGGAATCGTCGGGGTCACCTCGCCGTGGCTGCTCGTGGTGCTGCCGACGCTGGCGTGGCGGTTCCTGGGGTCGGTGGAGTTCTACTGGGTGTGGGACAACTGGCACTACAATGCCACCCTCATGCCCATCGCGCTGGGGGCGCTGCTCGACGTCGTCGCCCGGCGCCGGGCGCACGGCTCCTACGTGGCCGACCACCCCGTCAGGCAGGTGGGGGTCGATGGCCGAGCGGTCATGGGGCGCTCCGCCCAGGCCGCCCTGGCCGCCGGGGAGGCAGGGGAGGCAGGCACCGCCGGCGAGTCCGACGTCGACGGCCCGCGCCGGCGCCCGACCGCCTTCCCCACCTGGCTCACGGTGCCGATGCGGCACCGCTTCGTGGTGGCCACGAGCATTCTCACCGCGGTGGCCACCGGGGTGCTGACCGCCCCCTACCTCCCGCTGTGGCAGGCCACCAACAAGAACTTCGACCCGCTCGCCGCCGAGGCCAAGCAGAGCGACGAGGCGAAGAGAACCGAGACGCATCGGGTGGCCGTCGCCCACGAGGTCATCGCCACGATCCCCGAGGGGGCCACGGTGGTCACCGACCTGTCGCTGCTGGCCTACCTGGTGCCCCGGGCCGAGGTCTCCTGGGCGGGCACGAGCGGCCCCGACAAGGAGTACATCGTCATGACCCCGACCAGCGCCAACCAGTGGGGCAGTAGTGATGCCGCCGCCTGGGGCAAGAAGCACTCCAAGCAGGGGGCCACCTACACCCTCATCTACAACAAGGACAACTACCAGATCGCCAAGCGCAATGGCTGAGGCCGACCCCGGCGCCGGTGCCGGAACCCGCGGCGCCTCCGAGGCCGGAGGCGATTCCGCGCCGGGGACCTTCGCCCGCCCGGGGGCCGGGCGGGCCCCGTCCGTGACTGCCTCCCTGGCCCTGGTCGCCGCGGGCGGATGCGCGGGCACGCTGGTGCGCGCGGCCCTGGAGCGGGCCTGGCCCGCCTCCCCCGGGCACCTGCCGGTCACGACCCTGGCCCTCAACGTCGTCGGGGCCCTGGCCCTGGGGCTGCTGCTCGGGGCGCTCGGCGAAGGCCGCCCCCGCCTGCGACTGGCCCTGGGCACAGGGGTCCTGGGCGGGCTGACGACGCACTCGACCTTCATCCTGGAGAGCCACCGGCTCCTGACCTCCAGCGGGGACGGCGGCCACCCGGTCCTCGGCGCCGCCTACCTGGTGGGGTCGATGGTGGCCGGGCTGGTGGCGGCCGGGCTCGGGCTGTGGCTGGCCGGCCGTCTGCGCCGCACGGGTCGCACGGGTCGCACGGGCAGTGTGGGCCGAGCAGGCCGAGTGGACCGAGCGGGCAGCGGCCGCCTCCCGGAGGCGTCATGAGCGGGGCCGCCGCCGGGCTGGGAACCTGGCTCACCGACTGGCTCCCCCTGGCGCTGGCCGGCGGGGTGGGAGCGGCCTGCCGCTGGGGCGTGGACACCTCCGTCAGCCGCCTCAGCGGCCGAGTCGCCCGGGAGGCTGCGGCGGGAGGCCGGCAGCGGCGTCGTTCCGGGCTGCGGGCGCCCTGGATGTCGCGGATGCTGCGAATGCCGTGGGGCACGGTCGTCGTCAACGTGACCGCCTGCCTCCTCATGGGCCTGCTCGTGGGCCGGGCGGCAGACCCGCCGCACTCCGGAACCTGGGCCGCCACCGCACTGGCCGTCGTGGGGACCGGCTTCCTGGGCGGGTACTCGACCTTCTCCACGGCCTGCGTCGAGGGAGCGCGCCTGCTGCTGGCCGGGCGGTGGGGGCCAGCCCTGGCGCACGCGACCCTCATGACGGCGGCGACGCTGGGCGCCGTCGGACTCGGGCTGGCTGCCGGCGCAGCCCTACGTTAGAGCGCCGCCCGGCCGGGACCCCGCCTCACTTCGACCAAAACTTCACAAACGACGCGGCTCCGGGTCGATTATGAAGATTCGGTCGAAGTGTGTGGGTCGGGGATGGGCGACGGCGCCTCCGGGGCCGATGAATTTCGGTGACCTTCGTGAGCATGCCGTAAGCGGCTCGTGAGCGCCCCGTGAGGTTGGCGGGCCTGCCGAGATCGGCCTGAGACGGCTGTGACGAACTGTGCTCTCATCAGCCATATCAGGCGTATTGCGGGGCCTGTCTCCTCTGACAGACTCGCTGCCATGAGTGTTCAGCCGCCTTCTTCGACGCCGACGCAGACGCAGTCGAAGACCAACCGCGCCACGGTCATCACCCTCGTGGTCATCGCCGTCATCCTGGCCGTCCTCGCCGCAGTGCTGCTGCAGAACGTCGCCTCCCGCCGCCATCAAGCCGCCGCCGCCAGCCAGGCACCCGCCTCCTCCTCCGATTCGGCCGCCGCGGTCCCCGAGCCCGTACCGGCCCCGCCAGTCGCCGACCAGCAGACCCTGGAGCTCATCCACTCCGAGATCCACCGCGACCCGGCCGACGGCCAAGCCAAGGGCAAGGTCGACGCGCCGGTCGTCATGGTCATCTACTCCGACTTCGCCTGCCCCTTCTGCACCCAGTTCGCCCAAAATGTCGAGCCCGAGCTGAACAAGCTGGTGAAGGAGGGCACACTGCGCATCGAGTGGCGCGACCTGGCCCAGATCAGCGAAACCTCGCCCCTGGCCGCCCAGGCCGGGCGGGCCGCCGCCAAGCAGGGAAAGTTCTGGGAGTTCCACGACGCCGTCTACGCCGCCGCCGACCCCAAGGGCCACCCGGCCTACACCGAGGACTCCCTGGTCGACTTCGCCAAGAAGGCCGGGGTGGCGGACCTGTCGAAGTTCCGCGCCGACATGACCGCCGCCGAGACCGTCAAGGCCGTCTCCGAGTCCACCCAGCACGTCCACTCCATCGGCATTCAGGGAACCCCGTTCATGATCGTGGGCGAGACCTACATCAACGGGTACAAGGACGCCGACTACATGACGGCCGTCGTCAAGAGCCAGGCCGCCAAGGCCAAGGAGGCCAAGGGAGCCAAGGGCGCTACCGGGACCGCGAGCACGACGAGCCCTGCGGCACCGGCGTCGGCGCACTGACCGCCGCGCAGCGGAACGCCGACGGCACCCCTCGGCGCCCGCCGCCCGCCCCACCCCGGGGCTCCTCCCCCGACTCGCCCCATGGGCGGGCCGGGGGACGCTATTCTTCCATCACTTATCCCATTGATCGTCTGACGAGCAACGACGCAACCAGCGACGTCAGCAACGGTCGTTTCACCAAGGAGCGCGAGCATGGCACTGAGCATCGGAGTGGATGTCGGCGGAACGAAGATCGCGGCCGGCGTCGTCGACGACGAGGGGAAGGTTCTTCAGACGATTCGGCGCGACTCCCCCGCCGCCGACCGCCAGGCGATCATTGACACGATCACGATGGTGGTGCGCCGGCTGCGGGAGGACTTCCCCGACGTAGCCACCGTGGGCATCGGGGCGGCGGGCTTCGTGTCCTCCGACCGCAACACGATGGCGCACGGCACCAACCTGGACTGGACCGGGATGCGGATCGGCGACGTCGTCTCCGAGGGCGTGGGCCTGCCCGTCGTCGTCGAGAACGACGCCAATGCCTTCGGGTGGGCCGAGGCCCGCTTCGGGGCGGCCCGCGGCAAGCGCAACGCCCTCATCGTGGCCATCGGCACCGGCGTGGGCGGGGCCATCATCGTTGACGGGCACCTCCTGCGCGGGGCGGCCGGATTCGGCGGGGAGATCGGGCACCTCAACATCGTCCCCGGCGGACGCCCCTGCGGATGCGGCCTGCGCGGGTGCCTGGAGCGCTACAGCGCCGGCACAGCCCTGGGCGTCAACGCCTGGGAGCTGGCGCAGTTCCGCCCCGGCTACGCGGCCCACATCATCGAGCTCTCCGGCGGCAACCCGGAGCACATCTCCGGCAAGGCCGTCACCGCAGCCGCCCGCGAGGGGGACCCCGCCGCCCTGGAGTGCTACGAGCAGCTCACCCACTGGCTGGGGGTGGGGCTGGCCGACATGTGCGCGCTGCTGGACCCCGAGGTCATCGTCATCGCCGGCGGCCTGGCCGAGGCCGGCGACATCCTGCTCGCCCCCACACGCAAGGCCTTCGCCGAGAACCTCACGGCCGGCACCCACCGCCCCACCATCCCGGTGGTCCTGGCCGAGGGCGGTCAGGAGGCCGGGCTCGTCGGCGCCGCGGACCTGGCCCGCCAGCCCTGAACCACCCGGGCACCATCCTCGGGCCGGCCTGGAAACCATCAGCCATCCAGGCTCTTACGGGAACCTTGCGAGATGACGCGGCGTCAGCGTGCGCTATTGCACCGACTCTCCTATTGTTAGGTATGCCTTACCTCGGTTAACGTCAGCCTGTTCGACCGATCTCTCCTGATCGGCTCTACCAGAGAAGAGGCCTCGTGACCGTCTCACGCAAGTCATTCATCCTTGGCACCGCTGCCCTGTCCTCCACGGCGCTTCTGGCGGCCTGCGGCCGTTCCAGCGGCTCATCCAGCGCCTCCGGAAAGACCATCTCGATCAAGCACGTCTACGGCACCACCGAGGTTCCCGAGGGCGCCACCAAGATCGCCACCCTGGCGTGGGCCAACCAGGACGTCCTCCTGGCACTGGGCATCATGCCGGTCGGCTTCTCCAAGCAGGACTGGGGCGTCACCGACGGCTCCGGCATGCTGCCCTGGACCAAGGAGAAGGTCGACGAGATGGTCTCCAAGGGCGCCGCGCAGCCCAAGCTCTTCGACGAGACCGGCGGCACCCCCTTCGAGGAGATCAGCGCCACCAAGCCCGAGGTCATCCTGGCCGCCTACTCCGGCATCACCAAGGAGGACTACGACAAGCTGAGCAAGATCGCCCCCACCGTGGCCTACCCGAAGATCGCCTGGGGCACGCCCTGGCGCGAGACGATCACGATCGACGCCACCGCCGTCGGCAAGAAGACCGAGGGCGAGAAGCTCGTGGCCGACCTGGAGAAGCAGGTGGCCGACGCCGTCGCCAAGCACCCGAAGATCAAGGGCAAGGCCGCCGCCTTCTGCTACACCGCCGAGGGCGACGCGACCAAGTTCGGCTACTACACCACCGCCGACCCGCGCACCGCCTTCCTGTCCGACCTGGGGATGAAGGTGCCGGCCTCCGTGGAGAAGGCCTCCAAGAAGAGCTCCTCGGCCTTCAACGTGGACGTCTCCACCGAGAACGCGGACTCGCTCAACGACTTCGACCTCATCGTCATGTACGGCACCGAGTCCGACCTGGCCACCCTGCAGGCCAACAGCCTCCTGAGCCAGGTGCGCGCCATCAAGAACGGCGCAGTCGCCTTCGTGGGCAACAACGACCCGCAGGCCGCCTCCACCAACCCCGGCCCGCTGTCGATCCCGTGGGGCATCGAGAACTACGTGAAGCTCATCGCCGTGGCGGCCGACAAGGTCCAGTGAGCACCTCGATCAGCACCCCGGCATGCACCCCACCCCAGTGAGTACCTCAACGGTTCCAGCGGCTGCTGGCACCGGCGCCGGCAGGCAGCTGCGCCGGTGCCTGGCCGCTCTGGCGCTCCTGACGGTCCTGGCCGTCGTCGCCGCCCTGTGCTCGATCGCCTTCGGCTCGCGGATCGTGGGGTTCGAGGAGATCGTCGGAGGCCTGACCGGCTCGCGCTCCGACATCGGCGCACTGGTGGTCGCCGAGCGCGTGCCGCGCACCGTCGTCGCCCTCGTGGCCGGAGCGGCCCTCGGGGTCTCGGGCGCCCTCATGCAGGCGGTGACCCGCAACCCGATCGCCGACCCCGGGATCCTGGGCGTCAACACCGGCGCCTCCCTGGCGATCCTCATCGGTGTCGCCTTCCTGGGGATCTCGGGGGCCTCCCAGTTCCTGTGGTTCGCGCTCATCGGGGCGGCCGTCACGGCGGTGCTCGTCTACACCATCGGCTCCCTGGGGCCGGGCGGTCCGACGCCGGTCAAGCTCGCCCTGGCGGGCGTGGCCACGAGCGCGGCCCTGTCCTGCGTCATCAGCGCCGTCATGCTGCCGCTCGCCCAGGGCCTCGACGACTACCGCTTCTGGCAGATGGGCTCGCTGGGGCGCGGCACCTGGAGCTCTCTGACGACAATCGCCCCCTTCCTGGCCGTGGCGACGCTCCTGGCGGTACTGGTGGCCGGCCCCCTCAACTCCCTGGCGCTGGGCGAGGAGATGGCGATCGGCCTGGGCGTCAACGTCACCCGCACGCGCCTGGCGGCGGCGGGCGCCGGCGTGCTCCTGTGCTCGGCGGTCACGGCCGTCGTCGGCCCCATCGGGTTCGTGGGCCTCATGGTTCCGCACACGGTGCGCATGCTCTGCGGCCCCGACCACCGCTGGCTGCTGCCGCTGTCCGCCCTGTGCGGGGCGGACCTGCTGACCCTGTCCGACGTGCTGGGGCGGATCGTCTCCCGGCCCTCGGCCGCGCTGCCGGTGGCGGTGGTGACCGCCTTCGTCGGCGCCCCCATCCTCATCATGATCGCCCGCGGCGCGAAGGTGCGTGAGCTGTGAGCGCCCGGGACATCACCGCCGTCGGCAGCGCACCCACCGTCAGCTCGCTGCGGCCCGGCTTCTCCATCGCCGGGCGCCGACGCCGCACCCTGCGCTTCGCGGGCGTCACCATCGCCCTGGCCCTGACAGCCGCAGCGCTGTGGGTGGCCATGATCCTGGTCGGCGAGACCTGGTACAGCCCGGATGAGGTGCTTGCGGTGCTCTCCGGCGACATCGTGCCGGGAGCCTCCTTCGACGTCGGAGAGGTACGCCTGCCGAGGGCGATCATCGGGCTGCTGGCCGGGATGGCCTTCGGGATGGCCGGGACCACCTCCCAGACGATGCTGCGCAACCAGCTCGCCAGCCCCGACATCATCGGCATCACCTCGGGGGCCTCGGCCTCCGCGGTCTTCGCCATCACGGTGCTGGGCTGGTCGCCCGCAGGCACCGGCGTCAACGTCCTGGCCGTCACCTGCGGCCTGGCGACGGCGCTGGTCATCTACCTGCTGTCGGGATCGGGGCGCACCCAGGGCGGGCGGCTCATCCTCATCGGCATCGGTGTGGCGGCGATGTTCACCTCCTTCATCTCCTACCTCCAGCTCCAGGGCAACGTGTACAAGGCCATCGACGCCATGCGCTGGCTGAGCGGCTCACTGGGCTCGGCCGACTGGAACCAGGTGCCGGTCCTGGCCGGGGCGATGGCGGTGTGCGGGGCCCTCCTGCTCGTCGTCGGCCGCGACCTGGGGCCCCTGACCCTGGGCGAGGAGACCGCCACCGGCCTGGGCGTACCGGTGGACCGCACCCGCCTGGCGCTGGTCATCACGATGGTGGCGCTGTCGGCCTTCGCCACGGCGGCCACCGGCCCCATCGCCTTCGTCTCCTTCCTGGCCGGGCCGATGGTGGCCAGGCTCATCGGACAGACCGACCGCAGCCTCCTGGTGCCGGCGGCACTCATGGGCGCGGTCATCGTGCTGGGCTGCGACCTGGTGGCCCGCAACCTGCTGCCCACCAGCCTGCCCGTGGGCGTGGTCACCGGCCTCATGGGCGCGCCCTACCTCATCGGCCAGCTCATCCGCATCAACAGACAGGGCGCCTCCGCATGACCTCCGCAGAGACCTCCACAGCGGCCTCCTCGGCAGCTTCCTCAGCGACCTCCACCCCTCCCGCGGTCCCCGAGCTCGCCACCCAGGGGCTGCGCTCCGGGTACGGCCGGCGCGTCGTCGTCGACGGCGTGGACGTGACGATCCCCAGCGGCAGGATCACCGTCATCGTGGGGGCCAACGCCTGCGGGAAGTCGACCCTGCTCAAGACCATGGCCCGGATCCTGGCACCGGTGGAGGGCCAGGTCCTGCTCGACGGGACCCCCATCGGGCAGATCCCCACCCGGAGGCTGGCGACACGGCTCGGCCTACTACCCCAGCAGCCGATCGCCCCCGAGGGGATCGCCGTGGCGGACCTCGTGGGACGCGGGCGCCACCCGCACCAGTCCATGTTCCGCTCCACGGGCGCCGAGGACCGCCGGATCGTCGAGGAGTCGCTGCTGGCAACCCGCACCGCCGAGCTGGCCGACCGCTCCATCGACGAGCTCTCCGGCGGCCAGCGCCAGCGCGTGTGGATCGCCATGGCCCTGGCCCAGCGCACGCCGGTGCTGCTGCTGGACGAGCCCACGACCTTCCTGGACCTCACCCACCAGGTGGAGGTCCTCGACCTGCTCACCGACCTCAACCGCGAGCGCGGCACCACCGTGGTCATGGTGCTGCACGACATCAACCTCTCGGCCCGCTACGCCGACCACATCATCGCCATGCGCGCCGGCAGGGTCGTGGTCGCCGGTCCCCCGCGGGAGGTGATCGACGCGGACCTGGTGGCGACAGTCTTCGACCTGGACTCCGACGTCATCACCGACCCGGTCTCCGGCACCCCCCTCATCCTGCCCAAGGGCCGCCACCACGTACGCGAGGCCTCACACGGCAGCTGACCCAAAGGAGCATCAATGAGCCCAGCCAGACCGTCCGCCTCACCGACATCTCCGTTCCGCTTCTTCCATGTCACAGTGGCGGCAGTCCGCGACGTGACGCCGTCCATGCGGCGCTTCACCTTCATCGGGGATGATCTGGTCCACTACGCCGACCCGGGCTGGGACCAGCGGATCAAGCTGGTGCTGCCGGCACCGGCGTCGGGTTATGAGCAGCTGCCCGACGGCGAGGACTGGTACGGCCGGTTGATGAAGCTGCCCGAGGAGCACCGGTGCCCGATCCGTACCTACACGACGCGCACGGTTCGCCACGAGGTGGAGGGTCCGGACGGAACGCGTGCGGAGGTGGACGTCGACATGGTGGTGCACGATCCGCTCGGCCCGGCCTCTCGGTGGATCCTTGAGGCTAAGGTCGGTACCGAGGCGGTCCTGCTGGGGCCGAACCAGCAGTGAGACGGCGATGCCGGGGGCGTGGACTTCGTACCTCCGCAAGTGACCGAGCGCTACCTGCTGGGCGGGGACGAGACGGCGGCACCGGCGATCGCCCGGATCCTAGAGGACCTGCCCGCGAGCGCGCGAGGGGTTGCCGTCGTCGAGATGCCCGCCGACGCCGATGCCGCCTACCTGCCCGCGCATCCCGGGATCGAGGTGCGGGTGGCTGGGCGCAACGGCCGCTCGCACGGGGAGTTGCTCGTCGAGGGTGTACGCCGGGCCGCCGAGGAGCTGTGTCCGGTAGGGGTGCCGCAGGAGGTCGAGGAGATCGACGTCGACCGTGAGCTGCTGTGGGACGTGCCGCGCCACGCCAAGGGCGGGGACGCACTCAAGCGCACGAGCCTGTACGCCTGGCTCGCCGGGGAGGCGGCCGCGGTGCGCACGATGCGCCGCCACCTGGTCAGCGAGCGTGGCATCGACCGGCGCTCGGTGGCCTTCATGGGCTACTGGCGCCAGGGCCGCGCCGAGGGCTGAGTCCGAGGGCTCCGGCACACACCGCCCGGGCCGGAAGCCACGCCGTCGAGAACGTACTTTCTGCACGAGGACTGCGTTCTCCTCCAGATGACTGGGGACGGACCTCAGTGATCTGGAGGAGAAGTACGTTCTCGGGGCGAAACGCAGTCGCCGATTCCCTGAGCGCCAGGCTCGCCCTGCGGCCATCAGTGCGCCGGGGCGCAGGCCTGAGCTCAGTCCTTGGTGGCCCGGCTCGAGTCCGCGGGCGCGGAGACCTCGACGTCGTCGCCGTCCCCACCGCCGCTGGCGCGCGTGGCCGACTTGCCGGCCTTCTCACGCTCCTTGATGACCTCAGCGCGCTTCTCGACGACGGCCCGGCCGTAGTCGGGGTCGGCCTCGCCGACGCCGTCGCCGTCGAGGTCAAGCTCGTCAAGCACGCCCTGGTCGAGCTCATCGGGGTCGCGCACGGGCGAGTCGCCGGCGGACAGGAAGATCCCCACCCAGCGCGAGCGCGGATCGGAGTCGATGAGGAGGGCCTTGACGAACAGGGTCAGCGGCACCGCCAGGATCGTCCCCAACGCACCGGTGACGGTGGACCAGAACAGCAGGCACAGGAAGGTCGTCGTCGTGTTGAGCCCCACCGCGTCCCCAGTGAACTTGGGCTGGATGAGGGACTGGATGACGAAGTTGGCCGCCGTGTAGGACAGCACCACCCACAGCGCCGTCCAGGGGCCGGAGTCCACCAGCCCCAGGATCGCCGGCGGCACCACGCCCAGGACGAAGCCGATATTCGGGATGTAGTTGGTGATGAAGGAGACCACGCCCCAGGTGATGGCCATCGGCACGTTCAGGTACCACAGGGTGACCGCGTTGATGACGGCCACGATGAGACCGAAGACCGTCGAGACCATCCAGTAGGAGCGCACCGCCTCACAGAAGGACACCAGAGCAGAGGCCATGCCCGGCTTGAGGACACCGAGGGCCGCAGTGCGGATCTCGATCTTGGCGGTGTCGAACATGAGGAAGACGACCACCATCGACATGACGCCCATCATCGCGCTGGCGGAGGTCAGCTGCCCCAGGACCGACTGAGCCACCATGACGAGCTGGGAGGTGTCCAGGACGTTGGTGACCTGCTTGAGCACCGCGGACTGGTCGACCCCCATGCCGTTGAGCTGGGTCTCGACCTGCTTCCAGATCGCCTGGAACTTGGGGGCGTACTGCGGCAGGGTGTCGACGAGCTGGGCGACGGCGACGGCCAGGGCCGCGAACAGCAGAACGACGAAGGTGAAGATGAGCGCGATCGCCGCCGTCGCCGCGACCACGCGCGGCACCCGGTGGCGCGTCATCCAGGACACCAGCGGCCGGACCGTCACCACGAGGGTGAGGGCGAAGAAGGCCGGGGCGAAGAGGTCCTGGATGAGGTAGAGCCCCACCGCGCCAATGGTCAGTGCCGCCAGGAGATAGGCGATGGTCTCCCCCTGCGTGCGCTCCCCGGGGAGGGGAACGGCGGCCTTCCGAGCTTCTTCCGACACAGCTGCCATGGGCGCATCCTCCCACGGACGGGCGGCGCACTGCGCCCCGACGGGCCTGTGCGCGCCGTGGGAGCTCTCCCCCTTTTCCGCGGTCGCGGTGGTGACGCGGCAGTGGCGCGACGGCGTGGCGACGGTGCTCCGTCGGCAGTCCGGTTGCAGTCCGGCGGCCGGGTGGCACTTCAGCTGCCTGCTCCCCCGTCTCAGTCCACCGGCAGGACCTCGGCCAGCCAGGTGTCGACGGCGCGGTAGAAGGCCTGCGGGTCGCTGCGACGCACCTGGTGGCCGGCCCCGGGCACGAGGACCGGGGTGATGCGGGGGTTGCGGGCGGCGGCGGCCAGGCCCTCACTGCCCACGCGGGCGCTGCCGGGCCGGTCGCCGGTGAGCAGTAGGGCGGGGACCTCGAGGGCGGCCATGGCCTCGTCCCAGGGGACCTCGGGGGCGACGACGCCGGACAGCAGCAGGCCCGGGTCGGTGCGCTGGGAGGCCCACACGCCCGGGAGGGCCTCGGCGTTGGGCATGGTCTCCAGGGCGCGGCCGACGGCGGCCGGCAGGTC
>ERZ772958.22-NODE-22-length-59098-cov-4.689582_pt1 | contig 59098 bp, 54 predicted proteins | sample MGYA00580681_ERZ772958 | MGnify/ENA primary metagenome ERZ772958 (study PRJEB29015, sample SAMEA2738089) | human oral metagenome | biome: human oral; feature: human-associated habitat; material: saliva | place: China | collected 2275 ...
GCGAGCTGCCCAAGGCTGACGACGACTTCGCTCAGATGGTCTCCGAGTTCGACACCATCGACGAACTCAAGGAAGACCTCAAGAAGCAGGCCGCACAGAGCAAGACTTCGCAGCAGGCACTTCAGGCACGTGATCGCCTCGTTGATGAGCTGCTTTCGCGCACCGAGATCCTGCTCCCCGAGTCCGTGATCGAGCTCGAGCTCAACCACCGACTGGGCGCAGACGCTTCCGCGAAGGAAAAGAAGGAAGCTCGCGCGGCCATCGAGAAGGAATACCGCACCGAGATCCTCGCTGAAGAGCTCGCTAAGAAGAACGAAGTTCAGGTTGGCCAGCAGGAGCTTTTCGATTACGCCATCCAGATGTCCCAGAACTACGGTATGGACATCAACCGCCTGTTCTCGGATCCGCAGCAGATCTCCGCAGTGGTCGCCGATCTGGGCCGCGCAAAGGCTCTCATCGAGGTTCTGCGTGAGGTAACCGTGAAGGACACCGAGGGTAACCCCGTTGACCTGAGCGAATTCCTCGGCCTTGAGGATGAAGCTGCTGCTGAAGAAGCCGCAGCCGAGACCGTCGCCGAGGTTGAGAAGGCCGGCGAAGAACTCGCAGACGAAAAGTGAGTCGCTGAGTTAAGCGCAACTGAGCTTTCCGCTGTGTAAAGCTCATGACTTGGTGTGGGTCGGAACCTGAGGGTTTCGGCCCACACGTCATATCTGCGCGAGATCGCCGCGGTCTTTCCATGCGCCGTGAGCGAAAAGCGCTAGTTTAGAGCGCCAACTGGTGTCAGAACCGATAAGTTTGGATTCAGTGAGGTTCCATAACGGGAACCGGACCCTGAAATTGAAGGAGAGCGTGAATGGCTATTCAAGCCTCGGGCGGAAATGAAACGCCCATGGGACTGGGAGATTCGGTCTACCAGCGCCTGCTCAAAGAGCGCATTATTTGGCTTGGCGGCGAAGTGCGAGATGACAACGCAAACGCGATCTGCGCACAGCTCCTTTTGCTGGCTGCTGAAGACCCCGATCGTGATATCTACCTGTACATCAACTCTCCGGGTGGATCGGTCACCGCGGGCATGGCCATCTATGACACCATGCAGTACGTCAAGCCCGACGTCGTGACCGTTGGTATGGGCCTTGCCGCATCGATGGGTCAATTCCTGCTCACCGCCGGGGCTCCCGGAAAGCGTTACATCACTCCTCACACCCGTGTTCTGCTGCACCAGCCCCTGGGTGGTGCCGGAGGCAGTGCGACGGATATTCGCATTAATGCGGATCTGATTTTGGGCATGAAGAAGGAACTGGCACAGATCACCGCATCGCGTACCGGTAAGTCGGTCGAGCAGGTCGAGGCGGATGGCGATCGCGATCACTGGTTCACCGCGCAAGAGGCGTTGGAATACGGCTTCGTGGACCGTGTGATTGATAGCCCGCAGGAAATTGGCAACCGTGGAGGAGAAAACTGATGAGCACTCAGCCCTATTTCGACGCAGTTGCCCGTCAAATGCCCCAGGCTCGCTACGTTCTTCCGAACTTTGAAGAGCGCACTGCCTATGGCTTCAAGCGTCAAGATCCCTACGCAAAGCTCTTCGAAGACCGCATTGTCTTCTTGGGTGTGCAAGTTGACGATGCAAGCGCCGACGACATCATGGCTCAGCTGTTGGTTCTTGAATCTCAAGATCCCGATTCGCTAATCACGATGTACATCAATTCGCCCGGTGGCTCATTCACCGCAATGACCGCGATCTACGACACCATGCAGTACATCAAGCCACAGGTCCAGACTGTTTGCTTGGGACAGGCTGCTTCAGCTGCCGCCGTTCTGCTGGCCGCGGGCTCTCCCGGAAAGCGTTTGGCACTGCCGAACGCTCGAGTCCTCATTCACCAGCCTGCAATGGAGGGAATGCAAGGTCAGGCCTCGGATATCCAGATTATTGCGGATGAAATTGACCGCATGCGTCTGTGGCTCGAAGAGACGCTTGCTGCTCACTCAGGTAAGCCGGTCGAAGAGGTTCGTCGCGATATCGAGCGCGACAAGATCCTCACCGCCGCTCAGGCTGAAGAATACGGTCTGATTGACCAGGTTTTGGCTTCTCGTAAGGCTCGCGGCTAGTGAACAACTGCGTGACTTTACTGAGTCGCTGTTAACAAAGTACGGGGGAGGGCGTTTTGCGCTCTCTCCCGTTCCCATTGAATGACCGGTCTTACACTACGCATCCCGCGCGTCAATTCGCTGTAGAGCACCGGGTGAATTAGGCTAGATTTCAGTAAAAGACCCGATTCGGGTGAAGTTTTTCAGGAGGCATACGTGAGTCGATTGACCGACGGAGCTGAGGCCCTCAAGTGCTCCTTCTGCGGAAAGAGCCAGAAGCAGGTCCGCAAGCTCATTGGGGGATCCGGCGTTTACATTTGCAACGAGTGTGTCGACCTGTGCAATGAAATCATTGCCGAAGACACTGAACCGCAGAGCGCACCCTCGGGTCTTCCTCTCCCAAAGCCTCGTGAAATCTTCGAATTCCTCGATTCTTGGGTGATCGGTCAGGACCGCGCTAAGCGTGCACTTTCTGTTGCCGTCTATAACCACTACAAGCGCGTGCGTTCGCGCGAAGCGGGCAATGAGGAAGATATGTACGGCACCAAGTCGAATATCTTGCTCCTGGGCCCCACGGGAACCGGTAAAACCCACTTGGCGCGCTGCTTGGCTCGACTTTTGGATGTTCCCTTCGCCATCGTGGATGCGACAGCATTGACCGAGGCCGGCTACGTGGGTGAAGACGTTGAGAACATCTTGCTCCGCTTGATCCGAGAAGCCGGCGGAGATATCAAGAAGGCCGAGCGCGGAATCATCTACGTTGACGAAATCAACAAGATTGGCCGTAAGGGTGAAAATGCGTCGATTACTCGCGATGTTTCAGGTGAAGGCGTGCAGCAGGCTCTTCTGAAGATTATCGAAGGAACGGTGGCCTCGGTGCCTCCGCAGGGTGGTCGCAAGCACCCGCACCAGCAGTTCTTGGAGATTGATACCTCTGGAATCCTCTTCATCGCTGCCGGCGCATTCGCGGGGATTGAAGACATTGTGAAGGCGCGCTTGGGACAGCGTTCGACCGGTTTTGGATCCGAGCTGAAGTCCGCTGCTGAGATGGGCGACCTCTACGAGTCTGTCACCGCAGAAGACCTTCACAAATTCGGTATGATTCCGGAATTTATTGGTCGTCTTCCTGTGCTGACCTCGACTAAAGAACTTTCTGAAGAAGATCTGGTTCGAGTATTGACCGAGCCCACGAATTGCTTGGTTGCTCAGTATCAGCACCTCTTTGAGCTTGATGGCATTTCCTTGGAGTTCACTCACGAGGCCTTGCTTGCCATTGCGGAGCTGGCGAACAAGCGTAAGACGGGGGCACGAGGCCTTTCTTCCGTTATGGAAGCAACTTTGTCGGACTTGATGTTTGACCTTCCCTCGCGTGATGACGTCTCCCGTGTGGTTGTCACGCGCGAGGCTGTGCTTGGGCAAGGGAATGCCGAGTTGTACGAGGTCGATCCTGCAAGCGTCCAGAGCGCCTAGGAGGGAATCATGCCGGATACCTCTTTGCCTCAAGAACTGATCGAGGCGCGCAAAACAATCGACAATATTGATGCTGCCCTCATTCACATCCTTGCCGAGCGTTTCCGCTGCACTCAGAAGGTCGGACTTATCAAGGCTGTCCATGAGCTTCCCCCTGCGGATCCTGCTCGTGAAAGCGTGCAGATTGCGCGCCTTCGCTCGCTGGCTACAGAGTCTGGTTTGGATCCTGATTTTGCCGAGAAATTCTTGAACTTCATGGTGCGTGAAGTGATTCGTCACCACGAGGATATTAAGGCTGCCTATGATCAGGCGGAGGGTGTGCCTGAATCACATTAATGGAATTGATTCTCGATAACTTCTGGGTATAGAATGTTATCAAGTCGTTATCAAAAGATATCGAATTGTTATAAACTCTCCCAGGAGATTCGATGAAGAATCGCTCGTCACGCACCCTCGTAGTCGGCGCACTCGCACTGGTCTTCGCACTTAGCGCTTGCTCGCAGGGAACGTCATCCTCATCATCGGCGTCAGCGTCGGCACGGTCAAAAGCCACCACTTCGAAGAGCGCAGCCCAGGCCTCGGGATCAAAAGATCCCAACATCGCCTTCGGACAATGCATGCGAAACAAGGGCTTCGACGTGCCCGATACGGGTCTGACTCCCGACCAATTCGCCAACGCTACCGACGCCTTCAATTCCGCTGTCAACGCGTGTATGGAAGAGGTTTCCTCACTCGTTGGAGAAGAGAATGACCTGACAAACGATCCGCACGCACGTGAGCTTTTGACAAAGGGAACTCAATGCCTGCGCGACCTGGGCTATGACGTTCCTGATCCGGGACAAAATGGCGTCGTCGATGTTCGGAATGTCCCCTCTGAAGCAGTCCATAAATGCTTCGGAAGCGTTGGAGGCAACAAATGACCACGCGTGAAGGCAGCACATGCCGTCGTATAGGTGCGCTGGCTGCATCAATGGGGATGATCGTCTGCTCTCTTGCAGCGTGCTCAAACAACTCCTCAGAATCAAACGATGCCCAGGAATTTAGCGGTGCAAGCGCAGAGATTACTCGCGGAGACCTTGTCGGTGAGACAACCGTCCAAGGAACTTTGCACTACGCCGACTCCTACACCCAAAAATCGAGCTTCGATGGTGTCATCACAGCTCTTCCAACTCCCGGTTCCACGCTCAAACAGGGGGAGAAGATCTACACGGTGGGCGGTGAAAGCAGCTATCTTCTCCACGGTTCCACCCCCGCATGGCGCAGCTTCGAAGCGGGGATGAGCAATGGAGAAGATATCCACCAACTCGAAGAGGCATTGTCTCAACTCGGCTATTTTGATGGGCAAGCGGATACTCGCTTCGACTGGCGAACCCAAGCCGCTATCAACAAATGGCAAAAAGAACTGGGACTGAGCCAAGACGGTATGCTTCCGCTTGGACGTGTGCTCTTTGCTCCCGAAGACTTGCGTATCGGTAGTCTTAAAGCCCGAGTTGGCGACGCTGTTTCCCAAGGGGGCGATCTCTTCTCGGCCTCGTCTTCCAGGCAGATCATTTCCGCAAACCTCAAGCTCTCCGACCAATCTCTGGGAGTCGTCGGTACCAAGGTGACCATCCGGCTCCCCGGCGCGCAAACAACGAAGGGGACCATCTCGTCCGTCGAGCCTCCCAAGGAAAAAGCAGGCGCTGAAGGGGCAAGCGATTCACAGGCGACCAAGGATCGCATCATCCCCATCACCGTCACTCCCGATGACTCCGCTGCGACAGAGAAACTTCAAGAGGCCTCGGTTTCACTGGGTATTACCTCCCAGACGAAAACGAATGTTCTTTCAGTGCCTCTGGGGGCCCTCGTGGCGATCACTCCCGACCAATTCGGTGTGGAGCTCGTTGGTGAAGATGGGAAAGTCACGCGAGTTCCGGTGCAAACCGGCCTCTTTGCTGGAGACAGGGTGGAGATCTCCTCCGATGATCTCCACGAGGGACAACTTGTGGCGGTGCCGAACCGATGAGTCCGCTACTTGAACTTCGCGAGGTTCGTCGCAGCTACGGTTCTCCGCCCGTTACTGCCTGTGATGGAGTGAGTTTGAGTGTTGACCAAGGCGAATTCGTTGCCATCGTCGGTCCATCTGGATCTGGGAAGTCAACTCTCCTCAACCTGATTGGCACTCTGGATCGCCCGGATTCGGGGGCGGTCATCATCGAAGGAATGGACGTCAGCGCTCTAGGTGATGCAGAACTGTCCGGGGTGCGTGCATCCCTTATCGGCTTTGTCTTCCAGCAATTCCACCTCTCGCCGGGAGTTACTGCCTTGGATAATGTCGCCGACGGACTGCTCTACCGGGGTGTGCCACGTGCGAAGCGTCGTGAGAAAGCGCGAGAAGCCCTTGAAAAGGTCGGGCTTGGACACCGAATTGAGCACCGTCCGCACCAAATGTCTGGCGGTGAGCGCCAGCGCGTGGCTATTGCTCGCGCATTGGTCGGTTCGCCGGCGCTGCTCCTTGCTGACGAACCCACTGGTAACCTCGACTCGCGCTCAGGAGAAGCAATCGTTTCACTCCTGCGCGAACTCAATGACTCGGGGACGACGATCATCGTCATCACACATGACAACGATCTCGCGGCCTCACTTCCGCGCCAAGTCATGATCCGCGATGGGAAAGTGGTTTCTGACTCAGCAAGCGAGGTGAGCCAATGAGCCTCGATAGGGAAACAATCACCCACGCCTCGTGCCTGCGTGGTAGTGACGTCGCGCGCTTGGGAGTGAGCGGTCTTCGCGCGAGGCCAATGCGTGCAATCCTTTCGGCCTTAGGAATTGCGATTGGTATCGCCGCCATGGTTGGCGTTGTCGGGGTGTCTGCCTCGTCCCAGGCACGTCTACATGAACAGCTGCAGGCGCTGGGAACCAATATGCTGACGGCTCGCTCAGGTGCTGATCTTTCCGGCGCAAACCTGATCCTTCCCGAAGACTCAGTGGGGCGCATGCGGATGATTCCGGGAGTAACCGATGCCTCCTCGACGTCGACCTTGTCGGGAGTTTCGGTGTACCGCTCGCGTTTGATTGATCCAAATGCGACGGGTGGCATTTTGACGATGGCTGCACCAACGAATCTCCTGGACGTTGTTTCGGCGAAAGTCGCGCGCGGAACCTGGCTGAATGAAGCAACATCACGGTATCCGGGTGTTGTATTGGGCTCGAAAGCTGCGGATCTTTTGGGGATTACAACTCCTGGAACCCAAGTGTGGCTGGGGAATACCTCCTTCACCGTGCTCGGAATCCTTGAGCCCTCGCCTTTGGCGGAAGAACTCGATAACGCAGCTCTCATCGGAATTCCGGTGGCTTCTCAGCTTTTCGGGGCAGGACAAGCTCCAACGACGATTTATGAACGCTCTTTGGATTCTGAGGTCGAAAACGTTCGAGAACTCATTGGTCCGACACTGGCTCCTCAAGGGGCGACCGGTCTGAAAGTCTCACGTCCATCGGATGCGCTGGCTGCAAAGAATGCAGCCGATCAGACTCTGACAACCCTTCTGGCAGGCGTTGGCTCTATCGCCCTGCTGGTCGGCGGGATCGGGGTCGCAAATACAATGATCATCTCCGTCCTTGAACGTCGCCGTGAAATCGGGCTTAGGCGTTCCCTGGGAGCTAAACGGGGACATATCTGCATGCAATTCCTTGCCGAGGCTCTGCTCCTCTCCTTCCTCGGCGGATGCGTGGGATGTGTGATTGGCGCGGCGGTCACATGGGGAATGTGTCTCGCATACGGATGGCCCGTCACTATCGCGTGGTACGTTATCGCCGCTGGCCTCGGGGCTCCATTGGTCATTGGAGCAATTGCAGGTCTCTACCCGGCCCTGCGGGCGGCACATACACCGCCAACTGCTGCATTGGCCTCGCAATAAAAGAAAACCCGGTGCATCGTCGTGGTGAGCGATGTGCCGGGTTTTCTTTGCGACTAGCCTTGCTTAGTCGTTTTGAACGGGACCTCCGTAGATGTCGTCAATAACGTTGGCGTAGCGCTCAAGCACAGCCTTTCGCTTGACCTTGAGTGAGGGAGTGAGCAAACCATTGGCTTCCGTGAAGTCGGTGGTTAACACGCGGATCTTTCGGATCGATTCTGCGCGCGAAACATGCTCATTTGCGCGATCAACAGCACGCTCCAAAGCTGAGAGAACCTCGATATTGGTCGCGGCCTCACCAATAGACATCGGCGGTAGACCGTGATTCTTCAGCCACAGTTGCAGCATCTCTGCATCCAAAGTGATCAGCGCGGAGATGAAGGGACGCTTGTCGCCAACGACGACGACCTGCGAGATCAGGGGATGGCCACGCAAGGGGTCTTCCAAGGAAGCAGGTGCAACGTTCTTTCCGCCCGCGGTAACAATAATGTCCTTCGCTCGACCGGTAATGCGGACGTATCCGTCGCGGTCAAGAGAACCCAAGTCTCCGGTCTTGAACCAGCCGTCTTCGGTGAATGACGCGGCAGTGGCCTCTGGGTTGTTGTGATAGCCGCGGAAGACCGAGGGGCCTTGAATGAGAATCTCGCCTTCGTCGGAGATTCTCACCGACAGGGGAGGAAGAGGCGGGCCAACGGTTCCGATCTTGGACAATCGGGGAGTGTTAACCGAGAGCGGGCCGACCGTTTCGGTCAAACCATAACCTTCGAGAACGGGGAGTCCGAGCCCCGTGTAGAAATGTGCCAGCCTGGTCGAAAGGGGCGCGCCGCCAGAAATGATGAAGCGCGCGTTTCCTCCAACCAACTGAAGGATCTTCGAGTAAACCAAGTGCGACGCCGCAGCGTGCTGCATTTTCAGGCGCCTTGAGGGGCCTTCCGGGGTCTCAAGTGCCTGAGAGTACTGAACCGCCACATTGGCTGCCCAACGGAAGATCTTCTGTTTGCCACCACGACCGGCCTTCGCATCGGCTGAGTTGTAGATCTTCTCAAGTACTCGAGGGACCACCAAGAGGTATGAAGGCCTGAAGGTCGCAAGGTCAGGAAGGAGATTCTTGGTATCGGGAGTGTGCCCTAAAATCCCTTCGCCGCTGAGTTGGAAGACCTGAAGGAAACGCGCGAATACGTGGGCAAGGGGGAGGAAAAGCAAGAGACGTGAGTCTTTGCCCATCGCAACCTCAGGCATCCACGCGTGGGCGTTGAGCGCGAGCTCCGTGAAATTCCCATGCGTGATTTCTGTGCCCTTGGGGCGTCCGGTTGTCCCCGATGTATAGACGATTGTCGCCAGATCATCGGTTGTCAGTGCTTGAGTGCGCTGAGCAACCGCAGTCCGCGGAATTGTCACGCCTGCATCACGGATGGTCTGCATTGCCTCGGCATCAAGGGAAAGCAGAGTAATGTCACTGCGTCCGAGGTGGCGGCACGCTGACTCAGCGAGCTCGCGTTGAGTGACTGTTTCGGTGATCACTGCCCGAACGTTTGCGTCTTGAATGATGTATTCAATCTGCTCGCCTGAGGAAGTTTCGTAGATCGGCACTGGAAGAAGCCCTGCGCACCACGAGGCGTAATCCAGAAGCGTCCATTCGTAGCGAGTACGCGACATGATCGCGAGCGCATCGCCCTGTTCGAGGCCTAGCCCGATGAGTCCCGCTGCCGTTGCCTGAACGTCTTCGTAGAACTCTGCGGCAGTTATGTTCTGCCAGGTATCGCCCATTTCGAGTTTGCGGGCAATCAGGGGGCGGCGCGCCGAACGCTGAACGCGGCGCGCAAGAAGATGAGGGATTGTCGTGTTCTCGTCGATGCGCACCAAAGTAGGTGCATGCCACTCAAGGGCCTGAGTTTCGCCATCAATTTCAAGCGATTCTCCGGACTCGGGGGAGGAAGCGGAAACCGAGGTTTCGTCAGCGGACAAGGCTAACAGGTCAGGATCTTCGTCAGACATGGTTTTAGTTTACGTGTCGAGAGGCGTGCGGGTGGCGATCTTGCCAGCGAGATCCCCATGATGAGAGGCGCCCGGCGTTAATTGCGCGCCCCTGCTGCGCGGCAATTTCCTTTACGAGGCTCTGCTGGGTCACCCATCCCAGGAAGTTGGGGGTGGGGGAGTCCTCGTCGATGACCGCGAGTGCCCAGGGATTATCAGGAGCGCTCAGGCGAGCAAGGACTTGGGAAGGAAGCGCCGACGGGGAGATCGAGGAGGACTCGTCCAGAGCAAGAGAGCTGATCTGAGTATGTGGGGGAACACCTCGAGAAAGATAGGAAGTGAGCTCACTCAAAGTGAGCATTCCTAGATATCGAGGCGCTTCTTGGTAACGGTCTTTCGCTGCGATAACGGGAAGGCAGGGCACTGGCGTTGATTGGAAACACTCTTGTGCCTGAATCAGCGTCATGTCCTCGGTCAACATGCGGCTGGGCGTGGTCATGAGCTGGCGAGCACTTCGACGACCAAGCAAAGTGTCGTCGACGGGTTCGTGGAGGACATCGCCTCGGCGGCGGAGCTTTTCCGTGTAAATCGTTGAGCGAGTGAAGAATCGCGAAACAAAGGTTGCGATGATGACGGCCAACATCATGGGCATGATCAGGGAATATTGTCCGGTCATTTCAACGATGATGAGGACCGCTGTCATGGGGGCGCGTGCGGCACCGGCAAAGGCGGCTCCCATTCCGATGACGCCGAAGATCGCGCTTTGTGAGGCGGCCCAAGGATCGACAAGCTGCCCAAAGATCATTCCGGTCATTGCGCCCATGAACAAGGTTGGAGCAAAGACTCCGCCCGACCCGCCGATACCGATGGTGTAGGAGGTATAGAGGATTCGACCGAGGAGCAAAAGAGCGAGGAAGGGAATCGAGTAGGAGCCAAAGATCGCCGAAATTTCGATTGGGTAACCCGAGCCGTACATGTAGGGGAAGCAGATGAGAGCTCCGCCAAGGGCAATACTCAAAACCGCCGGTCGAGACCAATTTGGGAGTGGAATTCGAGCCCAGCAGGCATCGATCCAGTCTTCGCTGAGGTAGAGGAACTTCGAGAAGGCAAGGCCAACAAGGCCCGCAATAATTCCGAGGATCGCAACCCATCCGATATCGGGGAGGGACTGCAAGGGGAAAGTTCCGCCCAGATCAATGAGGGGATGATCTCCACTTGCTGCGCGTGCAACCAAGGAAGAGAGGACAGAAGAAACGACGACGTAGCCAAAGGCCTCGGCAGTGAAACGCGTCAAGATCACTTCAAGAGCGAAGAAAGCGCCAGCAAGGGGAGCATGGAAAGTCGCTGCGATTCCCGCAGCGCTTCCGCAGGCAGCCAGCATGATGACGCGCTCTTTGGGTAAGTGGAGCGAAGCTGCGAATGAAGATCCTAGTGAGGCACCAACTTGAACGATTGGGCCTTCACGACCCGCTGATCCTCCGCCGCCGATGGTGAGGGCAGAAGAAATGAGTTTGACGACAGCGACTTTGGAAGGGATATATCCGCCTTTTTGCTGGACCGCGAGCATGACTTCGGGGATCCCGTGTCCCTTCGCAGAAGGTGCGAAGCGGGAGATAAGGGGCCCGTAAATCAGCGCCGAGATCACAGGGGCGAAGAGAAGGAAGAGCCATGCTGGGATGGGGAGGCGGCCATGCGAGCTGCCAATGTGCTGCGTGTAGTCCCAGTAACCTGTCGTTACCCAGGTCCATGCGCCGATCATGGCGTTGAAAAGGACGGCTGCGGCACCAACGATTGCTCCCACAATCGCTGCGACAACGGCGAGTAGCGATCGGTGGGCTGCGCAGACATGCCCGATGCGTGTCATGCGTCCGGGTTGAGGAGAGTCCTTCTTTTCACTCACCCAAACATGGTAATCCCGGCCGCTTGCACTTCAGCGGGACTTGAAAGACTCATGCTCGTGATGGACATCACAAGGAAAAATGGGGTATTCGAGTCCCACTTGGGACTGCTGACACCGCGAAGATCAAGGGAGAGGCAATAGGCTTAAGGGGTAACGATCATCAGATCGTCGCGGCGCTGCGCGTCGCACGAAATAACTGAAGGAGTGCCCAATCATGGCAGAACCTCGTATTGTCACCGTCACCGGTGCAGCCGGAAACATCGGTTACGCCCTTCTTTTCCGCATCGCCTCGGGAGCTGTCTTCGGACCCGATACCCCCGTCAAGCTCAACCTGCTTGAGATCCCCCAGGGCGTGAAGGCTGCTGAAGGCACCGCAATGGAGCTGGATGACTGCGCATTCCCGCTGCTCGCCGGTGTCGACATCTTCGATGACGCCACTGCAGCATTCCAGGGAACCAACGCCGCATTCCTCGTGGGCGCAATGCCCCGCCGTGCAGGCATGGAGCGTGCCGATCTGCTCGAGGCAAACGCCGGTATCTTCGGTCCTCAGGGCAAGGCCATCAACGACGGCGCAGCTGAAGACGTGCGCGTCCTGGTCGTTGGCAACCCTGCCAACACCAACGCCACCATCGCTGCTCACGCAGCAGGCGACGTTCCCGCATCGCGCTTCACCGCCATGATGCGTCTGGATCACAACCGTGCAGTGTCGCAGCTGGCGCACAAGACCGGCGCTGCTGTGGCCGACGTCAAGAACCTGGTTGTTTGGGGTAACCACTCCGCTGACCAGTACCCCGATGTCTCCTACGCGACCGTGGGTGGACAGGCTGCTTCCGGACTTGTTGACGAGGCCTGGCTCTCGGATTACTTCCGTCCGACCGTTGCCAAGCGTGGTGCTGCCATCATCGAGGCTCGCGGCGCATCCTCGGCCGCCTCCGCAGCAAACGCTGCAATCGACCACATGCGCGACTGGGTTCTGGGAACCCCCGCAGGCGAGTTCACCACCGCCGCCATCATGACTGATGGAGAGCACTATGGTGTTCCCGCCGGCCTGTGCTTCGGCTTGCCCGTCACCTCTGATGGTGGCGAGTGGCAGGTTGTCGAAGGCCTGGAGGTTTCTGAGGCAACTCGCGCTGGCATCGATCACAACATTGCTGCTCTCCAGGACGAATACAACACCGTCAAGGAGCTCGGCTTCATTAAGTGAATCTCGCCGAAACTTACGGTTTGATCAAGAGTCGGTTCGCCTGACTTTCTTGGTCTAGCTGCTTGAGGGGCGCCGCATTGCGGCGCCCCTTTTTGCCTATTCGTGCGCTGCTTTCATGCCTTATCTCTCTGGCGGATAACGCGCTGCCGCGCTGGGGTTGAGCCTGCTTTCGGCCTCGAGGCCAGAGCCTCCCAAGCCACGCACCCGCAGAAGAAAAGTCCTGAAGCTAGGGCAATGCACCCACCCGAGGACAGCTCGGCAACAAGAGAAATCCCGAAACCACAGGCCGAGATCGCAAGAGCAGCGAACACTGAAGCGACCATCAAGACTCCGGGTCGGGTAATGAAGCGCATCAAACCGGCGCTTGGTGCAACCAGCAAAGCCAGTGGAAGTAACGTTCCTACCGCAGGAATCATAACGATGACACAAACCGTGATAAGAGCAGAAATAAGTGCGTCGGTGAGCGCACAGGCGCCGGGGGAAGAGCGGAAAGCTGCTCGGTAGCCCTGTGCGTCGAAAGACAAGAGGAGAATATGGCGTCCGCGTAGCCCGAGAAGACAGAGCGCGCCAAGCGTTGCTATACCGGCCAATGCAATATCCATTGGAGTAACGGTCATGATCGAGCCCGTCAGGAAGCTCGAAATCTGGAGGGGCAAGGGGGCAAACCACTTTGAGAGGAAATAGCCCAAGGCAAAACTGAATGTCAAGACGACCCCGGCAGCGGCTCCGCCCGAGACTCCCGAGATTCGCGCCAGAGCACTCATCAACGCAGAAAGCGGCAAACACAAACCCAGTGCGCCCAAGAAAACACAGAGTGCAAGAATACTGTGATCCCTGGTGAAAACGGATGCACACACGACACCGATCACCGCGCCTGGAAAGGCCCCGTGCGTAATTGACTCAGCAAAGAACACGCGTCCGCGCAGGACGGTCATCGTCCCAACGATTCCGGAGAGAATTCCTAGCAGCGCCAGCTCACACAGAGGAAGGAGAAGGATCGCTAACATGTCCGAACTCGCTTTCGTGCTCTGTGCAGTCCGACGATGAGTGCGCATAGAGCCACTTGGGTCAGAGCAACCGAGGCTTGGGGTGAAGTAGGACGGGAAAGGGGAATCAGAAGAGTTGCTATCCCCAGCGCTCCACCCGCGCAGGAAAGAAGTACCGAATAGGCCAGCATCTGCCTCGGCGATGAGGAAAGAAGTCGAGCGGCGAGTGCGGGGACAATGAGGTACCCCACGACCAAAAGAACACCAATTGCCGAGGCCCCCGCGACGACGATTGCGCACATCGCGGCGTTGAGGCAGACATCGCACAGCGTCGTGGGTACTCGCGCGGCGAGTGCTCCCGCACTGTCAAAGGCACGCATGAGCTGAGCGCGCCACGAAAGAACGACTAGGACGCAGGCAAAAAGGCAAAAGATGAGGGAAATCGTCATGCGCTGGGGAGTAACTTCCAGAAGGCGGCCAAACATCAACGCCTCCATTTGGCCTGACATATCGCCCTTCTTGAGGGAAATGATGACGCCGAGCGCGAAGAAAGAGGTCAGGACAACTGCCGCGGCGGCCTCGTGCGCGCGGTGGCGCATCGCCCAGGTTAATGCGGCAGCAACGAATATCGCGCAGATTCCCCCGCCCGCGGGGATCCAATCGATACCGCCGAAAACCGCGCCAACGACGATCCCCGGGAAGATCGAGTGGACCGAGGCCTCGGCGCCGAATTGCCAGTTGCGTAGATTGACCAGGGTTCCAACCGCGCCCGATGCAATCCCGAAGAGAACAAGGAAGAACAGAGGACGGAGGAAAAAGGGAGAGAGCCACAGGGGCGGAGCGCTTACGATCGCGTTAAACATTGTTAATCCCGCCGAAAGCTTCATTGATGATTTCCGGACGGAAAACTTGAGAGGTCGGCCCGTAGGCAACTTGGCGTCCAGCCACGATGAGGCTCTCATCGCACACTTCGGTTGCGACCCGATAGTCATGGGTTGAAATCATGAACGCGGTTCCCTGAGCTTTTGCTTGGTTGATGAGCGAGAGAAGAGCTTCGCGGTTGGGCTCATCCAAACCGTTGAAAGGTTCGTCAAGCAATACCATACGAGGCTTGGCGACCAAGGCGCGCGCGACCAGAACACGCTGGCGTTGGCCGCCGGAAAGGGTCCCAAAGCGCTCGCGGGCACGCTCGACTAAGCCAATCTGTTCTAATGCTGCACTGACCGCTTCTTTCTGTTCACGACTGAGTGGACGTAGAAGCTTTGTCTTGGGGTACATTCCCATTTCAACGACCTGACGAACGTTGATTGGGAAACTCAAGTCGATATCACTGTTTTGCGGGACGTAGCCGAGGAAATCCAGCGGGCAGCTCAGTTCTCCGGAGATGAGTTGGGCGCTTCCCAAGAGCGCTCGCATGAGCGTTGTCTTTCCCGATCCATTTGGACCGATCAAAGCGAGGGCATGTCCGGGGCTGAGCGAGAGGGTGATTCCCGTCAGGACCGGTGTCTGGGAGTAGCCGATGCTGGCATTTTTGGCTGAGAAGACAGTGGCGCCAGCATCGCGGCCCTCGTCAGGCTCCGAAAACATATGAGCGTCTGCTTTCATCATGCTCGCCTAACGAGTGAGTTCTGAAGGTAGGGGAGCAGGCGTTCCGTCCCAGGCTTTTGTCATAGTCGTGACGTTGTGGATGATTGACCCGATGTAGGTTTCTCCTTCGCTCCCCACAGGGCCAAGGGAATCTCCGTAGAGTGCGTCGTCGCCGATGATGGCCTTGACTCCCGCTGCGCGTGCAATCGTCTCGATCGACTTTGAATTATTGGAATTCTCGGCGAAAATCGCGCTCGCTCCGGATTTCTTCACTTCCTCGCTTGCCTGTGCGATGTGCTCAGCGGTTGCATCCTGCTGTTCGTTGAAATCGGAAAGTGCTGCACCGATGAAACGAATGTCATAGCGTTTCGACAAATATCCGAAAGCGTCGTGGGAGCTAAAAAGGACGCGCTTGTCAGCAGGAACGCTGTCAAAGCTGGCCTTCGCCCACGCATCGAGGGAATCGATACGCTTTGCGTATTCTTCGGTTGCTGTGCTGTATGCCTCGGCGTGATCGGGGTCCGCCGCTGAGAGGAATTCACCGATGTTGCGGACCTGCAGGGCTGCGTTCGCTGGAGAGGTCCAGACGTGAGGATCGTAGGCGAACTCCGGCTCGCTCTCTCCTTCTTCCGGTGGGAAAGGCCAAGGTGCGACCTCGACAGTGTGCGTGCCGCGGGAAACCACGTAGGGGAGTTGCTTGTCGCGCTGTCCCTGGCCCTGGGGATCCTTGAGGTCGGTGGCGGTGAGGACTCCTGAGGTCACTCCCATTGTTCCTTTGAACCCAGAGGCGCTCACGGCCTGATCAAGAAAATGCTCGAGGTCGACGCCCGAGACGAGCAGGACTTTCGCCGACGCAAGTGCTTGCAGTTGCTGGGGAGTCATTTCGTGCTCATGTGCCGAGGCATTTGGGGCAAGCAGGCACGTGAGCTGCACTTTTGCGCTGGCTTGCTCGGCGGGGGCCCCGATATGGGATTGCGCTCCCGAGGCATCAGTTTTATCGAGCGATATGGAGTTTTGAGCCGAGGGCTGCTGCGCAATTTGGGTGACGTAGTCGCAGATCTGGGTGGTGCTTGCAACCAAGGTGAGTGAGGGGGCGTCTGACTGTGAAGACGCAGTTGAGCACGAGGCGAGAGAAGTTGCGCCCAGGAGGCAGACCGCTGCGGCGGCTAGAAATGAACGCGAGTAAGCGGTGGACATTGAAGTTCCTCTTCATTGGGGTGGTGTCTACTTATATTTTTATCAAAGTTCGTACGACCGAACTTTGATAAAGGTTATCGCAATTCGCGGAAGTTAGGTAGGCCTTTGTTCCCGAGAAGGTGTCGCGCTTGTGGCTCTCAAAGCGCTCAGCGCCCGCTATGCACGTCATTTTTGGGCGTGATCTTGCCAAATTGGCGCTGTGGGGTAAGGTTGATCCAAATTCGCCGGGCACGCGTGGCCCCCGGACTCGCAGAAGGACTGAAGATGGATACGCTCAACGATTTGCCACTGCGCCAACTCGACCCTGAAATTCAAGCGGTTCTGGATCAGGAACTGGAACGCCAGCAGAACACGCTCGAAATGATCGCCTCGGAAAACTTTGTTCCGCGTGCGGTTCTTGAAGCGCAGGGATCTGTCCTGACCAACAAGTACGCCGAGGGCTACCCCGGTCGTCGCTACTACGGTGGATGCGAGTTCGTCGATGTTGCGGAGTCTCTTGCGATTTCGCGCGCGAAGGAAGTCTTTACCGGCGCGGACTACGTCAACGTCCAGCCTCACTCGGGTGCGCAGGCGAACGCGGCGGCTCTCATGGCAATGGCGAACGTCGGTGATACTCTTCTCGGTCTCTCCCTTGCCCACGGCGGCCACCTCACTCACGGCATGCGCATCAACTTCTCGGGTAAGAACTACCACGCCGTTGGTTACGAGGTTGATCCGCAAACCATGCGCATTGAGCCTGAGCAGGTTCGCGAGGCCGCGCTTCGTGAGCGTCCCCGCGTGCTGATCGCGGGATGGTCGGCCTACCCTCGTCACCTTGACTTTGCTGCGTTCCGCGAAATTGCGGACGAGGTCGGCGCGGCGCTGTGGGTCGACATGGCGCACTTTGCTGGCTTGGTCGCTGCAGGCTTGCATCCCTCCCCGGTTCCTCATGCTGATATCGTCACCACGACCGTCCATAAGACTTTGGGCGGGCCTCGTTCGGGAATGATCCTCTCTTCGCGCGGCGAGCAGTGGGGCAAGAAACTTGACAGTGCGGTCTTCCCCGGTCAGCAGGGCGGTCCGCTGATGCATGTCGTCGCAGCCAAGGCGATTTCCATGAAGGTCGCTCAGACCGAGGAATTCAAGGATCGTCAGCAGCGAACCCTTGATGGTGCGCAGGCAATTGCTCAGCGCCTCTTGGCGCCCGATGCACAGGCAGCGGGAATTCGCCTTGTCACGGGTGGTACCGATGTCCACCTCGTCTTGGTGGATTTGGTGAACTCCTCATTGGATGGCCAGCAGGCCGAAGATCTGCTCCACGAGGTTGGTATCACGGTCAATCGCAATGCGGTGCCTTTCGACCCGCGTCCCCCAAGGGTGACCTCGGGGTTGCGCATTGGAACTCCCGCGCTGGCAACGCGCGGTTTCAGCGTTGCTGATTTCGAAGAGGTTGGCGACATCATTGCGACGACTCTTATTCAGGGCACAAGCGGAAGTGTTGATGTCGATGGATTGCGTGCGCGCGTGCGCGCTCTCACCGATGCTCACCCCCTGTACGCGGGACTCAACCAATGAGAGCTCCGTGGGAAGGTGATGCTCGCGTTCTGGACGGTGCGGCGTGCGCGGCTCAGATCAAAGATGAGCTTCGAGGCCGAGTTCAGGCCTTGCGGGAGCGGGGAGTAGCCCCTGGCCTCGGTACCGTCTTAGTAGGGGAAGATCCCGGTTCGCTCGCATACGTGGCCGGTAAGCATCGTGACTGCGCGGAAGTGGGTATTGAATCGATTCGCGTCGATTTGCCTGCCGAGGCTTCGCAGGAGGAAATCCTTGCGGCAGTCGAAAAGCTGAACGCTGATCCTGCTTGCACGGGTTTCATTGTTCAGCTGCCACTTCCTCGTGGCGTTGATACGAATCGAATTCTCGAGGCGATTGATCCGGATAAGGATGCCGATGGTCTGCACCCGACAAATCTTGGGCGACTCGTGTTGCGGGGGAGCGAAGCTATTACCTCTCCTCTGCCATGCACGCCGCGCGCTGTCATCGAATTGATCGAGCGCAATGGGATCGATCTCAATGGTGCGGATGTATGCGTTGTGGGGCGAGGCGTTACGGTTGGGCGATCAATCGGGCTTTTGCTCACACGCAAGGATGTCAATGCAACGGTGACTATCTGTCATACGGGAACCCGCGATTTGGCGATGCATACTCGAGCTGCGGATGTTGTTGTCGCAGCCACAGGCTATGCGGGGCTTGTTACTCCTGAGATGGTGCGACCTGGCGCGGTTGTTCTTGACGTCGGCGTCTCCCGCGTGGTGAGCCCAGATACTGGGAAAGCGCGTTTGATGGGAGATGTGGCTGATGGAGTTGATCGCGTTGCTGCTTGGCTGTCACCTAATCCTGGGGGAGTGGGGCCGATGACGCGCGCGCTCCTTCTGATGAATGTTGTCGAGGCCGTAGAGCGCTGCGTGAAAGGCTGAAGATTCGCCTCGTTGATCTCTTCACACTGAAAGCCTGGGTTGTCCCCCAGGCTTTCAGTGTGTTCTGTGTCACATGTGACGAATATTTCAGGAATATATTCTTTTGTTTACTTATCGGACAAATTTGCCTAGCCAAGTCTGGTCGATACATTTCGCAGGAATAAGGGACTTTTGTCCGCATATTTATGCAGGCTGAGCATTTTCACAGCTTTGGACAAGTGATTTTTCTGGAACGAAGTGGTACGCTTGTTCCATCTCCAGGTGATCTAACTCATGATGCGAAGAAGCAGAAGAGGACCACAAGAAATGCAACCAAGTGTAACTTCCGAGATCGGGCGCCTCCGCCAGGTGATCATTCATCGCCCCGGACGCGAAATGCTGCGCCTGACCCCATCGAATATGGAACATCTCCTTTTCGATGACATGCTTTGGCTTGAGCACGCTCAAGCAGAGCACGACGACTTCGCGAACTCCCTGCGTACTCAGGGAACAGAGGTCCTCTACTTCCAGGATCTGCTGGCCGAAGCAATGGATATTCCTGCGGCGCGTCAGCACGTTCTGACATCTGTATTCACCGAAGAGAGCCACGGCGTTGCGATCGCCGAAGCGATGCGCGCCTACGGCGAATCCCTTACGGGAGCTCAGCTTGCAGAACTCATGGTTGCAGGCCTGACCAAGGAAGAATTCGCCGAACTCAACCTCGGCCCCATCTCTTCCGTGATCTACGACGCAATGGGTCCGACCTCTTTCATCGTCGCACCTCTGCCGAACCACCTCTTCACTCGCGACACCTCCTGCTGGGTTTACGACGGCGTTGCAATCAACTCGATGCGTAAGGAAGCACGTCGCCGCGAGACCATTAACTACGAGGCAATCTACAACTACCTCCCGCGTTTCCAGGACCCCTCGATCAAGAAGTGGTGCAATGGCAACGAGGCAGGCCCGGCAACCGTCGAAGGCGGAGACGTCCTGGTTATCGGAAATGGCGCTGTGCTGGTCGGCATGAGCGAACGCACCACCCCCGCCGGTGTTGAGCGCATGGCCCGCCGTCTCTTCGGCAACAGCGAGGTCAAGCAGGTTATCGCCTTGGATATGGCCAAGGAACGTGCACAGATGCACCTCGATACCGTCATGACCCAGGCCGACTATGGAGTCTTCACGAAGTACGCGGGCATGGGAATGGTTGAATCCATGACCCTGACCTCCGACGGTGAAGGCGGCATTAAGGTAGCAGCCCACGATCCTCAGGACATGCACAAGGTCATCGCACACGCCCTCGGCTTGGACGATATTAAGGTTCTGACTCCTCCGATGGATGCCCTCGCTGCAGAACGCGAACAGTGGAACGACGGTTCCAACGTCCTCGCTGGCGCCCCCGGCGTTGTCTACGCCTACGAGCGCAACATCACCACCAACGACTTCTTGACCGAAAACGGCATCACAGTGATCACTGTCCCAGGCGACGAGCTTGGCCGAGGCCGTGGTGGCCCGCGCTGCATGTCGTGCCCGGTCGTGCGTGAAGCGGTCTGAGCGGCCTGCCCTCCACGCGGAAGAAACAACAAAACTCTCTGAAAGGAAACAACAATGGAGTTCCCCCTGCACGGACGTCACTTCTTGAAGGAAACCGACTTCACCGTTGAAGAGTGGCTCTACCTTCTCGATCTGGCGGCCGAACTGAAGGCCGCAAAGAAGGCCGGCCGCGAGGTTAAGTACCTCGTCGACAAGAACATTGCGCTGATCTTCGAAAAGACTTCGACCCGTACCCGCTGCTCCTTCGAGGTTGCGGCATACGACCAGGGCGCACACGTCACCTACTTGGATCCCTCCGGCTCCCAGATGGGCCACAAGGAGTCCGTCGCCGACACCGCTCGCGTTCTCGGCCGCTTCTACGACGGCATTGAGTTCCGTGGCAAGAAGCAGGCACACGTTGACGAGCTCGCCGCTCTGTCCGGTGTTCCGGTGTGGAACGGTCTGACCGACGACTGGCACCCCACCCAGATGCTCGCTGACCAGCTGACCATGCTCGAGGCCTCCGGCAAGAAGCCGAACGAAATCAGCATCGCTTACGTGGGCGACGCCCGCAACAACGTCGGCAACTCGATTCTCATCTCCTGCGCCATGATCGGCATGGATGTCCGCATGGTTGCCCCCAAGGAACTCTTCAACTCTCCCGAGGTCGTTGCAGCTGCTGAAGAGCTCGCAGCAAAGTCCGGTGGCAAGGTCCTCGTCACCGACAACATCGAAGAGGGCGTTAAGGGCGCAGACTTCATCTACACCGACATCTGGTTGTCGATGGGTGAAAGCAAGGAAAAGTGGGATGAGCGCATCGCCCTGCTCCGTCCCTTCCAGGTCAACGCAGAGCTCATGGCTGCAACCGGCAACCCGGATGTCAAGTTCCTGCACTGCCTGCCCTCCTTCCACGACATCAACACCACCGTTGGCCAGGACATCTTCGAGAAGACCGGCATGGGCAACGGCCTGGAAGTGACCAACGACGTGTTCGAGTCGCCCGCTTCGATCGTCTTCGATCAGGCTGAGAACCGCATGCACACCATCAAGGCCGTCATGGTCGCCACCCTCGGAGAAGAAAAGTAACATGCGCATCGTAGTTGCACTGGGCGGCAACGCCCTCCTCAAGCGCGGCGAAAAGCCGGACGCTCGCAACCAGATTGAAAACGTCAACCTGGCAGCCGAGCAGCTCGCTAAGCTCGCAAAGGACCACGAACTGGTCATCACCCACGGCAATGGCCCGCAGGTTGGTGTCCTGGCACTGGAATCCGCATCCGATGCTCGTCTGTCCGAGCCCTACCCCTTCGATACGCTGGGTGCAGAAACCCAGGGCATGATCGGCTACTGGCTCCAGCAGGGCGTCAAGAATGCTCTCCCCAGCGCCAACGTCATGGCTTTGATCAACCAGACTCTGGTTCTGGCCGACGATCCCGCCTTCGCAAACCCCACCAAGTTCATTGGCGAGGTTTACTCGAAGGAAGAAGCTGAGAAGCTTGCCGCAGAGCGCGGTTGGGTTGTCAAGGCTGACGGTGAATACTTCCGCCGCGTCGTGGGGTCGCCCAAGCCGCAGCGTGTGATTGAAACCCCGCTCATCAAGGTCCTCCTTGATGCCGGCGCCACGGTGATCTGTGGCGGTGGCGGCGGCGTTCCGGTCGTTCGCAACGGCGAAGGCAAGCTCGAAGGCGTCGAGGCTGTTATCGACAAGGATCTGACGGCAGCTGTCATGGCAGACTCCCTCGAAGCGGACATGCTGATCATCCTGACCGACGTTGACGGTGCACAGCTTGACTACGGCACCCCCAACGCTCGTCGCATTGATCGCGCAACCCCGGCCGAGATGCGTGGATACGGATTCCCCGCTGGCTCAATGGGCCCGAAGGTCGAGGCCGTGTGCCGTTTCGTCGAGCTGACCGGCGGCGTCGCTGCAATCGGTCGCCTCGAGGATGCCACGAAGATCATCGCCGGTGAAGCCGGCACGATCGTGACGCCCGACGGAACCTACAACGCCTGATAAGGCTCAATAGCACTTCCGCTTCCCCCTCACGCTCCACACACCTCCCGAGGGGGAAGCGGACCCAAGGGCCACAGTGCCCAAGGGAACCAAGCTTCTTCGGGAAACCGAAGAAGGGCGGGAAAACCCGCCCACTTGGAGATCGTCAACTTCGGTTGGCAACTGTTTCGAGAGCGGTTTTCTCCGCCATCCCTCAAAGAAATTTGAGGAAAAATTACTAATACACTCACAAGGGAGTGAACACAATGACGAAGATCGTCAATTCGTGGAACGATTTCGATCCGCTGAAGCATGTTATCGTTGGTCGCGCGGACTTCTCCGTAATTCCGCCCGAAGAGCCCGCCACCTCCGAAAAGGTGCCGATCGACTCCGAGATGCGCGGCATGTGGGGACCCCGTCCCACCGCCACCGTTGAGCGTGCTAACGAGCAGCTCGACAACTACGTCAAGATCCTCGAAGGCCTCGGCGTCAAGGTTGACCGCCCGACCCCGCTGCAGTGGAACCAGGAGATCAAGACTCCCGACTTCCGCACCGAGTCCGGCTTCACCCAGATGCCTCCTCGTGACATCCTGCTCACGATGGGCAACGAGATCCTCTCCTCAGCAAACTCCTTCCGCTGCCGCTACTTCGAGTACCTGGCCTACTGGCCGCTCATGAACGAGTACTTCGAGCAGGACCCCGAGTTCCTCTGGACCCAGGCTCCTCGTCCTCGTCTGACCGACAAGTCCTACAAGCACAACTACTACGATGAGCGCATCACCCTCGAGGAGCGCCTCGAGCGCACCGCAGCCAAGGACTTCGTGACCACTGAAGTTGAGCCCATGTGGGACGCAGCTGACGTCATGCGCGTCGGCAAGGACCTCTTCATCCAGCACGGCCTCACCACCAACCGTAAGGCCATGGAGTGGTTCAAGCGCTACTACCCCGATTTCCGCGTTCACGCTGTGAACTTCCCCGGTGATCCCTACCCGATCCACATCGACGCGACCTTCGTGCCGCTGCGTCCGGGCCTGATCATCAACAACCCCCACCGTCGTCTGCCCGAAGAGCAGCGCAAGATCTTCGAAGCCAACGATTGGCAGATCGTTGACGCCGCAGATCCGGCACACACCACCCCGCCGCCGCTGTGCTACTCCTCGGTGTGGTTGTCCATGAACTGCTTGGTCATCGACCACAAGACCGTCTGTGTTGAGGCCTCTGAGGTCCACCAGATGGAGCAGATGGACAAGCTGGGCATGAACGTCATCCCCGTTCCCTTCCGCGATGCTTACGCATTCGGCGGCGGCCTGCACTGCGCGACCGCTGACGTTTACCGTGAAGGCGGCTGCGAGGATTACTTCCCCAACCAGGTCGACGATCCCACGCTGGTCTGACGATCTAAAGGCTAGGCCCCCCCGATTCCTCCAATTCTGTATCGGGGGGGCCTAACCCCTATCTGCACAAGAATTCCCCGGTGGTGAAATGTCGTGACTATCCGGGGGAGTAACGGGGACGTGGTTGCCCAATCGGGAACGCTAATCGAGCTTGTTGTTCCCCTTAGCCCGCGGACCTGGTTCTGCTGAAGCATTAACACTTCCAGGTTTTAGAAAGGACGAAGATGTCCACAGAATCCAGCTACAAAATGAACGACAAGCTCGGTGTCATTGCGATCCTCATTGCTGCTACCGGTATGGCAATGGTTGGTACCTTCTCTCGTGGCGCCACCAAGGGACTGCTTCCCGAAGACAAGGCAGTTATTGGTTCGTTCCTCTCCTGTGGTCGTATGACCACCGCGATGTTCGGCTTCATGATCATCGCGATTATCCAAGGAAAGTTCCGCGATCTGTGGAAGGCTAAGGTTTCCTTCTCGGTCATCATGGGTGGCGTGAGTATTGGCCTGTCCCTTGGCTTCTACATTTCGTCGACGCTGATGACCTCGATTGCAAACGCTGTCTTCTTGATCTATACCGGTCCTCTGTTCTGCACGATCTTGGCTCGAATCTTCCGAAAGGAACACATCAGCCTTCTCGCAGGAACATTCCTGGCAATGGTCTTCATCGGTATGCTCTTGACGATTGGCGTCATCGATTGGACTGACGGCCACCTGAAGTTTGGTCTTGACCTTTCGGGTGCAACTGCTGAATACCCGCAAAAGCCTCTTGGTGACCTCTTCGGCTTCTTGTCTGGTGTCTTCTACGGTCTGTCGATGTTCTTCTACGGCTACCGCCGCGATATGGATTCCACCGTTCGTGGATTCTGGAACTTTGTCTTTGCAGCTAGCGCTGCACTCGTCATGAGCATCATTCTGCGCCCCTGGCACGGCGTCGCCTCCTTTACTGCTTCGAACTGGAGATGGGCCGTTGTTCTCTTCATCGTCTGTGGTTTGATCGCACTTGGTTCACTTGTTATCGCTGGTCGTAACCTTGTTGCAGTCAAGATCTCGACGATCTCCTACTGGGAATGCCCGGTTGCAATTGCTCTTGGCATCTTCGTTTGGGGCGAAAGCATGACCGTTACGGGTGCCATCGGTGGTCTGCTGATCGTTATCGGCGGCATCGGCCCGATCTTGTTCAAGGATAAGACCACGGCTCCCGTAGAGGAGGGAGATGTACTTCAGGAGGTCGAGGCACGATGAGTGGTCAAGCACAGTCTGATAGTGGCAGCGAACACCACACATTCCTCCACCATGAGATGAGCGCCGAAGAACACGAGAAACTTAAGACTCTCAGACGCGCTGCCGGCGCCTCGTTCATCGGTAATTTTATTGAGTGGTTCGACTACGCTTCGTACGGCTACCTGGCAGCTGTTATCGGCATCGTCTTTATCCCATCCGAGGATAAGAACATCCAGCTGATTTCAGCATTCGCAATCTTCGCAATGTCCTTCATCCTGCGTCCTATTGGTGGTCTCATCTGGGGCGTCTGGGGTGACAAGTATGGGCGTCGATCGGCTCTTTCCTGGTCGATCCTCATCATGTCGGGTTCGACATTCCTGATTGCGTTCCTGCCTGGCCACAAGACAATCGGTCTAGCTTCAGCCATCTGCCTTCTCGTCCTCCGTATGATCCAGGGTTTCTCGGCCTCGGGCGAATACGCCGGAGCGGGAACATTCCTCGCAGAATATGCACCGCCGAAGAAGCGCGGTATGTACACTGCGCTGGTTCCCGCATCGACTGCAGTTGGTTTGCTGGCCGCATCGTTCTTGACTGCCTGCCTCTTCCACTTCCTGTCGGATGCACAGATCGAATCCTGGGGATGGAGAATTCCGTTCGTGCTCGCAGGTCCCCTCGGCATGATCGGTCGCTACATCCGACTCCACCTGGAAGACTCGCCAACTTACATTGCGATGAAGGAAGCGATCAGTGGAGGACAAAAGCAGAGCGTCCCAATGTCGAAGGTCCTCAGGGATCACACCCGAACGATTTGCGTCTCCTTCGGCGTGGCATCACTGAATGCAGTCGCCTTCTATCTGTTGCTGAGCTACATGCCGACCTATGTTGAGCAGGAACTTGGCTTCTCGTCAGATGTGGCGACAGCATTGTCGACCGCACCGCTGATTGTCTACATCGGCTCGATCATGTTGATGGGGCATCTGTCAGATACCCATGGACGGCGAAAGATGCTGCTGATTGCATCAGTTGCCTTCATCGTGCTGACAGTTCCGATCTTCATGCTCATGGGAACTCGTAACGTCTGGGTCGTCCTGCTGTGTGAAATTGCTTTTGCAATCATGCTGACGATCAACGACGGCACCTTGGCGACCTTCCTCGCCGAGTCCTTCCCGACCGAGGTTCGTTACACCGGATTCGCATTGTCCTTCAATACGGCGAATGCTCTTCTTGGTGGAACCGCTCCGACAATTGCCACGGCACTGATCCAATACACGGGTTCGTCCCTGGCACCCGCCTACTACCTGGCATTCATTGCGTTCTTGGCGCTCACTGCCATGCTTGCGATTCCACAGCACGCGACAAGTGCTCTCGATCGCGAGCAAGCGGAAAGCGCTCAGTCTCAGGGGTAACAGGAAAATAGAACTCGGAACCTTTGCACGGTGTTGCGACGGCAAAGGTTCCGAGTTCTTTTTCTCACCTATTTCAATCTGCGAAAGAAATAGGTGGGGGATAGTATGGCGCTAAGTGTATAACTCTGAATAAATAAGATGTTTTAGGACGCACGTACTAGAAAGGAGACCCAGATGTCTGCTGGCGCAATCTCGCACACTGCAAGTACGCGAAAAGGCTTCGATAAGCGCCAGCTGATCATTGACGCTGCTGCCACCTTGCTTCGTGAGGGTGGGCCGGAAGCGGTTTCGCACCGTTCCGTTGCGCGGCTTGCTGGGTGCTCTTTATCCGCAACAACATACTATTTTGACGGCCTTGAGGATCTTCTTCACCAGGCGGGCCTGGCCAATATGAGCCGTTGGTCTGAGCGTGCTGAGCGTGCCGCGTTTAGAGCTCGAAAGCTCAAGAGTGACGCTTCAGTAAAGGAGAGGATCGGTTTGATCCTTTCTGCCACGCTTCCTGACGATGAAAATCTTAAAGGGCACTATGAGCAACTCGTCTCCGCGGGCGGAGCGGCGCTTGTAGCCAGCGCATATCAATTCGGTCGTGTTCGACTCAATATTGCAGTAACAACTGTTTTGTCGGCGGTCGGGGTTGACCTTCCGGCTGAAGTTGTTATTGCGCTTGTTGATGGTGCTGCCGTATCTGCGCTTTCTGAAGGCCGGGATGTTCGCATCACTGCCTTTGAACTTCTTGATAGCGCGCTACATAAATATTGGAACGCGGGCATAGTTTAAATGCGTGAATCGGCCTAAGTGGTGAGCGTTGCCCACAAACTTTGCCTCCTTGTCCAATTAATGGGATCGTAAAAAGAAAGAAAAGTCTGCAATCTTGCCATTTCTGCTGCAAAATTTCTGCGATTGTGCTGGGAATGAATAGTATTGGCGATGCATAGTAGTACACTTGTACCACTAACTTGAGCCTGGGCTCAGGTCACAAAAGATTCGTAGGAGAATCATTATGTTCTGGTCGCAACCTCAAACAAAAGAAGATTCTGCAGGTCCCGACGCGCAGCAATGCGGCGGTTGCGGGAAGGTCGCTGAGCGCACAGATCTCAAGCGTGGTCTGAGCGGTCGACACATGCAGATGATCGCCATCGGCGGTGCGATCGGAACCGGTCTCTTCGTCGCCTCGGGCGCTACGGTTTCAACGGCCGGACCGGGCGGCGCGCTCGTTGCCTACACGGCGATCGGCCTCATGGTGCTTCTCCTGATGCAGTCGCTCGGTGAAATGAGCGCGCACATGCCGGTTGTCGGCAACTTCCAAACCTATGCCGCGCGCTTCATTAGCCCCTCCTTTGGCTTCGCGATGGGATGGAACTACTGGTTTAACTGGGCCGTGACGGTCTCAGCTGACCTTGTCGCCTCGGGAATCGTCATGTCGTACTGGTTCCCGGACGTGCCGGGGTGGATGTGGGCAGCGGGCTTCCTTGTCCTTCTCACCATTTTGAACGCGCTCAGCGCGCGGGTTTATGGCGAAGCCGAATTCTGGCTCGCAACCATTAAGGTCGTGACCATCATCGTCTTCCTGATCTCCGGTGTTGCCATGATCTTCGGCATTCTGGGCAATGGTTCGCCTGGTTTTGCGAACTGGCACATTGAAGACGCACCCTTCCACGGCGGCTTCCTACCCATTGTCACGATCTTTATGATCGCCGGCTTCTCATTCCAAGGGACCGAGCTTGTTGGCGTTGCTGCAGCAGAATCGGGCAATCCTCACCGCGATGTGCCTCGCGCCATTAAGTCGGTCTTCTGGCGCATCATGTTCTTCTACATTGGTGCTATCGCCATCATCGGTACACTGATTCCTTTCACCGACCCGAACCTGTTGCGCAGCAGTGAATCAGATATCGCATACTCGCCCTTCACCTTGGTCTTCGATCGTTTGGGCATCGCAGCCGCCGCAGCCGTGATGAACGCGGTTATTTTGACGTCCATTCTTTCTGCGGGTAACTCGGGGCTCTATGCTTCTTCGCGAATGCTGCACTCTATGGCTCTCATTGGCCAGGCCCCCCGCGTTTTCTGCCACGTGACGAAGAGGGGAGTCCCGCTCAATGCGATGCTCGCTACTGCCGCTGTTTCGGCTCTCGGCTTCTGCACGGCGCTGGTTGGTGAGGGAACGGCATACACCTGGTTGGTGAGTATCGTCGGTGTCTCGGGAATCTTTATGTGGCTAGGTATCGCGGCGTGCCATATTCGTTTCCGTCGCGCCTACCTGCTTCAGGGGTACAAACTCGAGGACCTGCCCTATTGCGCCCCGTTCTTCCCCTTCGGACCGATTCTGGCCTTCGGTATGTGCCTAATCGTTTTGCTTGGCCAGAACTATGAGGCGATCTTCCTTGGCCAGATGTGGGAGATCATCTCGGCATACATTGGTGTTCCGCTCTTCTTGGGAGTCTGGCTGGGATATCACCTCATCAAGAAGGACCGTATGACGCCGCTTGCTGAACTTGATGTTCGCGGAGTAACTCGCGAGCAGATCGAAGAGGATATCGAGCGCACCAAGCACTACGACGACTGATTCGATACAAACTAGCGCCGAGGTCTGAAATCCATGTGGGGTTTCGAGGCCTCGGCGCTCGCGTTTATTCAGTTTTCCGTAGCCGCTAGCTTCTGTTCGCGAATTGATTGCCGAGGCCGGGGTTGCGTCGGCGGCTACCGACGATAGTGAACGTGTTCTGCGTAACCGTACTGGTTCAGCTGTCTACTGGATAGTTTGTGCTTTTGGTTGAGAGATGAGGTCAGTGCCAGACACCGTTTTCACCACGGTGCATTTCCTTACCGTCGTTACCCCAGCAGCGAGTAGGGTCGCTTCCAAGACTTCCAGAACAGCTCCAACCCAAGCTTGGGTCCTCGGTCTGAGTTTCAACCCAATAAGACTGCCCAGACGAGGAAGCCCTGCTCTGAGAGCCGCCAGTGGAACCGGTTGACTGCGAGGCTACGCCGCCACCGTTATTGCTGTAAGAACGCCCAGCAGCAGTGGAACGAGAATAAGAACCACCGGCGTTAGATGACGCAGCAGCGGTCTGTGCGGCCTGCTCAGCTTCCCACTGACCATGCGAATCGCGAACCTGATTCGACTTCTCGCCCAAAGCGTTCACGGAATCGGTGAGCTTCTTTTCCTCATCGATGTTCCACTTGCGGTCTTCGCCCACGTGCGAGCGGTTCTTCACAGCTTCGCGTGCTTCGTCAATAGTCTTAGCGGTGTCATCGATGGTGGACTGTAGGCCGTCGCGGGTCGCATTGTCCTTGACTTTCCCATCGGTTTCACCCATGAGATTCTTCGCGTCGTTAAGCGCTTGGTCTGCCTTCTTAGCGGCTTCATCGAGCTTCCTGATGGTCAGATCGTCGAGTTCACCTGCGATGGGGGCCAGAGCAGCGTTGAGCTTGCTGGTGAAGGTCTTAGCTTGATCGAGGACCTTCTTCAAGGATTTGATCTTTTCGTTACTGGCCTTCGCGTTGTTGGGAGCCTCAGTCAGAGCGGTAACAGTTGCGTCCGAATCAGCGTAAATGGCCTTGAGAGCGGTCACGTTCTCGGAAGCGAGACCGTATTCATCAGCCAAAGCAATTGCACCCTGAGCGGATTCGCGGGCAGCGGTGAAGTCACTCTCCGCAGCGACTAATTGAGCTTGAATATCCTTCACAGTCGCGGCAGTTGAATGCGCGGTAAAGGCATAAGCTCCGCTTGCTGCAATCGCGATGATGGCCACCCCGGAGAAGACAAGGATTCCTCGTTTTCGGCGGGGTGAGGCCGTTGCTTGCTGGTCATGTGAGGGGGTGGGAATGGGATCTGTTGAATCGAGCTCGGCGGAAGAAGTTGAGTGCACGGGAAGATATCCTTAAAACCGACTACTGCATGTGTTGGGATATTTTCAGTGTACGCTCAGCAAGTTTTGATGTGGTGAACTTGTTGTGTGATCTCTTCCCTTCTTGGAGTTCGAGGACTGAGGTGTCCGCACTATTTTCGATGTCGTGGTTTCGCCTGATTCTGAGTTGTTCGTCGTCCGGGAATGACTTTATCGAGAATCCAGATGATGGCACTTTGGACGAAAGAAACCTCTGTCACGATGTAGGCAATGGTCGCAAGCGTGGGGAGAAAGAAGAATACGATAGCGACATTGGAAACGCGAAAGGTGCACTCTGACGCGCAAAACAAGAGTGCTTTCGCGTGCATCAACGAATAGATGCTCAGTGCGGTGTAGGGGAGGAGTCCCCATTTATTGACAAGGTTCTGCTTCTTTTGATCGGAATAGTCTGTTTCTTTGAGGGCCCACCAAATCAAGCGCTTGAATGCTGCAATGCTCAGAAAACCAATGAAAATCACCACGAGTACGATGCTGGAATCGTGGGATAGGGATGATGGCGAGAGCATGGACGGATTCATGATTCAAGCATAAGTCGCTGTCGCAGTTGAGGTTTTCCTAGTTCTCGTCTTGGGGTGGGAGTGTTTGGCCTGGTGGTAGGTGTTTTTTGGCGTTGTCGAGCAGATTGGGGTCGGGTGTAAAGCAGAAAATGATGGTTTCTGGCGAGTTCCCCCAGCGTGAAAGAGTGATGCCGATGAGCTCGAAGGTTCCGGTGCCAGGTATTGTGACAGGCTCTCCTTCAATGAGGTCACCGTTATAACCAGGTAGTGGAGGATCGTATGCCCACCCGCCATCTAGAGTTGTTTTCATTCTGCCGTTTTCAATCCAGGCTCCTGAAAAGACAAAACTCGGATCGATGCTTCCTTGGACTGGGTAGAAGACGGTGTTGGAATGTACTGCGACTGATTGGCAGGGTTGTGACATGGGTTCCTTCACTTCGTAATGCTGTGTGCATCCGCCAAGTAATAGTGGGATTGTGAGAGTGCTGCCCAGAAGCAGGGCTGTTGGGTGTCTCTTGACCATTACGGAATTTCTCCGATCGTGATGTAACCAAAGTACTTCTCAAATTCACTCCACGACATCGAGAACTCACCGTGCAAAATCGACCTTTGACCATCTGCTTCATTCGCTGCAATGCAAACGAGACAAGCCCAAGACAACGGTGTCCGTGAGGAAACTGACCACTTCCTGGTTCAAACACCAGCCCCTTCCTCCAGCGCCGTTTTTCCTGGAGCAGTGTCTCTAGAGGTAGGTGCTTTTGTCTTTTTCGAAGGCCTCAATGCTTGTTTCTTCGTGATGAATGAATTGATCTCGTGTCGTGTAGATGGCATGTGGGGTCTCGTTGAGCCAAACGCTGAGGATGTCACGTCGCGTTGTGAAATCAACATTGAAACCTCTGTAGGCGCTAAGCACGTCGGCAGATCCGAAGTTGATGTTCTCACTGGGGATGGTGATTTCCTGAAGCTGAGTAAAGTAATCGCCGAGGCGTTTGGCGAGTTGTGTCATTTCAGCAACGTCGCATGCAATGGTGGTGGGTGTTGACTGGTACGGCATGGGTTTTCCTAGTAGTCATCTTGGGGTGGGAGTGTTCGGCCTGGCGGTAGGCGTTTTTTGGCATTGTCGAGCAGATTGGGGTCGGGTGTGAAGCAGAAAGTGATGGTTTCTGGTGAGTTGCCCCAGCGTGAAAGAGTGATGCCGATGAGCTCGAAGGTTCCGGTGCCAGGTATTGTGACAGGCTCTCCTTCAATGAGGTCACCGTTATAACCAGGTAGTGGAGGATCGTATGCCCACCCGCCATCTAGAGTTGTTTTCATTCTGCCGTTTTCAATCCAGGCTCCTGAAAAGACAAAACTCGGATCGATGCTTCCTTGGACTGGGTAGAAGACGGTGTTGGAATGTACTGCGACTGATTGGCAGGGTTGTGACATGGGTTCCTTCACTTCGTAATGCTGTGTGCATCCGCCAAGTAATAGTGGGATTGTGAGAGTGCTGCCCAGAAGCAGGGCTGTTGGGTGTCTCTTGACCATTACGGAATTTCTCCGATCGTGATGTAACCAAAGTACTTCTCAAATTCACTCCACGACATCGAGAACTCACCGTGCAAAATCGACCTTTGGTGATTTATGCCAGGGTTTCTGCCGTGTGGATTGACGAGTGTTAGAGATGTTTCATTCGCGCTCTTGATCATGTATGAGTGGTGGGCGAAGATCTGGATTGTTTCATTGTTACCATCGATCATTACAGTGGCTGGAATTCGATTGCTATTCCCAAATATCGGTGCGTACACCGTTGCTGTAGTTACGGGCTTTCCCGACTGGAGTGCCTCTACAACTTCTTGGCGTTCCTGCGCATCGTAGTTTAGGCCTGACCCGAAAATGCTCTTGATTGACGCCTCTTGATAATTGACTAAATGGCTTCCACGCCCCGTGACTCGCAGCAGTCCTTGGCCATTGGTGTTGGAAGTGATGCCATCCCCATTGAGAAAGGAACTCTCGTTGACGCCCCCGGGTGTGAGCTGGGCATATGCTTTTTCGTAGATGCTGACGATACTGGCGCCTTCTCCTGAGTTTGCTCCATTCGCATAGGTCTCACGTACTAATACGAGTGAATAGCTGCCTGGTGAGGGGAGTAGTGGATTGTCATAGATGCGCACCATGTATCCATCTACTTGGCCTGAAGAATTGAAATGCTGAGTTACTCCCTTCGCTAACTGTTCCTGTCCTTTTGGGGTGTTCATAAGTGCAAGAATTGCCGAAATAAAATAGCAGTCACCGATCGTTCCCTGTTGCACTTGATGAAGATTGTAGTTTCCACTCTTCAAAAGGGACAGTTCTGTGTTGATCCGGGAGATATCCGCTTCATCGAGGCGCTGTGTACGCGAGGGGTCATTAGCTGTTCCTGCTACGGATCTATTGCGCGAGACAGGTTCGAGCCTCAGTGCCTCGCGCAATGCTTGTGACAAAATTTCGGCCGCCCATTTCAAAGATTCAATGCGGACGTAGTAATCGTGGGCGATCGATTCAGATTCGTGCGAAAAGCTCGCGTAGATGACCGGACGCTCTTCCTTCGAGGCAGCCTCATAGATTCGATCCATTTCTGCCAGTCGGGGGAGCAATCGGTTGTGGACGTAGTGTTTGGCGCTTGCGACTTCACGAGCATAGCCGGCGATATCGGATGCAGCTGATTCAAGCCCCTCATGCAGGTGGGTGAAACGATATTGTTGTCTATTCGCCGACTCTTCAAAGGCTTCGCGAGAGCGCCCGGCCCAGATCGTTGTTTTCTGTATCGTTGTACGGAACTCATCGCCGATAATTTGCACTGCCTCGGCTTGGTCATGAATTTGAGCTGCAAGGTGATCTATTGCAGAAAGATCCCCGGGGACGTCCCCGATGAGTGAAGAGAAAACCCCCATAGCAACCATCCTCCAACCGGTCTTCGTCGACTAGTTCATACACTACCTATTTATGCGCCGGTTCGAAGAGACTTTTTATAAATTGTCATCGAAGTGCGATCAAGCCGTAACTGAGGTGCAAGAAGAGCAATTCTGTGTCGCTCGACACAAAAAGCGCTCAAAAAACTCCAAAAAATTAAGACACGCCCCGAAAAGTCGCGGAAAAGCTGACAAAACTGGGATTCATTCCCTAATCTGTTCCCTGAAGCCACCAAAGTGGCATCCATAACCGACAAGAATGAGGTTTTTCTATGTCCGTCAACCGCACTGAACTTGTTGCCAAGATCGCCGAGCGCGCCAACATCTCGAAGGTCCACGCTGACGCCGCACTTGCTGCGTTCCAGGATGTCCTTGTTGAGTCCCTGTCCAAGGGCGAGACCGTCAAGGTGACCGGCCTGCTCTCCGTCGAGCGCGTTGAGCGTGCAGCCCGCACCGGCCGTAACCCCCGTACCGGCGAAGAAATCAAGATCCCCGCAGGCTTCGGCGTCAAGCTCTCCGCTGGCTCCACCCTGAAGAAGGCTGTCGCCAAGTGACCTCAGCTCTGCGCTGAAATGCGTTGACGCAATCTTTTGCGTCCCAACGCACGCGTGAATAGTGTGCCCCGGTCTTCGTGATCGGGGCACAACTGTATCTCGCACAGATCACACCCTCCTATTTCTCCTCGCCCCAAAGCTGGGTGTAAGCTGAAGACGCACAAACTGTACACACAGGCGTGTTCGTTGCTCGGCCTCGTAACCCCATACTGAAGCGGCCACAGCCCCGCCCGCGCCTTGCGATCCCAACATCAATGAGGAGTTTCAATGCGGATTGCCATCCTGCCCACCCCCGAAGATATTGCCGTCGTCGCAGCCGACCGCATCCAACAGCTCCTCGCGCGCAAGCCCGCCGCTGTTCTCGGCCTCGCAACGGGATCGACCCCTCTTCCTCTCTACGACGAACTGACAAAGCGCTGCGAAGCAGGCCAAATCTCCTTCGCCCAGACCCAGTCCTTCAACCTCGACGAATACGTCGGCCTGCCCGAAGACCACCCCGAAGGCTACGCGAACTTCATCCACCGTTTCCTTGTCGACCGCGTCGATTTTCCCAAGGGCGCCGCGCACGGCCCCAACGTGTGGACCGGTGACAATGATCAGGCCGCAGCAGACTACGACAAGGCAATCCGCGATGCCGGCGGCATTGACCTCCAGATTCTCGGAATCGGCGCAGACGGACACATCGGCTTCAACGAGCCCGGCGGGTCCTTCGCCTCGCGCACCCACGTCGACGTGCTCACCGAGCAGACCCGCCGCGACAACGCGCGCTTCTTCGACGGAGACATCACCAAGGTTCCGACCCACTGCATCACCCAGGGCCTAGGAACCATCATGGAATCCGGAGAAGCACTCTTGATTGCCACCGGTGCGGGTAAGGCAGAGGCCGTTCGTCAGCTGGTCGAAGGCGCGATTTCTGCACGTTGGCCTGCGACGATCCTCCAGATGCACCCCAACGCGGTCGTCCTCCTGGACGAAGACGCAGCAGTCGGCCTGGAACTGGCCGATTTCTACCGCGAGGTCTGGGCTAAGCACCAAGCGTAATTCCAGTATTCGCGGCCGTTTCTGATCCACATCGGGAGCGGCCGCGTCATACAATAGGGCACATGTCTTTTCTCGATGAACCCCAGGGACCTTCCGCGCCGCAGGGCCCGCAAACCCAGTCTTCGACAGGTCTGCTTGAGCGCACCGAGGTTGAACAAGAGAAAAGCCCCGGCGATGGTGATCGTTTCGCTCACTTCGTGCGCCGCGACAAGGCTGATTCCTCAATGATCACGGGGCAACCCGTTGTTGCCCTCTGCGGCAAGGTCTGGATTCCCACTCGGGATGCCTCCAAGTACCCTGTATGCCCCACATGCAAGGAACTTCGCGATTCCATGGGCAAGAACGGGCGCAATTGGCCCTTCTCTGATGGGGGAGATCAGGGAGGCAGCGCGCAGTGACTCCCGCCGCGCAAGGCCCTTTGCACGCTTCTTCTTCCGCAGTCACTTCTCTTCCTCCCGCTTTTCCTCGCCGAGCCCCCTGGGGGACCGCGGGCAGCCTTCGAGCGTGGCAAGCTGCAGCCTTGGAACAGTACATGGCTGCCTCTCCTAAAGATTTCCTTGCCGTTGCAACCCCGGGTGCCGGCAAAACGACCTTTGCTCTGCGCATCGCGGTCGAGCTGATGGGCGCCGGAGTAGTTGACAAAGTGACGATCGTTTGCCCGACCGAACACCTCAAGAGCCAGTGGGCCGAGGCAGCAGGTCGCGTAGGAATCCACATCGACCCCGCATTTTCGAACTCGCAGGGAATGGCAGGATCGCACTTTGACGGAGTGGCGGTCACCTACGCGCAGGTTGCTTCTAATCCCATGGTTCACGCCGCGCGCACGCGCCTTCACCGCACCTTGGTGATCCTTGACGAGATTCACCACGCGGGTGATGCACTTTCCTGGGGCGATGGTATTCGCGATGCTTTTGACGAGGCCACACGCCGCCTAGCCCTCACCGGCACTCCTTTCCGTTCCGACACCTCCGCCATCCCATTCGTTCGCTACGAAGAAGACGAAGAGGGGATCAAGCGCTCTAAAGCCGACTTCACCTACGGGTACGGCGATGCTCTGCGCGACTTCGTTGTGCGTCCAGTGCTCTTCATGTCCTACTCGGGACAGATGTCGTGGCGAACGAACGCGGGAGATATCTACACCGCACGCCTTGGGGAACCTCTCACGAAGGACCTCATGAAACAGGCGTGGCGAACTGCCCTGGATCCCAAGGGCGAATGGATGAGCGCCGTTCTCCAAGCGGCTGATCAACGCCTGGAAGAAGTGCGTCGCCAAGTCCCTGACGCCGGCGGTCTGGTGATTGCCGCAGATCAAGATAAAGCTCGCGCGTACGCTCGCCAGCTGCGTGCGATCACTGGGCATAGGCCAACCGTTGTCCTCTCGGACGACGCCGATGCCTCCGAGCGCATCGATGAGTTCCGCCAATCGACCGATAAGTGGATGGTCGCGGTGCGCATGGTCTCCGAAGGCGTGGACGTTCCCCGCCTGAGCGTGGGAGTGTACGCTACCAATGCCTCGACCTCCTTGTTCTTTGCGCAGGCAGTTGGGCGTTTTGTACGCGCAAGGCGCCGAGGCGAAACCGCGACGGTTTTCATTCCTTCGGTTCTTCCCCTACTCAGTTTGGCTGGGGAAATGGAAGTTCAGCGCGATCACGCGTTGAATCGTCCACCCTCGAAAGAGGGGGACATGTGGAACCCTGAAGATGCCATGGTCGCGCAGGCGAATAAGACCGAGAGCGCCTCGAGCGATCTTCTCAACCAATTCGAGGCCTTGGGTGCGGACGCGCAATTTGATTCCGTCCTCTTTGACGGAGCGGCTTGGGGGACCGAGGCCGATGTGGGTTCTGTTGAAGAGCAGGAATACTTGGGGATCCCGGGTCTCTTGGAACCCGAACAGGTGACGACGCTGCTTCGCGCGCGCCAAGAAGAACAGCTTGCGACTCAGCGCCGTGAGGCCAGTGCGAGGCGTGCGCGCGAGGATAACGCGAATATCCCCGCCCACCGCGTGCGTGCGGCAAAACGCAAGGAACTTTCGCGTCTGGTTTCGTCGTGGTCGAGGCGTTCAGGGCAAGCTCACGCGACGATTCACGCGGAACTGCGCAGGAGAACCGGCGGTCCCGAGGTTGCTCAGGCGACAACCGAGCAGATCGAAGCCCGTATCGCGCTCTTGCGTGAGTGGTTTGTCGGGCGCGGGTAGGCAGTTTGAGCTTAGCTGACTAGAAGACGGTAGACGGCTGTGGGGTGCGGTGAAAGGATTCACCGCACCCCACAGCCGCAAACAGCGTCGAGTCCTTAGACGTAACGCGTTGGAATAGCGGGTTCGCCTTCGGAGAGGCGCCATGCTTGGTAAGGCAATTCATTGCGCGAGCGCAAGTGACGAGCCTGTGCCTGAGCCAGAGCCTCAGAACTCCATCCCTCTGCCAAGATCTCGCCGTCAACAATGAGCGGAACCTGCAGGGGACGCGCGCCGTTTTCTTCAAAGAAGGCTGCAGCTTCTTCAGCGCTTCCCGTCACCAAGACTTCCTCGCTGGCGTATCCGTCTTCGTCGTAAAGACGACCGGCATACTTCTTACCAGCAACGGTGTTCTTCGAAGCAGACTTCTTCGCAACACCAACCATTGTGCCCTCGTGGTTCTCACGAGAGACGAGCTTGTAGACCAAAGCAGCGGTCGGGACACCTGAACCTGTGATTAGTCGCGTACCCACGCCGTAGGAATCGACGGGCGCAGCGCCCAGAGCCGCAATAGCGTACTCATCCAAATCGGAAGTCACAGTGATCTTCGTCGAAGTTGCACCCAAGGAATCCAGTTGGCCTCGAACGGTGAAAGCCTGGGCAACTAAGTCGCCACTGTCCAAGCGCACGGCGCCAAGCTCTCCACCTGCTGCGCGCGCGGCCTCGACAGCGGTCTTCACACCCTCGGTGACGTTGTAAGTATCAACAAGAAGAGTCGTATTCGGGCCAAGGGAGGCGATCTGAGCGTCGAACGCTTGGCGTTCGCTGTCGTGAAGCAGGGTGAATGCGTGGGCGGCAGTACCGATCACCGGGATGCCGTAGCGCTTGCCGGCCTCGAGATCTGAAGTGCCTGCAAAGCCACCGATAACTGAGGCGCGTGCTGCAGAGACAGCTGCGCGCTCGTGGCCTCGGCGTGCACCCATGTCCAGGCAGGGGCGTCCGTGCGCGGCAATTGTCATTCGTGAAGCAGCAGAAGCAACTGCGCAGTCGTAGTTGTAGATCGACAGGAGGAGTGTCTCGAGGAGGGTACATTCGGCGAAAGTGCCCTCAACGGTGAGTAAGGGGGAGCCTGGGAAATAGCATTCGCCTTCCGCGTAGCCCGAAATCCTGCCCTTAAAGCGGAAATCGGAAAGGTATTCCAGCGCGGCGTCTGAGACGATTTTCTTCTCAGCCAGCCACTGGATTTGTTCGGGGGAGAACTCGAAGCGCGCCATGGCCTCGAGAACGCGACCGGTCCCCGCGACGACGCCGTAGCGGCGGGTGGCGGGAAGACGACGCCCAAATAATTCGAAGACGCAATGTCGGTTCGCAGTTCCCGACTTCATCGCGGCATCGAGCATAGTGAATTCGTACATATCCGTCAGAAGCGACGTTTCAAATGATGCGGGCATACCTCAAATCTAATCACCTCTGTGGAAATATGTGCAATAAATGGCAAAAATGCAGACAGGAGGGCATTTCCTGCGTAGGCTTAAGGTATGTCGGGCGTTCCTGTGACGGCGAAAAATCCCAATGTCGGGACCGTAAAAGCGTCGGTGCCGAGGTGGAACCTCATTGTCTGGGATGACCCGATTAACTCATTGGACTACATCGCCGAAGTCCTTCACCGGCACTTCGGTTACCCGCGTCCTACGTGCGAAGCACTGACTTTGCAAGTGCACAGTGATGGAAAGGCCATCATCGCCACTGGGCTACGTGAACGCGTCGAAGCAGACCTACAAACACTTCACGACTACGGAGTGCAATCAACATTGGAGCGTGTCACGTGATCGGCCCCTTTACCGTCTCACGACGGGGAATCAGCGCACCGATTGGAAGGGACTACAACCTTCTGATCCAGCAGCTGATTCACGAAATACTCGTGGTCTTAGACGACCCGGGGGATTTCCCCATGTTCTTATCCGCTGCAACTGGACTCGAAAGCGAACGCGCAGCGGCAATCGATCCCGCCCTCGACTTCCTTCTTCCCCCCATGAGCGCAGATCCTCAGGAGGCTGCGCGGCTGCGCGCACTGACCGAAGATACCCTGCGTTCACAAAAATCTGCGCGTCTGCGCACCGTGTGTAACCAACTCAACGAAGTGCTGGTCGACGGGACGAACTACCTCGTTCTCGATGAAGAATCGACGTGGAATTGGCTGGGTGCTCTGACCGACATGCGCCTTGCTTTGGCCGGAGAACTCGGGATTCACGACGATTCGGACCTGATCCGGATTGAGACAATTGCTCAGGAAAAACCCGAGGGAACACGCGAGCAAAGTGCAGCAGCCATCTACCTTCTGATGACATGGTGGCAAGAGTCACTGCTCAAATCAGTGCATCTCCAGGGTGAAGCGAGTTAGTTTCATTGTATGGATAACGCGCCGATTGGTATTTTCGACTCTGGCCTGGGTGGGCTGACGGTTGCGCGTGCCATCATCGATCAACTTCCAGATGAAGACATCGTCTACCTGGGGGATACGGCTCACGCTCCCTACGGTCCGCGTCCGATCGCTGAAGTTCGCCAATTGACGCTGTGGGGCCTTGATCGCCTTGTCGAGGCTGGGGCGAAGGCTCTGGTTATTGCCTGCAATACCGCGACCGCGGCCGCGCTTTCTGATGCCCGCGAACGCTACTGGGTTGGCCAGCGCATTCCCGTCATCGAGGTCGTCACCCCCGCCGCGCGCGCTGCTGTTGTCGCGACGCACAATCGCAAGATCGGCGTCATTGGAACTCAAGCAACCATTCAGTCAGAAGCTTATGTCAATGCTCTTGCTGCAGTTCCAGGTCTTCGAGTCTTCCAGCAGGCCTGCCCTCTTTTTGTCCAATACGTCGAGGCCGGGCAAACGGCTGGTCCCGAATTGGAAGGAATCGCCCGCGAGTACCTTACGCCCCTGAAAGAAGAAGGGGTCGATACCTTGATTCTGGGGTGCACGCACTACCCGCTTCTCACCGGAGTGATCGGCCGAGTCATGGGGGACACCGTCCGTTTGGTGACCTCTTCTGCAACGACGGCGAATGTCACCTACAACGAGTTGGTTGACCGTGATCTGCTCCACGCACCGCGCCGCGGCGCAAGTGATGAACCCCAGCATCAGTTCCTCACCACCGACGCATCCTCACGCTTCCCGATCCTTGCCCGTCGTTTCTTAGGGCCCGAGGTCCAAAGCGTCAGTGAAGTTCCCGCCCTCCCACTAGAAGGAGGCGCCCAATGAGGCTTCGCATCATTGGCTGCACGGGGTCAATGTCAGGTCCAGATTCGCCGGCATCGTGCTACCTGCTTCAAGCTCACGGCCCCGATGAAAGAACTGGGAGGCAGCGAACCTGGAACATTGTCTTGGACATGGGGCCGGGATCTTTCGGTGAATTGTGGCGCTACATCGAGCCAACCAATATCGATGCAGTGATCTTCTCGCACTGCCACGCAGACCACATGGGAGATGTCATTTCCCTGCATGTCTACCGACGCTGGGGACCTGGCGCGTATTGTGATCCCATGGTTCTTGCGGGGCCGGCATGTTTGCCTAGCCGTGTTCGCCAGATCGACGGTGCTGGCGAAGAAGAAGACTACTCGACAGAGTTCATTTTCAAGGAACTCAGCGACACCCAGACGTGGACTCTGGGCCCCTTCACTGTAAGTGCAGCGCGGGCATGGCACTCTGTGCCGGCTTTCGGTATTCGCATTAGCGGCCCTTCTGGTTTTTCAGAAGGCGATGCCTCTGGATCGCGCAGTACCTTCTTCTACACCGGCGATACTGATTTGTGCGACAGCATTGTTGAGGGTGCTCGCGGGGTTGATCTTCTCCTCAGCGAGGCCGGATTTACTGAAGAAGATACCGTCGAGGGAATCCACATGGATGGCACTCGCGCAGGTACCCTTGCCGCGCGTGCTGAGGTTGGCAGAGTCATCCTCACGCATATCCAACCGTGGAATAATCCCGAGGCCACGCGCTTCCAAGCGGAACAAGCATTTGGCGGGCGCGTGGAACTTGCGACGACCGGCATGTCTGTCGATTTTTAGAACGCGTAGGTACACCGATTTCGGGAAAAAGAAACGCGTAGCCGGAATCTCATCATCCGACTACGCGTTTTCCTGTGCGTTGCTTAGTTGCCTGCTAGGACCTCAATAATCCTCGGCGCAAGCGCGCGGAAAGCGATCCCGCGGTGACTAATCGCGTTCTTTTCTTCCGCGCTGAGCTGTGCGGCAGTGCGATCCATACCCGAGGGAACAAAAATTGGATCGTAGCCAAATCCTTGCTCGCCTTGCGGAGCGGTCGTCAGGTGTCCTTCGACGCGTCCGAGCTCGACGAACTCGCGGCCATCGGGCAGAACAAGCGCTGCAGCAGAAACGAATGCCGCGCCTCGTAAATGGAGCGGGACGTCGCTGAGCTGAGCAAGAAGCAACTCAAGGTTCGCGCGGTCGTTCCCGTGAGCTCCGCTCCATCGGGCAGAGAAGATCCCGGGTGCGCCGCCCATGATGTCCACGCACAGGCCGGAATCATCGGCGAGCGCAGCGATTCCGGTTGCTGCGCACAAAGAGCGTGCTTTGATCAGGGAGTTTTCTTCGAAGGAAGCGCCATCTTCAACGGGCTCGGTAACGTCGAAATCGCTCATCCGGCCAATGCGGCCAGCACCCTCGGGGAGAAGGGGAGCGATGATCGCCTCGAGTTCTGCAACCTTGTGTGCATTTCCGGTCGCAAAAACCAGGCGAGGCGCATCTGCGCTGCGTACGGAGCTCACAGTGCGGCCTCGGAAGAAACGGTAACTCCCGGCTGCGCTGCCAACGCGCGTGCCTGGAGGTCGCGGATCTGGGCGTTACCGGTGGTTGCCAAGTCAAGGAGCTCGCCGAGCTCGGTACGGGAGAAGAGCGCATGCTCAGCGGTTCCTTGAACCTCAACGAAAGAACCCGAACCCGTTTGGACAACGTTCATATCCGTCTGCGCGCGCACATCTTCAACGTAGGGAAGATCGAGCATGGGGGTGCCATCAATGATGCCAACGGAAATTGCGCTTACAGAATCAGAGAGGACCTTCTCGGGAGAAGAAGCCGCAACGATCCCCTTCGAAATACCCCAAGAAATGGCCTCGTAAAGCGCAACATAGGCGCCCGAAATGGAAGCGGTGCGGGTTCCGCCATCAGCTCGCAAAACATCGCAGTCAAGGACCAGAGTGTTCTCTCCGAGGGCCTTGATATCAACGATCGCGCGAAGCGAACGGCCGATGAGACGCGAAATTTCGTGGGTGCGGCCGCCGATTTTGCCCTTGACGGATTCACGCTGGGAGCGCTCGGAAGTAGCGCGCGGGAGCATTGAATACTCCGCGGTCACCCAGCCTTCTCCACTGTCGCGCTTCCATCGCGGCACACCCTCAGTCAGCGAGGCAACGCACAAAACGCGCGTGTTCCCACATTCAATCAGTGCAGATCCTTCGCCGGTTCCTGCCCAGGAACGAGTGATAGACATTGGGCGAAGCTGAGAGGGGGTGCGCCCATCGGCGCGAAGCTGAGAAGTAGTCATGACTCCAGCCTAACGCTCATTTGCGTTGTGGTTGAAGCGAAGGACGGCTACGGTTACAGCATGCCCCTTTTCGACACGATCAATGGTCTTCCCTTTGCCGATGAACAACTGTTTTTCCCGCGTGAACTTGGCGCGTGGGTGAAGCGCTTGAACGCGCCCGGAGGCTATAGCGCACTCCTCAAAGAACTCGAAGAAGACGCACAAGATCTTCGTATCCTCGCGATGACGACTGAAGGTAAGGTCGCGGTGCTCCCTGTGAACAAAGGGCTTTACGAAGCGTGGAATATGGGGGCAGTAGTTGAAGACTGCGAGCGCGTGTTCTTTGCCGGAGTAGATTCGCGCGATGTTGTGCGTTTTGTCGCGATCGTATCCGAAGAAAACCTTGCCTCCCTGCGCGATAAGTGGGAGGTGCCGTTGGAGGAACTTTCCTGGCTTTCCTTGCGTCACGAGGCCGCGCACTTGGAAAGTGCGGATCGCACCAGTGCTGGACGGGCACTGGCATTACTGCGCTGGCAAGAAAATAACCAGTATTGCTCGTGCTGCGGCGGGCAGATGTGCAGTGAAAATGGGGGAGAAATCCAACGCTGCGTGCAGTGCGATCGTTTAGAATACCCGCGCCAAGATCCTGCGGTTATCGTCTTGATTACCGATGAAGAAGACCGGATTCTCCTTGGGCACAATCGATCGTGGACACCCGCATTCATGTCGCTGATCGCCGGATTCGTGGAGGCAGGAGAAACCCCCGAGCACGCTGTTGTTCGCGAAGCCAAGGAAGAAGCAAACCTCGACGTTGAAGACGTCCGCTATTTCGCAACTCAGCCCTGGCCATTCCCACGCTCGGTCATGATGGGCTTCACCGCCTCGGTGAACGGTACCCCAACTCCTCAACCCGATATGGACGAAGTCGATGCCATGCGTTGGGTCACTCGCGATGAACTGATGGCCCTTGTCGAATCGGGAGAACTCGAGATTCCCACTCACACCGCGATCGCGCGAAAGATGATCGACATGTGGCTCCATCACCTTGGACGGGCTTCGTGAACGCCCGCGACCAATCCGCAGCCGAGAAACTTCTGGAGGCTCTCGACCCGGACCAGCGTATGGTCGCTCAGTACGCGGCCGGCCCCATGGCCGTACTCGCGGGAGCCGGGACGGGAAAGACTCGTGCGATCACCTATCGCATTGCTTACGGGGTCGCGCGTGGGATTTATGAGCCAGCCAATGTCTTGGCCGTAACCTTTACTAAACGTGCGGCTGTTGAAATGCGCGAGCGTTTGGCAGCTTTAGGTGTTCCCGGTGTCCAAGCGCGTACTTTCCACTCAGCGGCACTGCGCCAATTGCAGTTCTTTTGGCCCAGCGCCATTGGTGGGTCGATGCCCCCGCTGATCGAGCACAAGGCCTCGTTGATTTCGTCGGCAGCGGCGCGCTTGGGGATCCGTGCGGATAAAGCGCTGGTTCGCGATCTTGCGGCGGAAGTTGAGTGGGCGAAAGTCTCCATGCTTGACGCCGATGCTTATGCCGATGCCGTTCGCGCGAATACTCGCACCACGCCGGGAGATTTGAGTGTGGACGACGTGCTCTCTGTCATGGATGCCTATCAGATCGCCAAGGAAGAGCGAGGCGTCCTTGATTTTGAGGACGTTCTGGTCCTCACCGCGGGAATCCTGCAAGATTACCCGGCAATCACCAAGCGGATCCGCGACCAGTATCGCTATTTCGTCGTCGATGAATACCAGGACGTGTCTGCCTTGCAACAGCACTTGCTCAACTTGTGGTTGGGTGGGCGCCACGATATTTGCGTCGTCGGAGACGTTGCGCAAACAATTTATTCCTTCGCTGGTGCCTCTCCGCGCTACCTCCAAGATTTCGCCGAGGCGCACAAAGGCGCGCGACTTGTCGAACTTGTGCGCGACTATCGTTCGACCCCGCAGATTGTCAGCGCCGCCAATGCTTTGATGAAAGGGCAACATTCTTCGGTGCTCAAGGGAGCAGTGAAGCTGGTGTCTCAAAGAGAAGACGGCGTTCCCGTCAGTTATCGCAGTTTTGACGATGACACCGATGAAGCACGAAGCATCGCGGAAGATATTCGCTCGCTCCACGAGGCGGGTGCGGCGTATTCTTCGATCGCAATCTTGTACCGCACCAACGGACAGTCTGAATCCTTTGAAGCACAGCTTGCCGAGGCCGGGATTCCTTTCATCGTCCACTCGGGAATGCGCTTCTTCGAACGTGAGGAAGTACGGCGCGCAATGTACCTGCTCAAGAAACAGGCGACCATATTGCGAAACGAAGGCAAGGATGAGAGCGACCTTGTCCAATTGGTCGAAGACCTAGTGGGAATTGCCGGGTGGAGCGCAAAGGCCCCCAGCGGACAGGGAGCCCTTCGAGAACGCTGGGATAACCTCAACGCAATCGTTGAGATGGCGCGCCAGCGAAGGGATGCGTCTTTCGTAGCATTCGTCGCTGATCTTGCCGAAAGAGAGATCTCACAGGCCGCACCTGCAACCCAAGGAGTGACGCTTTCAACGCTTCATGCCGCAAAAGGACTGGAATGGGACAACGTCTTTGTCGCGGGAGTAAGTGAAGGACTGATCCCAATTTCCTTAGCTCAAGGAGAAGACGCGATCGAAGAAGAAAAACGCCTACTCTATGTGGGAATGACGCGTGCTCGTGATCGCCTCTGTGTCTCATACTCGCGTTCTCGTCATGGCGGTAATGGAAAACGCAAGGCCTCGCGTTTCTTGAAAGATCTGTGGCCTCGGGACGACAAGAACCGAACCCGGGTGGGCCGAGGAGGTGCGCTTGAAGGAGGCAGCTCCAAGAAGAGCGCAGCGCGAGCGGCCCGCGCGGATTTTGAAGAAAACAATTCCCCGGAAGTCATTGAGCTTTTTGAGCGCTTGCGTGCATGGAGAAAAGCCGAGGCCGAAGCGCGTTTGATCCCCGCATTTGCGGTCCTCACCGACAAAACCCTGCGCGATGTTGCAATCGCTCAGCCAAAAACCCTTGTTCAGCTTCGTGTCATCAAAGGGATTGGTGAAGTCAAGATCGACTACTTCGGGCCTCAAATTTTGGCGATTATCCGAGGCGAAGAGGTCACAGTCGATACTGATCCTGCTTAAGAAGCCATGGGATAGCGAAGATTGTGGCTGAGCAAGTCATACTCGATACGCGGCAGTGAAGCGAGGCAATGCGCGCCAGTGGGGGAGCGCCTTTCACAGTCAGGTTCTGGCAAGCGGAGTGCGTCTTTTGATGCCGCGCCGTGACAGCCACAGTCGGGGTTGATGCTGAGTTCATGCCACGAAACATCTCCCGAAGCCGAGATTCGAAGAAAACGATTCGTGCAGGTGGAGTGTTCACAGCCAAAACGCGCAAAGTCGTAGATCATCAAAGAAAGCCACGAGGCCGCCATATGAGTGAGCCATGGAAGTGGTGACTCGAGGCGCCACAGAGCAATGTCTCGTCCTTTTGGAGGGCTACCTTCTCTCGAGGATGAATCGATGCAGCGAGCACAGCAGGTGATGCCTGGAATGACAAGAGGGCCAATATCCCACCAGCCCTCACTCTGACAGCTCAGGACGTGGGGAATATCTTCGAGCATGAAAGAATCGCTTTGTTCAAGGTTATGAGCACCTTGAGAAGACACGATTGCCAGATCGACGGGCGAATACGAATTGCAATAGCGTAGATCGGGGTAGCGATGCTCAAGATGAACACGCATTGCTTGAGAGCGGCGCGGAAACGGGGGCTCATCTGGGAATAGGTGCGCTAATTCTGCGCTGAGCCGTCGAGAATCAACCAAGCGCATTCTTGTACTTGGCAGAGTCTGAACGATGAGGTCGACCGCGGCGACCGTGACCGGGTCAATCCCGTTGATTTCAAGGCTGAGAGAGTTCGTCATTGTTCCTCCGCACTGTCATGGATAAATTCCATTGTGTACGCAAGGACACTTCGAGTGGGCACGTCGGCACAATCTGTGGAAAACGCCGAAGGCCCGCGCACCCTGTGGACAAGCTCGATACTTGCCTGTCAGTATCAGGAAAGATCGCTGTCGGCTTCGCTTGGCGGCTCTTCTGAAGAATCGTCCCCCGAATCTGTTGGATGAGCGGCCTCGTCGGGGTCCTCAATCTGGTACCCCGCCTTACGAAGGGTATCGGCCTCGGGATCCATTGAGGGATCAAGGCCCTCAGCCCACCCCATCGAACCGTCCAAGAGAGACTCCAGTGCCTGATCCATGTCGGCGCTGGCCTCGGCTTCGGCATGGCGAAGAGCGACGAAGGTTTCCGGGGAATCAAGCTCATTGCTATTGGGGATCAGATCCGGGTGCGCCCACAAATCCTCACGCGCATGGGTTCCGCCGTCTTCAAACACCAGCTGGAAGAGCTTCGCGGCATCTCGTGCGCGCCGCGGACGCATTTTCAACCCGATGAGGCTACCGAGAATCTTCTCAACCGGACCGCCCAGTGCACGCCGACGACGCATGAGCTCACGAAGCTGTTCGAGGTTAGGTAAGTAGGGTAGGGCCGCCTGAGCAGTGACGACATCAACCCAACCTTCAATGAGGGCAAGGAGGTTTTCAACTCGCTCCATTGCAGCGATCTGCTCGGGAGTGGGGGCAGCTGCGAAGATTTGTTCGTTGAGAGTGTCTTCGGTGAATTCATCGTTTTCCGGATCGAAATGTGCTGCGGCCTCGGCGACTGCATGTGAATCGATCGCAATGTGCTGGGCATAGCGCTCAACCGCGCGAATCAGATCCCCAGAAAGCCACGGGACTCCGGAGAAGAGGCGGCGGTGCGCGCACTCACGAAGGGCAATGAACTGAAGAACCTCTTCGAAGGGGATATCCAGTTCATCGGCGAAATCCTCAACATTGCGCGCGACCAGCGCAGTTGTCGAGCCATTGGTCAAAGGAATACCGACATCGGTGGATCCCATGGCGCTCTGCGCAATTTTCCCCAAGGCAACACCGATCTGGCTCGCGAACAGGAAAGAAGACATCTTCGGTAAGATGCTGCGCATTGAGTTGAGCAAACTGGCGATATCAGGCATGTCTTCTGATGCTGAGGGGTCAAGTTCGGGCAGGTGCTGTTCTTGCTCGTTGAGCACGTCCTCGAAAGCTTTGGCGACGTTAGCTGCAACCGGCTCGCAGATCTTCTTCCACACCTCCGCAGTGCCGTCGATCCACTCGGCGCGAGTCCAAACCTGACGGTTGACGGGACCGGGAGAGAACTCGACGGTGGCATCCAGCCACAGATCTGCGACAGTCATCGCTTCACGGGCGCGCTGTGCCTGAGCGGCCGTCACCGCAGTTTCTCGTGAATCCCATGCCTTCGACTGAGCGAGCTGAAGGGCGCTCTTCCAATCCACAGGTCCAACTGAAGGTCCATTCATCATGATGGAGAACTGAGTCAGTGCCTGACGCATGACCTCGGGATCGGGGAATTGACTGTTGAGACTTTCGGGGTCAATCCCGCGAGCGCGCATGGATTCCATTGCCGCTCGGGCTGCCTGCTCGCCGAGCAGGTTACGGAGAAACTCTTCCATGTTCGATTCGTTGTCGCTCATGTGTTGAGCCTAGCTGTGAGCTGGGCCGCGTTCTAGCTCAATGCCCAGTTTGGAACGAACTTAGCTCACAGCGCAATCGTCTTCACATACCTGCACATACTTCCGACTCACGAATGCTTCCATGCTGAGGGACAATGACAGGTATGAATGAACTCCATGACGATCACGACGTGAACGATGAAGACCCGCAGGCCAATGCTCGTAGCCTGCGCTGGCTACGTAGACTAACGGTCACGCTTGTCGTCATGAGCATTCTTGGTGTAGCTGCGGCGGTTGTCCCGCTGCCCTACGTCGCACGCCTTCCTGGGCCAACGGTGAATATTTTGGGCGCCGCGGTAACGAAAGATGGTAGTGAGGAGCTTCTCTCCATCACAGGGACCAACCCCCTGACGGGTGAAGAAATCAAAAACCCAGATCCTTCGACGAATGCGGACAGTGGCCAATTGCGAATGGTGACGGTCTCTGAGATGGGAGGGCCAGGGCGCAGGCTCAACGTCTATGGGTGGATTCAAGCGGAACTCACCCCGGCCTCGGAACTGGTTCCCTATTCGAAGGTCTATCCCGATAACGTCACCCGCGAGCAGGTTGATAATGCCAACAAAGCACAAATGACGGGGTCCCAATCGACGGCGAAAGTCGCGGCCTTGATGGAGCTCGGCTGGAAAGTCCCCGCGACCATCAAGATTACGGGCACCGTCGAGGGGTCCGACGCGCAGGGGAAACTGCGTGAGGGCGATATCCTCCAATCGATCGAAACCCCCGATGGGGTCCTTCACTCAATCGAAACTCCCGCTGATCCTTTTGCGATCATGCGCAAGGTCGCTCCTGGCTCGACACTCAAAGTCACGGTGAAAAACGGTGAGGATCAACGGACAGAAACAGTTGTTTCTGCTGCCTCTGTCGGAGAAACAGAAGGCTCGAAGCTTGGGATCTACCTGGATGCGCAGGTGAATCTTCCCGTAGATATTCATTTCTCCTTGGAGAACATCGGCGGCCCCTCCGCGGGAATGATGTTCTCGCTGGGCATCATTGACCGCCTCAGCGAAGGAGACATGACGGGCGGGAAGTCGATCGCCGGAACTGGGACCATGTCCTATGACGGCAAAGTTGGGGCAATCGGTGGAATTGCACAGAAAATGCAGGGTGCAAAACGCGACGGGGCCAGCTGGTTCCTTGCCCCTGAAAGCAATTGCGATCAGGTCATTGGGCACGTCCCGGAGGGATTGCGGGTCGTGCGTGTGTCAACCCTTCATGAAGCTCACGAGGCGGTAGATGCGATTGCCGCGGATCGCGGGGACTCCCTTCCGACCTGCGAAGCCAAGTAAGCCAAAGAACGCTAGTGGCGCGCCTCGTCGATTCCTTAGGAAAGCGAGGCTAAGAGCGCGTCCGTTAGCCCGGGGACCAATTGCGAACCCTGACCGACCTTGTCATCGCTGTCGAAAGTACGCGCGCGCAGAGCGCTCCACGTCTCACCGCTGCGCAGAGCTCCCGCTGCAATGCGAACATCGGTAGCCTTCGGATGATTCGAAATGAAAGCAAGAGCTTCATCGGGATCTTCCGGAGCCTGTGCTTCCACCTCGGGGGGAACAATGACGCGTTCGAGGCTCAGCGCCGCGCCGACGACGGAAGGTGGCCACGCGAGGTGGGCGAGCATCTCTTCGAGGTCTTCCCCCTGGAAGTCTTCTTGGATGATTGCACTCAAATGAGTATCAGTACCGTCCCATTCTTGGCGCAGGGCGTCTTTGAGCTCTTCAGGAAGATCAGGCTGATCGAGAAGAGTCGCTGTGTGCACCAGAGCATAAAGGGAAGGCGCATGATCCCAGCCAACCAGTGATGCCGCTTTTTCAATGTCGAGGACGACATGAGCGAGGGCAAGCTGGTCGGCGGTGGGGGTGAGTTCATTCATGCGCTCATTTTCCCACAGGCACTTGGCACACGCAGATGCATGCGCGGCTGGCTAGAATACACATATCGTGATCATTCTTTAGAGAGGAAGCTTTGTGAGCGATTCTCCCTTCTCCATCGGCAATAACCCCATCCAATTGCCCAAGATTGAGTTCCGTCGCCCCAAGATCGGCCCCGGAGCCATCACCGTTGTGGTCTTGGTGCTCGTGGGGCTTTTTGTCTACGCTGCTTCATCGTTCTGGACCGAAATTCTCTGGTTCCAGCAGATGCATTCGACTCGGATCATTTTGACCCGATGGGGAGCTATCGCTGCGCTGGCACTCATCGGCGCAGTGATTTCAGTAGCTCTCTTGCGCACGATGATTGGTCTGGCTCATCGTCATCGCGTGCCATCGGGCAGGGGAGAAGCAGGCGCGAATCTTCGCCAATACCAAGAAGCGATTGAGCCCCACAAGAAGGGGCTGGCCTGGCTGGTTGCGCTGCTGATCGGTATCCCCGTTGGAATCAGGCTCGCCGAAGGATGGCAGACTGTCCTCACCTGGCTCAACGCGACACCCTTCGGGAAGACCGACCCGATTTTCGGGTGGGACGTTTCATTCTTCGTCTTCACTCTTCCCTTCCTTGAGCTGGTCGTCTCTTTCCTCATGCGCCTTGTTCTTCTCTCCCTGGCGGTCTCGCTTGCTGTGTCCTACCTCTACGGAGGACTGCAGCTCACTCCGCGCCCGCACGCTCGGAAAAACGTGCGACGCCACCTGGGGATCCTCGCAGCCGTGGCCTCGGTGATTATCGGTGCAAACTACTGGATCGGACGCTATTCGCTGCTCACTCAAAGTGGGGACAACATTGACGGCGCAATGTATGCAGACGTCAACGCCACCCTTCCTGCGCACTCGATCCTCGCGGTGATCTCGCTCGCGGTTGCAGTTCTCTTCCTTATTGCCGCTTTCCGAGGCACCTGGCGCCTTCCCACGATCGGCGTCGTTGTCACCGTGGTTGCCGCATTGGTCATCGGTGGCGCCTACCCCGCGCTCATCGAACAGTTCAGGGTCCGCCCGAACGCGCGTTCTCTAAACGCTCCCTATATCCAGAACAATATTGATGCGACTTTGAGTGCCTATGGTCTGGATGATTTGGACTACACGACCTACGACGCAACGACCAGTGCTCAGCCCGGTCAGTTGCGTGAAGACTCGGAATCGACCTCGCAGATTCGACTGCTCGACCCGCAGGTGATCCGCAAGACTGTTCAGCAGCTTCAGCAGTCGCGTCCCTACTACTCCTTTGATTCCGGGTTCTTTGTCGACCGATACACCATCAATGGTGAACGTCGTGACACCGTCATTTCGATGCGTGAACTCAACCTCGCTGGCCTTTCCCAAGAACAGCAGACCTGGGTCAACCGGCACACCGTCTACACCCACGGTTTCGGTGTTGTCGCTGCCTACGGTAACACCATCACTTCTGATGGTCTTCCCGCCTACTGGGAGCAATCCATCCCCTCGACGGGTGAAATGGGATCCTACGAGCCTCGCGTCTACTTCTCTCAGTCGGCGCCTGATTACTCAATCGTTGGTGGCCCAGAGGGCACCGCGCCCCAAGAACTTGACTACCCCGACGACAACGCTCCCGGTGGGCAGGTCTCCACAACCTTCACCGGCAACGGTGGTCCCTCGGTTGGGAATGTGTGGAATAAGCTCCTGTACTCGATCAAGTTCGGGTCAACGGATATCTTCTTCTCCTCTCAAACGAATGAAGAATCCCAGATCCTGTATGACCGTGATCCCTTGCTGCGAGTGGCAAAGGTTGCGCCTTACCTGACTTTGGAGCAGAAGGCTTACCCGGCGGTTGTCGATACCGATGGAGATCCTTCGACCCCGAAGCGTCTGGTGTGGGTTGTTGACGCCTACACGACCACGGATTCCTACCCCTATGCCCAGCACCAATCGCTGTCCTCCAGCACGGTTGATTCGCGCTCGCAGTCGGTGGGAGAGTACATCCAAGGAAACTCCATCAACTACATGCGTAACTCGGTGAAGGCCATCGTCGATGCCTACGACGGATCGGTGCGTTTGTTCCAGTGGGACGATAACGATCCGATCCTCAATACCTGGACGAAGATCTACCCCGGAACCGTGGAACCCAAGGCAAATATCTCTGCCGACCTGATGGGGCACCTGCGCTACCCGGAGGATATGTTCAAGGTTCAGCGTGACCTTCTCACGTCTTACCACGTGCGTGATGCCGCTGATTTCTACACTGGCGGTGACCGCTGGCGACTCGCAGAAGAAACTTCGACTGCGGCAACAGCCAATGGTTTGTCTCAGAACATGACCTCCGCGCAGCTGCAAGCGATCCGAGTTCAGCCGCCCTACTACTTGACCATGCAGATGCCTGGGCAAGATTCCGCGGAGTTCTCCCTGACCTCGGTGTTCGTCCCCGGTGGTGAGTCTAAGCGCGAGGCCATGGCTGGCTTCCTCGCAGTCGATTCGGAAACGGGAAGCCAGGCTGGGCAAGTCCGTGAGGGATACGGCAAACTGCGATTGATCGCACTGCCTTCCTCGACGACGGTTCCCGGCCCCGGACAGATCCAAAATGCCTACGACACGAACCAGACAATTGCCTCGCAATTGAACGTGTTGAACCTATCGGATTCAACGGTCATTAGGGGTAACCTCTTGACCCTGCCTGTGGGCGGAGGCCTACTTTATGTCCAGCCTGTGTACATTCAAGGATCGGGCGGCGCAAACTACCCGGTGCTGCGTTTCGTCTTGACGGCTTTTGGTAATCGCGTTGGATTCGCTCCGACTTTGCAAGAGTCACTGGATCAGACCTTCGGTGGAGATTCAGCTGCGAAGGTGACGGGTAAGGACACCTCCGGCAAGGATAAGAACCAAAATACCGATACGAATAGTGAGCCCTCACAGCAGCTCGCCTCTGCTCTTCAGGACGCTAATCAGGCCATCCAAGATGGTCAAAATGCCCTGAAGAACAATGACTGGGCAGCTTATGGTGAATCGCAAAAACGCTTGAACGATTCCCTTGCCAAGGCTATTGAGGCTCAAAAGGCACTGGAAGCACAAAAGGGCTCTGGTTCCTGATGCGCTGACACATGAGTGATGTTGTGGGGCGGGAGGATTTCAATCCTCCCGCCCCCAACGACATTCACATCACAAGCGTTGTATCTAGGCCCTTCCTCATTAGTTTTTCGAGGAAAGATGCGGGTACAAACTGTCAGTCGGATAAACGGGCCTTCAATGTGACGACGGTTCCGCCACCTTCAGCAGGCTCCCAATCGATACTGCCTCGAAGTTCGCCGCGAACCATCTGATTAACGATCTGCGTTCCCAAACCCGTCATCGCCCGACCGGGCTGGATTCCCGCACCATTGTCAGTGACCGTGACAATGAGCTGGTTGCCGTTGCGCTGCGCGTGGACGCGGATCAGCCCATCCTTATCCGCAAGACCGTGCTCAACCGAATTTGACACGAGTTCGTTGAGAACAGTCGCCATGGCCTGAGCCTGCGCGGCCGCAAGACTGCCGAACTCGCCGGTTGTCGTTACATCGACCGCATGATCGGTTGAAGCGAGCGTTCCGGCCATTCGCACAATCGTTCGCGCGACATCGTCAAAATCAACCTGTTCATTGACGTCTTGTGAGAGGGCCTCGTGAACGGTCGCAATCGCTTGGACTCGTCGCTCGGCTTCCTTAAGCGCGGCCTGAACGCTTTCCAGATCAGAACGGCGAGACTGAAGACGCAGCAGAGCCGACACCGTCTGCAGATTATTCTTCACGCGGTGGTGAATCTCGCGAATCGTTGCGTCCTTTGTCATGAGTTCTTGTTCGCGTCGACGAATCTCGGTGATATCACGCGTCAAGATGACAGCGCCCAGACGCTTATGACCGTCAACAAGCGGAAGCGCGCGCAAGGAGATCGTGACCCCTTGAACCGATAGTTCGACGCGCCAAGGGGCTCGTCCCATGACGACGACCGCCAAAGACTCTTCAACGCTGTTCTCATCGCTGACAGCATCTGTGATGCGTTCGGCCAAGATTTCGCCAAATACAGAGTCTTGACGGATTCCAATGCGACGCAGGCACGACATAGCGTTGGGGGTCGTCTGAAGGACCTTTCCATCTTGATCGATGAGAATGGCTCCGTCTTGGACGCGAGGAACACCATGTGCGGAAGCTGTTGGAGCAGACTTGTAGGGGTACTCGCCCTGAGTGATCATCTCGCAGATGATGTCCGCCGCGTCACTGGTCCAGGTATCAAAGTTTTGAGCAAGACGAGGCGACGATAGATTCGTTTCGCGCGTGAGCACTGCGATAACTTCGCCCTCGTAGGGGATGGGCACGCAGACTTCGAGAACCGAATAGGTGCCGGCCCAATGCGGCGAAGTCGGGCGCACGACCTTGCCGGTTCTCATCGCCTCACGCAGCTCGGCCTCGCGAGCAAGAGGAAGATACAGGCCTCGCGGATCGTCAGCGTGAACGGTGATCGAGGTTGACGGGCGGCAATTCTCTACGGCGAAGAAACGGTCATCGTCTGTATGGAGCCACAACACCAAGTCGGCAGCCGCAAGGTCTGCAAGAACCTGCCAATCAGCCAAGAGCTGGTGCAAATGATCGTGAGCTCCCGGGGACAGCTTAGGAGTGAATGAGACTTCTGCAGATTGGGCAAAGCTTGACATGTCCGACATGTCTTCACAATAGCGGCACTCGCCTTATTGTGAGAATCAACGGGCGGCAAGGATACAATCACTCCTGTGGACTTCGCTTCAACAAACGAGCGAAGAAGATCAGAAGATTGGACAATGATGCAGGTCAATGGGGATGCGCAGTATCAATGCTCGCCGGAGGCATTCGTCGAAATCAGCACGAACGGGGATTTCGTTCAGACACGCTTTGGGGAACTTATTCGCGAGGCCGTGGTGGAGCACCCGCAGGCAGGCGCCGTGAGCGTTCGCGGGCAACTCAACCCCGATGCACTTCCTGCTCGAGCGCGCTCGGCGGTGGAAAACCAAGTCTTCATCGAATACGACGAGGTGTGGACGCAGGTCGCTCCCAGGCACTTTCAAGCGACATGTACGCTCAGCGCCGAGGCGGTCTCTGTTAGCGCGCACCTGACTCAGAGCGTGAATCCCGTGGAATGGGATCTCAATCAGTGCCAGTGGGCGCTTAGCGGCGAATACAGAATTGCCATCCCTCTTATTGGACGCATGGTCGAGGCCACGGTGGCCTCGCATTTTGACGACTTCTTCAAGCGCGAGCACACAATCGTTGACACGTGGCTCAAGAGACATGCGGGCGAGTACTACATCGCGGAATAAAACCCTTTTACTTCGGGTTGTGAACTGATAAAGAACACGGGAAGGACACATCATGGCTGAAGAAATCAGCGAAACAACACAGTCTGTCGCGGCTGCGGGTGGCCCCTCACGGCCTCTGTACCTGGAACGGACAGGAGCACGTCAGTACGTCGCTCGTAATGCTCGCGGAGCTGAGGTTCTGGTCGGTGACGGCCCGGGACGCTTCACCCCGGGTGATTTGCTCAAGCTTGCGCTGGCCGGTTGCAATGCAATGTCTTCTGATGCGCGTTTCGCCGCAGTCTTGGGCGAGGACTACGCTCAGATTGCCGGTGTTTCCGCCGAATATGACGAGGCCGCCGACCGCTTCACCTCGATGGAGGTCGAACTTCTTCAGGACCTCTCTTCGCTCAGTGAAGAAGAGACAGCAAATCTTCTTCGTCGTGCTGGCTCCGCTATTGAGCGCAATTGCACGATCGCGCATAGCCTTTCTGAGCCCTTGCCTCACACCTTGCATATCGCCTCCGAACAGGTTCGCGAATCTTGAGAGTTGCTGTCTCTTTCGCCAGCGTGTGCCACTAGGCTTGTAGGCGCTGGCGAAAGACGCAGAAATGAAAAGCCGGAAGGGAAAAGTAATGAACCAGGTTGATAGGCAATACGAAGACCTACTGGCAAAGATTATGCGTGAGGGTGCGGAAAAGACCGACCGCACGGGTACGGGCACGCGTTCCCTTTTCGGTGCTCAGCTTCGCTACGACCTCTCACAGGGTTTTCCGCTCATTACGACCAAGCGCGTCCACATGAAGTCGATCATTGGCGAGCTCTTGTGGTTCCTCAGCGGGGATTCAAATGTTCGCTGGCTTCAGGAAAATGGCGTTCGTATCTGGAATGAATGGGCCGATGAAAATGGTGACTTGGGGCCCGTTTATGGTGTCCAGTGGCGTCGCTGGAATGCCGGGGATGGTCGTGAGATTGACCAGATCTCTCAGGTTTTAGAGACGCTGAAGACTAACCCTGATTCCCGTCGCATGATTGTGTCAGCCTGGAATGTTGGGGATCTTCCGCAGATGGCTCTTGAGCCCTGCCACGCGTTCTTCCAGCTCTATGTCGCCCAAGGGCGCCTGTCCCTCCAGCTGTATCAGCGCAGTGCCGACATGTTCCTTGGCGTTCCTTTCAATATCGCTTCTTATTCGCTCTTGACCCACATGTTCGCTCAGCAGGCCGGCCTGGAAGTTGGCGACTTTATTTGGACCGGTGGAGACTGCCACATCTACTCGAACCATGTCGAACAGGTGAATGAGCAGCTCTCGCGTGAGCCCTATCCTTTCCCAACTTTGAAGCTACGCCAAGCGGATTCGATGTTCTCCTACGATTTCGACGACATCGAGATTGAGGGCTATGAACATCACCCGACGATCAAAGCACCGGTGGCCGTGTGAACCACGGCGGGGAAATGTCCGGGAAATGACGGTGGGGGAGGAATCGCACGTGCAGCATCGCTTGGTCCCTCTTGCATCGATTTGGGCACAGACTGCTGATGGCCTGCTGGGGTCGGGGACTGAAATGCTCTGGCGGGTTCCCGCAGATTTTGCTCATTTTAAAGCCGCGACAATGAACTGCCCGATTATTATGGGTCGTTCATCGTGGGATGCCTTGGGGCGTCCCCTGCCGGGTAGAACGTCCATCGTCATCACCCGGAACCCAGATCTGAAACTAGACGGTGCTCTGGTTGCGCATTCCTTAGATGAAGCAGTGCGACTTGGACAAGAGGATGCGCGCGAGCGGGGTAGCGAGCGCGTCTGGATCACGGGCGGCGCACAGATCTACACGCAGTCAATGCCGCTGGTGGATGAGCTTGTCGTTTCTTTCTTGGAACTTGATGAGCCCTGCATCGAGAAGATCAAGACCAGTGAAAATAAAGTGTTTGCGCCAGAGATTTCCCCTGACAAGTGGGGGCTTGACCCTCTTCGCAGTGACGAGGCTTGGCGTCCAGCCTCAGGAGATGCCCTCCGCTGGCGAGTCGAGGTTTTCCGTCGCCTGTGACAAGGGCGTCGTGAGAGATTTTGCCTCCACCTGGACGCGCTCGAGGGGCTCGGGACTGAGATGAATTCCTGAGAGCTTTCGAGCGCTGACTAATGCGCGTGATTCAAAAGAGCCGAGGAAAGAATTCCAGGACTGCGATGCATTGTTGAGAGCAGCAGAGACTTTGGAGGCGTGTTTTCCAAGAGTTCGGAGCCGTTCATAGAGTTCTTGCGAGAGCTGAATAATCTCTTGAGCCTGTGTGGAGAGACTTTGTTGACGCCAAGTGAAAGCAACCGTTCGCAGAATCGCCCACAGGGACGTGGGGGATGCAAGAACAACATTCATGTTCAAGGCATCGTGCATGAGTGAAGGATCGGTGTGCAGTGCTGCGGAGAGAACGGATTCGCTTGGAACAAAAGCGATGACATAGTCAGCGGCATGGGGCAGTTCTTTCCAGTATTCCTTTCGGGAGAGTTCACTGGCATGGCGGCGCAGTGATTTCGCGTGCTGGAGCATGAGCTGTTCGTATGTGAGCGCCTGATCCGAAGGATCCTCGCCATCCAGATGTAGGGGACTGCCTTCACTCTGGGCGCGCAAGTAGGCGTCTAAGGGAACCTTCGCATCGATTGGAATGCACTTGTCTTGGGGAAGAAGGACGATCATATCGGGGCGTTTGGATCGTCCTGCTGTTTCCACTTGGGTTTCAAAGTGGACGTGTTCGATCAGCCCGGCAGACTCAACAAGAGACCGCAGCTGGGCTTCTCCCCAAGTTCCACGAAGAGGAGCATGGGAGAGCGTACGCGTGAGTTCTTGGGTGGACTGCCGAAGTAAATCTTCCGATTCGCGTGTCCACTTCAATTGTTCATCAAGCGCGCCGATTTGCGCGGCCTGCTGTCGTTCTAAAGAACTGACGGAGGTTTGGAGGAGCTTTAAGCCTTCGTTGATCGGAAGGATTGTCTGCATAAGGCGTTGGTGTTTAGCAGATTCAAGCTGTGCTGCCTGGGATTGAGAATCGGCCAGGAGAGTTTGGAAGCTGTGTTCTTGCGAGAGGCGTTCACGCAGTTCCGCCACTTGGGCCTGGCTGCGTGCGAGATCCTGAGAAAGTTCGAGGCGCGCATGGAGTACCCCGCTGCGTTTGCCCACTGCCCACGATAAACAGGCTAGGGCTGCGCAGAGGAGGAAGAAGAAAAGGCTCTGAAGTGTCATGGAGCGATGCTAAAACCTGGCACTTTCATCTGCGTCCACTTTGAGGGTGTGGATCTACATGACTCATGTCACCCGCCTCGAGTTGTGCTTTTGAGCCAAGACAGGTACCTTTTATAGGTACCGACGCGGGGTGGAGCAGTTCGGTAGCTCGCCGGGCTCATAACCCGGAGGTCG
>ERZ772958.25-NODE-25-length-57722-cov-4.574922_pt1 | contig 57722 bp, 45 predicted proteins | sample MGYA00580681_ERZ772958 | MGnify/ENA primary metagenome ERZ772958 (study PRJEB29015, sample SAMEA2738089) | human oral metagenome | biome: human oral; feature: human-associated habitat; material: saliva | place: China | collected 2275 ...
CCCGGCCTGAACCGGAGCAGCCAGCTCGGCGAGAAGCCCGGGCAGCTCTGGAGGCGCGGTCTCGCGCCGCTCGTAGGACCAGTGGTCGAGCCCCAGTCCGGCGTACGCGGCTCGATGCAGTACAGGAGACAACGAGTGGCTCACCGGACTGCCGATGACGGCGGCGCGGTGGCGGATCTCCCCCGCCGGCGACTCAGCCACTCTTCTTCTCGCCGTTGCAGATCTCCTGGTTCTTCTTGCAGTAGTCGTTGAGCTTCTTGGTGTTGGTCTTCTGCTCCTCGTTGGTGGAGGCGAACAGGGTCTCGCCCGTCTCGAGGTTCACCGTGACGAAGTAGAGCCAGCTCCCGGCCGGCGGGTTGAGCACCGCCTTGATGGCCGCCTCGCCGGGGCTGCCGATCGGCCCGGGCGGGAGACCCTTGTGAACGTAGGTGTTGTACGGGTTGTTGGCGTCCTGAGTCTCCGCCTCGGTGGGGATGCCTCCATACCGTCCCAGGCCGTACTGCACTGTCGAGTCCATCTGGAGCAGGCCATGGGTCTCGCCGTCTGTCTGCGACAGACGGTTCTCGATGACCCTCGCTGCCTGCCCGTAGTACCGCTCACTGTTGACCTCGCGCTCGACGATGGAGGCCTTGGTCAGAACCTTCTGGTAGTCCTCCTTGGGCACCTGGAGCTCTTTAAGCTGGGTGACGGTCTGGGAGACCATCTTCTTGACCAGGTCCTTCGGCGTAGCGTTCTCAGTGACGTCGTAGGTGCCCGGGGCGAGCCAGCCCTCGACATTGCCGCCGGCCTCGGCAGGCAGACCGATGGCAGCGGAGTCGGCGTAGGCCGCCTCGATCTGCTCGTCGGTGAAGCTGCCAACCTTCTTGAGCCGGTCCTTGACGATCTGCTTGGAGACACCTGCGGGGATGGTCAGCGTGTGATCGCCCTTGCTCTCAGGATCGAGCAGCGCCTGGAGAGCGGAGTTGGCGGACATCTTCTTCTTAAGCTTGTAGGTACCCGGCTGGATCGTATTGCCCTTCGGGTTGTTCTTCGCCGCATTGGTGAAGGCCTTACCGGAGGCGACGACGCCCTTGCTCTGGAGGATGTCTCCGATGTCAGCTCCGGAGGCCCCCTCCGGGATCGTCACGGTGACCTCGCCCTCACCCTCACCCTTGTAGTCCTCGGCGTGAGTCGCCTGGGCGGAGGCGTCGCGCATGATCCCGATGGCCTTGTAGCCCAGGACGCCGACAGCCACGAGGGTGATGACAATGACAAGGCTGGTCAGCCAGTGCCGACGCCGCTTGCGCTGACGACGCTCGACCTTCTCCATGCGCCGCTGCCTGCGGCTCTTGGGCTTCTCCTTGGCGTCACCAGCGTCCTCATCGCGCTGGATGCCGAGCTCGGCGAAGAAATCGTCGTGGCTCACGCTCTGCCTCTCTTGATCGGGTGGACTCGCTCACCGGCCGGGACCCCGGACATCCGCTCAGTGGTGATGGCCTGTTCGAGGATGACGACCGCTGCCGCTTGGTCGACAATACCGCGGAAGCTCCTCTCCTTCAGGCCGGCCGCGTGCAGATCCCGGTGAGCAGAGACGGTGGTGAGCCGCTCGTCGACCAGCCGGACGCACACCCGCTGAGGCAGGCGGCTCGCCAGGTCTCGCGCCCATGCTCGGGCGTCCCTGGTTGAGCTCGAGCTGCCGCCGCCCATGTGCTTGGGCAGACCGACGATCACCTCGAAGGCACCGTACTCCTCGACGAGGTCAACGGCCTCGTCGAGGTCTGCACCATAGCGGTCCCGCCTGAGAGTTACCACAGGAAATGACAGGATCGCGTCTTGATCGCAACGAGCGACACCAATACGTGCCTTTCCGACATCGAAGGCGATGCGGACACCGGGACGGAATTGCGTCGAATCCGGTTGAGCCGATGAGCCTGTCACAGGATCTGCTACGCGTGCGGGGCGATCCGGTTTCCCGGATCAGGCCTGGATCTGCTCGGCCACGGCGCGCAGCGCCTCGTCCAGAGCCTGGGGGTTCTGACCACCGCCCTGGGCAAGGTCGTCCTTGCCACCGCCTCCGCCGCCCAGAACCTGGGCGGCGGTACGCACCAGGGCACCGGCACGGATGCCCTGGTCACGAGCACCGGCATTGGTGGCCACCACCACGACCGGACGCGTGCCGACGACCGCGCCGACGGCGACGACGGCGGGCTCGGCGTCACCGAGTCGGCTGCGGGTGTCGAGGACCAGCGAGCGTACAGCATCGGCCGAGCCGACGGTCCCGAGGTCGGCTGAGGCAAGACGGACCTCGCCCAGCCGGACGGCGTCGGAGACGATGCCGGCCGTGCGCGCCGACAGCGCCGCCTGCTCGGCCGCAGCCAGGCGCTTCTCGGCGTCCTTCAGGCGCGTCATGAGGCTCTCGACGCGCTCGGGCAGGTCCTCGGGGCGGCCCCCGACCATGGTTGATAGCTGGGAGACCAGCGCGTGCTCCTTGGCCTGGTAGCCGTAGGCGCCCTCACCGACGAGGGCGTCGATGCGGCGCACGCCCGAACCGATCGAGGACTCGCCCAGCACCGCGATGCGGCCGATGTGGCCGGTGCTGGGGACGTGAGTGCCGGCGCACAGCTCCTTGGACCAGTCACCCCCGATGGAGACGACCCGCACCTCCTTGCCGTACTTCTCCCCGAACAGGGCCATGGCGCCTGCGGCGCGGGCGGCGTCGATGTCCATGATCTCGTCGGTGACGGCCAGGTCCTCCGAGAGCCTGTTGTTGACCCGCTCCTCGATGCCGGAGATCTGGTCCGAGGCCAGGGCTGAGCCGTGGCGGAAGTCGAAGCGCATGCGGGAGGGCGAGTTCTCGCTGCCGGCCTGGGTGGCGTTGTCGGAGACGATCTCGTGGAGCGCCTTGTGCACCATGTGGGTGGAGGTGTGGGCGCGGGCGATCGCCAGGCGGCGCGCCGAGTCGATCTGGGCGAAGGCCTTCTCCCCCACCGCGATCGTGCCCTCGGTCAGGGTGCCGCGGTGGACGTGCAGCCCCTTGACGGGGGCCTGGACGTCGTTGACCTCGACGGTGCCGCCGTCGGCCAGTCGGATCGTACCCTGGTCGGCGAGCTGACCGCCCATCTCGGCCCAGAACGGAGTCCGGTCCAGGACGACCTCGACCTCGGCCGGGGCGGTGACGACGCTCTGCGGGACGCCGTCAACGAGGATCCCGGCGACGGTGGCATCGGCGGAGGACTCGGTGTAGCCAAGGAAGGTCGAGCCGCCGCCCATCTCCTTCTCCAGCTCGCGGAAGACGCGGATGTCGGCGTGTCCGGTCTTCTTGGCGCGCGCGTCGGCCCGGGCGCGCTCCTTCTGCTCGTTCATGAGGCTGCGGAAGGCGCTCTCATCGACATCGACCCCCTGCTCGGCCGCCATCTCCAGGGTCAGGTCGATGGGGAAGCCGTAGGTGTCGTGCAGCTCGAAGGCGCTCTTGCCCGACACCAGCGGGCGCCCGGAGCGGCCAGCCTCCTTCTTGGCCGAGGCCACCGCGGTGTCCAGGATCGTGGTGCCGGCGGCCAGGGTGCGGCGGAAGGCGTCCTCCTCGCCGTAGGCCACCTCGGAGATGGTGCTCCAGCCGGTCTCCAGCTCGGGGTAGGAGGACTTCATGGCGTCCTTCGAGACGGTCAGCAGCGTGGGCATGGCGGCCTCGTCGACGCCGAGCAGGCGCATGGAGCGCACCGCCCTGCGGATGAGGCGGCGCAGGACGTAGCCGCGGCCGTCGTTGCCGGGACGCACGCCGTCGGAGATGAGCATGAGGGCCGAGCGCACGTGGTCGGCGACGACCCGCATGCGCACGTCATCGTGGTAGGCCTCGCCCGCCTCGGGACCGGCCGAGCCGCGGCCGTAGACCTTTCCGGACAGCTCCTCGGCGGCCTTGATGACAGGGAAGACCTCGTCGATCTCGTACATGTTGGGCTTGTCCTGCATGATGAAGGCCAGGCGTTCCAGACCGGCACCGGTATCGATGGCCGTCTGGTCGAGCTTGCCCAGGAGCTCGAAGTCGTGGCCCTTGCCCTCTCCGCGCAGGAACTCGTCGAAGACGAGGTTCCAGATCTCCAGGAAGCGGTCGCCCTGGGTGTCGACGGCGGGACCGCCGTCGGGCCCGTAGGCGGGGCCGCGGTCGTAGTGGATCTCGCAGCAGGAGCCGGCCGGTCCGGGCTGCCCGGTCGACCAGGAGATGTCCTTGAAGGGGAGCAGCTGGATCCGCTCGGCGGGAACCCCGATCTCGCGGGTCCAGTAGTCGAGGGAGACCTGGTCCTCCTCCCAGATCGTCATCCACAGCCGGTCCCCGTCCAGACCGTAGCCGCCCTCCTCGCGGCTGCCTGTCAGCAGGCCCCAGGCGTAGGAGATGGCCCCCTCCTTGAAGTAGTCGCCGAAGGAGAAGTTGCCGTTCATCTGGAAGAAGGTGCCGTGGCGCGTCGTGATACCGACGTTGTCGATGTCATTGGTGCGGATGCACTTCTGCACCGAGGCGGCCCGGGGCCAGGGGGCCTCCTCGGTACCCAGGATGTAGGGGATGAAGGGCACCATGCCGGCCACGGTGAACAGGATGGAGGGCTCGGGAGACACCAGGGAGACCGAGGGCCGGATCTCGTGCTCGTTCGCGGCGAAGTAGTCCAGCCAGCGGCTGCGGATCTCGGATGTGCGCATGGGGTCCTCATCCTGTTCGAGGTGTGCCCGGGCACTGCGGCTCTTGGGCCTGGTGCTGGGCGGGTGGACGGTGTGGTGTGGCCGACCGGCCGGCCAGGTACTCGGCGGAGACTGTGGAATCAGTCGCCTGCGGACGCGGAGCCGGTCGAGTTGCTCCATGGTGAGCGTACTCCCACGCCGGGGCGCCCCGAACCTCTCATGGGTCCGGGGCGCCCCGGCGTCAGGTGAGCGTGAGGGTCAGCGCGAGTAGTACTCGACGACCATCTGGACGTCACAGGTCACGGGGACCTCGTCGCGCTTGGGACGGCGCACCAGCGTGGCCGAGAGCTTCTCGAGGTCCACGTTGAGGTACTCCGGGACGGGGGGCAGCACGTCGCGGTGCGCACCGGCAGCGGCGACCTGGAAGGGCACCATCACCTGGGAGCGGGGACGGACCTGGATGGTCTGGCCGGGCTTGACGCGGTAGGAGGGGCGGTCCACGACCTTGCCGTCGACGAGGATGTGGCGGTGGACCACGTCCTGGCGGGCCTGGGCGATGGTGCGGGCGATCCCGGAGCGCAGAACGAGGGCGTCCAGGCGCATCTCGAGCAGCTCGACGAGGGACTCACCGGTCAGGCCCTGGCCGCGACGGGCCTCCTCGAAGACGCGCTGGAGCTGGGCCTCGCGGATGCCGTACTGGGCGCGCAGGCGCTGCTTCTCCTTGAGTCGGACGGCGTAGTCGGACTCGGTGCGGCGGCGGGCGCGGCCGTGCTCACCGGGGCCGTAGGGGCGGCGCTCGAAGTAGCGCACGGCCTTGGGGGTCAGCGGGATGCCGAGGGCGCGGGAGAGGCGCACCTGGCGGCGGGAGCGTGAAGAGCTCATGTGTGTCATTCCTGTCGGATCGATGGTCGCACGCCGTGGCGGGAGCCGACGGCGCGGGGTCAAGCCTCGGTTCGGGCCGGGACCCCAGGAGGTCCGCATCGTCGTCGGCCGGTGACACCTGCGGGAGGCGCCTGCCGTTTCCGATGTGGACAACTCGAGAACTCTAGCGTGCTCACCGGCGAAAACCCATGTCGGAACCGCCCGGTGTGAGACGGTCCTCAAGCTCTGCCCGGATGGGGTGCTCAAGGCGTACGCACTATCGCTCATCGAGGATGCGCCTGACCGCCTCGAGGCGGGAGGCCAGCTGCTTCTCGAAGCCGTTGCCGGTGGGCCGGTAGTACCGGCTGCCCTCGAGCCCCTCGGGCAGGTACTGCTGGCCGACGACGGCGTGGGGGAAGTCGTGCGGGTAGCGGTAGCCCTTGCCGTGCCCGAGCCCCTCGGCCCCGGCGTAGTGGGCGTCGCGCAGGTGAGCGGGAACGGCCGCGGCCTTACCGGCCCGCACATCGGCCAGTGACTCGTTGAGCGCCTCGGTGACCGCGTTGGACTTAGGAGCGGTGGCCACGGCGAGTGCGGCCTCGGCCAGGATGAGCCCGGACTCCGGCATCCCGATCATGGCGACCGCCTGCTGGGCGGCAACGGCGGTGGACAGCACTGTGGGGTCGGCGAGGCCCACGTCCTCGGCGGCGTGGATGACGATGCGGCGGGCGATGTAGCGGGGGTCCTCCCCGGCGGCGATCATGCGCGCCAGGTAGTGCATCGTGGCGTCGGGGTCCGAGCCGCGCATCGACTTGATGAAGGCGCTGATGACGTCGTAGTGCTGGTCTCCGGCGCGGTCGTAACGCACCGCTGCCACATCCGCGGCCCGCTCGACGTCGGCCACCTCGATGAGGGGCGACGAGCTGGAAGCAGGTGTCTGCGCCAGGACCGTGCCGGCGGCGGCCTCCAGCACGGTGAGCGCTTTGCGGGCGTCGGAGCCGGCCATGCGCACGATCTGCTCGCGCGCCTCCTCGCTGATGCCCACGGTGCCGGCCAGGCCCCGCTCGTCATCCAGCGCGCGATCGATCAGGCGCCCGATGTCATCGGCCCCCAGAGGCTGGAGCGTCAGGAGCAGGGAGCGGGACAGGAGCGGTGAAACAACGCTGAAGGACGGGTTCTCCGTGGTGGCCGCGATGAGCGTCACCCACCGGTTCTCCACGCTGGGCAGCAGGGCGTCCTGCTGGGAGCGGGAGAATCGGTGCACCTCGTCGATGAACAGCACCGTCTCCTCCCCCGCCGCCAAACGGCGCCGGGCATCGGAGACGACGGCGCGCACGTCCTTGACGCCGGCCGTCACCGCTGACAGCTCCACGAACCTGCGGCCGCTGCCCCGTGCCACCAGGTAGGCCAGCGTCGTCTTGCCGGTTCCGGGTGGGCCCCACAGGATGACCGAGGACAGGGAGGAGCTAGACGGCCGCGCGGCGGCGCCCCGTTCACCAGCATGGGAGCCCCTGCTCGCCTCGGCCGGCTCCACGAGGCGGCGCAGAGGCGATCCGGGGGTGAGCAGGTGTGCCTGCCCCTGAAGCTCGTCGAGCGTGCGCGGACGCATCCGCACCGCCAGCGGCGCGTGGGAGTCCACGGGGATCCCGGCGTCATCCGTGCCGGCCGACTCGAACAGGTCCATGCACCGACCCTATCTCCCCTGACGCCGGCCCCACGGACGCACGATCTCCAGGAACTTGCAAGGCCTCACGCGAAGGCGGGGCCGGCAAGCAACACGAGCTCAGCGATGGCCGAGTCGGCCACAGGTCGGTCACAGGAGGCTGACGTCTCCGGCGCCCTCGCGCAGCACCTCGGGGACGTCGTCGGTCAGGTCGATGACGCTGGTGGGCTCCCCCTGTCCGACCGGCCCCTCGATGACGACGTCGATGAGGTGCCCCAGCGACTCCTGGATCTCCCATCCGTTGGTCTCGGGCTCCTCCTGGCCGGGGCGGATGAAGGTGGAGGACAGGATGGGAGCGCCGAACTCGGCGACGAGGGACTGGGTGATGGCGTGGTCGGGGATGCGCACGCCCAGCGTGTGCTTCTTGGGGTTGAGCGTCATCCGGGGCACGTCCTTGGTGCCCTTGAGGATGAAGGTCCACGGCCCCGGGGTAAGCCGCTTGATGAGCCGGAAGGCGTTGTTGCCCACGATGGCCAGCGGCCCGACCTGGGCGAAGTCGGCGCACACGAAGGTGAAGTTGTGCTTGCCGTCGAGCTGGCGGATGGTGCGGATCCGGTCCAGCCCCTCCTTGTTGCCCGGCGCACAGGCCAGGGCGTATCCGGAGTCGGTGGGGTAGGCGACCAGGCCGCCGTCGCGCAATGTGTCGACGACCTTCTCAACCAGACGCACCTGCGGGTTGACGGGGTGGAGCTCGATGTAACGTGCCATGCCCCCACCCTACCCTGAGGTGATGGTTCTCACATAGCGTTCTGGGGGCAGACGGGTGTCAGCAGCCAGGGATCTGGTGGGCGACGTCGGAGAAGACGCCAGTGGCCCCCCAGCTGAAGAGCTCGTCGGCTCGGCTGGGGGAGTTGACGGTCCAGATGTTGACGCCGTAGCCCGCATCCCGAAACTCCTGGACCTGCTGCCGGGTCAGGCCGGAGTCCTCGGGGTGGATGAAGTCGGCGCCCACGATCTCAAGGGTGCTCCTCCAGGCACCCGACAGCGCACGACTCTCATAGAGGCACCCCACGGGGACCTCCGGGGCGCGCTGCTTGAACAGGTGGAGCAGGAGGTGGCTGAAGGAGGAGACGATGACCTTGACGTCGGGGCGCAGGCGCTCGAGCTGTGTGATGACACCGTCGATGAGGCGCAAGGTCGCCTCCTTGCCGGTCTCGTTGGGCTTGATCTCGATGTTGGCGTTGAGACCGCTGTCGTTCATGAGGTCGATGAGATCGCTCAGGGCGGGCAGCGGCTCACCCACAAACCGAGGGGAGAACCAGCCTCCGGCGTCGATGCCCGCCAGATCGGCCGCCGTCAGGTCGTCGTACCGACCGGTGCGATTCGTGGTCCGGTCCAGGGTGGAGTCATGGCAGATGATGACTGTTCCGTCGGCGATGACGTCGACGTCGGCCTCCACCCACGTCACCTGATGATCCACCGCACAACGGAAAGCGGCCATGGTGTTCTCCGGGGCCAGCGAGCTCAGGCCCCGGTGCCCGAAGATCATGCGCTCGTCTCCGCGTACGCACCCACCACTGTCTGAGGTCACCGATGACATGGCCGGAATGCTACATGAGCCGCACGAACGCACTCCGCGGAAGAACGCTTTGACATCAAGGCGAGTTGATATAAAATCCCTTGTATGCGAAAGGTCGCCACACCACCGGAGGCCCCCCTTGGGGAGGACTCGGCCGTGGTGCAGCTGTTCAAGGCGCTGGCTCACCCCATGAGGGCGAGCATCGTCTACCGCCTCATCAGCTCACCGGCTGACGTCACCGAGCTGGTGACGTTCCTCGGCGTCTCCCAGCCCCTGGTCTCGCACCACCTGCGGGTCCTGCGCAACGCCCACCTGGTCGAGTCGGTCCGCGACGGCAAGCGCCAGAGCTACTCCCTCATTGACGACCATGTCGCATCCATCTTCATCGACACCCTCGAGCACACGAAGGAGCACGATCATGACTGCCACCACTGAGCACCGCCCCGCTGAGGCCCACCAGCACACCCACGGCCCCGACTGCGGGCACCTGGCCGTCATCCACGGAGACCACGTGGACTACATTCACAACGGCCACGCCCACCACGAGGACAACGGCCACTACGACGAGTGCGACACCTGCTCGTGCGAGCACTGCTCGGACCCCTGCGCCGTGTGCGAGTGCGAGGACTGCTCCTGCCCCACCTGCAACCACAACACCTGCTCGTGCGAGCACTGCTCGGACTCCTGCTCCTCGTGCACCTGCGAGGACTGCTCCTGCCCCACCTGCACCCACGCCGCCTGACAGACTGGGTCAGTCACCCCTGGACGCGCGCTGCGTTCAGGGGTGTACCGCCGTGAGGGCCTCTTGCCGAATGACGTATGTCGGCAGGAGGCCCTCACGGTTTGCGGCAACGCTGTAGCCGGTGGCGCCCGACGCAGACGGAGCGGGAGGCCCCTGGACGATGAGGCTCAGGGAATGGCGGGTTTGCACCGATGCGCACGCGCAACGATCATGTGCCCATGAGCAGTCCCCTCCCTGTTTCCGGTGCTTCTGGGCACGTCGCACCGCCTGTGCCCGGTGTCCGTCTGGGACAGGTGCTGGGTCAGGGAGGATTCGCCACCGTCTACGCCGGGGAGCAGGTCTCGTTGGGGCGCCCAGTGGCTGTCAAGATCGACTCCAGGCCGCTGCACGACGAGCGCAACCGCCGACGTTTCATGCGGGAGATGGCGGCCGCCAGCCGGATCAGCGGGCACCCGAACGCGGTCTCGCTGATCGACTCCGGAGTGCTTCCCGACGGGCGCCCCTACCTGGTCATGGAACGCTGTGACGGGGGCTCCTTGGCCCAGGTCCTGCAGCACGGCGAGATCAGCGCCGCTCAGGCCGTCAGCATCGTCACGGCCGTGTGCTCCGCCCTGGGCGCCGCTCACGACGCCGGGGTCCTCCACCGCGACATCAAGCCCGGAAACATCCTCATTGACGCTTATGGAAGCCCGCGTCTGAGCGACTTCGGCCTGGCCGCCGTCCAGCGCGAGGGCATCGACTCCTCCGTCACCCTGGAGACGATGACGCCGGACTTCGCTCCCCCGGAGGCCTTCACCCTGGCCGCGCCCTCACCCAGGGGCGACGTGTGGTCGATGGGGGCCGTTCTCTTCGCGCTCCTGACCGGACGCGGTCCTCGACGCACAGCCGACGGCGCACCCCAGAGCCTGCCGGAGATCATCAACCACCTGTCGGTGCTCATCGACACCTCCGACGCGCGCATCCCCGAGGCGTTACGTCCGCTGCTCGACCGGGCGCTGCACCCCGACCCCGCTCAGCGGTACCGCGACGGCAACGAGCTGACCGAAGCACTGACTCGGGCCGGCGGGCTCTCGAACGGCGCGTTCAGCACCCCTCACTCGGCACTGCGTACTCCCCATCCCCTGCCTGCGGTGATCTCGACGCCCACAGCCGGATCGCGCCGCTCGAGCAGGGCACTGATGCTCCTGGCACTGGGGGTGACAGCGGGCGTCGTCATCTCCGCCGCTGTGCTGGGCGCCGTCAGGCTCATCGACTCGGTGCCGTCAGCGAACCGGGCAGCCCAGGGGGCCTCTGCCTCGCCCGTCCTACATGCCGGGGCCCGAGCGGAGCAGGGCGCCGGCAGCCGCCCCTCGGCTACGGCCCGGGCAACCGTCCCCGGCTCCCGGAAGGCCTCGCCCTCCCCGACAGCCGCCCCGACTCCCGCGCAGGTCAACGCCCAGGGCATCCCCTACTCCGACGACATGCCGTGGCCTCTGGGGACCTGCCTGAGCCGGACGACCTCGGTCGTGGGCGGCACGAGCGTCAGCCAGGTCGACTGCTCCCAGGCCGACTGGATCGTCTTCGCCGGCGGAACCTTCGATCCGGCCACGACCGCTTCCAGCGCCACCGAGGCCATGGCGAATGACCCTCAGGTCGAGGCCGCCTGCACCAGCGCCTACGCGCAGCGCTACGGACTCGACCTGTCCACCAGCTACACGATCAACACGCTCGGTCCCAATGATGAGGAGTGGGCCGCGGGCAGTCGGGGTTTCGCCTGCGTCCTGGGCCGGTTGTAGAACTGCAGCGGTCTCACATGCCCCTCCGCAGGCGTTGGCCGGCGCCGACGTCAACAGGTCAGCCCCCGGGAGGCGAGTCACCGGCTGGTGCCGGCGAAGACTTCCTCGATGAAGGGATCGACCAGCCCGTGGTAGGCCTCCGGGGCGTCCCGCCTCACGCAGTGGCCGACGCCGTCGAGCAGCACCAAACGTACGAGCGGATTGGTCACCTCAGAGGGGTCAGGAGCCATGTCACCGCGGCGGGGCGCCAGGTAGAGCGTCGGCGCCCTCAGCCGGTTGATCGCGCTGACGAGGTCGGCCTCGCCGAGGTAGGTACCTTCGCGGATGTAACGGCGGTCGACCTGCCTCTTGCACGCGGCCCAGGCCTCGATCTCGGACTCGGTCCATGAGGTCTCGCGCCGCATACGTTCCCGCTCGACCGTGCCGCCGTCGGCGAAGGCGTTCAGGAAGTGCTCCTGATGCTCCACGAACCAGGGGGCCGGAGCCCAGTGCCCGGTGGGACGCGCGACGTCCTCCAGGACCAGGGCCCGAACCAGCTCGGGCCGGGCGACACTCACCCGCAGCGATATGAGCCCTCCCAGGCTGTGCGCCACGACGACCGGTGGCTCCGGGAACAGCGCCAATGTCCTCGTGAGGTCCTCGTGCATGGTCTGCGGCGCCCGAGCCAGGGCCTCATCGTCCCACCGCGGGGATGCTCCGTGTCCCCGCTGATCGATCGCGAGGACGTGATACTGGGAGGACCAGCGGGCTACGGCATCGGGCCAGGCGGTAGCTGATTCGGTCAGGCCGTGGACTAAGAGCAGCGGCGGATCCGTCGGGTCGCCCCACTCGTGCAACGCAAGCATCGTCACCTCATCGAGTGTAGGCGAAGAGCGCACACGACTTCCGTGCTCACCTCGGTCCCGACTGAGTTCATCGATTCCGATGAGGGGGAGTCTTCTAGAACTCGACGCCGGGATCAGCGCGCCGTCCGCAGGTCCTTACCCAACGACGCGACCTGCGAACTCAGATCTGCTTCGTCCCTTGCTGTTAGCCCTGCGCCGCAGAGCCGGAGTCGTTGTCCGGGACGGCGTCGACCCCGGCCTCCTTGCGCTGCTCAGGCGTGATCGGGGCGGGTGCCTCGGTCAGCGGGTCGAAGCCGCCACCGGACTTGGGGAAGGCGATGACGTCGCGGATGGAGTCGGCCCGGGTCAGCAGGGAGACGATGCGGTCCCAGCCGAAGGCGATGCCGCCGTGCGGCGGAGCACCGAACTTGAAGGCATCCAGCAGGAAGCCGAACTTCTCCTGGGCCTCCTGCTCGCCGATCCCCATGACGTTGAAGACGCGCTCCTGGACGTCACTGCGGTGGATACGGATGGAGCCGCCACCGATCTCGTTGCCGTTGCAGACGATGTCGTAGGCGTAGGCCAGGGCGCTTCCCGGGTCGGTGTCGAAGGTCTCCAGGCACTCGGGCTTGGGCGAGGTGAAGGCGTGGTGGACCGCGGTCCAGGCGGACTTACCCAGGGCCACGTCGCCGTCGGCCTTGGCCTCAGCGGAGGGCTTGAACAGGGGGGCGTCCACGACCCACACGAAGGACCACTCGTTGTCGTCGATGAGGCCGCAGCGCTTGCCGATCTCCAAACGGGCGGCGCCCAGCAGGGCGCGCGAGGAGTCCACGGGCCCGGCGGCGAAGAAGATGCAGTCGCCGGGCGCGGCGCCGGCGGCCTGGGCCAGGCCCTCCCGCTCGGCGTCGGTGATGTTCTTGGCGACGGGTCCGCCGAGGGTCCCGTCCTCGGCGACGGTGACATAGGCCAGGCCCTTGGCGCCGCGCTGCTTGGCCCATTCCTGCCAGGCGTCGAAGGTGCGTCGGGACTGGGAGGCCCCTCCGGGCATGACAACAGCGCCCACGTAGGGGTTCTGGAAGACCCGGAAGGTGGTGTCCTTGAAGTAGTCGGTCAGGTCCACCAGCTCGCAGCCGAAGCGCAGGTCGGGCTTGTCCGAGCCGTACTTCTCCATGGCGTCGTGGTAGGTCATGCGGGCGATGGGCGTGGGCAGCTCGTAGTCGATGAGCGCCCACACTTCACGCAGCACGTCCTCGGCGACGGCAATGACGTCGTCCTGCTCGACGAAGCTCATCTCCACGTCGAGCTGGGTGAACTCGGGCTGGCGGTCGGCGCGGAAGTCCTCATCGCGGTAGCAGCGGGCGATCTGGTAGTAGCGCTCCATGCCGGCGACCATGAGGAGCTGCTTGAACAGCTGCGGGCTCTGCGGCAGGGCGTACCAGGAGCCCGGTGCCAGTCGAGCCGGAACCAGGAAGTCGCGGGCGCCCTCCGGGGTGGAGCGGGTCAGGGTGGGGGTCTCGATCTCCACGAAGTCATGGGAGTCCAGAACCCTGCGGGCGGCCTGGCTGACCTTGGCCCGCAGGCGGATGGCGTGCTGCATGGCGCTGCGCCGAAGGTCGAGGTAGCGGTAGCGCAGACGCGCCTCCTCGCCGACCTGTCCGGCGTCCTCGGCATGATCGGAGACCTGGAAGGGCAGCGGCGCGGAGGCGTTGAGAATCTCAACGTCGGAGACGACGACCTCGATCTCGCCGGTGGGCAGGTTCGGGTTGGCGTTGCCTTCGGGCCTGGCGCTCACCTCCCCGGTGACGGCCAGGACGTACTCGGCGCGCAGGTCGTGGGCGATCTCCTCGCGGATGACGACCTGGGCGATCCCCGAGGCGTCCCGCAAGTCGATGAAGGCCACGCCTCCGTGGTCACGACGTCGATCCACCCATCCGGTGAGGGTGACGACCTGGCCGATGTCTGAGGCGCGCAGGGAGCCTGCGGTTCGGGTTCGCAGCACGGTGCTGAGTTCCTTCCGTGTGGGGCACTGAGCCGGTGCCCGTCGGGGCGCACCACGAGACGGGTGGGCGCCGGCGGCAGTTTACAAGGAGCTCGGGTCTCAGTCCTCAGGCCGTGGCCCGACGACGCTGATAGGCGGCCATCCTGCGACGGTTGATTGCCACGAGCACCGACAGCACCACCAGGATCACGCTGAGCCCGAGGACGAAGGCACCGATGATTGGGAAACCGGCCGACTCGCCACCTGGCCCCGCGGCTTGGATGCCGGCGGCGGTGCCGTTGGCCCGGCCCGAGGCCGCGACCTGACGGGGCGGCGGGGTGGGAGCCGGCGGAACGGTGGGAGGGGCGGACCCGCCTATGACCGTGACACCCGATACCGTGAAGTAGGGGCTCTTGTTGGTGTAGTCCGCCGCGTTGCCCTCCTGGCCGCTCTCCCCCTGGGCCCCGAAGACCCGGAATCGCAGCCAGTGGTTGCCCTGCTCGACGTACTCGGGCAGCTCGAAGGAGCCTGCGGCAGTGCCGTCCTTCTTGACGGTGATCGTGGTGACCACCTCGGACTCCCCGGGGCGCGAGGCGACCAGGGCACCGTCGTCGATGAGGACCTGGACCGTCACGCCGCTGGGGAATCCCGACAGCGTGTACATGATCGTTCCTCCGACGGCGACCGTCGAGGGGCTGACTGTTGAAGCGGTTCCTGTAGTGGAGGGACCAGTTTTGGTGTCCGCGCTGGCGACGGGGCTCGTGGAGACCACCGCCACCAGGGAGGCCAGGAGCACGGAGCAGACGATGACCAGCATCCGAGGAGACCCCTGAAGGCGCCTCAAGGCACTCCGATGCCGAGCCAGTGCAGGACGTCGATCACGCCGTACGCGCTCAACTGTCCGGGACGTCCGGATCATCTGCTTCCACCTCCTTTCCACGGCCGCGTGCTCAGGCCCCTTGACAATGTCATTGACGCTCTCCTGCCAGACCGTCTCAGCGCCTGCGCGGAAGCCGCAGCCGCGGGGAGGTCCGTGGTGCACGCAGCGGCATCCCTGAGAACGCTGCGACCAGCAGGCTCACGGCTCCGACGACCAGCAGTCCTCCAGCGCTTCCCAGGAGCATGTCGTTGGCACTGAGGCCCTTCTTGGTGGGCTCAGCCACGTTATCCGGGAAGGTCAGCAGCTGAGCCTGGGCCGGACTGCGAGGGTCGGAGGAGGCTGAGGAGATCTCCAGCTTCGCCCACCCCAGGAGGCTGTTGTCACGATCGGCCACCGCCAGCTCGTAGGAGCCGGAGTCGAAGGTTGAGATGTCGATGGAGACGCTGTTGGCGGAATCAACCTGCACCCAGCCCTTGGTGGTGGCTCCGGGGAAGACGAACACCGAGACCCACTCGCCCGCCTGCACCTTGGACTTGGGCAGGACGAGGTTGACGATGTTGCCCTGACGGGATCCGGACAGGGAGCCGGCGTTTTCCGCACTCAGGTGAGCCGCGCTGGTCACCGGGGCCACCGGGCTCCGGTCGGGACGAACGGTGCGCTGAGAGGCCGTGTCAGCCTCAGACGAGGTCTGCGCCGAGGCCGCGGAGCCTTCAGAGGCATGGGCGTTCTCGCCTCCTGAGCCTCCGGCGTTCGGGGCAGGCGCGCCTCCTGCGTTCGCATGCTGCTGGGCGGAGCCGTCCTGGGAGGTCGAGGAGCCGGTCTCCGATCCGGCACCGGGTGCCTGCCGCGCGGAGGAGTCGGTCTGGCCGCCTGTGTCTGTACCCGCGCCGGAGCCATGGTCGCCAGAGTTGCTTGTGTCGCCCGGGTTACCCGAGTCACCACCTGGGTTGTTGCCGGGGGCGTTGTCCGTTCCGGGGCGTCCGCCATCCGGGTTCGGTTTCGGAGCGTTCTGATCGGGTTCGGTGGTCTGCGGTGCGGGAGCCGCGGACGCCGACTCAGAGGGGCGGGCCGAGGGGACCGCCGAGGCGGAGGGCTGCGACGACGGCGCAGCGGAGGGTTTGGGACCAGGGCTGGCGGGCGAACCCGTCGGCTCCGGTGCGGGTTCGCTGGTGGGCTCCGCAGTGGCCGAGGGCTCCGCGGTTGCAGGAGAAGCCGGGCTCGGCGCGGGGGACGGCTTGGGCTGTGGAGTGACGGCCTTGTTGAGGGCGAAGATGCTGGTGGCGGCGGTCAGCCCAGAATCGATGGGCGAGAGCTGCAGGTAGTAGCGCCCCTTGTCGACCTTCCCCCCGGTGTAGAGGGCCGACAGGTTGAGCTGAGCCTCGAAGGATCCGTGATGGAAGGTGACGGGAACCGAGAGCGTTCCCGGCACCACGTACCCGCCGTAGGCCACCACCTTGATCTCGACCGACTTCTCGCCGTCGAGCATCTCCCCCTGGGAGCACCAGCCCGTGCCGCGGACCCTGACGGCGGTCTCCGGGTCATAGGTGGGCTCGCTCCCCTGGGGGTCGGAGCCATCGGAGCCGAGCACCTGGATGGCGGGCTTGACCTGGCACGTCTTGACGGTCGCGCTCGGGGAGGCACTCGGCTGAGCGGAGGCAGTCGGCTCGGGCTTGGGAGACCTTGAAGGCGCAGGCGACGAGCTGGGTGAGGCAGCCGAGGAAGGACTGGCCGACGGGCTGGGTGCCACGGAGGGACTCGGCGACGGGGATGCCGATGGGATGGGTGCCGCGGAGGGACTCGGTGAGGATGTCGGTGTCGGTACCGGCGTGGGAGACGCCGAGGGTGCCGGCGACGGCTCAGTCGAGGCATGAGGAGCCGGTTCCGCAGTAGGTGCGGCCGTCGGTTCAGCAGTCGGCTCCGCAGTGGGTTCAGCAGTCGGCTCCGCAGTGGGCTCCGGCGTCGGCTCCGCAGAGGGTTCGGGAGTCGGCTCCGGCGTCGGCTCGGGGGTCGGAGGGTTGATGACATTCGGGTCCTGCTTGACGAAGGAGAACAGGCCCGTCGTCGCACTCACCGTTCCACTGGTGTATGTAAGGCTGAAGACCTTCGTACCGACCTCCCAGCCACTATCACCGGTGGCCTGACGCATCCCCTTGACGAGGTAGTCCGTTGGGATGAATACCTCCTGCTTGCCGTTGGCGGGAGCGGGACGCTCGAGCTCGGCCTTGATGCCGGGGAGCAGGTAGGGAGTGACGGTCTTCCCCTCGACGACGTTGAGCGTGATGGTGGGGTCCTCCAGGACCTCCTCTGCGGTACTGCACCAGCTCAACAGGATTGAATCGACCCCCACGCCGAATCCGGTCTCATAGACCGGCATCACGTACTCGGGCGCCGACTGCCCCTCGGGGTAGACCATTCTGGCCATAGGGTGGCAGGCCGAGCCGCTCTCATAGTCCTCAACGATATTGCCTGCATTCAGGAGGGGCATGGCGGCCACACCGGCAGTGGCTAGAACAATGCCGAAGGCTGTCAGAACAGCAAGAATCGCGCGCAGGCCCGCCCTGGTCACAGGGAGGGTGGCAAGCAGCCGCTGAGCATATTGCATGACGTGGTCTCGTTCATGGGCGGGGGCAGATGGACTTACTCGTACAGCACATGGCGGACAACCGAGATGCACGAGGAAAGGACGCACCGTGAAGCAGGCGCGACTGCCTTTCGCGAACGATGATAGACGGACGCCTCCCTTCTAAGAATCCGCTATCACCCGAGAACATCGTCCGCGTTGTCGATTCCGGGTTTAGTATACACAGCGGTAACCCGTCAATCGGTCGGGTTGAGACCATTCAGAACCGGCAGGCTTGAGGAAACTCGAGCATTGGTAACGATAAATTGGGATACGTAACCCCTTTGTAGCCAAGATTTCTTTTGTGTCACGGTTTTATTTGCGCCGCAGATCCGGCCCCTGCGGCGTGCCCAGCACTGGCGATAGCCGCACACGGAGCACCTCAGGTGGCTCATGAGCAGGACCCCAGGTCCTGCTCATGAGCGTCAAGCCCCCAGGACAAGGCATGACGCCACCAGGCGTAGTCGTGCCCTCCTCGCTCCTCGCGATACTCGAGCAGCGCTCCTTCGACCGCAAGAAGCTCTGAGGCCTTGCGAGCCCCCTGACGCAGGCCGTCTTCATGGACCCCGCACTGGACCACCAGTCGCGCCCCCAGCCCCTGACCATCATGAGGATGCTGGTCGCTTCTTGGGCGTTGCAGGCTCCGGGCCTCGGAGCGGTGACGCAACCAGCGCAGCAGCTCCCCTTCACCCTCGCCTCGGCGCTGAGAGCCGAGCCAGAAGGATCCGGACTGGACAATGGCACGAGTAGCCAGCTCGGGATGACGCAGAACCAGGTCGGCCGCAGCAACCCCTCCCAAAGACTGCCCAGCCACCACGGTCCGATCCGGGCGCCACATGCAACCAGCACCATCCTCAGAGGACACAGCTATCCTGCAGCCTCGTCCGCAGACGGCCCGATGTGCCGCCTGCAGACACCTACGGAGCAGTTCTCTGCTGCGTCGCGGATCCCCCAGGTCGCGTGAGCGCATGGCCAGGCTGCCGGACTCGATGAGCAGCACATCCCATTGGCGGGATCTGGGGGCCAGGTGATCGACGGCATGGTTGCCACGCCAGATGTTTCCGTCGAGCAGGATCAGCAGACCCCGCTCACTGTGCCCGCAGGAGCCCTCCTGGACACGGCCTCCGCACCACAGTGTGACTCGCCGTCCGGGGTCTCCCGGCTCATCAAAGTCTGTGAGCACCTCGTTCTCCAGGTCGAACCGGAGGACGTACCTGTCGTGTTCATCCTGGGGACGGCTCAGCGCCTGCCACGCCCCCTCTGCCGAAGCGCCCGAGCCGATCATCCAATCCGGGTGCAGCATGGCCTTGGGGCCCGCCCATAGCGAGGACACCAGACCGAAGCCGTCATGCAGCCGGTGGGGATTGAGGGGATCGGGCCGTCCCAGTGCGTGAACGCACTTCCAGCACTCGCGTCGGGCCCCGGCATCGTCAGGCAGGGCGTCATGAGTCACAACGATCCGGTAGCTCAAGAGCGCATCCTGCGGCAGCAGGACGTGAAGCGCCCACCAGCCGGTCCCGGGAACCCGGGCGGCCAGTGCCGGCGCGATGTGAGCGCGATGGTTGTCGGTCAGGGTATTGAGATGGATGAGCACACTGGGGCTGGCGCCGTGCCGGTGGTCATCACGCCACAGGAAGCTCGCCTCCACCATCTCAACCCCGTTGATGATGTGTCCCTCCCCCAGGACGGGAGTGCCGTGCACCGCGGCAGCGGCCAAGGCTGAATCGTCAGGAACCGGAGGCCACCACGCCGGGGTGATGCGAAGCGGGCCACCGTCCTGGGCCACAGGAGTCGCGGCCAGCTGTCTCCACCGTGCCTGCGGCACCGGCGGTTGATCGCCACACCCCCCACTCACGTCGCCGACTTTACAGCCGCTCAGTAATCGGTTCCACGTATCGGTTCCACAGTGATCCGGCGATGGGAGGTTCGCATCATGGGACGCATGGCAGGCTTGCATTGTTCCGGGGAGCGTGGCATAGGGTAGTCGTCATGACGCACATCGTTCTTACGGCCACAACCGCTCCTGGCGCACAGGCGCTCGCGGTCATGTGTGGTGCGCAGATGTGTTGTTGTCGAGCCTGTTGATTCCGTCCCCCCCCCCGGCGCTGAACCTGCCCGGGGAGCGTGACGTCGCCTCAAAGCAGCGTTGACGCCGGCCGAGAACGACAACCGGCCATGACGTCGTGGGCTCCCGTGCCGCGTATTTTCCGCTCGCCAGAGTACGGAGACGCCCTTTCACACGCTCTGATGGCCTGAGGCTGTGTCCGCACTTACTCGGCTTGCTCCGCTCGGCTTCTCGTGCTCCTCCTCCACCATTTTCACCGGGACGCTGCTGCGTCATGCGCATCGAGGCCGGTTCCCACCACTACAGGAGAAACCATGTCCACGTCCTCGTCGTCCTCTTCTTCCTCCGATCCGTCCCAGTCCTCCGACTCCTTGTCCTCCGTCCCATCGGAGGCCGAGGTCGTGGAGACTCAGGAGGTCACGGCTGAGAACGCCGCCGCGATTCTGGCAGCCGATGACGACATCGATGATCCCGACGCCAATGAGACGGATCAGTCGCATCGCGGCAAACCGTCACGGCGCACGCTACTCACGATTGGGGGACTCGCAGCCGCTGCCGCGGTCGGTACCGGCGCGTACCTGACGATTCGGCGCACCAACCAGGGTGTCATCGGAGCCCACGAGGCACTCCCCCTGGTGATTGGCGGCGACATCTGCGCCGCACCACTGTACGCCGCGTACCACCGGGGTTTCTTCGACGACGCGGGACTGAAGGTCACGCTGGCGCGCACCCAGCAGACCGAGGACACCAAGGACGGCGTGGGCGCCGGTAAGTACATTGGCGCTCCGGGAATCTTCTTCTCCTGGCTGGAGCCGATCTACAACGGCCTCAACGCCAGGCTCACCGCGGGGCTCCACGCCGGCTGCCTGCGCCTGGTGGTGCGCAAGGACTCTCCGTATCAGAAGCTGGCTGACCTGAAAGGCACCACCATCGGCGTGCCGTCACTGTCGTCATCCGCCTTCGCCTACTTCGCGATCGGGCTGTCCGAGGCCGGCATCAACGTCAAGCCGGACGGAGGCGACATCACGTGGCGCACAGTCGATGCGGACTCCTTGGGGACCGCACTGACTGACGGTCAGGTGGACGCCATCATGGGTTCTGACCCCGGGCCGCTGCTTCCCGTCTTCAACGGGACGGCCCGTGAGCTGGCCAACAACGACGCTGAGGAGTTCTGCTGCTCGGTGGCACTCAACGGGGACTTCGTACGTCGGCAGCCCAAGGAGGCGAAGGCTCTGACCGAGGCTTGGTTGAAGGGCTCGGCCTACGTACCGGGCCACATCGAGGAGATCGCCAAGATCGAGGTTGACAACGACTACGTCGCCGCGGACCAGGACGTCGTCGTCCGGGTGCTCAAGACATACGGGTTCAAGGCCTCGGCCTCCAGGTTCCGGGCCGCGATCGAGCCCGGCATCGAGAAGTTCAAGGGGACCGGCTTCATCGCATCCGACGTCTCCGCCCGGAAGCTGACCGACACCGTCGTCGCCGACCTCGGCATCAAGGACTGAGTGACGATGCCCACTGAAGTGACTCCCGCGACCGCATCGACCGAGTCCTCCAAGCCCGTCGACGATGGGCATCCACGACCGCCCTCCTCCACAGCCAGGCAGAGCGCACCAAGCGATCGCCGTTCCAGCGCAGGCGCGCTTGTGAGCACGACGGCGCTATTCCTGTGGTCGGCCTACCTGGTCCTCCTCATCGCCCTGCCGGAAGCCGACCTTCTCCGCAAGGAGTCAACCACTCCAGTCGCAGTCCTTGCCGGGGCATGGCTGACCGCCCTGATCGCGTGGACACTCACCGCACGGGTCCGACCGACCTCTTCGGCAGCGAGGTCTCTGACGCACTTCCTGCCCTGGATCAACGCCGCCGGCGCATGGTTCATCGTCTGGCAGCTGACAACATCCAAGCTCGGACTGCTCACGCCCCCGTACTTCGCCGCCCCAGAAGTACTCATTGCCTCCTTCCTCGGAGACTGGAGGCTGCTGCTCAGCTGCCTGGGTGCCTCGGCGCTGCTCTTCATCATCGGGTACACGGCCGGATCGGTGCTGGGGTTCTTCACAGGCCTGCTCATGGGCTGGTCGAGGCGCGCCGACTACTGGCTCCATCCGCTCCTTCAGACCATCGGCCCAGTTCCAGCGGCCTCGCTCCTTCCGCTGGCGCTGCTGCTGCTTCCGACGACGTACACCTCGGCAGCCTTCATCGTTGGCTTCGGCGCCTGGTTCCCCATGGCGACCATGACTCGCGCGGGAGTTCGCTCCGTGCGCCGCGACTACATCGACATGGCCCGCACACTGGGAGCCGACGAGTTCTTCCTCATCAGACGAGTGGCCGTGCCCTCCGCGCTACCAGACATGCTCACCGGCCTGTTCACGGGACTGGGAACCTCGCTCGCCGCCCTCATGACCGCCGAGCTGACCGGCGTCGACAAGGGCCTGGCCTGGTACATCAACTGGGTCAAGGGCTGGGCGGACTACCCCCGGATGTACGTGGGCCTCATCATTCTGGTGACCTTCTGCCGCACGCTCATGGTCCTGCTGTTCAAGATCCGCTCCTCACTGCTGGCGTGGCAGCAGAACCTTGTGAGGTGGTGAACCGATGTCTGCTGATTCGTCGGCGGCTACTGCCGCGCCGCAGGTCTCGACTCCGTCCGTCCCCCGCGGGGCACAGGTCGATCTCGCTGGTGTCTCCCACAGCTACCCGTTGTCCCATGACCTGGAGCACGGGTGGCTCCATCTGCTGCTGCGCCGGTTCTCCCCCGCTGCGAGGGCTCGCTATGAGGCTGAGGCTGCCAAGCCGGATCAGCTTGCCGTCCTCAATGACATCGACCTGACGGTGGCACCCGGGGAGTTCGTCTCACTCGTGGGGCCGTCCGGCTGCGGGAAGTCCACGATCCTGAGACTGCTGGCCGGATTGGAGCAGCCCGTCGAGGGCAGCGTCACCGTCGACTCCAAGCAGGTGACCGGGCCCTCGCCTCTGCGCGCGCTCGCGTTCCAGGACTCCACGCTGCTGCCGTGGAGGACCGTGCGGGACAATGTCGCCCTGGGCCCTGAAGCAAGAAACCGCATGGAGCGCGACCGGCGCCGGGTGGAGGCGGCCCTGCAGATCGTGGGGCTGCGGGACTTCGCCGATTCCTACCCCTCCACGCTCTCAGGCGGTATGGCTCAACGGGCCTCACTGGCCCGAGCCCTGGTCAACCGGCCCCGGCTCTTCCTCCTGGATGAGCCCCTGGGCAAGCTCGATGCCCTGACACGCCTCCAGCTCCAGGACGAGATCCTCAGGCTGTGGGAGTCCCAGCGCTTCACCGCCGTCCTGGTCACCCACGACGTGGACGAGGCCCTGCGCCTGTCCAACCGAGTGGTCGTCCTGTCAGAGCGCCCCGCGCGCATCGTCGCCGACATCGAGGTGCCCGAGCTCAACGAGTCGAGTGACGAGGTCCGCGAGCTGCGTCGGAAGATCCTCGGCCTGCTGGGGCGGTGAACGGGCCACGAGACCGACCTCACCTGTGATCCAGCCCGTGGAGCGCGGAGTTCCGCTGATTCTCCCGTAGCCTGGGCGCAGGAGCGATCCGTGCCCTGTTGACCCCGTTCGGGTCCTGCCGCACCCGGTGTGCGGCACGAGTATCCCGTGAGTCTGTGCGTGTTAGCCCATGAGTCACCCGGCCAGTCCGGGTGCGGGGCGAGTGTGGTGGGCCAGGTACGGCAAAGAGCGGAGGACAAAAGGTCCTCCCCCACACTCCGCCGCGGTCCCCACCATCTTCATGGGGACAGATATGGGAAAACTTCATGACTCACTCCAGCAGTACTGCACCTGGCGCCTCCGACGCTCAGAGCAAGGACGGCAACGGCCCCCTCAGCCTCGATGCGCTCTTCTCCGCCGAGCTCTCCGGCGGCGAGCAGACCGGCCCGACCAAGAACGACGAGGAGAGCACTGTCGCCGCGCCGCACCACCGCGACGGCACCACCTCCTCCCCCGAGGACTTCGCCACTCCCGCCTCCTCCGATTCCCCTGAGGACCCGGAGGACGTCGACCACGAGGAGGAGGCGGACGACGTCGACCGAGACCTCCCCGAGGCCGACCCGGAGGACGGGATCGACGACTCCGATGAGGACGACGGCGTCGACATTGATGAGGACGAGGTTGACGGCCACACCCCCTTCATCGACACCGATGCTGATTCCGACACTGACTCCGACAGCCACCAGCGCGACGTCGAGCGCGCCGCCTCGCCGCGCGACCGGGACAAGAGCGAGGTGAGGACCGCTCACGAGGATGAGGAGATCACCTTCGCCGACCTGGGTCTTCCCGGTGACCTGCTCAAGGCCGTCACCGACATGGGCTTCGTGACCCCCACCGCCATCCAGAAGGAGGCGATCCCGGTTCTGCTGGCCGGCCGTGACGTCGTCGGCGTCGCCCAGACCGGAACCGGCAAGACGGCGGCCTTCGGGCTTCCGCTGCTCGACGCCGTCGACTCGCGTGACAACGTCGTTCAGGCGCTCGTTCTGGCCCCCACCCGCGAGCTCGCGCTCCAGAGCGCCGAGGCCATCACCGACATGGCCGCCCGCTCCCGCGGCTTGGAGGTGGTGGCCGTCTACGGCGGCGCCCCCTACGGCCCCCAGATCGGCGCGCTCAAGGGCGGCGCCCAGGTCGTCGTCGGCACTCCCGGCCGCGTCATCGACCTCATTGATAAGGGCGCGCTCCAGCTCGACGACGTGCGCTACTTCGTGCTGGACGAGGCCGACGAGATGCTGCGGATGGGCTTCGCCGAGGACGTGGAGACGATTGCGGAGTCTCTTCCCGCCGATCGGCGCACCGCCCTGTTCTCCGCGACGATGCCGCCGGCCATCCAGGCCGTGGCGCGCCAGCACCTCCACGAGCCCGTTCAGGTCGAGGTCTCCAGGCCGGCCTCCACCGTCGCCACCGTCCACCAGACCTACGCGGTGGTTCCCTTCCGTCACAAGATCGGCGCCGTCTCCCGGGTCCTGGCCGTCACCGACGCCGAGGCCGCCATCGTCTTCGTACGGACCAAGTCCACGGCCGAGGACGTCGCCATCGAGCTGGCGGGCCGGGGCATCCAGGCCGCCGCGATCTCCGGTGACGTGCCTCAGCGCGAGCGCGAGCGCCTGGTGGAGCGGCTGCGCGCCGGCACCCTCGACGTGCTGGTGGCCACGGACGTCGCTGCCCGAGGCCTGGACGTGGACCGCATCGGCCTGGTGGTCAACTTCGACGTGCCCCGCGAGGCCGAGGCCTACGTGCACCGTATCGGTCGCACGGGCCGCGCCGGCCGCCACGGCGAGGCCGTCACCTTCCTGACCCCCAAGGAGAAGGGCAAGCTCCGCCAGATCGAGCGCCTCACCGGAAGCCGTCTGGAGGAGATCACCCTGCCCTCCCCCGCGGACGTCTCCGAGCACCGCGCCCGCAAGCTCCTGTCCAAGGCAGCCGCCCGCCACGAGCGCGGCCGTCTGGACATGTACCTGCCGCTGGTCGCTGACTCCGCCCGGGAGCTGGACATCGACGTCGAGGAGCTGGCAGCCACGCTACTGGCCCTGGCCGTGGGAGACGAGGGACCGCGCAGGCGCGAGGAGCGGGGCGGTGAGCGCCCCCAGCGCGCCCGCCGGGAGGAGAACCTCGACTCCGAGGGGACCTTCCTGTCGGCCTCCTTCGAAGGCGGCCGGGAGAAGGGTCGTCGCGCAGAGCGAGGAGACCGCGGCGAGGGACGCCGCTCGGCCACGCGTTCCGGGCGCCGCGAGCACGAGGGCCCCGGGACCGTCTACCGCGTGGAGGTCGGGCACCGCGACCGGGTCCTGCCCGGAGCGATCGTGGGCGCGCTGGCCAACGAGGGCGGTATCGAGGGCTCCGATATCGGCAAGATCGACATCCTTCAGTCCTTCTCCCTGGTCACGATCTACGCCGACCTCAGCCCCGAGCAGCTGAGCGTCATGGGGCGGGCGACCTTTGCCGGCCGCGAGCTGCGGATCCGTCCCGACGAGGGTCCGGGGCACGGCTGGTCCGGCCCCAACGGCGCCGAGCGGCGTCCTAAGCGGCGTGACTGGGAGGACCGCAAGGACCGTGGCGACCGCAGCGAGCGGTCGGAACGCGGTTTCCGTCCCCGCCGTGAGGACGGCGAGCGCGGCTGGAAGGACCGTGATGGGCGCGGCGGCAGGGGCGGCTACGACCGCTCGGAACGCGGGGAGCGCCGTGACAACCGTCGGTGGGATGAGCGCCGTGGCGATCGGGACGGCTTCCGTGGCCGGCGCGAGGACCGGGGTGGCCGCGGCTACGACCGCGACGGGCACCGGGGCGAGCGCCGTGGCTACGGCGAGCGCAGCCAGAACCGCTTCGGCGGCCACCGGGGCGGCTTCCGTGGAGGGCGCGGCGAGCGCTGAGTCCCGAGGACTCCTCTGATGCGGTTGGGGGCGGCAACATGTGTTGCCGCCCCCACTACTCTTCCCCTACTCCGCCATCTGGTTGTCGCATGGGTGGGTGCTCAGGCCCTGCGCACCCGCACGGTCCCCATCTGGGTGCGGGCCCGCAGCTCGAGGCGTCGTTCGAGGGCATCGGGGCGCTCCTGGCGAGGCAGGTCGGTGGCGACTCGACCGAAGTCGGAGTGGCAGTCGGCCAGGACCGCGGTTCCCTCGGGCACTCCCACCGACACGGTTCCCATCTCGCTGGACAGATCCAAGGATCCTTCATGGGCCTCGACGATCTTGACCGAGCCGGCCTCCGTGTGGGCAGACACTGTGCCGGAGGTCGAGCGGATGCGCACAGAACCGGCTTGGGCCCGCACGCTCCCCTGATGCAGGGCGCCGATGACGATGGAGCCGGCGTCGGCGTGCACCTGCGCACTCATGCAGTCGCCCAGCCGGATCGATCCCGCCGAGGTCCGGATCTGCACGTGCTCCCAGGAGTGCTCAGCGCTGATCGATCCGGCATCGAGGCGGGCATCCAGGTGCGTGCCGGGCGGCACCGTGACCCGAACTCGAGATGTCTGCGGGCCCCACGGCCAGATGCCAGCGAATCGTTCACGTCCCACGAGAGCGATCTGGCGGATGCTCACCTCGGCCCCGTCGGCGGTGACGTCCAGGAGGGGTGTCAGGCTCTCATCGGCCTCGACGGTGATCGCGCTTCCCGTCCCAGGCGCGGTCACCACGCTCAGGGTGGACAGGTCCAGGACGAGGTTCGGCTGAGCGTCATCGGGAAGGTCAAAGGTCCAGATCGGCATGGGTGGTCTCCTCAGGTTTCAGGTATCTGCGCGGACTGCCACGATGTGGTCATCCAGCGGGTGAGTCGTTGGGATCAGGTGAGATCAGTGGCACGACGGCGCGCTGGCACGGGATCAGCCGAACCAGCCGGTGAGCGTCGCCCCCGAGCTCCGGTGCTGCGCCGGTCCGGCACGCCAGTCGATGGGGCGTCCTCCGTCGGAGCCACTCGCAGAGCGATCAGAACCCGCCCAGTCATTCCCGGTGCTCGGCGGGCGCTGGGAGCCCGACGCGAACGACTGTTCAGACAGCGCACCTCGAGCCGCTTCCACGAGCCAGGCGTTGACCGAACGTCCCTGCATCCGGGCGGCGGCGTCGATCTGCTGCTTGAGTGACTCGGGCAGGCGCAGCGTCGTGCGGACCTCCGGGCCCTCCTCCACCTCAGGTACTGCGTGCACCGGAGTCTCGGCATGGCGGTTCGGGCCCGTCACGTGGTCCTGCTCCCGCTCATCAGACCGATCAGCCTGGGTCACCAGGAGATGGGGCGTCGCACCGTCCATCACAACGGCGACATGAGCTCCGTCGAGCTCGCCGTTGAGCTCATCTGCGGTGTCCGTGAGCATCTGCAGGGCGACGAGGCGCAGCGCCGGATCGAGTGCAGTCGCCAGGGAGCGGGCCACGTCCTGGGTCCGGTCGTCACCCAGGGACGAGGTCTCCACGAGGGTACGACGCAGGGTCTCGGTGTAGGCATCCACATGCATGACACCATGATGACACTATTAGCCACCCCAGCCAAGAGAGTTTGGTGTCAAGTTGATGTCAGATCGGAACATGATGGTGTCACATTAGGCGATTCGCTCCAGAATCCGCGCGAGCTCCACCCATCCATGTGTTTCGGCCCTGAGCGGCTCGATGAGCTCGGCGTTCACGACCTCGTCGGTGGCCCGGCGCAAGCGCTCGACGATCCGCCTGCGGTGACGCCTGGCCTGAAGGCCGGCCAGGAACGTCCCCAGACCCGCCAGGACCAGTCCGATCAGCAGGCCTCCGAGCAGGAGGACGGTGGGCCAGGGGACTGCCCCCCAGCGCGGAACGTCGATGCTGATGAGCAGGAGGTAGTCCTCCAGAACGTGAATGGCCACCAGCCACAACCCGCCGATGAGCGCAGCCAGTGCGGTCACCCACTGCAGCACGTTCGCAGCTTTCCACCAGACCGGGCGCTTCCACGTCCCGTAGTCCACCTGGGCCACAGCCAGTTCCAGAGGCTCGGCAAGCCTCTCGGCGCGCTCGTCGCTGCGCAGAACGGCCTGAGCGGCCAGGTCATTGGGCAGGGCGGAGCAGGCCGCCACGGCGTAGACGTGAGCACTGCTGCGCAGCCTGCCCGTTGCGGCAGGTCCTGCGGGGGGCAGGGAGGTCAGGTCGATGACGCCGGAGCCCGTCGCGCCGTCGGATCGTTCCGCGTCTGCGGACTTCGGGGCCGGCGGGCGCCCGGTCCCCAGGTGAAGGGCTCGAAGCGGATCGCGTCTGAGGTGTCCGATCCACCGCAGCCAGAACCAGCCGACTCGGGTGCGGGCCCGGTGACGGTCCGATCCTTCAACCGCCTGTGAGACGACGTCGACCCCGGCGAGGCTCGCGGCCGCCTGCCGTAGAGCAGTGAGGGAATGACGTACCTGCGGCTCCTGCTGAGCGGCCGGGCCCGGTGTTGGCGCACCACGGCCGGATGGAGCGATGAGCCCCGTGCGCTCCCCCAGCTCGCTGGCTGCGCGCCGGGCGTGGGCGGCAAGGCTTCGCGCACTGGCCAGCCTGTTCGAGGCGACCGAGGCCACGGTGCGTGCCAGGGTCTCTACGCCCTGTCCGGTGCGGGCGCTGACGGCAATCACTGAGACGGCTCCAAGACCTTCTCGGTCCAGGATCCTTCTGAGGTCGGCGAGCACTGCGTCCCGGCTCTCGGGGTCGAGCCGATCCACCTGGTTGAGGGCGACCACCATGACCTCGGCGTGCGCCGCCATAGGGATGAGGAAGTCGCGATGAACGACGCCATCGGCGTACTTCTCCGGATCGAGGACCCACACCAGGACGTCGACCTTGCCCGCCATGCGCTGGGCGATGGCCCGGTGCGCGGGTTCGTCGGAGTCGATGTCGGGCAGATCGACCAGCACCGTCGTCTCGCCCAGGGCCCAGCCGCCGTCGACGCGCACTCTGTGGTTGATGGAGAGCCAGTCCAGCAGCTCAGTGGCCTCAGCGGCCGTGTCTGGGACGACGGCGAGGGGCTGGGTCGTCGTCGGGCGGGTGCGGGCGGTTCGGGACACCTCGGAGCCGGCCATGGCGTTGGTGAGGCTGGACTTGCCCGACCCGGTCGCCCCGAGAAGGGCCGCCACCGTGGTCTGCGGCGCCAGACGCCGTCGGTGGGAGGCCTGCGTGAGGACGTCCCGGGCCTGGGTGAGCTCTTCGCGCAGACCGAGCTGCTCGCCCAGGTCGACCGCCCTGGCCAGGTCCTCAAGAACCTGAGGCAGGTCGAACGCCTCGGAGCGGTCGGTGGTCACCTGGCCCTCCTCCCGGCCGTACGGCGACCGCGGGCAGCCGGCAGGACGCGCAAGGACGTGGCCGCCTCCTGGCAGGCCCGAAGCTGTTCTCGCAGCGTGTCCGCGCTCGGGGTGGGCAGCGGAAGAGCGTCGGTGAAGCACTTCGCCTGGTTGGCGAACAGAGCCGTGGCACGCTCGCTGAGGTCCTCCCGGGCCCGCTTGGTCATGCCGCGCATCGCCTGGTCTCCGAAGACGGCCTCCAGAACGCGCTGAGCCAGAATGGCCGTGCCCCCCGCGATCCCCACCTCTCCCCCGGTCAGTCCGCCGGTGTGAGCGAAGACGAGAATCATGAGAACGACTCCGGCGCCGTTGACCCCCAGGGACAGCAAACGGGCAGTGAGCCGCTTGTCAGACCCCTCGGATCGAACGAGCGTGAGAACCTGACGCTGCCAGTCGTGGACGAGGGCCGCGGCGACAACCTCCAGGCCGGTCTGGCTGGGCACCTCCGCCAGAGCCCGGTTGAGCGCCTGCTGGGAGGTGCCGGCCCGTCTCCAGGAGCGTTCCGTGGCCAGGCAGGCCCGTTGGGACTCGGCGACCAGGAGCTCAACCAAGGAGGAGCCGATCGCCTGCTCGACGCGCTTGGCCGGCGCCGGACGTCCCCGCAGAAGCGACGTGACGCGGTCGCGGACCCGCCCCACCTGCACCTCCAAGGACCGGAACAGGTCTCCGGTGCCCACGAACTCCTGCCAGCGTGCCAGCACCTCGCCATGCAGCATGGAGCCGTCCTCGGTGGCCTCGATGACGCGCTCGAGAGCGTCATCGTGCTCGGAGGTGGCTGCTCGCCGCAGCTCGGCGTGCTCGGCCTCCTGGGAGGCCAGCTCGACGGCGAGCAGCTCGCTCTGTGCCAGGAGGGAACCAATGGCGCCGGTCAGGCTGCGGTGCGCGACGTCCTGGCGAGCGGCCGCGTCGGAGGCCAGCGCCCCCAACCACTGGCGCAGCGGCGAGACGCAGGACTCGGGCAGGAAGCCGTCGTCGTCCAGCGCCGTTTCAGGAATCGTGAAGACGGGGGCTTCAGCCAGGTTCGCCTCCGCGAGCCGGCGCCGCAGGTCGGCCTCCACCTCGATCTGCGCGCCCTGCGGTACGCGGTCCAGGACGATGGCGGCCGTGATGTGCCGCTCGGCCGCGGCCCGCAGGTGCTCCCAGGGGACGGCGTCGGCGTAGCGCGCCGCCGTGGTGACGAAGATCCACAGGTCTGCCCCGGCCAGGAGCGTCGCGGCCAGGTCCCGGTTGTCCTCGACCACGGAGTCGACATCAGGTGCGTCCACGATCGCCAGTCCCTCGGGCAACCCCTCGCAGGCCCGCAGCTCGAGCTCTCTGGGGGTGTGATCGGTGGCCGGGCTCGCCGGTGCGTCGGCGTCCACGCGCATGCGCGACAGAGACCCCAGGACCCGGTCGGTGTCGAACCAGGCGGCGTCGGTCGGTGCGTGCAGCAGCAGGGGGCGGCGCGTGGTGGGGCGGATCGCCGAGGCCCTGGCCACATGCCGGCGAACGAGCGAGGACACGAGGGTCGACTTGCCGGCCCCGGTCGAGCCGCCCACCACGGCCAGCAGCGGTGCGTCCAGGCTGGCCAGGCGGGGAAGGACGTAGTCACCGAGCTGGTCACGGATGAGCGTGGCCTTGTCCGAGGCGGCTGCGGTTCCCTGAAGGACATAGGGCATGGACAGGGCCGTCAGGCTGTCCCGGAGAGCAGACAGCGCCATGGTCGCCTGCTGGACGTGGTGCGTGCTGCTGGACTCGCTCCGGCTCGTGGTCATGAGGCTGAGTCGACCTCGCAGCCGTCCTGGCCATCGGCCGGGGAGCAGGCCGCAGCCGGGCTGGCGGAGATCCGTGGGGCGGCGTCGGCGGTGGGCGGCTGCCAGGTGGCGGCGTCGGCCTCGACCTGCTCGCCGGAGCGGATGTCCTTGACCGAGTCGGGGGCCCCCTCAGAACCGGGGAACCACACGAAGGGGATGGACCGCTTGTCCGCGGCCTTGATCTGCTTACCGAACTTGGCGGCGCTGGGGGCCACGTCGGCGCTGATGCCGCGGGCGCGCAGCGCATCGGCGACGGCGTCAGAGGCCGAGCGGTGGGCCTCGTCGGTGACGGCCACGAGCACCGTCGTGGGCACGGCTCGACTGACCTGCACCAGGCCCTCGCCGATGACGCGGGCCAGGAGCCGGGACAGGCCGATGGAGATGCCCACACCGGGGAAGGTGCGCTTGCCGTTGGTGGCCAGGGAGTCGTAGCGGCCCCCGGAGCACACTGAGCCCAGATCCTCGTGGCCTGCCATGAAGGACTCGTAGACGGTGCCGGTGTAGTAGTCCAGTCCGCGAGCGATCTTGAGGTCGGCGATGACGGCGCAGGGGCGGCGGCGTCCAGTGGCCTCGAGCAGGGCGGTCAGCTCGGCCAGGCCCTCGTTGAGGAGCTCGGTGGGCTCGGCGCCGGCCAGCGCCCGCAGGACCTGATCGGAGACGTCCTGACCATCGGTGCCGGTGATGGTGGCGAGCCTGAGGGCCTGTGCCGCCTGCTGCGCGGTGGTGCCGACGCTCTGGGTGAGCTCGGCGGCCACCTTCTCGGGACCGATCTTGTCGAGCTTGTCGACCACGCGCAGGACCTCGATGAGCCGGTCCGTGTCAATGCCGATCGACTGGTAGAAGCCCTGGGCGACCTTGCGGTTGGAGACGTGGATGGTGACGGCCGGCACCGGCAGAGCGCTGAGCGCCTCGTGCATGATGAGGGGGACCTCGACGTCGTGGTGGAGCGGCAGGGCGCCGTCACCGACGATGTCGATATCGGCCTGGATGAACTCGCGGAAGCGTCCCTCCTGGGGCCGTTCCCCGCGCCAGACTTTCTGGATCTGGTAGCGCTTGAACGGGAAGGTCAGCAGCCCGGCATTGTCCACGACGTAGCGGGCGAAGGGGACGGTCAGGTCGAAGTGGAGCCCCAGCTGCTTGCGCGGATCCGTCTCGGACTCGGCGTCGGCGGGATCGGCCTGCAGGCGGCTGAGCAGGTAGACCTCCTTGGAGGTCTCCCCCTTCTTCGTCAGCTCGCTCAGCGGCTCGACGGCGCGGGTCTGGATGCCGCTGAAGCCGTGGAGCTCGAAGGTGCGGCGCAGGATGTCGACGAAGTGCTGCTCGACGATGTGACCCGCGGGGAGCCACTCGGGGAAGCCGGACAGTGAGGAGAGAGCTTGTCGTACCTGTGCCATGGTCCGCATTGTGTCATGACGAGCAGTGAGCCTGCGCGTCACCGTCGGGCCCTGGCGCCATCAGGCCTTGAGGTCTCCCCCACGGATCTTGGCCTCGGCGAGGTAGGGGTTGCCGTGGTGCTCGTGCTCCATGGTGGTCACTGCGCCGTGCCCGGGCAGCAGGATGGTGGCCGGGTCGACGGCGTTGGCCAGGAAGCGCAGGGTGGCGAGCATCTGCACCTGGTCCCCGCCGGGCAGATCGGTGCGTCCGACGGAGCCCTTGAAGATGACGTCGCCGTCGAGGGCCATGAGGTAGGAGTGCTCCTCGTCGGCGACGGCAGGGTCGTCATCGATGACCTCGGCCTCGTAGAGTAAGGCGTTGTCGGCCAGGCGGGCCTCGAAGAAGAACAGCGTGGAGCCCTCCGAGTGGCCCGGGGCGGGGACCGCGCGCAGCGCGATACCGGGGGCCAGCTCGATGGCCTGGGAGAAGCCGTCTCCCGGGAAGAGACGGATGTCGGCGGGCTGCTTCCACTCACTTCCGGCCATGTCGGTGAAGGTCATGCCGTTGGCGCTGATACCGGTGGTGATGTCGGGCTCCTCGAGCCGGTAGCGGTCGCGCTCGGGGATGTAGACCGGCACGTCGACGGCGTCGTCACTGGTGAGCAGGCCCTCGGCGTGGGCGGCCTCGATGAGCGCCTGGCAGTCCCACACGTGGTCGGCGTGACCGTGGGTGAGCAGGATGGCGCTCAGGGTGAGCCGATGGGAGCGAAGCAGGGCCAGAGCACCGCGGGCGGCACCGGCTCCAGGGTCGACGACGAGGGCGGGTTCGCCCGGACCTGCGGCCAGGACGTAGCAGTTGGCGGCGAACACGGGTGCGATGGTGCGCTCCAAGATCATGCCCCCACCCTACTTGGGTCGTCTGGGAACAGTGACGATACGGACAAAAGAACTGCTCCGGTCCACATGACCCGGCTGGCTCACCGAAGGTGAAGCCGCCGCCCCCACCAGTGCTCAATGAGCCAGCGGTCGTGGCTGGCGACGATGAGCGTGCCCGTCCATGTCCTCAGAGCGGCCTCGAGCATCTCGAGGGCGTCCAGGTCCAGGTAGTTCGTAGGCTCATCGATGACAAGCACCTCAGGCCCAGCAGCAGCGGCCAGGGCCAGCTGAACGCGGCGCTGGTTACCGTCGGAGAGCTCGCTGACGGGACGGTTCCACAGGCGCGGGTGCAGTGCACCCCGGCCGCGGTCCCCAATCCCCTCGGTCCACACGCTCTCATCCATCCCAGGGTCGCCGAGTTTCGGCAGGTGCTGGGGTATCCGGAGCACTGAACCAGATACCGTGAGGCTGCCGACGGAGTCCTCCGTGGGTGCTGACCGTCTCCCCATCCAGGCCAGAAGCGTGGACTTGCCGCTCCCATTGGCGCCGGTGACCAGCAGGTGCTCGCCTGCCATGACGTCGACCGTGACCGGTGCAAGGCGCCCGGGTACGGCAGCTGACCGGGCCGAGACCGCCATCCCTGTTCGCGGCGCCGGTTCTCTCAGGCCCAGCCGCAGGTCGTAGGAGCGGGGCCTGCGCACCTCGGCACTGGCGAGCGCCTCCAGCCGGCGGTCGTCCTGCGTCTGGCGCCGGGTGGAGACGCGCTGGGCGCGGTCAGCGTAGAACTTCCGGGCTATGCGGGCCTCGGTCCGGGGCGCTGCCCCGCTGTGCCCAACGATCTCGGAGTCGCGACGGTGACGCGCGAGCTTGCGCCGCTGCTCCTGCTGACGCTGGTGAAGACTGCGGTGGGACGACCTGGCGTGCGCCTTCTCCACGAGGTAGTCGCTGTATCGCCCCGCGCACCGGTAGGCACCCATGGGGCCGCTGTCCCCGGAGGCGGTGGCGAGTGCCTGCCACGGCGCTGTGTCCAGGTCGACGACGGCGGTGGCCACCTCGTCAATGAAGGCACGATCGTGGGAGGAGAACAGGACCGGTCCTGGCCATGACACCATCATCTCGCTCAGGTAGCTACTGCTACCGGCATCCAGGTGGTTGGTGGGCTCGTCGAGCACCAGCGCCTGACCAGCTGAAAGAAGCAGAGCCGCGATCTCCAGCCTCCCCCGTTGGCCCGGCGACAGGGAGGAGATAAGGCGGCCTGTATCCACGCGTCCCAGTCCCAGCCCGGCGAGCGCCTCAGCCCGTCGAGCCGGCAGGTTCCAGGCGTCGAGCGACTCGAGCCGGGTCAGTAACGAGTCGTACTCCTCAGCGAACTCCTCAGCGAGGGAGCCGGTTTCAGCTCCGGCCTGGGCGATGGCCTCGCCCATGCGCTCGAAACGATCAAGCGCGTCCAGGGTCTCAGCGCAGACGGCGTCGAGATAGCCCTCGATCGACGTGGCGGTCGCCTCCTCCAAGTCGGCCGCCTGCGGGCCAGGCTGCTCGGGAATGCTGACAGTCCCCTGGTCAGGCGACAGCTCACCGGTGGCCAGGCGCAGGAGCGTGGACTTCCCCGATCCGTTGGGGCCGACGACGCAGACGCGTTCGTCGTCGGAGACCGTGAGGTTGATGCTCTCCAGCAAGGGGGCGGAGGTGTAGGAGAAGCTGACATGGGAGAAACTGATCGCAGGCATGACTCGTCCTTGGCATGAGGCGGTGGGGGCACAGGGGCGAGTCACGCGAGCATGGTCACATGCTAACAGCGCCAGCCGTCGACGAGGTTGGGGCAACCGACACCGGCCCGCTCGTGAGGGGCACCGGCGCTCAACGAATCAACTGAAATCAGTGGGGCGAAGGATGGTGAATGGAGCCAGCGGGAACGTAGACTTTCGACACTGCCGTCCTCCGACGGCATCTCACCACCACCCGGCTTGAGAGCCGGGCGCGAACGGAACGGAGCGGTCACGCCGCTCCCTCCCCGTCAACCATGAAGGAGCATCCCGTGACTGAGCGGAACCAGCCCGACAACCGGTCTGACAACCAGCCCGAGGCTGAGCAGACCATCCAGCCGACCGACCTGAACGAGTCGGCAGCGCCCAGCCCGACGGAGCAGGCACCAACGGCCGACGCCTCCCCCGCCGATCCCGCGGTCGAGGCCGTTGCGTCAACGCAGACCAGCACCCCGCAGACACATGCCGACGTCGAGTCCTCCAACGAGTCCTCCAAGGAGCCCGAGCCCGGCGAGCCCGCGGACCAGCCCGTCGAGCAGCCCACAGCGGCGTCCTCTGACGAGCCGGCGTCTCCCGCCTCCGAGGAGCCTGCCCAGACCGAGCAGCCGACCGAGAAGGTTCAGGCCGCCGAGGCCACCCCGGAGGACGCCACGCCGACCCCGGCCGAGGTTCCCGCCCCGGCAGCGGCGCCCGCGGCACCTGCCGAGCCGGCCGTCGACCCGCAGGAGGCCATGGACGCCGCCAAGTGGGGACGCGTGGACGGTGAGGGCCGGGTCTACGTCCAGGACGGTGGCGCCGAGCGCGAGGTCGGCCAGTTCCCCGATGCTCCGATCGCCGAGGCCATGGCCTTCTACGTGCGCCGCTACCTGGACCTCAAGGCGACCATCGACCTGTTCGCCACCCGTCTGCCCCAGCTCAGCGTCCGAGAGATCGACTCGACCCTGTCCTCGATCTCCGAGTCCCTCACCGAGCCGGCCGCCGTCGGCGACCTGGAGGGACTGCGGGCCCGTTTCGCCGCGCTCAAGACCGTGGCCGCCGAGCGACGCGAGGCCGTCTCCGCCGAGCGCGCGGCCGCCAAGGAGCAGGCTCTCAAGGAGCGCACGGCGATCGTCGAGCGCGCTGAGGCCATCGCCGAGCAGGACCCGGCCCGCACGCAGTGGAAGAACTCCGGCGCCGAGCTGCGTGAGCTGCTCGAGTCCTGGAAGGCCGCGCAGCGGCGCGGGCCGCGCCTGGACCGTCCCACCGAGGACGGGCTGTGGAAGCGCTTCTCCCACGCGCGCACCACCTTCGACCGTCACCGCCGCCAGTTCTTCAGCGAGCTGGACGCCAAGCAGGCGCAGGTGCGGGCCGCCAAGGAAGCGCTCATCAAGCGCGCCGAGGAGATGCAGACCTCCACCGACTGGGCCGGCACCTCCGCGAAGTACCGTGACCTGCTGGCCGAGTGGAAGAAGGCCGGACGCGCCTCCCGTAAGGAGGACGACGCCCTGTGGGCCCGTTTCCGGGCCGCCCAGCAGGTCTTCTACGACGCCCGCCGCGCCAAGGACGAGGCCGTCGACGCCGAGTTCGCCGAGAACCTCAAGGTCAAGGAGGCGCTGGTGGCCAAGGCCGAGGCGCTCCTGCCCATCAAGGACATCAAGGCCGCCAAGAAAGCCCTGCGCCCCATTCAGGACGCCTGGGAGGAGGCCGGGCGGGTCCCGCGCGGCGCCGTGCGTCGCATTGAGGGCCGCATGCGCGCCGTCGAGGACGCGATCCGTGAGGCCGAGAACGCCGAGTGGCGCCGCACCGATCCGGAGACCAAGGCCCGCGCCGAGGGCCTGGCCGGTCAGCTCCAGGACGCGATCGCCGGTCTGGAGAAGGACCTGGCAGCCGCCCAGGCCGCCGGTGACGCCAAGAGGATCGCCGAGGCCGAGGCCGCACTGACGGCTCGCCGGGCATGGCTCGAGCAGGTACTGCGCTCAGCCAAGGCCTGAGCCGAGCACCTTCCGCTCAGCTCTGAGCCTGAAGGAGCGTCTGAGGCGGGGCCGATACCACCCACCGGTGTCGGCCCCGCCTCGTGTCTCGTCCTGGTGGCCCTGGTCGGGCGATCTGCTACTCCCAGGTGGCGGTTTCTGGATCCACTCCCTCGGACCTGGCGCAGGCGTCGATGACGTCCTTGAGCCAGGCCGCCAGGCCCGGCGCACGCTTGTCGTAGTAGCGGGCATAGCGTTCGTCCGCCACATAGCCGCGGGCGATAATGACCTGCTTAGAGGTGGAGACCTCGAACCACCGGTTGAAGTCCTTGCGGTGCCACCGCGCCAGGGCATTGGCCTCGGGGCTGCCCGGTTCGACGCCGTTGCGCATCGCCTCGGCAAGCGCGGTCTCCAGAGCGACGGTCTCCTCGTGCGCCTGCTCCCAGTCGGCGCGAGACATCCGAGCCTTGCGTTGGTAGGACTCGGCCCACTCCGGTGTATCACCCCACTGGGCGCGGGCCTGCTCGACATAGACGGGGTCCCAGTCGGTCCCCCAGATCTCCGCCATCTCAGCCACGGAGATCCTCGCCCCCAACTGATGTATATCGATCACCATGTCGATGGAGCTAAGCTTGTGCTGGAGGTGGGAGATCTGTCCTTGCACCAGCTCGCGCTGACGGCGCAGGTGCGTCAGTGCATCGGCGCCCGGCTCGTCAAGGACTGCCTTGATGTCGGCCAGGCTCATGCCGGTCTGCCGGTAGACGAGGACCTGCTGGATGCGCATGATGTCCGCCTCGCTGTAGAGCCGGTAGCCGGCGGCACTGCGCTGGGAGGGATGCACCAGGCCGGACTCGTCCCAGTGATGCAGCGCCCTGACGCTGACGCCCAGGAGCGTTGAGACCTCACCGACCGTCATGGCGAAGTCAGCATCGTCCGACACGGCATCGACCGTGGCCTCGGCTGCCGTGCCAGGCCTTTCAGCTCCAGCATGACGGTGTTGAGAGTCCTTCACCGTAGTCTCCTTCCTCAGGACTGGTTCCACCTGGCGCGTGTCCGGATGCGTGTCGTCCACCGTGGAGCCTCCCGCCGCGTGAGGGTCAATTCCGCGCGGTCACCACGAGGTTATCCACAGGCGGCCGGTTCACTGTGGCGCCCGCGCCCGGTTGACGTCCACGATGGCATATGGCTCGTTTTGTCCCGGTACCCGGCCACGCCGCCGTGGCCCATCTGTCCGCCCACCCGCTGACCCCGGTTCTGGGCACGCTTCCGCCTCAGGACATGGAGGTGCTCAGGTGCGCCAGCCTCGATGCCCGGCTGTTGGTCAACATTCTGGGCAACTTGCAACCGGCCGACACGCTGCGCTCGGCCGAGGGACGTATGCGGGCCATTGCCGCTGCGCTGCCCTGCCGAGGTGTGCTTCTGGCGAGCACTGCCCTGTGGGTGCACGTCGGTGGGCCCCCACCCGACTCCCTGGAGGTGAGCCTGCCCGGAGGTCGTCGGAGTCGACTGCCCTACCTGGTGACTAAACGAGGTCGGCTGCCCCACTGCGACACGACCGTGATCGGGGGTATCACCTGCGCCACGATCGCCCGAGCCGCCGTCGACATCGCTCGTCTGGGGACACCGGTGCAGGCTGTGCAAGCCATCCTGACCGCCCGCAACCACGGAGTGAGCCGAGTCCGTCTCCTGCTCACGCTCAATCACTGTCGCGGGGCTGCCAGCAGAGGCTGCCCGCGGGCGCAGCACATCATCGAGTCCGTCACATTTCTACAGTAAAGAGCGACACATTCTCGAAGAACATTGATTCGAGTCACCACCGTAAGCACCAGCCAAAGCCTTCATGGCACCTTCAGTGACGCTGTTCATGGCTCCCAGCAGAAGAAACTCATGCTGTAATTTCATTCCCTTTCGGCCGTGCTATGATACTCGCCATCCTCATGAGGTTGAGATTGGACCGCTTTGAACGAGTGACAGGCCCCACATGTCAGAAAATGGCGTTGCACGATCAAGACCGCCACAGCATCAGTTGCTCGGCGGCGGAGGGTTATTACTCATCGGCCTGGCCTGCCTCTGGCTCGGCTGCAGGCGATGGGTCACCCCTTCATTTTCTGACGATGACGCCGGCGTCGCCACCATATGGCTCACGTGCGCCGCCATCCTTATCACTTTAGGGGCTGGAGTGGCCTTCCAAACATTCGTGAACTACGTCGAGGTCGGGCCAGGATTCGTCAAGAAACACTCCTTCCTTGGCGGAACAACTCGAATCAATTTTGGAGACATAACAGCATACTCATATAATTACTCAATTACTCGGCGGCAGACCCGAAACCTTGTCATACACTCTTCCGATCGACGCACGATCAAATTCTCACCCAAAGATTACCAAGGAGAGCATGTGACATCAGTCATCGCCTTTCGCCTTCGCAACAATCGTTGGCCATCCTTGCTGGATGAATTCGACCAGCTTGCCGTGATGGAGGCAGCTGCTGATGGCTCTGGCAAGTCCTATTTACGAAGATTCAATGGTGCCAGGCTAGATGCCGCGTAACGATCCGTCGTCAAGTGGCACCACTCGTCCTCAGTCCTTTTCATCGACGGCGCGTCGTGGACAGGCTTCTGCGCGCCTCGAAGACGCCGTCGATGCGCCGCAGGGCCGCCAGCGTGTGGTCCAGGTGCCCGACCTCGGCCAGCTCGACGACGAACCGGCCGGTGACGACCCGGTCCCGGCTCGTGGCGATGGAGGCGCTCACCAGGTTGACGTGGCTGTCTGCCAGCGCTCGGGTGATGTCGGCCAGCAGGCCCCCGCGGTCCAGGGCCTCGACCTCCACCTGGACCAGGTAGGCCGACTGGGCGTGATCCGCCCAGGAGACGGTGATGAGGCGCTCGGGCTCGCGCTGGAGCTGTTCGACGTTCTGGCAGTCGGCCCGGTGCACTGAGACACCCGAGCCCCGGGTGATGAAGCCGACGATGGGGTCACCCGGCATGGGGGTGCAGCAGCGCGCCAGCTTGACGTAGACGTCGCCCTCGTCCATACCGGCGACGACGACTCCGGCGTCGGCCGTACGCGGCCGGCGGTGCGTCGTGGCCCGGGTAGGCAGGATCCCCTCCGCGAGGGTCTCCTCGGCGCCGTCCTCCCCGCCCATGGTGGCCACCAGGGTGTCGACGACGTGCTGGGCCGACACGTGTCCCTCACCCACCGCGGCGTACAGGCCGTCAATGTCGACCTTGTCGAGGGTCTTGGCCACGTTCATGAGGGTCTCGTGGCTCATGAGGCGCTGCAGGGGAAGGTTCTGCTTGCGCAGGGTTCGGGCAATGGCGCCCTTGCCCTCCTCGATGGCCTCCTCACGACGCTCCTTGGAGAACCACGAACGTATCTTGTTGCGGGCCCGGGTGGAGGCGACGAAGGAGAGCCAGTCGCGCGAGGGTCCGGCGTTGATGGCCTTGGAGGTGAAGACCTCCACCGTGTCACCGTTCTCCAGACGCGTGTCCAGGGGCACCAGTCGGCTGTTGACGCGTGCGCCCACGGTGCGGTGGCCGACCTCGGTGTGGACGGCGTAGGCGAAGTCCACCGGGGTGGCTCCCGCCGGCAGTGCGAGGACATCACCCCGGGGGGTGAAGACGTAGACCTGGTCCCCGGCCATCTCATAGCGCAGGGCGTCGAGGAACTCGGTGGGGTCCTGGGTCTCCTTCTGCCAGTCGACGAGCTGACGCAGCCAGCCCAGGTCGCCCTGGTCGGAGTCTCCGGGCCTGCCTCCCAGGGCGCTGGGGCCCGAGGCGTTGGGGTCCTCCTTGTAGCGCCAGTGCGCGGCCACGCCGTACTCGGCCATGCGGTGCATCTCGTGGGTGCGGATCTGAATCTCCACCGGCTTGCCACCCGGCCCCACGACAGTCGTGTGCAGCGACTGATAGAGGTTGAACTTGGGGACGGCGATGTAGTCCTTGAAACGCCCGCTCATGGGGGTCCAGCGCGAGTGCAGGGAGCCGAGCACCGCGTAGCAGTCCTGGACGGTGTCGACGATGACTCGCAGCGCCACCAGGTCGTAGATATCGTCGAAGTCCTTCCCCCGCACGATCATCTTCTGGTAGATCGAGTAGTAGTGCTTGGGCCGTCCGGTCACGGCGCCCTTGATCTTGTTGACCCTCAGGTCCTCCTCGATCTGGAGTCGGACCTGGCGCAGGTACTCCTCACGAGCCGGGGCCCGCTCGGCCACCATGTGCTCGATCTCCTCGTACACGCCAGGGTAGAGGGCCTTGAAGGACCGGTCCTCCAGCTCCCACTTGATCGTGTTCATCCCCAGACGGTGGGCCAGGGGCGCGTAGATCTCCAGGGTCTCCTTGGCCTTGCGGGCGGCGTTCTCCGCGGAGACGTACTTCCAGGTGCGGGCGTTGTGAAGGCGGTCGCCGAGCTTGATGACCAGCACCCGGATGTCCTTGGACATCGCGATAATCATCTTGCGCACCGTCTCGGCCTGGGCGGCCTCACCGTACTGGAGCTTGTCGAGCTTGGTGACGCCATCGACGAGCAGGCTGATCTCGTCGCCGAAGTCGGCGCGCAGACGCTCGAGGGTGTAGTCGGTGTCCTCCACGGTGTCGTGCAGGACGGCAGCCGCCAGCGTCTGGGCCGTCATTCCCAGCTCGGCCAGGATGGTTGCCACTGCCACCGGGTGGGTGATGTAGGGCTCCCCCGACTTGCGTCGCTGACCGGAGTGAGCCTTCTCCGCCACTTCGTAGGCGCGCACGATGAGGCTCGTGTCGGCCTTGGGATGGTTGGCGCGCACCGCACGCAGCAGCGGCTCGATGGCCGCCGGTGTGGAGTGTCCCCGGGAGCCGAACCACGCCAGACGGCTGCGCACGCGCGAGCCGGGGACAACACTGTCACCTGACGTGTCCGGGGTGTTCTTCGTCTCCGTCATTGACGCATCATATAGCGGCCGGCACACCGAGGCGTGCCGGCACTGCCGGTGACCGTGCGGTGTCGCATCCTTCAGGATCACAACACCGCACGAGAAACAGCCCCGGCTACCCGTCGAGCAGCAGGCCTGCGACGAGCAGCCGCCTCAGAAGATGACGATCGAGTCGACCTCACGCCCCTGGAGCTGGCGGCGACCGCCCAGATCGGACAGCTCCAGCAGCATGCAGATGGCCTCCACCGTGGCGCCGGCCTGCTCAATGAGGGAGATGGAGGCAGCGGCCGTCCCACCGGTGGCCAGCACGTCGTCGATGACCAGGACACGCGCACCCTTGGTGACGGTCTCGGGCCTCAGCTCCATCCGAGCCGTGCCGTACTCGAGTGCGTAGTCCACGCCGATGACCGGGCCGGGCAGCTTGCCGCCCTTGCGCACCGTAATCATGCCGACCCCGAGCCGAACCGCCAAGGGCGCCGCCAGGATGAAGCCGCGCGACTCGAGCCCCGCGATCGCATCGATCCGACCCCGGTAGTGATCGGCCAACCCCTCGACGAGAGCGGCGAAGGCCTGCCCATCGGCCAGGAGCGGAGTGATGTCCCGGAAGAGGACCCCCGGCTCGGGGAAGTCGGGAATCTCTCGCAAGTGGCTCATGACCAGCCTGGTCAGAGACTCGGGCACCGACTCGGAATGGGCCACGGGAGCGGTCATCTGCGCTTCTTCTTCCTTTTTGGCTGAGCCGCCACGCCAAGGTGGTGGCCGGGAGTGACTGGTGAGGCGGCCGGAGCCGCATCAATCTTAGCCAGTTCCTCGGCGTCGTCACCGGCCTCGTCCCGACGATGCTGGCGCGCCGCGGCGACCTTGGCGGCCTGCTCCTTGATGCGCTTCTCACGTGAGCGCAGGTCCACTAGGAGGGGGGTGGCCAGGAAGATCGAGGACAGGGTTCCGGCGATCATGCCGATGAACAGCGTCAGGGCGATGTCGCGCAGCGTTCCCGCCCCCAGGATGAAGGCGCCGACGAACAGCAGCGAGGCCACCGGGAGCACGCCGACCACGGAGGTGTTGATCGAGCGGATGAAGGTCTGGTTGACCGCCAGGTTCGCCAGCTCGGCGTAGGTGGATCGGCTCTGGGACTCGAAGTCCTCGGTGTTCTCACGGATCTTGTCGAAGACCACCACCGTGTCGTAGAGGGAGTAGCCCAGAATCGTCAGCACACCGATGATCGTGGCCGGGGTGACCTCGAATCCGGACAGGGCGTAGATGCCCACGGTGACGATGATGTCGTGGCACAGGGCGAGCAGAGCCGCCGCCGCCATCTTCCAGGTGCGGAAGTACGCCCAGATGAGCAGTCCGACGAAGATGAAGAACAGGACCAGTCCTCGAGCCGCCTTCTTCGTGACGTCGGAGGACCAGGTCGGTCCCACGGTCGTCGCTGAGACGTTGGAGGCGTCGGTCTTGTAGGCGGTGGCGAGCTGACCGGCCAGCGAGTCGAGACGCTGCTTGCTCAGCTCAGAGGTCTGCACCCTCACCGACGACGACCCCATGGTCGTCACCGAGGAGCCGGCCGCCAGGTCGCTCTTGGAGAGGACCTCGTTGGCAGGACGCTCTGAGGGGGAGGACAGCCCCGTGACGGTGATCTCCGAACCGCCCTTGAAGTCGATGCCCGGAGTCAGGCCCACAGTGCCCAGGAGCGTGGCCGAGCCAAGAATGATGACGACGGCGATGAGATACCAGATCTTCCGTTTGCCGACGAAAGGGATGGATGTCTTGGCCGAGTAGAGCTCGTTACCGAGCGTGGCGAGAGACTTCACTTCGTCTCACCGTCCTTTCCCTTGTCGGCCGCGGCATCGACCGCATCACCTTCCTGCTGCTCAGCATCATCGTCGGCGGCCTCGCCGTCGGACTCCTCAGCCGCGCCCTCCGGGCTCTCGGCGTTCCTGCGGGCCTCGGCCTTGCGGCGCGCCAGCGACCCGGTCACGCGGTCGGCGACGGCCTCGCGCCCCTTGCCGTAGGTCGAGGACGTCGCCCCGAGGTGCTCGGGGTCGAGGCCGGAGAGGCGGTGCCCCTCGCCGAAGAAGCGGAATCGGACGATCCACTCCATCATCGGGTGGGTGAACAGGATGATGATGGCCAGGTCCACGCACGTGGTCACCCCCAGGGTGAAGGCGAATCCCTGCACCCCGCCGACGGCCAGGAAGTACAGGACGATCGCGGCCACGAGGTTGACGGCGTCGGAGACGAGGATCGTGCGCCTGGCGTGCTTCCATCCCTCATCGATCGCGGTCCTCAGGGTCCGCCCCTGACGCACCTCGTCACGGACGCGCTCGAAGTAGATGATGAAGGAGTCGACTGTGATGCCGATGGAGATGATGAGTCCGGCCACCCCCGCCAGGGACAGGCGGTAGCCCATGGTCGCGCTCAGTGCCGCGATGACCAGGTAGGTGCCGGCTGCTGCCACCACCAGGGAGGCCACGGCCACCACCGCCAGGCCGCGGTACTGCCAGGCCAGGTAGAGGATGATGAGGGCGAAGCCGATGAGCCCGGCGATCAGGCCGTTGCGCAGCTGCTCGGTCCCCAAGGTGGCGGAGATCTGCTGCTCGGACTGAACCGTGAAGCTCAGCGGCAGCGAGCCGAAGGAGAGCTGGTTGGCCAGCGTGTTGGCCTGGTTCTGGCTGAAGCCACCGGTGATCTGGACCCGTCCGTCGGTGATCGGTGAGTGGACGGTCTCGTTGAAGCCGGAGGCCATGATGGTCAGGCCGTCCAGGACGATGGCGAACTGGGCCTTGGCCTGGCTGTCCTGGTTCTGAGCGCCTTGAGCACCCTGCGCGCCGGCGGCACTGGCCTGGTCGCGGTAGGCCAGCAGCCGCTTGGACATCTCGGCGAACTTCTTGGTGCCGTCGGCGTTGAAGGCCAGCGAGACGACCCACTGCTGGGTGGCCTGTCCTCGGGAGTCAGTCTCCAGGCCCGAGTTGGCGCTCTTGAGCTCGGTGCCGGTGATCTCGGCCGGGCCGAGGATGTAGGCGCCTTGGTGCTGGGAGCCGGCCTCCTTGGAGCAGGAGATGACGGCGACCTTGGGGTCCTGCGTCTGACCGGTGAGGTTCTTCGGGTCGGAGCAGTCGGTCATGTAGCCGTCGTAGAGGAGCTTCTCGGTGATCCAGGAGTCCGACGAGTTCGTCTTGTCCTGAGCGGGGAGCGGGTCGGAGGAGATGACGCCGTCCTGGTTGACGTCCGCCAGCTGCTTGGCGATCTCCTCGGGAGTCCTGGGCTGTGCCGTCGACTGGGCCGTGGGCTGTGCGGTGGGGGCCGGGGTCGGGGTTGCCTGCTCACCCTCGCCCGAGCCCTCCTCGGCGCCGGTCGAGTCCGCTGGCGGCTGAGTCGCCTCACCGCCGGCGTTCGGGTCCGGCTGGGCCTGGGCCTGGGCGCTGGGCTGACTCGTCGGCGCCGGGGTTGGCGCGCCGGAGGGGTTCTGGCTGGCGATGTTCTTAGCGGCCTGCTGGGCGCTGCCCGGCAGAACGCGCAGGACCGGGCGGAAGTACATGACGGCGGAGGTCCGCACCAGCTCCAGGGTGGCCTGGCTGGGCTTCCCGGGCAGCGAGACCACGATGTTCTGACCGCCCTGGCGGGAGATCTGGGCCTCGGAGACACCGGAGGCGTCCACGCGCTGGCGGATCACCTCGATGGCCTGCTCGACGTCGTTGTCACTGATCGCCGAGCCATCGGAGGTGGTGGGCGTCAGGATGAGCTGGGTCCCGCCCTCCAGATCGAGGGCGAGGCCGGGGGTGAGCGAGGCCTTGTGCCTCATGCTTCCCGCCACGAGCGCACCGAAACCGATGACGAGGACGAGGATGAACATCAGGAGGCGGCGCCCTGGGCGCTTTCGCTGCTTACTGGACACGTGGTCCCTTCCTGGAGTGGAGTGTGCTCGAGCACATGGCCCGAAGGCTGAGGTGAGTGTGGGGTAGGGATGCTTGGCGGGCACCACCATGAGACGCACCGTTTCCGGTGGACTCGGCGAGTCTGATCGCCAGGCGCGGGTAGGGCGTGCAGGGCTCCGCGGGGAGCCGCCGCGCTCACATCGTGGGAGGACGTTCGGTTCGCGACATCAGGACTGCGGCTCGGCCGCGTCCTGCTCGGAGTCCTGGATGCCGTTGTCAGTCTGCTCGACGTCGGAGCCGGACTCCTCGTGGGCGGAGGCCGAGCCGAAGGGCGGGTCCTCGATGGCGGCGATCGCCCGCTTGCTCCACAGGGTCTCGTCGCCCAGCGGTGTGGCCAGGGTGACCACGTCGCCGTCGACCTCGACAACCGTGCCGTAGAAGCCGCCGATGGTGCGAACCCAGTTGCCGGGTACCAGGCCCTTCTCGGTACGGCGCTTCTGCTCCTCCTGCATCGCGCGCTGCCTGCGGCTGACGAACCACATCATCAGGAACATCCCGATGAGCATGATCCAGATGAAATACGACGACATGGAGGCCTCTTCCGTTTCGACTAGGCAGTCTCGGCTGATGCAGACCTACGACTGTCACAGGCCGGCGGTGGCGAGTCTATGGCACGCGGGCCAGAGCCATACCGACCGTCGGCGAGTGGTCGGGCACAACTGGGTACCAACCGGTTACAAAATGGTCACATTACCCGGTTGTCAGTCAGGAGAACAATGATCCGTCGGCAGGGGGCTCGAGTCCCAGATGGCTGTAGGCCGCCGGCGTGGCCGCCCGCCCCCGCGGGGTGCGCACCACGAGCCCCTCTCGCACCAGGTAGGGCTCGGCCACGGTCTCCACCGTCTCGGGCTCCTCCCCCACGCTGACTGCCAGCGTCGTCAGCCCCACCGGGCCGCCGCCGAACCGGGTGCACAGGGCCTCAAGCACCTGGCGGTCCAGACGATCCAGGCCCAGGGCGTCGACCTCGAAGACATCCAGGGCGCCACGCGCCGCCTCCAGGTCCAGCCGACCGGGACGCCCGTGCACCTCCGCCCAGTCCTGGACCCGGCGCAGCAGCCGGTTGGCGATTCGGGGTGTGCCGCGCGAGCGTGAGGCCAGCTCCTTGGCGGCGTCCGCCTCCAGGCTCACCCCCAGCAGCCCCGCGCTGCGCGTGAGGATACGGGTGAGCTCGCCCGGCCCGTAGTAGTCGAGGTGCCCGGTGAAGCCGAAGCGGTCCCGCAGCGGCGCCGGCAGCAGCCCCGCTCTCGTGGTGGCCCCGACGACGGTGAAGGGAGGCAGGGACAGGGGGATGGAGGTGGCACCGGGTCCCTTTCCCACGACGATGTCGACCCGGAAGTCCTCCATCGCCAGGTAGAGCATCTCCTCGGCGGTGCGTGCCAGGCGGTGGATCTCATCAATGAACAGCACATCCCCCTCCTCCAGGGAGGACAGGATGGCCGCGAGGTCTCCGGCGTGCTGGATGGCCGGCCCCGAGGTCAGGCGCAGAGAACCGTCCACCTCGGCGGCGATAATCATGGCCAGGGTGGTCTTGCCCAGCCCAGGCGGCCCCGAGAGCAGAACGTGGTCAGCCGTCACTCCACGGGCAAGGGCCGAGCGCAGCACCACCGAGAGCTGGCCTCGCACCACCTCCTGCCCGGTGAAGTCCTCCAGGCGCTTGGGCCGCAGGGCCGCCTCGGCGGCGCGCTCGGTGGCGTCGGCGCCGCCACCGACCAAACGCTGCCCATCGAGCTCATCGGGCTCAGCCACGCTGCCCGCCCCCCAACCACCTCAAGGAGGCCCGCAGCACCGCCGCCATGTCCGGCTCCTGGCCTCCATCGGCGGCATCAGCCGTCACTGAGGAGACCGCCTGGTGCGCGCTGGCCTCGTTCCAGCCGAGCTGCACCAAGGCGGCGACCACGTCAGCGTGGGGCTCGGGACCGCCGTCGCTCATCGCCTCCACCCCCTGCGCGCTCTGCGCAGCAGTCTGCGCGGCCCCCAGATCGTCCCCGGTGACAGGGCCCAGCTTGTCGGCCACGTCCAGGATGACGCGCTGAGCGCCCTTGGGTCCCAGGCCGGGTACCCGCGTGAGGGCGGCGACGTCCTGGGAGGCGATGGCCCGCCTGAGTGCGTTGGGCGTGTGGACGGCCAGCATCGCCAGCGCCAGCTTGGCTCCGACACCCTTGGCGCTCATCAGGGTGCGAAAGCTGTCCCTCTCGTCGGTGTCGGCGAAGCCGAACAGGGTCAGCGAGTCCTCACGGACCACCATCTCGGTGTGGACGAGGGCCTCCTCACCGACCCTGAGGCCGGACAGCGTGGTGGGCGTGGCCTGGATACTCATGCCGACGCCGCCGGTCTCAATGACGGCGTTGGTCAGGCCGACACTGAGGACAGTGCCGCGCAGGGAGGCGATCATGGGCGACTTCTCCTGGGGTTCTCAGCGGATCGAGCGCTCTCAGGCCGCCTTGACGGACACCGACGGGGCTCGAACAGACGTTCGGATCCTAGCAGCCCGACGTCGGCGGGGTCCTCAGCGCCGCACTCGTCGCGGGTCGACGGCGCCGGTGCGCCGGGCCGCGGCCTGGGCGGCGGCCCACTGGCGCTGTGCCGGCGTGCGGGCGGAGACACGCACCGCTCCCCCTGCGGAGACCATCTCGGTGGCGTCGTCCGTGCCCGTTCCGCCCCCTCGCCAGCCGTGGCAGATCGCCTGCGCCAGGGCGTCGGCGGCGTCGGCCGGCCGGGGTGGGGCGTCGAGGCCGAGGATGCGGGTGACCATGGCCTGGACCTGAGCCTTGTCAGCCGTGCCCGAGCCCGTGACGGCGGCCTTGGCCTCACTGGGCGTGTGCTGAGCGACCTCCAGGCCCGCGCGCGCCGCCGTGGCCATCGCGGTCCCCATGACCTGGGCGACCCCGATGACCGAACGCAGGTTGTCCTGCGCGAAGACCCGCTCGATGGAGACCACCGACGGGCCCAGGCGGGCGATGCAGTCCTCAATGGCCTCCGTGATGGTCAGCAGCCTCAGCTCGGGGCTCTGGGAAGGCGGGGTGCGAACCACGCCGACCTCCACGAGGCGCACCTGACGGCGAGGGTCGACATCGACGCATCCCAGACCGCAGCGGGTCAGTCCGGGATCGATACCCAGGACCCGCTGCTGGGCGACGACGGCGCGAGCCGAACGTGGCCGGGGGCCGGCGAGGTCCAGGGGCTCAGTCCTCGTCGCCGGCGAACTCGGCGGCCACCTCTGGGCTGAGGTCCACCGAGGTGTAGACGTTCTGGACGTCGTCGGAGTCCTCCAGGGCGTCGATGAGGCGGAAGACCTTGCGGGCTCCTTCGACGTCGACCTCCACCTTGGTGCCGGCGACGAACTGGACCTCGGCGGAGTCGTAGTCCATCCCCGCCTCCGTCAGGGCGGTACGCACGGCGACGATGTCACCGGGCTCGGAGTAGATCTCGAAGGACTCGCCCATGTCCTCGACCTCCTCGGCGCCGGCCTCCAGGACGGCCATGAGGATGGAGTCCTCGTCCACGCCGTCGGCCTTGGCGACCTCGACGACGCCCTTGCGGGTGAAGTTGTAGGCCACCGAACCGGGGTCGGCCAAGTTTCCGCCGTTGCGGGAGAAGGCCACGCGCACGTCGGAGGCGGCTCGGTTGCGGTTGTCGGTGAGGCACTCGACGAGGAAGGCGACCCCGCCGGGGCCGTAGCCCTCGTACATGATGGTCTGCCAGTCGGCGCCACCGGCCTCCTCGCCGCTGCCGCGCTTGACGGCGCGGGTGATGTTGTCCGCCGGCACCGAGTTCTTCTTGGCCTTCTGGATGGCGTCGAACAAAGTGGGGTTACCGGTGGGGTCACCACCGCCGGTGCGGGCAGCAACCTCGATGTTCTTAATGAGGCGTGCGAAGAGCTTGCCGCGCTTGGCGTCGATGGCGGCCTTCTTGTGCTTGGTGGTGGCCCACTTGGAGTGACCCGACATAAGTGCTCCTTGGGAGTCGATACTGAGGGCGCTGCCGGACCTGCTCAGGCCCGGCGCGTCACCATGGAGACGAAGACGTCGTGGACCCGGTGGTCGCCTCCGACCTCCGGGTGGAAGGACGTGGCGAGCAGGGATCCTTGACGAACCGCGACGATCCTACCGCCGTCGGCCCCACCGACCCCAGCCGCACGTCCGGCGCGGGTCGTGGCGAGGATCTCGACGCCCGGGCCCACCTCCTCCACCCAGGGCGCCCGGATGAAGACGGCGCGCAGCGGTCGGTCCGGCCCCGCACCCAGCGCCGGGGCGAGGAGGTCCTCCTCGTAGGAGTCCACCTGACGGCCGAAGGCGTTGCGGCGCACCGTCATGTCGATGCCACCCAGGAAGGCCTGACCCTCCTGTGCCCCCTCGACGCGGTCGGCCAGCATAATCATCCCAGCGCAGGACCCGTAGGCGGGCAGACCCGCGCCAATGAGCTCGCGCAGGGGCGCGAGCATCTCGAAGGCGACCAGCAGCGTACTCATGGTGGTCGACTCCCCTCCGGGGATCACCAGGCCGTCAAGCCGGTGGCCGGGGGCCTCACCCAGATCGGCGGCGCGGCGCACCACGACGGGTCGCGCTCCGGCCGCCTCGAGGGCCAAGGAGTGCTCGCGCACGTCGCCCTGAAGGGCCAGGATCCCGACCGTGGGCCGGGAGTCGGGCGCTGCGAGCGCGGGAAAGAGCGCCCGGGGGTGGCGGGCGTCCATCGTGTGGGCCGGGCGGTGGGCGTGGCTTGGGTCGGTCATCGGGCTCCTTCAGGTGCTGGGGTCGCAGTGACGGGGAGGGTTGCTCGCGAGCTCGGCCAGGACCTCGTGGTCCACCGGATCGGTGAGGTCGAGGCACCGGCCGTTCCAGCCCGAGGCGAGCTCCTCCACGATCTCGGGCAGGCGCACCGGGTAGATCTCCTGCCCCCGCTGCTGGGCGGCCTGCAGCTGCTCGGCGCTCCACCACGAGATGGAGTCGACGACGTCGCGCTCCAGGCACGTCCAGCCGTCCCTCCTGATCGGGCGCCGGGTCGGCAGGTGCAGGAGGAAGAAGATCTCGTCCTGTCGGCACGTGACTGAGGCGAAGCGGAAGATCGCCTCCCGGTGGGCGATGGGCCCCTCCAGGTCCTCCGGGGCGACCTCGATCCCGGACTCCTCGACCAGCTCACGCACGGCCCCGGCACGGGGGTCCTCACCGCTGTGGAGTCCTCCTCCCGGGGTGAAGACCCAGCTGTGATCCGGGTCCGCGGCGTCGTGCCCCACCAACAGCAGTACCTCGCCGTCCTGGGTCACGGCCAGGACCCGGCCGGCCGTCCTGAAGGGCAGACCGTCCTCCCCCAGGCTCCACTCGCCGGCGTCGAGGTGCTGGTCCCAGTCCTCCGGGACCAGCACCGGGTGGCGTCCGTCAACCAGGGGGCCGGTCACCAGCCGCGTTCCGCCAGGCGGTGGGGCTCGGGGATCTCGTCGACGTTGATCCCCACCATCGCCTCGCCCAGTCCGCGCGAGACCTCGGCGATGACGTCGGGGTCGTCGAACTGCGCGGTGGCGCGCACGATGGCGGCTGCCCGCTTGGCGGGGTCACCGGACTTGAAGATGCCCGAGCCCACGAAGACGCCCTCGGCCCCCATCTGCATCATCATGGCGGCGTCGGCCGGGGTGGCGATGCCACCGGCGGTGAACAGCACGACCGGCAGGTGCCCGGTGCGAGCGACCTCGGCGACGAGCTCGTAGGGGGCGGCGAGCTCCTTGGCGGCCACGTAGAGCTCATCCTCGGGCAGCGAGGTCAGGCGACGGATCTCATCGCGGATCGTGCGCATGTGGGTCACCGCGTTGGAGACGTCCCCGGTTCCGGCCTCTCCCTTGGAGCGGATCATGGCCGCGCCCTCGGTGATGCGGCGCAGCGCCTCACCGAGGTTGGTGGCTCCGCACACGAAAGGAACGGTGAAGGACTGCTTGTCGATGTGGTGGGCGTAGTCGGCCGGGGTGAGGACCTCGGACTCATCGATGTAGTCCACGCCGAGGCTCTGGAGGACCTGGGCCTCCACGAAGTGGCCGATACGGGCCTTGGCCATGACCGGGATGGAGACCGCCTCGATGATGCCGGTGATGAGGTCGGGGTCGCTCATGCGGGCGACGCCGCCCTGGGCTCGGATGTCGGCCGGGACGCGCTCGAGCGCCATGACGGCGACGGCTCCTGCGTCCTGGGCGATACGGGCCTGCTCGGGCGTGACGACGTCCATGATGACGCCTCCCTTGAGCATGTCCGCCATGCCGCGTTTAACGGTGAGGGTGCCGGTGCTGGGAGTGGTCTGCTCTGTACTCAATCGTGGTCCTCTGGCCGTGAGCCGCGGCCGCCGCACAGGGCGACAGCAACGTCTCCATGAAAATACTGACGCCACGCATGCTACCCCGCGCCTCCGTAACAGTCCCCAATACTCACGCAGCGAGACCTGAACCGTCGCAGGATATCCGGCTACTGCCGTCTTCTAGCCGGCCCCGAGGAAGGACCGGCGCGCCTGGCTGATCCGGTCGAGCAGCTCGGTCTCCTTGACGGACAGCTCGCCCAGATCGTGGCTGTCCACCGCCTGCTGGCGTAGCTGGGCGAGCTCCGCTGCACCTTTCTGGAAGGTGTTCATGGCCGCTGAGGCATGCAGTCCCCTGGTGGCGGCCCACCGCTTGCCCGACCGGCGCCCAGCACCGGTGGTGAGCATCTGGATTTCGGCCGGGGAGAACCAGCCGGCGCGGGCGTAGTCCTCCAGCCCGCGACGCATCAACCGGCGCTCACTCCAACGCAGCCACGAGACCAGTGCGGTGCACAGACCGTAGAAGGGGAACTGAAGCAGCAGATACACCCCAAAGTTCGCAGCAACAAAGCCGTTCCAGGTCGCATGAAGCAAAATCGCACCGACCAGACCAACAGGAGCCATCCACGCCCAGGCGTACTGAGAGCGCCGGCGGGAGGAGACACCGATGGCCACTCCGGTACAGGCGGTGAAGGTCAGGTGGGCAAACGGGGACAGGACCCCTCGCATGACGAAAATCGTCCCCACGTACTCCCACCCCTGAACGAAGTAGAGAATATTCTCCACGAAGGCGAAGCCTGCGGCGGTGAACGCCGCATACACGACCCCATCGATCGTCCCATTGATCGTGCGGCGCCAGATGAGGAAGACGAACAGGACGCCCAGTCCCTTGGTCAGCTCCTCCACCAGAGGCGCTGAAATGACACCGGCCGCGTTCGGGTCCCCCATGGCCTCAGTGATGACCCGAGCCACCCAGCCGTTGACCACCAACGAGCACAGGGTGGACACGCTCGTCCCCCACAGGAACGCCACCAGGAGCGTGACCACCGTGAACACACCGGGAGGCCTGGGCTCCCAGCGGACGTACCAGAACACTCCCGCGAGCAGCATCGTGACCACCAGCACCCCGCCCAAGGGGATGAGCGCCAGCAGAAACGACGGAAGCACGACCGGACCGAAATCGTCTCGAAGCCCTGAGAAGAAGTACACGGTGAGCAGCGAGAACAGAACGATCGCGGTGAGCATGACGACCGCCCCGACCCTCGCCGGAATACCAGGTGGGATGAGGGAGGCCACCTGCTCGTGCTGCTGCCGGCCATCCTCAGGATCCGTGGCCCGCGAAGGAGGCGTGCCCTGAGTGTCACGATGAACCTGATACCGCTGCCCGACTCCGGGAAGGGGGCCGGAGTCGGCCGGGGTCTGCGGCAGGGCACTGGAGCGCCGGTATCCGGGACGGGGAGCCCAGGGACTGGGGGGCATGCTCATGGAATCACCTCGGTTGCACCTCGTCGTCGCGCTCGGGCGGCGTCTCAGGGGTGGTGTCGTCGTCGGCATCGAAGGTCTGGGGCATGGGCGCGTGCCCAGCCAGGTGGCACATCCGGACGAGCAGCCGTGCCCTGAGGGCCTGGGCCTCGCTGACGTGGGTGTTGTGGAACCTGCGGGCCAGGACCAGGCGGGAGCAGGCCCGGTCCAGGCGGTTGAGCGCGGGCAGGCTCAGCGGGTCGGCGGACAGCTCGCGGCGTGCGGGCTCGCTGACCACCGTTCGCAGGACCCGACTGAGGTCGGACTCGATGAGGGCCCGACTGCGGGCGGTCGGCGCCGGGAGCGCCGCGCCGCTGGAAGCAGGATGGGAGGAGGGGATGCCCTCAAGAGGCGTGGAGGTGTCCAGACCGTCATCGACGAGCGGCCCCTCGGCGTCCAGCGCCTCGCGAGCGGCCCGGCTGAGCAGCAGGCCGGAGGCCGGATCCAGGGCGGGAACGGTGGCCAGCTCCGCTGCGGCCTCGGCCCGGTGAACGAGCTGGGCCTCAAGCGTGGCCCGAGCTCCCAGCACCTGCCGGTGCAGCCGGTCCACCCGCACCGCCCTGGCGTAGAGGGCCCACCCGGCGGTCACGGCCAACCCGACCAGCAGCACGACGATGCTCCACATCGGCGCCGTCATCGCGCCGGACTCTGTGGAGGACAGTGCCGGTAGGGCCGTGGTCGCACTGGCCGGGGTATCAACGGCCTGCGTCATGGCCGTCGTCATGCTTGCTGCCATGGTCGGTTCCTCATCACTCCTGAGATCAGCTGCTAGTCGTCCAGGGCGTCGCGCAACCGGCCCAGCATGGTGCGCGAACCGGGGGCGGGCTCGACCCGGGTGTGGGCGGTGGACAGAGCCATGTCATAGACGTCGAGCACCTCGTCGGTGACCGCAGACCAGTCGTAGCGGCCGACCACCTGACTGGCCGCCTGGACGCGGGCCTGGGCGGCGGTGGCGTCCTGCAGGGTGTCGATGATGACTCGGGCCAGGTCGCCGCCGTCCTCATTACGGAACAGGGCCCCATAACGGCCTTCGCCAAGCACGTCCGAGAAGGCCTTGAGGTCGGAGGCGACGACCCGGGTGCCGGCGGCCATGGCCTCCACCAGGACGATGCCGAAGGACTCTCCCCCGGTCTGCGGGGCCACGTAGCAGCTGGCCGAGGCCAGCATGGCGGCCTTGTCCTCGTCACTGACGCCCCCCAGGAAGACCACGGAGTCGCCGAAGCGGGCCAGCTCCTCCCGGATCTCCTGGGCCTGCCCGCGCCCTGCGATGAGGAAGCGCGCCCTGGGCACCGACTCCAGCACCGTCGGGATGGCATCGGCCAGAACCCGCAGTCCCTTGCGGGGCTCGTCCAGACGCCCCAGGAAGGAGATGGTGGGGGCCTCGTCCGTGCCCAGGAACCGGGGGTCGTCCTTGGGGGCGTCGGCGAAGGGCCCGACATTGACGCCGTTGGGGATGACGACGGCGTCGCCGCCGTGGTACTGGATGAGGGTGCGGCGGGCCTCCTCCGAGACGGCGATGCGGGCCGAGAGCTTCTCCATGAGCGGCACCGTCGCCGGGCTCAGCAGCTCACGGGCCAGCGAGCGGTCCATGGCGGCGTGGAAGGTGCCCACAACTGGTCCGGTGGCGGCCTGCAGGGCCAGCATCCCGACGCTGGGGGTGATGGGCTCGTGGATGTGCAGGATGTCGAAGTCCCCGGCATCGAGCCAGCGTCGGGCCCGTCTGGCCACGAGGGCGCCGAAGTTGAGCCTTGCCACCGAGCCGTTGTAGGGAATGGCGATGGAGTCACCGGCGCTGGTGACCCAGTCGGGCAGCTCGGTGTCCTGAGAGGCCGGCGCGAGGACCTGAACCTCGTGCCCGCGGCGGAAGAGCTCACCGGCCAGGTCCATGACGTGGACCTGGACGCCTCCGTGGGCGTCGAAGGAGTAGGGGCAGACGATGCCGATCCTCATGCGTCCTCCTCGTGGGTGACCTGCTGGTCGCGGGCGTGGCTGCGAGCCAGGCGCTCCTGGTCCAGGTCGGCATCGAAGACCGGCTGAAGCATGTGCCAGTCCTCGGCGTGCTCGGCAAGCAGAGGCTCCAGCGCGGCGACCCAGGCGCGCGTGTGCGCCACGACCTGCTCGCGTCCCTCCAGCTGGTGGGGCGCCGGAACCCTGCGGGCGGTCAGCACGATTCCCCAGGGCGATCCAGCCCGACGGAGCCTCTGCCCGGTGAGCGGCTCGTAGTGGATCGAGGCGGCGTACAGGGGGCGTCCCAGGCGCTGGGCGATCGCCGCGGGGCCGGCGGCCACCCGTGCGGTGGCGCCGCCCAGCTGCGCGGTGATGCCGGCCGAGGACAGGTCCCGGTCCGCCAGGAGTGCGACGACGTAGTGCCCCTGGCTCGCTGCCTCAAGGAGGCGGTCGAAGACCTTCTCCCCGTGGGACTGGCCGATGATGCGCATGCCCAGTGACTGGCGGAAGGAGACGAACTGCTCGAAGAGGTCCTCGGGCTCCAGGCGCTCGGCGACGGTCAGGACGGTGGCGAGCTCACGGCAGGCCCAGGCTCCGATGAGGTCCCAGTTGCCCATGTGCGGCAGGGCCATGACGACGCTGCCCGCGCGCACGTCCTCGTGCAGCTGGGGGTCGATGTCGGTGCGCACGCGCGCCAGGATCTGCTCCGGTGTGATACCGGGCAGGGCGAAGGCCTCGTAGAAGTAGCGCATGTAGGAGCGCATGCCGGCTCGGGTCGCCCGGCGCAGCGCGCGCGGTGGTGTTCCCGCCGGGAGGATGCGTGAGAGGTTGCGCTCGAGCTGTCCCACCCCGGCGGTGGAGCGCCGCAGTCGCTGCCAGATCCACAGCGCGTCGGCGACAGTGTGGGCCAGGCCGTAGCCCACCGGCGCGGGCAGGTGGCGGGTACCGCGCCAGGCCAGGCGGTAGGCGTCGGAGACGGCTGGCAGGCGCATCCTCATGCCTTCTCACCCTCCTGCCGGACCTGCTGGTGGACGGCGCGCACGCGCTGGATCACGGTGATGAAGGAGGCGATCGCCACGTAGACGAGCCCCGCGGCGAGCACCCACTGGGGCGCCCCGAGCCCCACGAGGAAGGTGGAGCCGAGCGCGACCAGGAGCCGGTCGGTGCGCTCGGCGATCCCCACGGAGGCGGTGGCGCCGATGGACTCGGCCCGGGCGCGGGCGTAGGGAACAGTGGCCGCCATGACGACGGCGACCAGGGCAGCCGCGACGGTCACGGTGCGCAGCGCGCCGACGGGCATGGACAGGGCCGCCCAGGCCGCGAGGGATCCCAGGACGGCGCCGTCGGCGAGGCGGTCCATGGTGGAGTCCAGGAAGGCCCCGAACACCGAGCTCTTGCCAGTGGCCCGGGCCAGAATGCCGTCGAAGGAGTCGGCCACCAGCACCACGAGCAGGACCAGGGGCCCGGTCACGAAGTGTCCCTTCGGCAGCAGGGTGACCGCCGCCGTCACGGACAGGGCCGTTCCGGTGACGGTGAGCATGTTGGGAGTCACCCCGAGCCGCCCGAGCGCGAGGGCGGGGCGGGTGAACAGGGCCTTGGTCAGGCCGCGGCCGTGGTTGCCGAGCATGAGGTCCTTAACACTGGGGTGGAGCTGTCTAAGAGACGGGCCGTGAGGGCACGGGATGGACTAGGACGCAGGGGCGCCCCTCAGCCTGCCGGAGCACGTCGAGCGGGGCCAGGGGGATCAGTCCCCGCTCTGCCCGGCCCGGGTGGCCCAGGCGGCGGCGAGCATGTCCCGCTGCTCCCCGAGCAGCTGGGGCACGGGCTTGGTCCGACCGATGATGGGCATGAAGTTCGCGTCCCCCTTCCAACGCGGCACGATGTGCTGGTGGAGGTGAGCGGCGATCCCTGCTCCGGCAACCTCTCCCTGGTTCATACCCAGGTTGAATCCGTGGGGTCGACTCACCGAGCGCACGACACTCATGGCC
>ERZ772958.26-NODE-26-length-56482-cov-31.246407_pt1 | contig 56482 bp, 41 predicted proteins | sample MGYA00580681_ERZ772958 | MGnify/ENA primary metagenome ERZ772958 (study PRJEB29015, sample SAMEA2738089) | human oral metagenome | biome: human oral; feature: human-associated habitat; material: saliva | place: China | collected 2275 ...
CGTGGCCGCCGCAGCGCCGGAGGGAGACCTGCACCGGGTTGCCCTCGTGGGGCGGCCCAACGTCGGCAAGTCCTCGCTGCTGAACTCCATCGCGGGCCAGGAGCGCGTCGTCGTCAACGAGACCGCGGGCACCACCCGTGACCCGGTCGACGAGATCATCGAGCTCGACGGGCGCCAGTGGGTCTTCGTTGACACCGCCGGAATCCGCCGGCGCGTCAAGCAGTCACGGGGCGCGGACTACTACGCGGTGCTGCGCACGCAGGGCGCCATTGACAAGGCCGAGGTCGCCGTCGTCCTGCTGGACGCCTCCGAGCCGATCAGCGAGCAGGACGTGCGCGTGGTCCAGCAGGCCGTCGATGCAGGCCGAGCCCTGGTCCTGGTCAACAACAAGTGGGACCTGGTGGACGAGGAGCGCCAGAAGATGCTCCTGTGGGAGGTCGAGCACGACCTGGCCCACGTCTCCTGGGCCCCCCACATCAACCTGGCAGCCCGGACCGGCTGGCACACCAACCGGCTCGTGCGCGCTCTCGACGCCGCACTGGAGGGTTGGACCACGCGCGTGCCCACAGGCCGGCTCAACGGCTTCCTGGGGCAGCTGCAGTCCGCCACCCCGCACCCGGTGCGAGGCGGCAAGCAGCCCCGCATCCTCTTCGCCACTCAGGTCCAGGTGGCCCCGCCCCGGATCGTCATCTTCACCACCGGTTTCCTCGACGCCGGCTACCGGCGCTTCATCGAGCGCCGCCTGCGCGAGGAGTTCGGCTTCACCGGCACCCCCATCCAGATCGGGGTGCGCGTGCGCGAGAAGCGCCAGCGGCGCTGAGATGCCTGACTGTATTCAATCAGATTGTCAACCTTAGTAGGCCGACTGGTCACTCTGTGGCATATGGTGTAATGACGGGATTTGAACTAAACTCGAACAAGTAAATGTTGACTCAATAACCCATAAGAAAGGGTAACAATTGTGTCGAGTTTAGGTAAGAATTCCATCTTAATTGGTCGAAGTGATCGTGCAGTTAAACCATATGTAGTGCCAGTGGCTATCTGGTTTCTTGTCCTCATATTCGGCTGGGGCGTCATGAGGGCGTTCTGGGAGTTCAGTTACAAGTATTCCTATGATGGGATGGAAACCCTTCCATATTACCTTTCGGCGAACTGGGGTGACGCTTTAATTCTTCCGACGGTATGCGCAATTGGATATGTTGAGATTCGAACTTCCTGGAGAAGTGTATCTCGGGTAGTTGCTTGCGTTTCCGGATTGTTTGGATTTGCAGTCGGAGTGCTGACACAGATTCAGTGGAATCTGGATGCGAACACCGTCAGAAACTGGACTTTTAATCGTGCTGGAGGTTTTAATCTTCCTGGATGGTACCATGCGGCATTCTTGATCGTCATGTGTGGGGTGCTGACTTGTCTCGTCGGGGTATCGGTACACGTTGGCTGCAAAAGGAGAAACTGGGAACGTAGCTCTGCTTTAAGGTACATGGCCGTTGGCTATCTGCTAGTTCTATTCTCATGTCTACTGGCAACCGATAACTTACGTCAAGTCAACGGGGTACTTCCATTGAGCGCTTCTGGTCTTGTCGGGTTGTGGAGTAAACCCTTGTTAACGTGTGTGCTGGTCGTTTTCTTTGCACATTTATGCAACCTAAGTTATCGTGGAGTTGTAGCATACGCGTTAACTCTAGCTACCACAGCACTATCTATTCCCCTCCTCTTTATGTATCGCGGATTAGAGCCGGTGACATTAACTGCAGGAATCGGGTGCATGCTGGCGTTCGTATTCGCGTTATCCTTCATCACTGCACCGTCGTCTGTTTCATCAGTTGAGCGCCTTCTACGCTCGTTGCCCACAGCCGTACTTGCCGCAGTTTTCGTTCATGTCGTCCTAGCCAAGCCTGAAAAAGTAACTCTTTCGGAAGGCGCTGTTGTCCTAGCTTCCGGTCTCGCAATTCTTATAGCGTCAAGTACTTCGACAGTTTTATATGACGGAGATTTGGGGATGGTGCGGAGTGCCGCGAGAGCTTCCGTATTCTCAGTTTGCCTCATTTTCGTGCAAGTTGTTGCCTTCAAAGGCGGTAAATATTCAGCCATTTCGGTAGGTCTGTTGTTTCCATTTTTTGTATGGTGTTCTTTCTCTTGGGTTAAAGAGAACTTCAATGTGGTAATTGAAAACGAAAAGAATGCGGTAGGGTATGATAGTTTGCGCTATAGGGAGTGGTCTATAAGGGTTGGAATGCTCGGTGCATACATTGCGCTTGTTGCTTTTGTCTACATTACGGCATCGTGGTTAAACTTAACTAACCTTGAGCCGCACCCTAAAGTAATATATCGAATGTTGGTTTGCTCGGTTATCGTAGTTGCCATGACTGTTGGGGCTTTCAGTTTTTCTCGTGTGTCGTACGTCAGTAATGTTTTCATTCTGCGTGGGGTGACGGTGGTGCCTGGTCTGGTCTATTTTGGGTCAGTTTCATCTGCGCTGGCATCCTTAGTGTACGGTGTTGTACTGTTTCAGTACCCTTCCTCTAGGCTGCATGTTGGATGGTGGGTATTGTTGTCTATGCTATATGTCGGAGTTTTATGGTTGACTTGCGTTGCGACTTTGAAATTTTTCGACGTTCCGAAGGCTAAGGATGACTGGACTTTTACTGGTAAAGTAGTCCATTGTGTTCTACAGGATCATCTTCTAAGTCTAGCTTTGATGAACATCTTAGGTTTGGGGTTGCTGGTATGGATTTCTGACAGATTGGTATGGAGTTTTGATCGACTGATTGAGGTGGCGACATTATTTGCGACGTTGCTTGGGGTTATGGCGCCTATGGCAGAAGTGTTTGAATACTTTATTGGGAATAATGTTGGTCATCTGGGTAGGGAGAAGCTCCGAATAACTGAGATTCTAGATAATCCTGGGCGTGACCCGCGAGATAGGCGAAGAGGTGAGGAGTATCTTCGTGCTTTGGAAAAACATCTCCGAAAACAGAATCTAATTGCTTCGCTTATGGTGGCAGTTTCTGTCAATTTCGTATTTCTATTTTATGTTGTTAAAAAGAGAATGGGGTTGACTAGTGGCGGTTCTGGCGGGATGAGGAATATTTATTGGTGGTAGAGGATTATTCGCAGGGCTAGCCGACACTGGCATCTACGCAGGTCACAGCACCTTCGACGGATGCTGTGAATAAGCCTCATTGGCCTGCCTCCACTCGCCGTGATCCGATGCTACCGGCTCCAAGAGATAGCACAGCGGCTTCGAGAGGATTCGTCCGTCACTGTTGCGCAGGTGGCCGCCGAGCTCGACTACGCGGACCACACTCACCTGACCGCCGACTTCCGACGCGTTCTGGGGCTCTCACCGAGCCAGTACCGACGGCAGACCATCAGCGATCGTCAGGCTCTCAGTGACCGGTAAGTGACCGGTAGTGGTCTCGAGCCTCGGGCTGCACCGCTCGATCAATAGATCAGGGAACGGAAGCTCCACCATGCCGTCAGGGTGTTGAGAGACAGTATCGTCGTCAGTGCCAGCAATGCGCCGGAGAATTGCACCCAGAACGTCGTGCGGTGCCGCCGCATCTGGACGAGTGCCCATACGTCGGCCGCAGCCAGTAGGAGGGTCATGACTCCCAGCAACAGGATGGCCGGGTTCTCGGCCACAGCCTCGCGGGTCTGACCGAGGCAGTCCGAGGCTGGGACACACGCGGGTAGCTTGTAGGTGTTCTGCCAGCCGGTTGTTGCGATGATGCCCACTGCCAGTGACGCAACCACGACAACCGTCCCGACGCAGGTGAGTGCCAGGTGCAGCCACCCGCCTGTTCTCTGGAGGCCGGCTGAAGAAGGTTCCATCGCCTCATCGTACGGGGCAGCCTTGAGGATCCCGCGCCGGCGCGTCAAGAACCAGCAGGGCGCCGCGAGCGTGAGAACGTTTGGCACCGGACAGTGGCGCGTGGCCGCAACACCCATAGACTGTAGCCATGCTGAATCCGGTTGACCCCACCACCACGCCCGCCTGGAAGCGCCTCACCGAGCTCCACGACACCATGACCCCGGACCTGCGCGCCTGGTTCGCCGACGATCCCGAGCGCGCCGAGCGCTTCTCCTACGAGTTGGGGGACCTCTACGTCGACCTGTCCAAGAACCTGCTGACCGACGACGTCCGCGACGCCCTGGCCGAGCTCGCCGAGCAGGTCGACGTCCCGGGCCGCCGTGACGCCATGTACGCCGGCGAGCACATCAACATCACCGAGGACCGTGCCGTCCTCCACACGGCCCTGCGTCGCCCGGCCACCGACTCCCTGAGCGTGGACGGCCAGGACGTCGTTGCCGACGTCCACGAGGTCCTGGAGAAGATCTACGCCTTCGCCCGCCGCGTGCGCTCGGGGGAGTGGACCGGCATCACCGGCAAGCCCATCAAGACGGTGGTCAATATCGGCATCGGCGGCTCCGACCTCGGTCCCGTCATGGTCTATGAGGCCCTCAAGCCCTACGTGCAGAAGGGCCTTGAGTGCCGCTTCATCTCCAACATCGACCCCACCGACTGTGCCGAGAAGGTCGCGGACCTCGACCCGGAGACGACCCTGTTCATCATCGCCTCCAAGACCTTCACCACCCTGGAGACCCTCACCAACGCCCGCATGGCCCGCGACTGGTTCCTGGCCGCCCTCCAGGCCAAGGGCATTGAGACCGACGGCGCCATCGCCAAGCACTTCGTGGCCGTCTCCACCGCCCTGGATAAGGTCGCCGAGTTCGGCATCGACCCGGCCAATGCCTTCGGCTTCTGGAACTGGGTGGGTGGACGCTACTCGGTGGACTCCGCAGTCGGTACGGTCCTGGCCGTGGCCATCGGCCCGGAGAACTTCGCCGACTTCCTCTCCGGCTTCCACACCGTTGACGAGCACTTCGCCACCAAGGCCCCGGCCGAGAACGTCCCCATGCTCATGGGCCTGCTCAACGTCTGGTACGTCAACTTCTTCAAGGCCGGCTCCCACGCCATCCTGCCCTACGCCCAGTACCTGCACCGCTTCCCCGCCTACCTCCAGCAGCTCACCATGGAGTCCAACGGCAAGTCCGTGCGCTGGGACGGCAGCCCCGTGACCACCGAGACCGGCGAGGTCTTTTGGGGTGAGCCGGGCACCAACGGCCAGCACGCCTTCTACCAGCTCATTCACCAGGGCACCCAGCTCATCCCCGCGGACTTCATCGCCGTGGCCAATCCCGCGCACCCCACCAAGGACGGGGGAGTGGACGTCCATGAGCTGTTCCTGTCCAACTACCTGGCCCAGACCGCGGCGCTCGCCTTCGGCAAGACCGCCGATGAGGTGCGTGCCGAGGGCACCGCCGAGGAGATCGTCCCGGCCCGCGTCTTCGCCGGCAACAAGCCGACCACCTCGATCCTCGCCCCGGCGCTGACGCCCGCGGTCGTCGGAGAGCTCATCGCCCTCTACGAGCACATCACCTTCACCCAGGGCATCGTGTGGGGTATCGACTCCTTCGACCAGTGGGGGGTGGAGCTGGGCAAGAAGCTGGCCCTCGAGATCGCCCCCGCCGTCCAGGGCGACGAGGAGGCCCTCGCAGGGCAGGACGCCTCCACCCGGGGCCTCATCACCCGCTACCGCAGCCTGCGCCGCTAGCCTGGCCAGACCAGCCGAATACTTTGTCGTGTCAGCGACTCATATCCCGTTGAGGAGGACATCGTGAAGGAAATCAGCGTCGATGAGCTGCGGCGTCGGCTCGAGGCGGAGGAGGATCTGGTGATCCTTGACGTGCGCGAGCCCGACGAGGTGGCGCGCACGGCGATCCCCGGTTCAGTCAACATCCCACTGGGCGAGGTGCCCGACCGGATGGAAGAGCTCGATGCGTCCCGCCCCACTGCGGTCATCTGTGCCGGCGGAGTGCGCTCCGCCAAGGCGGTCACGGCTCTGACCGCTGCCGGCTACACTGGCGAGCTGCTCAACGTCAGCGGCGGCATGAAGGCCTGGTTGGGTCAGTAACCCGGCGGGCAACCAACCCATCGGGACGGCCTCGGACTGACCGGTTCGGGGCCGTCCCGCGTATCTCAGCCTTGTCTTCGAGAGCGCCTGAGCAGCTCCTCGACTGTACGCAGGACACCGTCCTCGGTGTTGGCGGGTGCCGTGTACGCCGCTGCGGCATGGATGCCGGGGTGGGCATTGCGCATGGCGAAGCCCAGGTCCGCGTGGTCGTAGAGATCCAGGTCGTTGAGGTAGTCCCCGAAGACAGCAGTCTGCTCCGGGAGGACTCCGAGCCTGGCCTGAAGCGCCGCCAGGGCCCGCCCCTTGGAAACCTGTGCCGACATCATGTCCGTCCAGTGCAACCCGGAGACGACGGTCTGCACGTGCGGAACCGCAGCGGTCAGCGCCTGAGAACTGCCGTTCTCAACGTCGTCGAAGTCGAAGACCGCGACCTTGAGCACCTCATCCAGGGCGATGGCGGTCAGGTCCTCGACGATCTCCAACGCCTCGTAGTACAACCCGGTCTGTTCCAGGAAGGCCGCATCGGAGCGCTCGATGTAGGCGCAGTGCTTGCAGGCCACAACCGCGCCGACGTCGTACCCGGAGTCGACCAGGTGGCGGGTGGTGGTGATGGCGGCCTCGGCGTCCTGGGCGCTGATGGTGTCGGAGTGGATCTCCTCACCGCCGTGAACGACGAAGGAACCGTTCTCTGCGATCAGTGGTGAGTCCTCAACGGCGGAGCCCAGGACCGCACGCAGGTTCGCCAGTTGCCTGCCCGAGGCAGGAGCGAAGACGATGCCGGCGGCTCGCATGTCTTCGACTGCCTCCAGCAGCCCGGCGGGAACACGCCCCTGACCATCAAGGAGAGTTCCGTCCATGTCGGTGACGACAAGACGGAGATCAATCTGCGAGGGCAACGCTGCGAGGAGCTCGGGTTCCAGGGGAAGGTGCTTCACGGCGTCATCCTCTCAAGGATGACGCGTCCATGTCAGCACGGCGTGAGGAGAGCAAAAGACGGGCGCCTGCTGGCCCACACCGATCAGTGGACCAACAGGCGCCCGTCAGAGGAACGGCTCGCGCTCTGAGAGCCTTCAGCTCTGTCAGCTGGCCTGGCGGCGACGCATGACGAGGACGGCACCGGTGCCCAGCAGGCCGGCGGCGACGACGGCGACGGCGATGCTCGGACCGGTGGTGGCCAGGGCGGGCTTCGTCGGGGTGGTGCGAGGAGCCGCAACGGCGGGAGTCGCGGACGGCTTGGCCGGGGTACCAGTGGTCGTGACGGTCTCAGTGGTCACCGTGGTGGCCGGAGCGGACGGCGTGGACGCAGGGGCGGTGGTCTCCGAGGTCGGGGGAGCAGCCGGAGCAGTCGTCTCGGTGGCCGGCGTCGACGGAGTGGTCTCCGGGGTCGGCGTCGGGCTGGGGACCGTGGTGTCCGTCGGCGGGTTGTCGTTCGTCTTCGGCGGGGTGTTGCTCTTCGTCGTCGTGGTGGTGTTGGTGGTCGTCGTGGTCGACGGGGTCAGCGTCGAGTTGCTGATGTTGTAGGCGGCGAAGTTCTGGGTGGCGTACCACTTGCCGTCCGAGGTCTGGGCGAATCCGATGCCGATGGAGTTGACGTTCGGGTCCGTCATGTTCTTGTAGTGGCCGGGGGAGTTGAGCCACTGGTTGAAGATCTGCGCGCCGGTGTCGCCACCCGCGGTACGCCAGGCCACGTTCTCAGAGCCGGTGGTCCAGCCCGAGGGGTAGACCGACGTGAAGTCGGGGCGGTGGCTCATGTTGTTGGCGGCGGCCTGCTGCTCGGACCAGTCCTGCGCGACGGCGTCGAGCTCCTGGTACCGGGTCACGGGCTGAAGGCCCAGGCTACTGCGCAGCTCGTTGACCTTGTTCAGCACGGTGTCGGCGTACTGGGCCCCCTCCGATGTCACCTGGGCGGGAACCGCGGCGGCGGCTGCCGGTGCCCCCTGAGGGACGGCCGGAGCGGCCAGTGCGGCCGAGGAGGCGGTCAGCGGCACGACGGTGAGCGCAGCTGCGGCGATGACGCGCTTGATGTTCATGTGTCGTTCTCTCTGATCGGGAATATGAGAACACAGTCTGATTTGCACAATCGACGATGAGTCGACGCGCAGGATGCTGTGAGACACCCTTGATGTCGGTGTTCACTCAACCACAGTCGCGTCGGCCATGCATGTTATTCGGTTGTGACTTTTCTGACCGAATTCGTCGCGCGGCTGAATCATGTGACCAACTGCAAGGGGTAGTTCTTTCGTCTTGAGGTACCAATGAAAACTGGCCACAGGTGGTGGGCAGGCTGGGTGATCGCCGTCATTGCAACGTTGACTGGATCGTGATTAAAGGTCGGTAAATTGCTATCGGGTCCATCGGCTTAAATTAGCCTAATGGTTGTTATGTGGGATGCAAATGTGGCTTGTGTTGATAAGGGTGGCATCGGAAGAATGTGAACGTCTGCTGTCGAAGTGCTGTCAACAAAAAGTCCGCACCCCTTTGAAAGAGTGCGGACCTTTGTTCTGGTCGGGCTGGCGGGATTTGAACCCACGACCCCTTGACCCCCAGTCAAGTGCGCTACCAAACTGCGCCACAGCCCGTGTGCTTACGACTTTCTCTTCGCTCGCAACGGATAAGAGACTACCGCAAGCAACCGCTCAAAGGGAAATCGAAACCCAATGAGCTACATCACTTTTATTGGTTACTTACGCTTACGCTTCTCACGCACACGTACACCGATCTGGATAGGAGAACCAGTAAAGCCAAATTCTTCACGCAAACGTCGCTCAATAAAGCGGCGATAACCTGGGTCCAAGAAACCGGTAGTAAACAGCACTACGCGCGGCGGCGCCACCTGCACCTGCGCCCCAAACAAGATGCGCGGCTGCTTACCTCCACGCAGCGGGTGCGGGTTAGCAGCCTGCAACTCCCCTAGGAAGGCGTTTAGTCGCGCCGTCGGAATACGGGTGTACCAACCCTCAAGGGCGGCGTCGAGAGCACGCACCAAACGGTTAGTGTGCCAACCGGTCTTAGCTGCCAGGTTAATATGCGGCGCCCAGGAAACGTGGGCCAGGTCTTTTTCAATCTCCCACTTAAGCTGTGCCTGGCGATCCTCATCTACCAGGTCCCACTTGTTGTTAACCAACACCAGGGCGCGACCAGCGTCAACTACCTGCTGGATTACGCGCACATCCTGCTCGCTGACCACATCAGAGCCATCCAGTAGCACCACGGCTACTTCAGCTTTTTCAATGGCAGCCTGAGTACGCAAAACCGCGTAGAAATCAGCGCCGCGAGACTGCTTGACGCGCCGGCGGATACCGGCAGTGTCAACAAACACCCACTTGCGCCCGTCAAGCTCAATGATTTCGTCAACCGGGTCACGGGTGGTGCCAGCCAACTCATTAACCACTACACGCTGCGAGCCCGCAATGGAGTTAAGCAAAGAAGACTTACCCACATTGGGGCGACCCACCAGTGCCACTCGGTGCAAGTTACCCTCAGGGGCCGGGCCAGCAACCGCGCTAACTAGAGGCAAAATTTTCATACAGGCATCTAGCACATCACCACTACCGCGCCCGTGTAGCGCGGATACAGGGTAAGGCTCTCCCAAGCCAAGATTCCACAGCGCATAGGCGTCGGCTTCCTGCGCAGAAGAATCCACCTTGTTAGCGGCCAGCACCACTGGCTTGCCAGAGCGACGCAGCAGCTTAACTACCTGGGCGTCAGTTTCGGTAATGCCCACGGTAGCATCCACTACCAGCAGCACTGCGTCAGCCATTTCGATTGCCACCTCAGCCTGGGAAGCTACCGAGGCGTCTAACCCGGCGACATCAACTTCCCAACCGCCAGTGTCAACAATAGTGAAGTCGCGTCCAGCCCAGTGGGCCGGGTAGGAAACGCGGTCGCGAGTCACTCCGGGGCGGTCTTGAACTACTGCCTCGCGTCGTCCTAGCACGCGGTTGACCAGCGTAGATTTACCTACGTTAGGGCGGCCAACCACGGCCAGCACGGGTAAACCAGCCTCATTTTTTTCTTCAGCACCGTTACGGGCGGGACCATCTAGTAACGCTAAGTCTTCAGCATCAAGGTCATATTCACTCAAAGTGGCGCGCATGGCGTCGGTGCGTAGGCGCTCGCTCTCCCCCAGCGCCTGGTCTTCCTCAATGGCTGCGCGCACTAGCTCACTAACCTTCTCAACACTTTGGTTAAAGTCCAAGTTGGAGGTGTCAACTAGGGTTACGCCTTCGGGAGCCTCAAGGAATTGGGAAACTTTAGCGTCGTCGCGGTCACGGCGTAGCACCTGGTCACGCAAAGCAGCTGCATCCACGCTCTTACCGGCGGCCTCTAACTGGGCGGCGCGGCGCTCTAGGCGAGCTTCCTCGGAGGCGGTGATTAGTAGGCGCACTTGGGCGTCAGGAGCAATCACGGTGGTAATGTCGCGTCCTTCTGCCACAATGCCGCCATTGGCTGCGCCATGCTCAATCAATTCACGCTGGCGACGACCTAGTTCAGCGCGCACATCCAGGTTTGCAGCGATCTTAGAAACTACCGCAGAGATATGCGGCTCACGAATGGCCTGGGAAATATCGGTGCCATCCACGCTTAGCCCAGGATGCTCAGGGTCAGTGTCCATGTGTAGAGGCATGGAAATAACCGCGTCGCTGACGCCTTCTTGATCTTCTAGATCGATCCCTAAATGTTCGCACCACCAGGCGGCTGCGCGATACATGGCCCCCGTATCCAGGTAGGCCAGTTGCAGCTGGCGGGCTACCGCCAGGGACACAGATGATTTACCCGAGCCGCTCGGCCCGTCGATAGCTACAACAATCCCCATCTTTTACTCCTAAATTTTAAGCTTCTAGTGTCAGCTTGCCATGTAAACAAGCCAGATACCACGTTTTAGCGCTAGCGGCGCAGGGTTTAATTAGCCACTATCTTCCATCCCTGCTGCTCTAAAGCTTGCCGCAGCCCCACCGCCGCCGCCGGCGCCACCAGTAATGTGGCCAGGCCTTGACTCTGACCTGCCGAGTGCTCGATCACCAAGTCTTCAATATTTACTTGAGCCGCGCCCACATCGTTAAATAGCCGCGCTAGCTGCCCGGGAGCGTCTGGGATCAGCACCATCACTTCGGCGTATCGACTGGGGGCCCCGCCGTGTTTACCCGGAATACGGTCACGGCCCAGATTGCCGCGTTGCATTACGTCTACGACTGTGCCCACTGCGCCTCTGCCCTGTTCCAGCGCCTCGATCAGGTCGTCTATATCCACCCGCAGTTCACGTAGCACTTGGGCTACCGAGGAACGGTTGGCGTTTAGGATGGCTGCCCACAGCCGCGGATCGGAGGCGGCAATACGAGTAGTGTCACGCAGCCCTTGACCGGCTAGGTTTAAGGCCACTTCGGGGGCTTGTTCTAGACGTGCGGCTAGCGCTGAGGCTACTAGTTGCGGGGTGTGCGATATTAGCGCCACCGCCCGATCATGCTCGGCTGCACCTAGCTGAGTGGGTAACGCACCCAGGTCAATGGCTAGTTGACGCACTGCGCTTAAGGAATTTGGACTGGTGACAGGGGTTGCTACCAATACCCAGGGGCGCGCGTCGAACAGGTCTGCGCGGGCACTAGCCGCCCCGGAGCGCTCGCGGCCCGCCATGGGGTGGGAGCCTACGTAGCGCTGGGCTAGGTTAGGTACGCACTCTAGTACGCGCTTGGCAATGGGTTCTTTTACGCTGGCTACGTCAGTTACGACGGCGCCGGGGTAGTTGCGTAGGGCGTGTACGACGACGTCGCCGGCCACATCCGGGGGCGTGGCCACCACTACTAGGGCTGGCGCCGGCGCAGGCTGGGCAGATAACGGCTGGCCTGCACCTAAGTCACAAGCTAGTTCTAGGCCGGTGGGCGAAGAGTCTTCTAGCCATACCTGCACGCCAGCGCGTGTTAGGGCTAAACCAATACTGGCTCCTAGCAAACCTGCCCCAATAATCAGTACTGGCGAGTTAACTAATGGCGCGGGCGTGGCAGTCAAGTTCGTGGAGGCAGCAGCTAAACTGACACTGTCTAGCTTATTAGCAAGCGCCTGGCCTGGCGCATCCTTGACGCCGTCTAGTGCCTTGGGTGCAACCCCCTCCCCTGCTTTAGAGGCGTCACTTGCGGGGTTTTGTCCCTCTTGCAGCTCAGTCACAGTTCTAGCTCTCGCTGTAGCTCCATAATTTCTTCACTAGTTAAGGCACGCATTTGACCAGGGGCAAGCGAACCTAAATGCAAATTAGCAATGCGGGTACGCGCCAGACGCTGCACTGGGTGACCTACTGCTGCTAGCATGCGACGCACAATCCGGTTCCTGCCACTGTGAAGCGTAACCTCCACAATCGAGCCAGCCTTAGTGGCTTCTTTAATGGTTACCTTGTCAGCATTAATAGGACCATCATCCAGTTCAATACCGCGCTGCAACTTTCGTGCAGTGCCGCGCTCAAACTTACCTTTAACAATGGCGATGTAGGTTTTTGAGGTCTCATATGAGGGGTGCATCAAACGATGCGAGAGCTGGCCATCGTTACTAAGTAGTAATAAGCCTTCAGTGTCAGTATCTAAACGCCCTACATGCACTAAACGGATTGAGCCAAGCTTGTGCTCTTCTACATAGCGGCGCCCAAAAGCGGCCACAGTCGGGCGCCCCTGCGGATCTTCCATGGTGGTTACCACCCCGGTAGGCTTATTAAGCATCACCGTGATCACGTCTGGATCAGCCAAAATGCGCTGGCCGTCAACACGGATTTCCTGGGTTTGCGGATCAACTCGCAAGCCCATATCTCTAACCTTGACACCGTCTACGCTTACTCGACCAGCAGCAATCAGTTTTTCGCTCATGCGTCTAGAACCCACACCAGCGTGGGCTAAGACTTTTTGTAGACGCTCCCCTTGTTCCTGATGTGGATCATGGAGCCCACCGCCTGATTTATCCGCATCAGCATGACCAGTAGACAGCTCAAAATCGCTGTCATCAACTTCTATTTCTTCCAGGTCGTCGTCGTCATAAAATTCTTGACCTGAAAAATCAAGGGAAACGTCACTCACCCTTTAATCTTCTCATTGCTGAGGCATAAACGCTATCTAGCCTCAGCCGCTTCTAGGCCACGTTACCGCGTGAGATCACTTCACGGGCCAAGCGACGATAAGCCTCAGCCCCCGGATGGGTAGGCGCATACACGGTGATTGGCTCGCTAGCCACAGACGCGTCAGGGAACTTAACTGTACGGCGAATCTGAGTATTGTAAAGCCGCTCTTGGAAAGCTTCTTCTAGCCGCTCTAGTACTTCACGGGAGTGCAAAGTGCGCGGGTCAACCATGGTGGCCAAAATACCGTCAATTTGTAGTCGTGGGTTTAGACGATCACGAATACGATCAACAGTCTCAACTAGCAATGCCACACCACGTAGCGCAAAAAACTCAGTCTCTAAGGGAATCAACACCCCGTGTGAAGCAGTTAGAGCATTAATGGTAAGCAAACCTAGCGAAGGCTGGCAGTCTACAAAGATAACGTCATAGTCATCCATGATTGGACGCAGCACTCGATGCAAAGCCTGCTCGCGGGCCACCTCATTAACCAGCTGCACCTCAGCGGCAGATAGGTCAATGTTGGCAGGAACAATATCTAGCCCCTCCACTGCGGTGTGATGAATGGCTGGGCGCACATCTGGACGGTTAGCCACTAGCAGATCATAGATAGTGGTGTCCAAAACATTCGAGTTGATACCCAAACCAGCTGAGGCCGCACCTTGCGGATCAAAGTCAACGATCAACACTTTACGGCCATATTCTGCCAGTGCAGCTGCCAAGTTAATGGTGGTAGTAGTTTTACCTACCCCACCTTTCTGGTTACATACCGAGATAACTCGAGCTGGGCCGTGAGCATCCAACGGCATGGGAACCGGAAAATCCACGACCGGTAATTCGTGGGTGTCGTTGCCGGGTTGCTGGGAATCGTTCACGGCTCAAGCCTAGTGCAAGCTGGCTTTAAAACCAGGCCAGCCGCGCCGGATAGCTAATAGCAAACTTATTTGAGGGATTTTTAGCCGCGTGCTCGCGGGTGGCTGGTGGCATATACCTCGCGCAGATGGTCGATGGTGACTTTGGTGTATATCTGCGTAGTGGTTACCGAGGCATGACCGAGCATTTCCTGCACTACGCGCACATCTGCCCCACCGTTTAGTAGATGGGTGGCAAATGAGTGACGCAAAGTGTGCGGCGAAATATGCTCGCTTAAGTTTGCACGTTTAGCTGCGCCTTGCAGCACGGCCCAAGCACTTTGACGGCTTAAGGGCCTACCTAAAGTATTTAGGAAAATAGCTGGTGAACCGGTGCCTTTTAGACCAAGGATAGGGCGTGATTGCACCAGGTAAGCATCCAAGGCAGCCAGGGCGTAGCGCCCTACCGGCACCAGGCGTTCTTTTGAGCCTTTACCAAATAGGCGCACTACACCGTTGTCACGGTCAAAATCATCGATACTTAGTGAAACTACTTCAGAAATACGCGCTCCGGTGGCATAAAGCAGCTCAATTAGGGCACGATCACGCAGGCCTAAAGGAGAGTCATCAATATTGGCGGCCTCTATTAAAGCCTCCACCTGGGAGATGGATAGAGCTTTAGGTAACCGCTTAGCGATAGCTGGCGGTTTCACTTGGGCCGCTGGGTTATCTACGGTTATGCCTTCTTCAGCAATGAACTTATGCCAGCCACGCACAGCCGTAATACAACGTGAGGCTGAGGAAGGGGCTAAAGGCGAGGCGCCGTCGGCCCCGGAGCGAATAGCAAGAAGAAAGTCACTGACGTCAGTGCTGGTGATAGCACTAGGGTCAGTGACTGCGCGACTGCGGAGAAAATTAACGTAACGGCTTAAGTCGCGCTGGTAAGCTCCAGCGGTATTCTGACTTAAGCCGCGCTCTACCCGCAGGTGCGAAAGGTATGTTTCTAAGGCTTTCGCCAGCTGATCACGATCAGGCAAAGCGAGCGATTAGACCTAGACCCACGATAGTGGCAACCCAAATGATGGCCACACCGATGGTAATGCGGTTGAGGTTACGCTCAGCCACACCGGAAGAACCTACCGAGCTAGACAGACCGCCACCGAACATGTCGGACAGACCGCCGCCCTGGCCTTTGTGTAGCAGGATCGTCAAAATCAGGAAGAAGCTAGACAGGAATAGCAAAACCTTAAGCACGATTGCCAAGATAGCCACCTTACGCGCCTCCTTATTAGTAGTCGGGTTTGCAGCTATAGCTGCACTAATTGAAATACTACCTGTGCAAAGAAGTTTTTAACGAATTACTAGCTTTAAACACTAGATAGTTGCAGCGTTAAACGGGGGCCAACCTTGAGGTTGACCCCCGTTTTACGACTGAGTGTTATCAGGCGTAGAAGTTGGCCATCTCGCCGAAGGAGTCAGCCTTCAGGGAAGCGCCACCAACCAGGGCGCCGTCGATGTCAGGCTGAGCCATGAGCTCCTTGATGTTGCCGGGCTTGGCGGAGCCACCGTAGAGCACGCGCACGACGTCGGCAACCTCGTCACCGTAGTCCTCGCGCAGGGCGGCGCGGATGGCGCCGCACACTTCCTGGGCGTCTTCGCTGGTAGCGGTCTCGCCGGTACCGATGGCCCAGATGGGCTCGTAAGCGATGACGATCTTGGCGACATCCTCACCGCTCCAGCCCTTGAGGGCGGCGCGGATCTGGCCAACCACGAACTCTACGTGGGTGCCAGCCTTGCGGACCTCTAGAGCCTCACCGCAGCACAGCAGCGGGGTCATGCCAGCGTCTAGGACCTTGCGGGCCTTGGCGCCAACGTACTCGTCGGACTCGCCGTGGTATTCACGACGCTCGGAGTGGCCCATTAGCACGTAGGTGCAGCCTAGCTTGGTTAGCATGTCGGTGGAGATTTCACCGGTGTAGGCACCGTTGTCGTGGGTGGACACATCCTGAGCACCGTACTTGATGCCCAGCTCGTCAGCCTCAACGACGGTCTGCACGGAACGGATGCTGGTGAAAGGCGGGAAAACAACTACCTCACACTTGGAGTAGTCGTGCTCGTCTTCCTTCAGCTCTACAGCCAGGCCCTGGATCAGATGGTTGGCCTCGAGGTGGTCGAGGTTCATCTTCCAGTTACCGGCCATAAGGGGGGTACGGTTGGTCATATTTTCAGCCTTCCAAAACAGCGATACCGGGTAGAACCTTGCCCTCGAGCAGCTCGAGGGAGGCGCCACCACCAGTGGAAATGTGAGAGAACGTGGACTCGTCGAAGCCCAGGTTACGTACGGCGCTGGCAGAGTCGCCACCACCGATGACGCTGAAGGCGTCAGACTCGCTCATAGCCTTGGCGACAGCCTTGGTGCCTTCGGCGAAAGCGGGGAATTCGAATACACCCATGGGGCCGTTCCACACCACGGTCTTGGCAGACTTGATGGCGTCAGCGAACAGCTCGCGGGTCTTGGGGCCGATGTCCAGACCCATTTGGTCGTCCGGGATCTCGGTGGAAGGAACCACGGTGGCCGGGGCGTCAGCACCGAAGTAGGGGGCCACTACGGTGTCAACGGGCAGCAGCAGCTCGACGCCGTTCTTTTCAGCGGTCTCGATGTAGCCCTTGACGGTGTCAATCTGGTCCTTCTCCAGCAGCGAGGTACCAACCCCGTAGCCCTTGGCAGCCAGGAAGGTGTAGGCCATACCGCCACCGACGATCAGCTTGTCAGCCTTGGACAGCAGGTTGGCGATAACACCGAGCTTGTCGGAAACCTTGGAGCCACCCAGAACCACTACGTAGGGACGCTCGGGGTTGTTGACGGCCTTGCCTAGGGACTCGATTTCCTTGGCAACTAGCAGACCGGTAGCGGCCGGCAGCAGCTTGGCAACGTCGTAAACCGAAGCCTGCTTGCGGTGCACAACACCGAAACCGTCAGAGACGAACACGTCAGCCAGAGCGGCCAGTTCCTTGGCGAAAGCTTCGCGCTCAGCGTCGTCCTTGGAGGTCTCAGCAGCGTTGAAACGTACGTTCTCCAGCAGCACGATCTCGCCGGGCTTGGCCTCGGCCACAGCAGCCTTGGCACCCTCGCCTACGGTGTCGCTGGCCAGGGTTACCTTAACGCCGGCCAGCTCCTCTAGACGCTTGGCCACGGGGGCTAGCGAGTAGTCGGGGTTGACCTTGCCCTTGGGGCGACCCAGGTGAGCCACCACGATTACCTTGGCGCCAGCGTCAAGCAGCAGCTTCAGGGTAGGTAGAGCGGCACGGATACGACCGTCATCGGTAATGTTCTTGTCTGCGTCTAGCGGCACGTTAAAGTCGGAGCGAACTAGTACGCTCTTGCCGCTTAGATCACCGAGGCTCTCGATGGTCTTCATAATCGTTTTCTCCTTTAATACAGCTTTGTATCCGCTAATAGCGGAGTTATCCGGTTGCCTACTTTAAGTAGGCCCGGTGCAGCTGAGCCCGCGTACTAATGTGCGCGGGCTCAGCTTTAGAGAGTCATACTCCCGTTAGTTCGTCTTAGCTCAGGCGAGCTTGGAGCCGACCAGGGCGGTCAGGCGAACCAGAGCGTTGGAGTAGCCCCACTCGTTGTCGTACCAGGACAGAACCTTGACCAGGTTGCCGATAACCTTGGTCTCGGTGGCGTCGAAGATGGAGGTGTGGGGGTTACCAACGATGTCGGAGGAGACGATCGGGTCTTCGGTGTACTCTAGGACACCCTTGAGCTCACCCTCAGCAGCGGCCTTGACGGCAGCCTTAACGGCCTCGACGGAAACTTCCTTCTCAGCCACGAAGGTCAGGTCGGTCAGGGAGCCGGTCGGGGTGGGGACGCGGACGGCTAGACCGTCGAAGCGACCCTTGAGCTCGGGCAGAACCAGGGCCACAGCCTGAGCAGCACCAGTCTTGGTGGGGATCATGTTCAGGGCAGCGGCGCGGGCGCGACGCAGGTCCTTGTGAGGAGCGTCCAGGATGCGCTGGTCACCGGTGTAGGAGTGGATGGTGGTCATGATGCCGCGCTCGATGCCGAAGTTCTCGTGTAGAACCTTGGCTAGAGGAGCTAGGCAGTTGGTGGTGCAAGAGGCGTTAGAAACGATGGTTAGGTCGTTGGTGTAGTCGCCGTCGTTAACACCCATTACGAAGGTGCCGTCAACGTTCTTCGCGGGAGCGGAGATGACGACCTTCTTGGCGCCAGCCTCGATGTGAGCCTTGGCCTTCTCACCATCGGTGAAGAAACCGGTGGACTCAACAACGACCTCAACGCCTAGCTCGCCCCAGGGCAGGTCAGCGGGGTTACGCTGAGCTAGAACCTTGATTTCCTTGCCGTTTACAACGAGGGAGTCCTCAGTGAAGGAAACTTCGCCGTCGAAGCGACCCAGGATGGAGTCGTACTTTAGTAGGTGGGCTAGGGTCTTGGTGTCGGTCAGGTCGTTGACGGCGACAACCTCAAGGTCTGCTCCCTGCTTTAGGGCGGCGCGGAAGAAGTTACGGCCGATGCGGCCGAAGCCGTTAATACCAACGCGGGTGGTCACTTTGTGTCCTCCTAGTGCGCACATAGCGCACAGTTCTTCTTGGTCAAATGCACTTTACGTGCCCCGGAGTCAGATCCCGCGAGGTGCGGTTCCTTACCGGACGCAGCCAGTCTATCCTCACAAAAGCCCGCTTGCCTATCCACTTTGGCAATTTGCCCCTTACGGATTTCACAGAGCGTAAAGGATCGTATACATACTCAAAGCAGATAAGCCGTTTAATAGGACTTAAGTCCTATTAAACGGCTTTAGTCACATCGTTGTTAATCCAAACACGATGGGCGTCAGTCTTCGAGCATCTCTCCAGTCAGCACCGAGCTAGTGTCAGCAATGCCACGCTCGTGAGCGACCTTATCGGCGCTAGCCAGCAAGCGCCGAATCCGCCCAGCAATAGCATCCTTAGTCAGCGGCGGCGTCGCCAACTGACCCAGCTCCTCTAAAGACGCATGTTTATGCTCCAAACGCAACAAACCGGCTTGGCGCAAGTTTTCAGGGATGTCATCACCCAAAATTTCAAAGGCGCGCTCCACCTTGGCACTATTAGTTACCGCCGCCCGGGCGCTGCGACGCAAGTTGGCGTCGTCGAAATTAGCTAGGCGGTTAGCAGTACCACGCGACTCACGCCGCGAACGCTGCTCATCCCATAGGGCCACCGTCTTTTTAGCTCCCATACGGGTAAGCATTTTAGAAATAGCTTCCCCGTCACGGATCACCACCCGGTAACTGCGCCTAGCTTCACGGTGCGTGGCGGTTAAATCGATAGATTTAGCTACCCCCACCAAAGCCACCGCTGCCTGCTCAGAAGGGCAGGTCACCTCCATGGCATAGGAACGCTCCGGGGCAGTTAATGAGCCGCGCGCTAGAAAAGCTCCCCGCCAAGCTGCACCAACTACAGTGCGACCACCCCAAATCACCGGCTTAGGTAGACCCAACACCGGTTCATCTTTGGAATTTAACAGCCCGCTTTGCCGCGCAAATAGATTACTAGGACCAGTTACAGCCAGTTTATTGCCGCTATCCAAGGTGCGCACCATATAGCGCTCCCCACGCTCGGGAGTGGTCTGATTAAGCCTGATCAGCTCAGTTTCTACCTTGTAATAGCGGGCAATAAGTTTACGCAGCCGTTGGGCACTAGCTTGATGATCTAATTCGGCATACACCAAGTAGCCAGACCTTAGACGCTGCAAGCCACCGGCAAAGCGCAATATAGACGCCACCTCTGCCTGCGCCTCCTTAACACTGGCAGGAACGACGCAAGCTAGCTCGTTTTTAACGTCTAAAGTCAAAGACATTTACTAAGCTCCCAGGGACTCAAAGGTCTGTTTCAAAGCAGATCCTAGCAAGAGTGGATCATGCACCCACCCATAAGCGTCCCTAGATACTTCAAACTCCATCAAAGTGCCACCCATACGCTTCGTGCAGGCCACTAGGCGGGCGCGATCGCCACACTGGCGCGGATCGCAAATAACCGCATCAATACGTAGATCAGGGGCGTAAGCCTCTAAAGCCTCCAGCAAATCTGCCGCCCCCATACCTACAGTCTCAGCTTTAGCGGTCCCCAAATTCATGATCACAGCCTTTTTAGCCTTAGTAGAGACCAAAGCTCGGTGCATGGCTGGCAGCAGTAAATGCGGTAGCACTGAGGTATACCAAGAGCCCGGCCCCAGCAACACCCAGTCAGCTGCGTCAATAGCGCGCACAGCCTCAGGGTGAGCGTCAGCATCTGCAGGCACCACCGCTAAATGTTTTACACAACCAGTAGCCTTAGCCACGGCCGCCTGGCCACTTAAATGCTCACAGTCATCGCCCTGCCAAGAATCAGCCTCAATAACCAGCGGTGAAGAACTCATAGGCACCACTCGCCCATGAATATTGAGTAGTCTTCCTACCCAGTCAAGACCCGCCAAATCATCTTCAAGCAACTGCCATAGCGCCAAAATCAGCAGGTTTCCCAGGGCGTGATTATCCAACTCTCCCTGGCCTTTAAAACGGTGCTGTAAAACGTCACGCCAAGTGGTGCCCCAGTCGGTGGAGTCATCACAAAGCGCAGCTAAAGCCATACGCAAATCCCCCGGTGGCAGACAGTCAAACTCGCGGCGCAGGCGCCCAGAAGAGCCGCCATCATCGGCAACCGTAACCACTGCGGTGGGGTCAATGTCGATGCTACGCAACGCCTTTAAGGTGGCAGACAAACCATGGCCACCACCCAGGGCTACTACCCGATCACGGCGGGTACCACCTGGTTCATCAACTTTCATCAAGTCATTACTTAACGCCACACTCATCACTCCCGTCCCAAGTCACGGTGATAGGTACGCACACTGAAACCGGCTGCCTGCAAATGTGCAGCCACGCGCTCTGCGCTAGCCACCGAGCGGTGCTTACCACCGGTGCATCCCATCGCAATCGTGACGTTCGGTTTAAGTTCATCTAAATAGTGTGGCAGAACCGGAACCAGCAGGTTGGCATATTGGTCAACAAATTGAGCTGCACCGGGCTGAGCAAAGACATATTCAGCCACCGGCGCATCGCGACCAGTTAAATGGCGCAGCTCCCCCACCCAGTAAGGGTTAGGAATAAAACGTACGTCGCATACATAATCCGCATCCAGCGGAATGCCGTATTTAAAACCAAAGCTCATCACGTTGATCTTTAACGCCAAATCAGACTCGGTAGCCACCAGATCACGGATCTGGCGTGACAGGTCATGCACGGAGCAATTTGAAGTATCAATCACGTCATCAGCGCGGGCACGTAGATCGCCTAGCAGTGCGCGCTCGCGGTTAATACCTTCCAAAATCGAGCCCCGTCCCTGCAGTGGGTGCGGGCGGCGTGAAGACTCAAAGCGGCGTACCAGGGCAGCATCTGAGGCGTCTAGGAAAATAACCCGGTAGTTTACGTCCGTGTCACGCAGACGCTTTAGATAGTCAAAGAACTGGCTGAAAAAGTCACGGCTACGTACGTCCACCACCACAGCCAGGCGGTGCACTCCCCCGCCGTCAGCAGTCATCATGCCTGCCAGGGCTGGCAGCATCTGGGGCGGCAGGTTATCAACCACATACCAGTCAAGATCTTCCAAAGCCATGGCGGCACGTGAACGCCCGGCCCCAGACATGCCGGTGACAATTAATAATTCAGGACGCTGAGCAGGCTCAACCGGTGCGGCCTGCGCATCTAGTACAGGAATACCGTGAGGGACAGTGTTAAGTGATGCGCTTTCGCTGCGGGTCATGAACTCATAATCGCATGTTTGGGTGCGTGTTAACAGCCTGCGGTTATTTATGGCTATTCTTTTTGGCCCCACCCGCCGGATGTGCATCCAGGTGATCCTTGATGGCCTGCGCTAATGCAGGTCCTACCCCTTTAGCCTGGGTTAGCTGCTCAACGCTAAGCTCACGCATGGCCGCTACTGAACCAAATTGACGTAGTAATGCGCTCTGCTTGGCTGGGCCTAAACCGGGTACCTCATCTAGTACTGAACGGGTCATAGCTTGCGCCCGGCGTTTGCGGTGGTGAGTGATGGCGGCGCGGTGAGATTCGTCGCGCAAATATTGCAGCAGATATAGGGCCGCTGAAGTGCGCGGGAAGATCACTGGGAATTGGTGGCCGGGCACCCACACTTCCTCCAAGCGCTTAGCTAAGCCAATTACGGGGATGTCAGCGCCCATCTGCTCAATTACGGCCTGGGCGGCATTGACTTGAGGCAGACCACCGTCAACCACAATCAGTGAAGGGGCGTAGGCAAAGCGTTTAGGTTTGCCCGTTTGCGGGTCAATAGGGCCGGAGGTAATGGTGACGCCGTCCTCGTCTTCCCCACTCATTTCCGGGTGCCCAGAGGCAGCCAGGTAGCGGCGTACTCGACGGGTTAGCACTTCACGCATAGCAGCGGTGTCATCACTTGCGCCGTTGCCGTCTTCACCGCGAATAATGAATTTGCGATATTCACTCTTGCGGGGGGCGCCGTCTTCAAAGACCACCATTGAGGCCACCTGGTGGGTGCCCTGGGTGTGGGAGACGTCATAGCATTCAATACGCAGCGGGGCGGTTTCTAGTTCTAAAACTTGGGCGAGTTCTTCTAGCGCCGCTGAGCGCTGGGTTAGGTCACCTACGCGCTTGGCTTTATGTAGGCGCATGGCGTCTTCAGCGTTTTTTAGCACTGTGCCCAGTAAGGCGCGTTTGTCGCCCCGGTGCGGCACCCTAATTTCTACATTGGCGCCACGTAGCGAACTAAGCCAGTCACGTAAAGCGTCTAGGTTTTGGGGCAGGGTGGGCACCAGGATTTCTCGCGGTACGGCTGAGGTGTCGCTGTGGGCGACGTCGTCCACGCTGGTAGGGGCCTGCGTGTTACCGCGTCCAGGGGTAGCGTCTCCATAAACCTGCTCGATTAGGTTTTCCAGTAGGGCGCCGTCGTCTAAAGGCTCAACTAATTCCACCACCCAGCCGCGCTGACCGCGAATACGTCCGCCACGCACATGAAAGACCTGCACAGCGGCCTCTAGCTCGTCGCGTACCAGGGCGAAAACGTCGGCATTGGTGGCATCTGGAAGTACCACGGCGTTAGCTTCAATTACCTTTTTCAAGGCGGCAATATCGTCACGCAAGCGCGCAGCCCGCTCATAGTCCAGCTTTTGAGCTGCGGCCTGCATCTGTTTCTCAAGCTCACGCACGTAGGGACCGGTGCGCCCAGACATGAAGGAGCAAAAATCTTCCGCTAGGGCGTAGTGATCTTCTATTGAAATGCGCCCTACACAGGGAGCTGAGCATTTATCTATATAGCCCAGCAAGCAGGGGCGACCTGAGGCTTGGGCGCGTTTTAGTACCCCTTGGGAGCAGGTGCGTACCGGGAATACCCGCAGTAGTTGATCAACTGTGTCGCGAATAGACCAGGCTTGCACAAATGGCCCAAAGTAACGCACCTTAGGTTTGCGCGCCCCACGCATAACCTGAACGCGCGGAATGGTATCCCCCATGGTTACAGCCAGGTAGGGGTAGGACTTGTCGTCCTTATACATGACATTGAAGCGCGGGTTAAATTCCTTAATCCAGGAATATTCCAAGGCCAAGGATTCCACCTCGGTTTGCACCACAGTCCACTTAACTGCCACTGCGGTGGTCACCATTTTTTGGGTGCGTGGATGTAGTGCGCTTAGATCCTGGAAGTAGTTACTCAGGCGCTGGCGCAGATTTTTGGCCTTGCCAACATAGATGACTCTGCCCTGCTCATCGAGAAAACGATAGACGCCCGGAGAAGTAGGAATTTGGCCAGGAGCTGGTTTATAAGTAGATGGATCTGCCATGACAATACAAAATGATATAAAAAAACCCAGCTTTAAAGCTGGGAAACGCGTGGGCGATACTGGGATCGAACCAGTGACCTCTTCCGTGTCAGGGAAGCGCGCTCCCGCTGCGCCAATCGCCCGAGCGGATGACGGGACTCGAACCCGCGACCCTCACCTTGGCAAGGTGATGCTCTACCAACTGAGCCACATCCGCATTAACTCCCCTTGTGGGGTGCAGATAGAAACTTACCCGCCCCACACATGTTGACGCAAATCGAAATATAGTTACATGCATCACACCAAGGTTTGGGGAGTTACCCATACAATTGCCTCATGCTTAATGCCCCCACGCAAATTTGGCCTGGCAACCGCGCCCCACTAGGTGCAACCTTTGACGGTTCGGGCACGAATTTTGCCCTCTATTCTGCCGTTGCCACCAAGGTTGAGTTGTGCCTATTTGACCACGAAGGCAATGAGGATCGTATTGAATTAACCGAGGTAGATAACGACGTCTGGCACTGTTACCTACCGGGCATCGTCCCTGGTCATCAGTATGGTTACCGCGTCTACGGTCCCTACGATCCAGCCAATGGACATCGCTGCGATCCCAGCAAGCTGCTGCTAGATCCTTACGCCAAAGCCATTAGTGGCACGGTGAAAAACGACCCCAGCTTGTTCTCCTACGACTTTGCTGATCCTAGCCAGCGCAATGAGGAGGACTCAGCCGATTCCACTATGCGTTCAGTGGTGGTTAGCCCCTTCTTTGACTGGGGCCGTGACCGTCCCCCGGCTCATCCCTACCACGAAACCATTATTTATGAAGCTCACGTAAAAGGCTTCACCAAGCTACACCCGGATATTCCCAAGGAACTACAGGGCACCTACCTGGGTCTGGCTCACCCGGCCGCCATTAAACACCTGACCGATCTGGGCGTAACCGCAATTGAGCTAATGCCGGTGCACCAGTTCGTTAATGACACCAGCTTGCAGGACAAGGGCCTAAGTAACTATTGGGGTTACAACACCATTGGTTTCTTCGCCCCTCACAATGGTTACGCCACCTATGGGCAAAACGGCCAGCAGGTCAACGAGTTCAAGACCATGGTCAAAAACCTGCATGAGGCCGGCATTGAGGTAATTTTGGATGTGGTTTACAACCACACCGCTGAAGGTAACCACATGGGGCCCACCCTTTCCTTCAGGGGTATCGATAACGCCTCCTACTACCGTCTTGTCGACGGCGATCAGGCCCACTACTTTGACACCACTGGTACGGGTAACTCCCTACTGATGCGTTCACACGCAGTTTTGCAGCTGATTATGGACTCGCTGCGCTACTGGGTTACCGAAATGCATGTGGACGGTTTCCGCTTTGACCTGGCTTCCACTTTGGCTCGCCAATTCCATGAGGTAGATAAGCTCTCTACCTTCTTTGAGATTATTGCCCAAGACCCGGTGCTTAGTGGCGTCAAGCTAATTGCTGAGCCCTGGGATGTGGGCGACGGCGGTTACAACGTAGGTGAATTCCCCGCCCTGTGGAGCGAATGGAACGGTAAGTACCGTGACACCATGCGTGACTTCTGGCGCGGTGAGCCTTCTACCTTGGGTGAGTTTGCTGCCCGTATTTCTGGCTCAGCTGACCTATATCAGCACTCTGGACGTGCGCCGATGGCCTCGATCAACTTCATCACCGCCCACGACGGCTTTACCTTAAATGACTTGGTGTCCTACAACAACAAGCACAATGAGGCCAACGGTGAAGGTAATGCCGACGGCGAATCAAACAACCGCTCTTGGAACTGCGGTGAAGAAGGGCCGAGTGAAGATCCGGAAGTTTTGTCTCTGCGCAGCCGCCAGATTAAGAACTTCCTCACCACCATGTTCTTTAGCCAGGGTGTGCCCATGATCTGCCACGGTGACGAAATGGGACGCACCCAGGCAGGCAATAACAATGTTTACTGCCAAGACAATGAGCTTTCCTGGGTTAACTGGAATCTAAATGCCACCCAGCAAGATCTGCTGCACTTTACCCGTAAGGTAATCAAGCTACGCAAAGATCACCCGGTGTTGCGCCGTCGTCGCTTCTTCTACGGTGACGCCGCCCACGGAGGTGAGAGCAAGCTGCAAGAAATCGGCTGGCTACGTCCCTCGGGCGAGCATATGCGTGATGAGGACTGGACCGCCTGGTATGCGCGCTCACTGATGGTTTATGTAAACGGTCATGCTATCTCTGAGCCGAACCTGCGCGGCGAAAAGATCGTTGATAACTCATTCCTGCTGCTGGTTAACGCCTCCGAGGAAGACATCGAGTTCACCATTCCCACCGAGCCTACCGGCAGCAGTAAAGCCTGGAAGGTGGTAATTGACACCCAACCCACTAAGGGCTTGCCACGAAAGCTCAAGCCTAAAGCCAAAGTTGAGGTTGAGTCGCACTCGCTGTGTCTGCTGATGAACTGAAGCCCTAGATATGGTGCTTTAAATGCGGCGTGGCTAGCGTATTTTGCGCTAGCCCGCCGTTACATTGGCAGGGTGAGTCTGCATATAGCTCCCCCACCTGCCGATCTGGAGACAGCCCCCAGCCGGGATGGCCAAGAACCGAACGAGTTTATTAAGGCGCTAGAATCCTTGCGTCTAGCGCAGGTGCCTCCTAGCGTAACTGTGGAGGAAGTTGAGGCGCCGCGCGGGGTGAGTCAATACTCTGCAGCCATAGACTCACGCACACTACTGATGGCTGATGGGGAGTCAGTAGGGACCGGATCCTTCGTAATCCTCTACGATCAGGAACAAATCTCCCTGTGGGGTTCACCTTTCCGCCTGGTAGCTGGGGTGCGTGCACAGATAGATGAAGAGGCCAGCACTGATCCTTACTTGGGTCAAATCACCTGGGCACGCTTGCCTGAAGAATTAGATCAGGCCGGCGCCGGCTACTCAAATGTGTCTGGAACTGTAACTCGCACACTTTCAGAGAGCTTTGGTGGCATAGAATTAACCCGTGCCAAGGCACACGTAGAGTTGCGCTGTTCCTGGTCCCCCACCAGTGAGGATCTGGCCCCGCATATGGTGGCTTGGCTGCACTTGGTGTCCCAAATGGCTGGGATACGTCCGTTTAAAGATGTGGAAGTGGTTGTATGAGCACTGGTGAACCCTCGCGGAAAATTACAGTTCCAGCAAACGGTTTACCAGATCTGACTGACACCCCCCAGAAACTTCGTTTAGCCGCTAAGCGTTTACGCGCCGGTACCGGTCCCGTGGCGGTAGATACTGAACGCGCTTCAGGTTACCGTTACGGTCAGGATGCTTATCTGGTGCAGTTACGTCGCGACGGCGTGGGCACCTTACTGATTGACCCGGTAGGTACAGGCCGCGATTTTAGCTGCATCAATGATGCTCTAACTGGAGTGGAGTGGATTTTACATGCGGCAGATCAGGATATGCCCTGCCTAGCCAAGCTTGGTATGCGCCCAGACGCACTTTTTGACACTGAGCTGGCTGCCCGTATTTTAGGACGCGAAAAACGCGGGCTAGGACACCTGATTGAAGACACTTTAGGCTGGCATTTAGCCAAAGAGCACTCTGCTGCTGACTGGTCAGTGCGGCCGCTACCTACTTCCTGGCTTAACTACGCTGCGCTAGATGTGGAGCTACTAATTGACCTACGTTCAGCTCTACTAACTGAGCTAGAACTAGCCGGAAAACTACAGTGGGCGCTAGCCGAATTTGAATTTGAACGCACCGCTCCCCCACGCCCTGAACGTGTAGATCCCTGGCGTCACATGCATGGGGCAGGTAAGGTAACCACCGCGCGCGGACGAGCAATTTTGCGTAACCTATGGCTTACCCGCGAAGAAATAGCTAAAGCGCAAGATCTACCACCAGTGAAGGTACTGCCGCATTACGCGATCGTAGCCGTGGCTAAACGTATGCCAAATTCACGTAAACAGCTACGGGCTATTCGAGAGATGTCATCGCGCGATGCTCGCGCATATATGGAGCAATGGTGGAAGGCAGTTGATAGCGCTATGAAACTGCCTGAATCACAGCTACCTAAACCCATAGATTTAGCTCCTGCAGGTAAAGTACCAGAACTACGGGTATGGTCACGACGCTACCCGCTACATTTTGAAGTACTACAAGCAGTACGCGAAACTGTGCACAGCTACGCTGCACAGTTAACTTTAATCCAGGAAAACCTGCTTTACCCTGGTTTGCAACGAAAATTAGCCTGGTACTGGTACCCAGGCATGGATGTGGCCGAATACCTAGCTGATAACGGTGCTAGGGCATGGCAAATTCACCAGTTGGCCCAAGCTTTACAGCTGCGCTTAGAAGGATTAGGCCTTACACAAGCGCAGCTGCAAGCTGACCGGGAATATAAGCGTGGAGCTGGCTCTAAAAAACGTTAAAACTGTAGCTTCTAAAAAGCTCGCGTACCTCGTCAGTGTGCTCAGGGCTAGGCGGCTTTACGTCGCGTAGCTTGTATTCCAAGCCCAAGGCATCCCACTTATCGGTGCCCATCTGGTGGAACGGTAACACTTCAAAACGAGTGACGTTCTTCCATGGTTTTACGATTTCGGCCACTGCCCGCATATTGTCTGGGTCATCGGTTAGACCGGGAACCAGCACAAAACGGATCCAAACCTCAATACCTTTAGCAGCTAGACGGTTACCAAACTCAATGGTGGGGGCTAGTTCACGTCCAGTTACCTGCTTGTAGGTTTGCGGATCGCCGCTTTTTACATCAAGCAACACCAGATCCACATCATCGAGCATCTCATCGTCTGCATGTGCACCTAGATAGCCGGAAGTATCCAGGCAGGTGTGAATACCCATCGCTTTGGCGCCCTTAACCAGGCGCTTAGCGAAGGCCGGCTGCATTAGTACTTCTCCCCCAGACAGGGTGATGCCGCCCTTGGTGGCCTTAAACAGACCCCGGTAGCGGCGCATACGACGCAGCAGTTCATCAGCCTCGATCGGCTCACCATCCTTCATCAGGAAGGTGTCAGGGTTGTGACAGTACAGGCAGCGCAGTGGGCAACCGGCCAGGAACACGGTCATGCGTGTGCCCGGACCATCCACTGCAGTTACCAGTTCCCAGGAGTGGATAGAACCTAGGGAACCGTCACGCATTTTCGCTAGACGTTGCGAACGCTCGATATCGGTGAGCTCTACTAGCCCACCGGTACCAGCGCCGCGCAGGCGGGCACCTGGCGCCAGGAAGTCCTGGTCACGCAGCCCCGCCTGCGTAGAAGTTGTTACTGAAGTCATTGCCTGTAACAGACAACTTTCCTCAGGCGCTCTGGTGGAAGGTACGAGCCAGAACGTCCAGCTGCTGCTCGCGGGTTAGCTTAACGAAGTTAACGGCGTAGCCAGAAACGCGAACGGTCAGGTTCGGGTACTTCTCGGGGTTCTCGATGGCGTCCTCAAGGGTGGAGCGGTCTAGCACGTTGATGTTGGCGTGGTACAGACCCTTGACGCCCTGCTGAGCCTCGCGGTTAGCCTTCATGGAAGCTAGGCGCTCTTCGTAAGTGGTGGCCATTTTCTTTCTCCTTTTAGAGATTGCCGGAATTTCCGACTACCCGCCGCCACCTGGGTTAAGCGGCGGGCCTTAGGTTTATGGATTTAAACTGTGCGGGTTAGAAACCCTGGGTTGCGTCTTCCACGCAGGACTCGTCGGCCAGGAAGCCAGCGTCGAGGATACCGACCAGGTTGGCTACCTGCTCTTCCTTGGTACGGCCCAGACCCTGCGGGGTGATGGTGTTGGTCAGTGAGATGCCGTCTAGAGCATCGTTGTAGTCCAACTTACCGACGCTGAGCATGGAGGCGACCATACCGTGGGTGTCCATACCGTTCTCCGGGTTAGCACCAGGAGAGAACGGGGTGCCCTTACGGTGACCGGACGGGAAGGAACCGGTGGCCTTACCGTAAACCACGTTGGAGGTAATGGTTAGTACGGACTGGGTCGGGATCGCGTCGCGGTAGAGCGGGATGGCGCGGATCTTGCTCATTACGGTGTGAACCACGGTGGCCGCAATGTCGTCGGCGCGGTCGTCGTCGTTACCGTAGATCGGGAAGTCACCCTCGGTGCGGTAGTCAACCACCAGGCCAGACTCGTCGCGGATGGGGTAAACCTTGGCGTACTTAATGGCGGACAGAGAGTCAGCCACGATGGATAGACCAGCAATACCGCAACCCATGGTGCGCACGATTTCCTTGTCGTGCAGAGCCATCTCAATGGCCTCATAAGCGTAGCGGTCGTGGCAGTAGTGGATGATGTTGAGGGCCTCAACGTAGGTGCCCACAACCCAGTCCAACATCTGCTCGTACTTTTCCCAGATGTCGTCGAAGTCTAGCGGACCATCACCCTCAACACCCTGGTGGTCAGGAACGATGAGCTTGCCGCTCATTTCGTCACGGCCACCGTTGATGGCGTAAAGCAGGGCCTTAGCAGCGTTAACGCGAGCTCCGAAGAACTGCATCTGCTTACCTACGCGCATCGGGGATACGCAGCAGGCGATAGCAGCGTCGTCGCCCCAGTGCTCACGAATCTGGGGGTCAGACTCGTACTGAATCGAGGAGGTCTCGATGGAGATGGCGGCGCAGAAGTCCTTGTAACCCTCGGGTAGGTTCTCATCCCAGAAGATGGTGATGTTCGGCTCGGGAGCCGGGCCCAGGTTACGTAGGGTCTGCAGCAGACGGAAGGAGGTCTTGGTGACCAGGGTACGGCCGTCGTCGCCGAAACCAGCGTCAGACCAGGTGGCCCAGTAGGGGTCGCCGGAGAAGATCTGGTCGTAAGCGATAGTGCGTAGGAAGCGGACAATACGCAGCTTCATGACCAGGTTGTCGATCAGCTCCTGGGCGCGAGACTCGGTGATCTTACCGGCCTTTAGGTCACGCTCGAAGTAGACGTCTAGGAATGCGGACAGACGACCAATGGACATGGCCGCGCCGTCCTGGCTCTTAACCGAAGCCAGGTAGGCGAAGTAGGTCCACTGCACAGCCTCGTGGGCATCCTTAGCCGGACCGGAGATGTCGTAGCCGTAGGAAGCGGCCATGTTCTTGAGCTTCTTAAGGGCCTTGATCTGCTCGGCGTGCTCCTCGCGGAAACGGGCCCAGTGCTCAGAGAAGGGCTGGCCAACGACGGAGTCCTTGTCCTTAAGCTTCTGCGCAATCAGGTAGTCAACACCGTACAGAGCCACGCGGCGGTAGTCACCGATAATACGGCCACGACCATAGGCGTCAGGCAGACCGGTAATGATGTGGCTGGAACGAGCCGCACGAATGTTGGGGGTGTAGATGTCGAAAACGGCATCGTTGTGGGTCTTGCGGTACTTGGTGAAGATCTCCTTCACAGCAGGGTCATATTCCTTGCCTGCTTCGTGAATAGCGGTCTCAACCATACGCCAGCCGCCATTGGGCATCATGGCACGCTTGAGGGGGCTGTCAGTCTGTAGACCAACTACCACATCGTCCTCATCGCTGATGTAACCGGGCTTAAAAGCATCGATATCAGTAGGGGTGTGAGTATCTACATCGAGGATGCGTACTTTGCGCTCCTTAGACAGGTAGTCCTTCTCCAGGGTCTCCCACAGGCTCGTGGTCTTCTCAGTGGGGCCAGCTAGGAACTCCTCACCGCCTAGGTAAGGGGTGTAGTTGCGCTGAATGAAGTCACGAACGTCGATCTCTTCATTCCAATTGCCAAGGTTAAAACCCTGCCAAGCTTCAGGCACCTGCGTGGCGTTTGCCACTGCCTCTGTAGTCATCCAAATCCTCCTGTTCGGTCGGCATTAGCCGCCCGACATTGGTGGTTCATCGTCCTGTGGGCGAAACAGCGACTCCTTCGCGCCGTCTCCTTAACTCTAAGTCTTTCTGCTTAACTTCTGTCTAAGTTAAGCCTTAAAAGTGGCGTTAGGTCCCTCACAAGCAAACGTTAGTCCTACCGGACAGGCGCATAATTGCAGCGTTTTAAGTAGGGTTCCCTAGGTCACGCAAGGACTATAGTCCCAAAAAAGGGTGAGCTATGGCTAGGCTTTCACCGCTCGAAAAAAGCCTGCACCCGCTCCACAATCCCACTGGTATCCATGCCCATATCAGCCATTAACTGCTCGCGAGTAGCGGTGCTTAGGAACTGTTTAGCAATACCAATACGTACCGTGGGAACAAAAAGTTTAGCCAGCTCCATCTGATCGTGCAGCGCGGAGCCAAAGCCACCATCAACCAGCCCATCTTCAGCGCTAACCACCAGGTCATAGCCTCGTGTTAGCTCAACTAGAGCCGGATTAATCGGCAGTAGCCAGCACGGATCAATCACATCAGGGGCGTATCCCAACGTCTCTAGCTGCGCCGCTGCCGCTAGCGTCGGCTCAGCCATAGCCCCAGCCGCCACCAGTAGCACACGTTTAGCACCGTCCTGCTTGTGACTGCGGTAGAGCCAGTCCATTCCCGCTAGGCTCTCAAGTGCGTTAATAGGCGCAGGCATGGATCCCTTACGGTAACGCAGCAGGCTAGGGCCGTCGTCGATAGCCACAGCCTGACGCAACTGACTACGCAAAGTGGCTTCGTCACGCGGGGCTGCCAAACGCATACCGGGAACCATGGCAGCCATGGCGATATCCCACATGCCATTGTGGCTAGCCCCATCGGCGCCAGTAATACCAGCTCGATCAAGCACCACCGTCACCGGTGCGCGGTGCATCGCCACATCCATCAAAAGCTGGTCATAGGCACGGTTTAAGAAAGTTGCATACAAGGCCACCACCGGGTGCATGCCCGCAAAAGCCATACCGGCCGCCATAGTCAGTGCATGCTGCTCAGCAATACCCACATCAATAACCCGCTGCGGATAGGCCTCAGCTAGCAGGTTTAGACCCACCGGGGCCTGCATGGCGGCAGTAATACCCACCACCGAGTCATTTTCGCGGGCAATAGCCAAGATTTCTTCAGCAAAAACCTTGGTCCAGCCAAAGCGTGAAGCCACTACCGGCAATCCAGTTTCGGGGTGAATCTTGCCAACCGCATGGAAGCGATCGGCCACATCCTCCTCAGCCGGGCTATAGCCACGTCCCTTTTCAGTTTTAACGTGAACAATCACCGGATCTTCATAGTCACGGGCCAGCTGCAACGCCGCCTCTAGGGCCTGCAAATCATGGCCATCAACCGGGCCAGTGTATTTAATGCCCAGATCCTCAAAGATAACCTCGGGAACTACCAGATCCTTAAGCCCCCGCTTAAGCCCATGCAGCGCCCCAAAAGCCTTACGCCCTGCCGCGCCTTGGCTAAGCAGCACCGACTTTATGCGCCCTAAAGTACGTTCATATTCAGCCGAAGTGCGTAGCGCGTCTAAATGATGGGCTAGACCGCCAATGGTAGGAGCATAGGAGCGACCGTTGTCGTTAACCACGATCACCAGGTGTTTATCGGGAGAAACCGCAATGTTGTTCATGGCTTCCCAAGCCATGCCGCCGGTCATGGCCCCGTCACCAATCACAGCTACCACGTGAGAGCGAGTGTCCCCCTTTAAAGCCTTAGCGCGCGCTACGCCGTCGGCCCAAGACAGTGCGGTAGAAGCGTGAGAGTTCTCGACGACGTCGTGAGCAGACTCAGCGCGTGAGGGGTATCCCGAGAGCCCCCCACGCTCCCGCAGAGCGGAAAAATCCTGCCGACCAGTAAGCAGCTTGTGCACATATGACTGATGCCCAGTATCAAAAATTATGGTGTCGTGGGGAGAATCAAATACCCGGTGCAGCCCAATAGTCAGCTCCACTACCCCCAAATTAGGGCCCAAGTGACCACCGGTTCGGGCTACTGATTGGATCAGGTACTGGCGAATTTCCTCGGCTAGCTCAGGTAATTGCTGCGCCCCTAGAGCCTTGAGATCATCGGGATTACTGATCGACTCCAGAAGTGTGCCCAATTGTCTCGACCCTTTCTTGACCGTCTTACGTTTGACCGTCTTGGTGGTTCCAGGCGGCGGGGACCACGCAATAAGCCTCTGCTAATTTTCCACGCTAATCGCTCAAGCTTCAAACCAGCTAGGGCCTAATGCTAGCCGTGAACAGATAGAAACCAAGCAGATTAAGTGCCGCCATGGCCTTAACGCAGACGCCTGGCAAGTGCCTCACATAGCGATAATTTGTTATCGAAACGTGTATAAGAGGCTAAAAACCGGTTACTCTTTAGCTACGCAAACGGTTTCGAGCGTTGATTGGAAGCATCCATGACTCAACAAGCACCTTACGGTACCTGGCCATCGGCGGTAACGCCGGAGCTAATCACTTCGCGTACCGTGCACCTGTCGCAGCTGCGCATTGATGGCGCGGACACCTATTGGGTTGAACGCCGCTCTAACCGGGGTGGGCGTCAAGTACTGCTGCGCCGTGGCAGCGACGGTTCTATTGGTGAAATTCTTCCTCCCGCGCCTTCAGGCTCGCTGGTGGATGTACGTTCGCGCGTGCACGAGTACGGCGGTAAGGCTTACGCCGTTAACAATGGCGTGATTGTGGTTTGTGACTGCAATGATGGGCGCGTCTATCGTTTTGATCTAAAGCGTCGCATTGCTGGCCTAGTGCCGCTGACTGGTTACGGCGACATGCGTCATGGTGACCTAGAGATCGACGCCGCCCGTGGGCTGGTCTACGCGGTACGTGAAGACCACCGTGGGGCTGAGACTGTAAACACCCTGGTAGCTATTCCGCTCGATGGTTCTGCAGCCCGTGACGACTCCAAAGTAAAAACCATCTTTGCTGAGGCGGACTTTGTAGCTGCCCCTACCGTCAGCCCCGACGGCGAACACCTGGCCTGGATCACCTGGAACAGCCCCTACATGCCGTGGGCTTATTCCACTTTGCATGTAGGTAACCTCAATGAGGACGGCACCATTGGGATCCAGCGCACGCTAGCCGACGAGGAAGGCGTGTCTGTTTCTGAGCCGCGTTGGGCTGACAACGTAGATCTGTGCTTCATCTCCAACAAGTCCGGCTACCGCAACCTTTACCGCACAGAGGGCTTCCCGCCTTTGGGTGTGCACGGCGATGACTGGGGTGAGCACCTGCGGGTACGTGCCCTACACCCGATGGAAGCTACCTTCTCACGTCCGGCTTGGGAGCTAGGGCTGCACTCTTACGATGTTCTCGACGGCGAACACTTAATCGCCTCTTGGGCCAGTAACGCGGTGTGGCACCTGGGCACTGTCAAGTTGTCTAATGGTGAGCTTGAAGAGTGGCATACCGGCTGGCAGCCTGTTGGTAATGTGGCCAGCGATGGTGGGCGCGTAGTGGTTTTGGCGGCCACCGAAACCAATGGCCCCTCCATCATTGAGGTGGTTGACGGTAAGGTTTCCGTGCTGCGTTCTTCAGGAGCCAGCGAGCCCGACCTGCACTCCATCGCCTTTGCTAATCCCCTAACCTGGCCTACCAGTGATGAGCAGGTAGCGCACGGCTTCTTCTACCACCCCGATAACATCGTTGAAAGCGAGGAAGGCGCCTTAGAGCTCCCCCCGCTGATCGTTAATGTTCACGGGGGCCCCACCACTGTTGCCGACCCCACCTACAACCTTGACGTGCAGTACTGGACCAGCCGTGGTTTTGCCTACCTGGACGTGAACTACCGTGGTTCTAGCGGTTTTTCTACCTCCTACCGCAAGGCAATTTATGGCCGCTGGGGTGAGGTGGATGTTGCTGACGTAATCAGCGGCGCCAAGTACCTGGTAGAGCGCGGCCTGGTAGATCCCGCACGTATTGCTGTGCGTGGCGCTAGCGCTGGTGGTTTCACCGCACTTAACGCTGTAGCTGCCTCTGATGTGTTCTCTGCGGTGTGCACCCGCTACGCCATTGCCGACTTGAAGCTACTGGCGCAAAGCAAGATGCCTAAGTTTGAGGCGCACTACCTGCAAACTCTGATTGGCTATGAGAATCTAGATGATCCGGTAGTGGCCCAGCGTTCTCCTATCAACCACGTTGATGAGATTAACGCGCCGCTACTACTGTTGCAGGGTAGCTCAGACCCGATCGTGCCGGTAAACCAGGCTGAATCTATGTTTGATGCGGTTGACGCTAAGGGGCTACCGGTAGCCTTGGAAATCTTCCGCGGTGAAGAGCACGGTTTCCGCTTGGCTCAAAACATCACTAAGGCTTTAGAAGCTGAGCTTAGCTTTTACTGCCAGGTTTGGGGTATCCACCGCGAGGAGAAGCTCTACTCCCCCGCGATCTTGAACCTCAAGTAAGCCTTAACGCAAAGTAGGGGCGGCTCCTTTTGGGAGCCGCCCCTACTTGTTAGCTGCTAGTTGCCGCCTAATGCTAGTCACTGTCTAGAGCTTTAACAGCCCTATTTAGGGCTTAAACCCAGGCTCAGTACGCATCTGGGCCTTAGCTAGTCTGACGGTTAGCTGGCCTGTGCTTAGTTAGCGGTTTTTTCTGCCAGCTCGCGTTTAATGTCGGTAATACGCTCAGCATTTTGCACAATGCGGCGCGGGTTCGAAGCCCACATCCACACAGCACCGAGCAGGCAAGCCACCAGTGGCACATAACTTAGCGCCACTCCGCCGCCAGCCCAGGCGTGCCCATAAGTAGCTTCATTGAAAGCGAAACCAACCAGGCACTGGATGGTGGCCACCGTCAAAGCCACCCCACCTAGAATGCGCATGCGTCGCCCATTGTGCGCCACGGCCACAGCAATCACCGTGTAAACCACTACCGCTAGCCAATCCATGTAAGTGCCTAGCTCATAGTTGGTGGTATTGAAAACCGGAATCAAGATAACTAACGCCAGTGCCGCATAGAGCACCACCATTAACCTGCCCCAGCCATAGGCAGTACGACGGTCATCCTTAACCGTTCGCACTGGTGAGGCACTTGGGGTGCGCTCTTGAGTATCAGCCACGTTTATACCTTTCCCATTTGTAACCAACAGGAATTCTAACGCAACTATGCAGCCCACACGGCCCATAAGACCTAGAGGGCGGGTAACATGAGGGACATGAGTGAACTAATTGCTTCCAAAGAGGCACTTACCACGGTCGAGGTAAATAACTTGATCTTGTTGGCGAGTGCCGGCGCCGACGGCGTTGTACTACACCTGCCCGAGCACAAGGGTTTGGAAGGGCTAGGCCAGTCAGCTACCCAGACGCTGGCTGAAACCGCTCAGGAACTAGGCTTTAAAGCCTCGCTAGATCAGGTGCTGCGTCTACCCGCAGGGATTGTTTCTGGGCTGAGCGCCAAGAATATTTTGCTAGTTGGGGTTGGTAAGCAGCAGCTGAGCCAGGAAACTCTGCGCCGCGCAGCTGGCCGCGCTACCCGTGAGCTATCTGGCACTGACAGCGCTGCTATTGCTTTCCCCACCCCCACCGCCCAGGACAGTGTAGCGGTAGCTGAAGGCGCCCTGCTGGGAGCTTATGTGTGGGCTCGACGCATCCCTGCCTCACCTGAGCCGGTAGCCAAGATTTACGTTCTAGGCGCCTGCCCTGAAGAAATTGAACGCGTCCAGAAGGTAGTTAACGGCGTCAACATTGCCCGCGACCTGGTCAACGACCCGCCCAACAAGCTCGTTCCTGCTGATTTCGCTAACTTTGCCAAGCAGGCAGTGAAGCAGCTGCCGGTTGACTACCAGGTGTGGGAAGAAAAGCAGCTGGTTAAGGAAGGTTTTGGCGGCATTATTGGGGTTGGTAAGGGATCTATTCACCCCCCGCGTCTAGTGAGGCTGGACTACCACCCCAAGTCCGCTAAGTCCCACGTAGCCCTGATTGGTAAGGGCATCACCTTCGACTCTGGTGGTCTGTCTATTAAGCCCGCTTCCTCCATGCCTGAGATGAAGTCGGATATGGCTGGCGCCGCTGCAGTGCTGGGTACCGTAATTGCTGCCGCCAGCTTGGGTGTGGATGTGCACGTAACTGGCTGGTTGGCTATTGCGGAAAACCTGCCTGCTAACGACGCCACTCGCCCTAGCGACGTAATCACCATGTTCAATGGCAAGACGGTTGAGGTCACCAACACCGACGCCGAGGGCCGCCTGGTTATGGCCGATGCACTAGCAAAGGCTGTAACTGAGAACCCTGACGCCGTGCTCGACATTGCTACCCTAACCGGGGCCCAGATTGTGGCGCTAGGTAACCGCACCTCAGGCGTAATGGGCTGCGAGAGCACCCGCACTGAAGTGGTTGAAGCCGCCAAGGTAGCTGGCGAGGACTTCTGGCCCATGCCGCTGCCCGAATACATGGCGGCCGAGTATGACACACCTTTTGCTGACCTGACCAACGCCACTATGGGTAATCGCGCCGGCGGCATGCTTAAGGCTGGTTTATTCCTTAAGGAATTTGTGGCTGACACCCCTTGGGCTCACCTGGATGTGGCCGGCCCGGCTTATAACGACGGCGCCGCCTGGGGTTACAACCTGCCTGGCGGTACCGGCGCGGGTGTACGCACCATGCTGGCCTTCATTGAGGCCAAAGCCTAAGACAACGACATAAATACCGACATGTCGTGACCACTATCACCGGCTGATCGGGACTGTAGTCCCGATCAGCCGGGCATTTTGGCACACCTCGTTGTTAAACAATGAGACAATTGGGTTATGCACCTACCGCCCCAGTTGGGACGGACCCCCATAATGCGAGGAGCATTTCGTGACTGACACCGTGTACGACTTGGTTATCCTTGGCGCTGGTTCAGGTGGCTACGCTGCCGCCCTACGTGGCGCCCAGCTTGGCCTCAAGGTTGCCCTTATCGAAGCCGATAAGGTTGGCGGCACCTGCTTGCACCGAGGCTGCGTGCCCACTAAGGCAGTACTACATGCCGCTGAAACTGTAGATTCTTTGCGTGAGGCTCCCGCCCTGGGCATTAACGCCCAGCTAACGGGAATTGATATGCCTAAAGTTAAGGCCTACAAAGACGGCATTATTAACCGTATGTATAAGGGCCTACAGGGCCTAATTGCCTCACGTGGCATTGAGTACGTCTCCGGTTGGGGACGCCTAGTTGCCGCTGACACCGTCGAGGTTGACGGGCGTCTATACCGTGGTAAGAACGTGGTTTTGGCTACCGGTTCTACCTCTAAAACTATCGGCCAGGAGATTTCCTACCCGGTTATCACCAGTGAGCAGGCTCTGGAACTAGACCACGTACCTGCCAGCGCGATCATTTTGGGTGGTGGCGTTATTGGTGTTGAGTTCGCTTCAGCGTGGACCAGCCTAGGCAGCCAGGTCACCATTATTGAGGGCCTGCCCCACCTGGTTCCCAATGAGGATGAGGCCATCTCTAAGCAGCTTGAGCGCGCCTTCCGCAAGCGCAAAATTGCTTTCAAGACTTCCACCATGTTTGAGCGCGTTGAGCGCACCGCCACCGGCGTGAAGGTATTCACCCGTGATGGGGGCGTATACGAGGCTGAGGTGCTACTGATAGCCGTCGGTCGCGGCCCGGTCACCGAAAACATGGGCTTTGAGCAGGTGGGTGTAAAGATGGAGCGCGGCTTTGTGCTCACCGACGCCTACTGCCGCACTAATGTCCCTGGCGTGTGGGCTGTGGGCGACATTGTCCCCGGCGTACAGCTAGCTCACCGTGGCTTTGCCCAGGGTATTCAGGTCGCTGAAACCATTGCTGGTCTGGAAACCCGCCCGGTTGATGACAACCTGGTACCTAAGGTGACTTTCTGCGAGCCTGAGATTGCCTCGGTGGGTCTAAGTGAAGCTAAGGCTAAAGACAAGTACGGTGCCGGCGCCGTCGTCACCAGTGAGTTCAACGTAGCCGGTAACGCTAAGAGCCAGATCCTAGGCACCCAGGGCTTCGTCAAGCTGGTAGCTCTTAAGGATGGCCCCATCGTGGGCTTCCACGCCATCGGCGCCCGCATGGGTGAGCAGGTAGGTGAAGGCCAGCTGATGGTTACTTGGGAGGCTTACGCCGACGACGTCGCCGCCCTGGTACACGCCCACCCCACTCAAAACGAGACTCTCGGTGAGGCCGCAATGGCACTTGCCGGCAAGCCCTTACACAACCACGGCTGAGATAGGTAGATAGTAAGACCATGTCACATTCCGTTGAAATGCCCGCCCTGGGCGAATCTGTAACTGAAGGCACCGTTTCTTCTTGGTACAAAGCTGTAGGCGAGCGCGTCGAAGCCGATGAACCGCTGGTATCGGTAGCCACCGACAAGGTAGACACTGACGTGCCCTCCCCTGTCTCTGGTGTAGTTGAGCAGATCCTGGTTCCTGAAGATGAGACCGTTGACGTAGGCACTGTCATCGCCATTATTGGTGACGGCTCTGGCCTAGGTGGCGCCGCTGAAGCTGCGCCGGCGCCCGTAGCCGAGCCGGCTCCTGCCCCGGCTCCTGTAGCAGCAGAGCCCACCCCGGCTCCCGCTCCGGCTGCACCGGCCACCCCGGCCCCCAGCGACGACACCGCTGGCACCGAGGTAACCATGCCGGCCCTGGGAGAATCGGTCACTGAAGGCACCGTTTCTTCTTGGTACAAGGCTGTTGGCGACACCATTGAGGCTGACGAGCCGCTGGTATCGGTAGCCACCGACAAGGTAGACACTGACGTGCCCTCCCCTGTCTCTGGTGTAGTTATTAAGCTGCTGGTTCCTGAAGACGAGACCGTAGATGTTGGCACTCCTATTGCCATCATTGGCGCTCCTGGTGCTACTGCTGCCCCGGCGGCACCTGCCCCGGCACCTGTAGCAGCAGAGCCCACCCCGGCTCCCGCTGCCCCCGCCACTGCGCCCGCGCCTGTGGCTAAGCCTGCCCCGGCCCCGGCCCCGGCCGCACCGGCTGCCCCAGTGGCTGAGCCTGCACCCAGCGTTGCCGCCACCTCTAACGCCGCTTATGTAACCCCGCTGGTACGCAAGCTGGCACGTGAAAAGGGTGTAGACCTAAGCACCGTCACCGGCTCTGGGGTTGGTGGACGCATCCGTAAGGAAGATGTGGAAGCTAAGGCCGCCCAGATCGCCGCTGAGAAGGCTGCTCAGGAAGCCGCTACTAAGGCTGCCGCTCCGGCTCCGGCCGCACCTGCAGCTCCGGCTGCACCTGCCCCGGCAGCTGCTAAGCCGGCTGTGGACACCACCTTGCGTGGCAAGACTGAGAAGATGAGCCGCCTGCGTCAGGTCATCTCCACCCGCATGATCGAGTCCCTGCAGACCTCTGCCCAGCTGACCACCGTGGTGGAAGTCGACGTAACCCGGATCGCTTCGCTGCGCGCTCGCGCCAAGAACGCCTTCCTGGCCGCTAACGGCACCAAGCTGACCTTCCTGCCCTTCTTCGTGCAGGCGGCCACCGAGGCACTCAAGGCTCACCCCAAGCTCAACGCCTCTATCAACGGCAAGGAAGTTACCTACCACGCGGTAGAGCACATCGGTATTGCCGTAGACACCCCGCGTGGTCTGCTGGTTCCGGTGGTTAAGAACGCTGGCGACCTGAACATTCCGGGTCTGGCTAAGCGCATTAACGACCTCGCTGCCCGCACCCGCGACAACCAGGTCAACCCGCAGGAGCTGAGCGGCTCCACCTTTACCATTACCAACACTGGTAGCGGTGGCGCCCTGTTTGACACCCCCATCATCAACCAGCCTGAAGTAGCTATTTTGGGCCTGGGAGCAATCACCAAGCAGCCGCGCGTGGTGCGTGACGCTGATGGCAACGAAACCATCGGTATCCGCTCGGTGTGCTACCTGGCTCTGTCCTACGACCACCGCCTGGTTGACGGCGCTGACGCTGCCCGTTACCTGATGACCGTCAAGAAGCGCCTGGAAGAGGGCGACTTCGCCGGCGAGCTGGGACTGTAAAACAAGGGACTGTAACCAACAGTTTCTAGGGGGGCTTGCAGCATTAGCTGCAAGCCCCCCTTTTATAAAGGCGCAGTTAGAAGGCATCCTGCTCGTTATGCTCCACCACTAGAACCGACTACTCCAGTGCTAGACACAAGTGCATGGGAACATTGAAAAAAAGATCAAGGTAACGGTAGGTCAGCTCCTGCGCTCCACAGTCACAAGCCCTACAACAGCTTAGAGGGAACCCTGGGCCCAGGCAGGCTAGTAAACCTCCACCAGACGCCAAGGCGAAGAAACCAACACGAAAGTTTGATACTTCGGCTCTGAAGCCTCCACCCGACGTGACTGACCATTTTCAGTGCGCGTAGTGGCACTTTGTGTCACCCGTGCCCGCCAAGCCTGGGCGCCAGGATACTTAGAAGCCAAATGTTCAGGCACAGCCACAGCTGTAAAATCATCCAGGGTTGTTTTCAACCCCGTAATTTTAATGTTTTTAGCTTTGAGCTGGCGCATTAGGTTAGCGTCATCCTTGGCTACAGTGGAATCCGGCTCGCTAACATCAGCCATCTTCTTATCGTCAAGCTCCATAATGGCCTGGTCTCGTTGGGTAGCTAAAGACTGCAATGCCACTCTAGGGTCAGTGTCCGCATCCAGTGTGGCCGAGGCGCTAGCCACCGGGACAGGTTTAGAATCCAGCCAACCTGAATGAGGCAGCCAAACCCCAACCCCCACAGCTAAAGCCGCCACCACTGCTAAGGTGATGAAACTAAAATACCGCTTTCTGCTTTCCATTGCGCGCGGCAAATAGCGGGTAGGTTCGCGCACCGCCCTATCACGCAGCTCATTAGCCACCAGTCCATCAGCGTTACCTCGTCTGATTGGTTGCGGCGCCCCCAGCTCAGCGGCCCTAGCTGCCGCCGTGCGGGCATTAATACGCTCAGCGGGATCAGTGCGGCACATCAAAGAAGTAATTACATTTAGTCGCGGCGGTGGATAATCACCAGCGGCCTCCTGCAACACCACGCCCAGCGAGTAAACATCACCGGCGGCGCTGTGACCACCATACTCGCCCTCAGGTGGGGTATAGCGGCGTGTACCAAGCTGCCCGTAAGCGGTGAGTAAATCAATAAGCTTCACAGAGCCATCAGGCAACACCAAAATATTGGCGGGCGAAATATCGCCGTGCACCAGTCGGTTTTCATGCAAATAAGCCAGGGCTGTGGCCGCCTGATCCAGTAGTGTAGCCAACTCCCCCGTCTCCAGGGCGCGCCCACCAGCCAAAATGACTGCCAGGTTAGTGGCTTCAACCCAGCGGCTGACAATAGCTACTTTTTCAGGGCCAGCCTGGCGGATTTCAATAACATCTTCAATACCGTGGTGGCTTACCGGCAGCAGACGGCGGGCTTTAATCTCGGCGTCGTCGCCACGTTTACATATACGAATAACCACATGGCGACCGTTACGGTCCAGGCAGCGGCGCGGCACTAACCCGTTTTCGCCACCCAAAGTGCCACCAATAGTGAATCCCTGCTTTTGCAGGGCCTTAGTGGCGCGCTCATCCCACAAGGCACCCGCCCTGGGAACCTTGATCCCCGTCTTTACGGGTTGTGAAGGAGAGCGTCGCTTAAACATGGTTTCCTTTAACGTAACAACTGCTTGAATTTTATCCGCTGTTAAGAAACGGTATCAAAGCTTGGGTCAGCTTGTAATAAAGTTACGGATGTGGAGCAGGTTGTGACTACGGGATTAATCCCCTACCGTCAAGGTTGGCAGCTCCAGCACGATTATGTCACGCAAATCGCCTCTGGGCAGCGAAAATCAACCATAATCTGGGTTGAACACGAACCAGTTTACACCGTGGGTAAGCGCACTCACACCTGGGAGCGCCCCAATAGTGACCTGGTTGACGGCGTAGAGGTTATTGACGTTGACCGTGGGGGCAAAACCACCTGGCATGGCCCTGGGCAGCTGACGGTTTACCCCCTAATAAAGCTAGCCCACCTGGATGTTATTGAGTATGTGCGTGCCTTAGAGGGCGCCGTCATGCAGTATTTAGACTCCCTGGGGCTAGCAACTATCCGAGTACCCCAGCGCTCAGGAGTGTGGCTGCCAGCTGACGGACAACGCCCAGAACGTAAAATTTGCGCACTCGGGGTGCGAGTTACACGTGGGGTAACCATGCACGGCATTGGTTTAAACGTGAACCCAAACCTGGCAGCTTTTAGCCTAGAGCGGATCATTCCCTGCGGCATTAGTGACGCCGGAGTTACCTCACTGGCCGCTGAGTTGCCTGGAAATTGGTCCGTTAGCGCGGTTGCCAACCAACTACGCCCCTACCTGGAAGAACACCTGAGCCCACTAGCGGATCCAAAATCACTATAAACCACAATCCCGCCAGGGAAAAAAGTCCTAAAATAGTTGTTACGGCTAAACCGGACGTAAAGGAAGATTCGTGACCAACCCAGTAAATCCGGCAGGACGCAGGCTGCTGCGCGTAGAAGCACGCAACGCTCAGGTTCCTATCGAAAAAAAGCCTTCCTGGATCCGTACCAAGGCGGTTGTGGGCGACACTTATAAAGACGTACGCAAACTTGTGCGTGAAAAGAAGCTGCACACTGTTTGCGCTGAAGCTAACTGCCCTAACGTTTATGAATGTTGGAATGACCGCGAAGCCACCTTCCTGGTAGGTGGCGGGGTTTGCACACGCCGCTGCGACTTTTGCGATATCGCTACCGGCCGCCCAGGCACTTTCGACCGTGAAGAACCCGCCCGGGTGGGGGCGTCTGTGGCCGACATGCAGCTACGTTACGCCACCGTCACCGGGGTTGCCCGCGATGACTTGGACGACGGCGGGGCTTGGCTTTACGCCGAAACTGCCCGCCAGATCCGTGCCCAATCCCCCGGCACCGGAGTGGAGCTACTAATCCCTGATTTTCGGGTAAACCCCAAGCATTTGGACGAGGTTTTTTCCTCACGGCCAGAAGTTTTAGGCCACAACCTAGAAACCGTGCCTCGCATCATTAAACAAATTCGTCCCGCTTTCTCCTATGAGGGCTCACTGGAGGTAATCACCCGTGCCCACGAGGCTGGGTTGGTGACCAAATCAAACCTGATTTTAGGTATGGGTGAACAGCCCGATGAGATTGAAGATGCCCTAGCTGACCTGGTAGATGCCGGCTGTGACATTCTAACCATCACCCAGTATCTACGCCCCTCACGCCTACACCACCCCATTGACCGATGGGTTAAACCACAAGAGTTCGTGGCCCTAGCTAAATTAGCTGAGCAGATGGGCTTTGCGGCAGTTATGAGCGGCCCCATGGTGCGCTCTTCCTACCGCGCCGGGCTGCTGTGGGGACGAGCCATGCTTAAACGTGGCTGGCCTATCCCTGAGCACCTAAGTGACCTGGCTAAGCCGGTTACCACCATGCAAGAGGCCAGCTCACTACTAGCCCACCAAGGATTAGCTAGCTAAAGGACGTTTTTATTGGTTAAAGCACCAAATCGTTTATCCTTATATATGTGAGTGAGAAAACCCCAGCTACTAAGAAGAAGCGCCTGGCGCGCATCCGTACCTTCGCCCGAAACCTGAAGGACGCCTACACAATTTCAAAGCGCACCTACCCCTGGGTAGGTTGGGCAATGCTGGGTGTGTTAGTGGCCTTCCTAGCCCTAGCTGTAGCTATTTCTATGGCCAGTGGCCAGCCGGTATGGTACTGGATTTTGATGGCCCTTTTGGTTATCGCCTCCATCGACCTAATGATTTTGTCGTGGACCGTCAGGCGCGCCTCCTACAGCCAGATCGAAGGTATGCCCGGTGCCGCCAAAGCCGTACTTGACCAGCTGCCGCGTGGATGGACCCTGGAAGAAAACCCGGTGTTTATCAACCAGAAAAACCGCGACGTGGTTTGGCGTATGGTTGGCCGCCCCGGTGTGGTGCTAATCGTTGAGGCTCCTCACTCTCGCGCTGGCAAGATCATCAATGAGGAAACCCGCAAAGTTAACCGCGTGGTTCCCAACGTTCCGGTACACGCTCTTGAGGTAGGCACTGAAGACGGCCAGGTCCGCCTAATCGAACTAACCAAGCGCCTGCGCAAACTACCCACCAAGCCCCAATACCTCACCAGCGCCGAAATTACTCGCGTTTCCCAGCGTCTTAGCACCATTGGTTCTAACGGCCTACCCATCCCCAAGGGCATGGACCCGCGTAAAGCCCGCATTAACCGCCGTGCTCTACGCGGACGCTAAATCTACACTCGCTTTAGACACCCAGCCGCTGGCCGCAAGGTCAGCGGCTACTTTTATCTCCAATCTGACTACCCCAGCAGCTAGGATTTTCGTCCCGAGCAGCGGTTTTTAGACTAAGAACCACTTTGTATGAAACAAACTGTTTACATTGTCTCTATAGTTTCGTCACTTGTAGCGGTTAGAGTGTTTATGTCGCAAATAGCGACTGCCCATTCCCTAGGCTACTTAAGAGGAACATATGTTCGCGGATGCGCGCCAGGCAGAGGAATACATTAAATCAGAGGGCGTTGAGTTCATTGACGTTCGCTTCTGTGACTTGCCGGGGGTGATGCAGCACTTCACTATCCCCGCCCACACTTTAGGCGATGCGCTAGAGGCCGGCGTGATGTTTGATGGTTCTTCCATCCGTGGCTTTACCTCCATTGAAAAGTCAGACATGAAGCTAATGCCTGACCTATCAACCGCTTACCTAGACCCCTTCCGGGACGCCAAGACACTAATCGTTAACTTCCGCGTAGTTGACCCCTTCACTGACGAGTCTTTCTCTCGTGACCCGCGCTCTGTTGCCGCTAAGGCTGAGGCCTACCTGCGCTCCACCGGCATTGCTGACACCTGCTACATCGGTGCCGAAGCCGAGTTCTACCTGCTAGATTCCATCCGCTACCAGGTCAGCCCCGAGCACACCTTCTACCAGCTTGACTCCTCTGAAGGTCACTGGGCCACCGGCCGCGATGAAGAAGGCGGTAACCTGGGTTACAAGACCGCACTTAAAGGCGGCTACTTCCCCGTCTCCCCCAACGACCAAAACGCAGACCTACGTGACGAAATGGTGCGTTACTGTCAGGAAGTTGGCCTAGACATTGAACGCGCTCACCACGAGGTAGGCTCTGGTGGTCAGCAGGAAATCAACTACCGTTTCAACTCCCTGCTTGCCGCCGGTGACGACATGATGAAGTTCAAGTACGTCATCAAGAACGCCGCCTGGCAGGCTGGCAAGACCGCCACCTTCATGCCCAAGCCCCTAGCCGGAGACAACGGCTCTGGTATGCACTGCCACCACTCACTTTGGAAGGACGGCAAGCCGCTGTTCTTCGACGAGCGCGGCTACGGCCAGCTTTCTGACCTAGCCCGCTGGTACATTGGCGGTATTTTGGAGCATGCTCCGGCGCTACTGGCCTTCACCAACCCCTCGGTTAACTCTTTCCGCCGCCTAGTTCCAGGCTTTGAAGCCCCAGTCAACCTGGTTTACTCGGCCCGTAACCGTTCTGCCTGCATCCGCATCCCGGTCACCGGCACCTCCCCCAAGGCCAAGCGCATCGAGTACCGCGTGCCTGACCCTTCGGCTAACCCCTACCTGTGCTTTGCTGCAGTACTAATGGCTGGCATTGACGGTATCCGTAACCGTATTGAGCCGCGCGAACCTATCGACAAGGACCTCTACGAGCTCAGCCCCGAAGAGTACTTCGACATTGAAAAGCTGCCCTACTCTTTGGACCAGGCCCTAGACGCCCTGGAAGCTGACTACGACTTCCTCACCGAAGGTGACGTATTCACCCCCGACCTGATCGAAACCTGGATCAAGTACAAGCGCGACAACGAAATTCAGCCGCTGCGTGCCCTACCCCACCCGCTTGAGTTCCAGCTCTACTACGATCTGTAAACCACTGGTTAACTACGCGCCCCCCCAGACAGTTACTAGTCACTGTCTAGTGGTAGCTACTAAGACTGCTCCGACATGTTCCGTTTAGGAACTGCCCGGAGCAGTCTTTTTATGCCCCCGCTACCTTTAAAGGAACAACTACGCAGGGGCCGACGTCGATAAGCGCGTTCCCTTTTTAGAGGCCGCCAGCGGCGCCGTCGTCATCAAGAGCGAGGGCACCGTCATCAGCAGCCTCGGCAGTGCCAATAACAACTACGACGCCCGGGCGCCGTCGGGGGCAGTGTCAGGGACGGCCTCGACCATAAAACCTAATCCCACAAGCAGTCTCCCTTTAACTTTTTCTCCAGGCGACTAGTTAAAGCATCAGCGTATTGTTCAATACCCTCAGTTAGCTGCGGAGTGTAGACGCGAATAGTTTGGATCCAACCAAGCTTTTGCTCCAAAAACAGCGGCGTCAGTTCACGGTCAGTGACTGTAGCCAAATTAGCCCAACGCTGGCTGTCCATAATCAAGGCAAACTGCCAGTTTTCCTGGCCCGGTTTACGCAGCGCAATATCAACCTTATAAGCGCTTAACCCATAATCACTTTGCACTTGCCAGCCTCGCTCGCACAAAGCTTCAGCCAAAAGATCACGAAGTAAAATTTCCTGCCTATCGCCGCGAGTTGAGGTATCTGATTTAACCCCGTCCCTGGCCAGCAGCAAATAGTCGCGTAAATCTTGCAAAGCCTGGGCAGAGTTTTTAGTTATCTGCATGTCTTCAGGATCAAATGAAGCAAATACCACCACAGCGGTGCGCGCACGCGTTACGGCTACATTCAACCGTCGCTGACCACCTTGACGGTTAAGCGGCCCAAAATTCAGCGGCAGACGATTCTTTAGCGGGTCCTTTGAAAAACCCACACTCATTAAAATTACGTCGCGCTCATCACCCTGCACGTTTTCTAGATTCTTAACGAAAATAGTTTTATCTGGAGCCACCCCCTCCCCCGGCATATGCTCGGCAATTAAAGGATCATCACTTTCTTCAAGCAAAGTGGTGATTAAATCCATCTGCTTGGCATTCATAGTTACCACGCCCAGGCTTTGATCCTTAGTAAGCGGATCGTTTAGGCGTCGCGAAATTTCCTCAATAATCGCTTTAGCTTCCACCTCATTGGTGTTTAGCTTATTGGCTTGGTAGTGGGGGTCTGCTTTACGCATGAAGTGGCCATCTACCCGGCGCCAGAAAATACCCGTGCCCGGCATTTGCCCGGCGGCAGGCAAAGTGGCCAGCTCATTGGAGTAGTAGTGCTGGTTTGAAAAAGCAATCAAAGATTCTGTCTGGGAACGGTAATGCCAAGTCAACATAAGGCTTGGCAGGCGCACTTCCATAGCTTCATCCAAAATTGACTCTAAATCATTAATGGTTTCGATATCTTCAGCCATGTCATCGTCTTGATTGGCAGCAAAAAAGTTAGTGGGAGGCATCTGTTTGTTGTCACCCACAATCACTGCGGCTTTAGCACGCCCAATCGCGCCCATGGCTTGAGGCACGGTCACCTGTGAAGCTTCGTCAAAAACCACCAGGTCAAACATAAGCGCACCCGGTTCAATGTGGGTGGCTAGGCTGGCAGGTGAGGCCATTACACACGGAGTGGCGTTTAAAATTTGCTGGCCGTATTTGGAAAACAGGGTGCGGATAGAAGCCGAGTTACGTTTAGCATCAAGCTGCATACGTAGTTGCTGCGTGTCTTGGTCTGGTTGGTTAGTCCAACCTCTGGCCTCAAACAGTTTGGCAGGTAAAACTTGGCGGTACATGTCGCGTACCTGCCGCCAGTTTTTATTGGTTTTTTGTGTTAGCTCTTGCTGCTTGACGGCGTCGAAATTATCTAGCTCAAAAGCTGCCAGTCGCTCCTCAATTGACTGAGCACACAGGGCCAGCTCTAGGGAAGCCTCTACTTGGGCTGGGGTTAACTGCTGATGTTTGAGGTGGTCAGCAAGTTCATCTAAACCTTGACTTTGCAAGGCTTGGATAGCTTTGTTTAGAGTCGCCACTTGGCGCAGTTTTGCTAGATCCTGCTCTACCTGCTGGCCGCGTTGTATCCACTGGTCAATGTGGGTTTTTAGTTCCTGGCCGCCAAGATTGCATTCGGGGGCCTGGGTTAGCTCACGCCAGGTGCGCTCAGAGGACTCTAGCCGTTTAAGTGCTTGCCTTAGCTCAGCCAGTTCACCCGCATCCCACAACCAAATCGGCAGCTTTTCTTGTAGCTCTATCGAAGTTTGGAAATCTTCCAGATGCTGCACAAAATCGTTGTCCCAAAATGCCAGGCGCTTTTTTAACTCAGGTAGCTGATCAAGTTGGTCAAGGATATAGGTCATCTGGATACGCAAGGCGCGCATCTGCCCTACCGACTCCATAACTTTTTTAGGCCGGTAAGTTTTGACGAGCTTTTTTTGCGCAGTTACCGCAAGTTCAGCTTGCAGGGCGCCTGCAAGTATGGAGGCAAAATGGCGACGACGTGCGCGCCTACCCAGCTTCCAGCTTCTAGCCTGGGCGGCTGCCTGTTCTAGCTGGTCAAGATCACCGATTTCAATAAAAGCTTGCGAGTAAGCAGCTAGCAGGCCTTCGAGTAGGTCTTTAAGGGAGTGAGCCTGACTTACCACTGTTTTAATTAGCGCCAGCGTATCTTCAACTTCTTCGCGTTGAGGGCGGCTAAGTAACTGTTTTTGATTAACAGCCAGGAATGAGTCTAGGTCCTGCCTCGTCTTAGTTGCGCTAAGTTCACCGGCAATGAGCTGGTCAAAAGCGCTAGTTTCTGCCAGCTCAGCGCAGGCGGCAGACAGGTTTAAAGCAGCTTCTTTAAGACTATTTAGCGAGCCGCTTAGATCAAAACCCTGCCACCTAGCTAGTAGCTCAGGCTCAACCCAGTTTCTAGCCACATCCTCCACTAAATCTTCAAGCTCGTCTGGGCTAGGGCTTGGATTTTGGGCATAACCACTTGGCAGGCAGATAAGTTTTGCGTCATCATTACGCTTAATATCTTCACTTAGCGTTAATGCTCCCCAAAGTGATTTATTAAGTTTATTTGGGGTACGGATTGCGGTTGAGTATTCCTGTAACGCGTTTATATCCTTAACTAGCCTTGACTTATATCGCTTCCAGAGTTCAGGCTCATAACTGCATTTAGCGTCAATGGCAGCTTTAATTTGATTGCGTACAGCCTTGTTAACATTGCCGGTTCCGTGCATATCCAGCACAAATTTGCTTAAACCTATGTCTTCCAAGCGGACCTTGACAACGTCTAGTGCTGCCTGTTTTTCTGCCACAAATAGTACCTTTTTGCCAGCCATTAGGTTGGCTGCAATTAGGTTAGTGATGGTCTGGCTTTTTCCGGTTCCAGGCGGGCCTTGCAGCACAAAACTACGGCCACTTGTGGCAGCTACAACTGCTTGCAGCTGCGAGCCATCAGCGGCAATTGGCAAAATATTTTTAGTTTCATCGGTCTTAAGAGTGCTTATATCGCTGTCCCCATTGGGATCTAGGAAAGCGCGCCCGGGACTGGTGGCAATATGGGTGAAAACTGGGGAAGCCATAAACTTTTCCCAGCGCTCACTCATATCTTTCCACATGTTAAAGGTTGAGAAGTTAGCGATGAACAAGTATGCCGTCTGCGACACTTTCATCTCGGCGCTAGTCTCTACCAGCTCGCGGCTTATCGCCGTAAACACCTGTAAAATGTCTAACTCGAGATTATCTTCAGGTAGCTCATTAAGTGTAGCCAGCGTTAAGCCGTATTCTTTTTTCAGCCATTCAGACAGGCAATAGTTAGGAATTATTGCACCTTCACCATCGCATTTGATTTTGAAGGGAGCCATTTTAGATGCTCGTTCCAGCTTAACTGGAACTAAAAATATTGGAGCTTTGTTAGTTTTACCCGCCTTAGCGTAGGTTAGCTCCCCTAAGCTTAAGTATAGGTTAGCGCTGCCGGTTTCTTCAGCCAGCATCAGCGATTTTTTCTTCAGCTCATTTAAACCGTTAGTATAGGTGGAGCGATTAGTGTCAATATGGACTTTGTGTTGATCTAATAATTTATTGCGAAGGGTTTGATCTGACAGCTGTGTGGCATCCTCAATGCCTTTGCCCCTATCAAATGGGTCAATCGCTTTCATATCCTTTAATGACAGGCTGTGACCAGCGAGAATTAGCTGCTCTAGTTCAGCTAGCATACCTTGGCGTAGCTCTAATTTATAAGCTTTAGTTTTAAGACTTAGCAAAGGGTTAGTTAGTTTTAGATCTAGCAGTCGTCGCTGCCAGTCTTGCACCCGGTGAGGTGGCTCAGCTGGGCTATCTACCTTTGGCCCTTGCTCTAGGACTTCAATTTGCTCTAGAGCTTCAATATTTTCGGCGATTCGCCCCTGTTCTCCACTACTATCATCAGCCAGAGTCGCAACCTCGGCAGCTACTTCAGCTGCGCCGTCGCCGTTAGGTAGGGCGCAATTGCTGGCCATAATTTCCCCAGTATCAAAGCCCTCGATAGATTCATTGATAGGTAACTCTGTAATATGGTTTGCAAGCTGCGAGCGTACATCTACAAGTCCCTGTGCTAACTCAAAATATTTTTCAGCCTCTGCAACGGCTTTTTCAAAAGGTACTCGATTAAGTGCCTGTACCGGATCAAAGACCAATAATTTTTTACCGCGCAGATAATTCTGCGACTTCATTTCGCCTTGCACTACTGCAGAATTTAAGGGGCGTTCTAGGTTTACTGCAGCTAGTAGTCTACCGCGCGCTATAACTAATACCGGTTTTAGTCGGCAAGCTGCGGCTAGAGCTGAATATAGCAGGACTAGTTCCGAGGCCGTGGCTGTGCCTTGTCGCAAAACCTCACCTGAAGTTCGCAGACGCACTACTGGCACTTGCCAAGTTTCTTCTCCAGCAGTAATCGAAATGTTTGTTGCTGCTGTTGAGTTAGCACTGTGATCTGGTTGAAATTCAAATTGGCCAAGTACTTGATAACAGGCTTCAGCTAAATTTTTCAGCTCTTGACGCCCTGAACTTGCTGGTTGCGTATTTAGTAGTTCACGTACTTGTTCACGCAATAGCTGTAGAGCCGGGTCTTGAGTTTGCACATAGCTGGCAAGCATGCCCCAAAGCTCAGGTAGTAGCAAAAATTCTGTGTTGGCCAGGATTTTAAGCGGGAACTCTTCGCTAACACTCTCACCCAAGGACTCAACGGTTACCACCAAGGTACCTTCGCGCTGCTCAGGTAGCACGTCTAAAGCATCAGGATTTACATGGGATTTAGAACGTAAATCCCAGTGCTGAGCACGATCAGAGACCTTTTTCGTTATAACAATTGGCGTAAATAACTGCTTACCTTGAAACTTAGCACAAACTGATACTTTGGCATCTAATGCATCTATTTCACTACCATCAGCTTTACTTAGTTCCACGCTTGCAACCAGCCCTAGGTCAGCCCTAGACATTACTCGACTAGTTGCCGGCATGTAATGCAAAGTGACAACAAGTGGACCGCAGTGTACTTCAACCTGTTGATAGTGCTCCATTTAAACCTCAACGTAAGCAGTGTTGATAAGCTCCCCTATCTTACATATCTCAGTTAGCGACTTTTACTGATTTCTTTTATTTCTAAGATCACAGTTTCATGAAGACAGTTAGATAACAGGTGCACAAAAGTCTACCCAGCCCTCTAGAGGGGCTGTGCTGACGCCGTCATTGAGTACATCTCTAACCGACTACCCCCTAACCGATTAGCTCTCTACCCGATTCAATATTAGAGATAGACCAGAAAACCGAGTGGAGGGATTAGCGCGCGAGAGTGCAGGGGTTTGGTTGGCAGGAGCATCGGGGCTCCGCAAAAGCTGACAGCAAACCTAGTACTAAAGATGACATGTAGACCGAAACATGCAGACCGACAGAGGCTCCCCGAAGGCTGGCGGCAATTTTTCTCAGTTTCTCAGGTGATACAAGACACATTAGTGCAGGTTTTTTGATTTACCTGCGAGATCCGGATTGTCGATTTAAAATATTTGGCATTACTAAACACAGTGTATAGCACTCCAACAGTATGGAGTGTTATGTACCATGCTTTGTAATACTTCCCCAACACTCCCTTAAAGCTTCATCAGTGTAGATAAACCGTAGGGGAACACAATGGGGGCCTCAACAAATAAACGGTATCTGCAGGCAGCACTGGCCTTAACTCTGCTGGCTTGCTCGGGCCTGGCCGGATGCAGTGGCAACCAGGAGCAAAGCGCTACAAATGCTGACGGTAAGACCGCCGTCACAGCCGGTGTGCGCGCCAAGACACCAAGCGCCACAGCCAAGGCTAGTGGCAAAGCAAAAGGTACTGGTACGTCTACTGTAACTGGCACGCCCTCAGCGACTGCTAGCCCGACTATAACTATGACTCCAGAGCTGGAGGCCTCCAAAAAGCGGGCTCTGGCTACGCCGCCACCACCCAAACCAGAACTAATCACAGTTAACAGCGACGACGGGGCAATAGCCACCGCCAAGTACTGGGTGCAACTGCACTACTACATCTACACCACCGGCAAAGTAGATGAATACAAAGCACTATGCCCAGGCAATAGCGATACAGCTACCAAACCTGTAGAAAAAGCACAAGAAGTACACGGCAAAGGAGGGTGGAGTAGCCCAGTCACAATTACATTCATTAACGCTTTCCGTAGATATGATTTTAAAGATGGGATAGTAATACAAGTAGATTTTGAACGCGAAGGCGTAACACAGTATAACAGTGACGGAAAAATTGACTATGGAGAGAAACAAACGCGCTGGGCAGCTGTAAAACTTGAATATAACGGAACACAATGGGTCGTAATAGGGGCTACCAATCGTGAACGCTAATCCTTTGATTTGTTTAATAATTCCTGCGCTTGCCATATCTCCGCCTTCAACAATTTGGGGAGACTCTGACGATCACGGAGTAGTTATAGGACATGATGAAACTACTACTAGTCCTGGCGGGTTTTCGTCTGTGGCTGAGCCGGCTGGGCCGGTAGACCCTGAAGCGGCTAAACGAGCAGCTGAAAAGTACCGCTTCCATTGCGTCACAGTGCCGAAAATAGTCGCCATCTTTGATAAAACCGAGGTAATCACCCCTGAAGAATGCAAAGCCCAAGCCAACACTGGCGCGCCTTTGGCAGCGGGTCCTACCACGGTCAGTAACGAACAAGTAGCCAGGCTCATCCCGCATGGTTCTGGGATTAATCGTTACCCGAGCGGGGAAATATTCGTTATTTTCAAACAACCCATGATGGTGTGGACCAGCCCCAACAAACAAACCTTCAACATCACTTTGCTGGGTACCCCCGTTGAGGTTGAGGCTACACCTGTGTCTTTTAACTGGGACTGGGGAGACGGACAGTCCTTTGAGACCACAGACCCGGGCACCCCGTACCCTAACTACACGGTTAGCCACCCCTATGAGGTTACCGGTGATGGGTATGTGATTAGGTTGCGTACTTCCTGGACGGCCCGGTGGCGCATAGCCGGCCAATCCCAGTGGCACCAAGTCAACGGCACAGTCACCACCACTGAGACCTCAAGCCCGTTCAACCTCTACTTCGCTGACTCCTACGGCACTACTTCAAATTAGATGAATCAACGCAGATTAATCACGGGGGAAGCACAATGAAGACACCACCAACTAAACGCAGTTTTCAGGCCGCGTTGGCTTTAACTCTGCTGGCCTGCTCGGGCCTGGCCGGGTGTAGCGACAGCCAAAAGCTAAGCGGTTCAAGCAGTGCTGATGGTAGGGCCGCCGTTGCCACTGCACAAGCAAAGACACCAAGCGCCACGCCAAAAGCCAGTGGCACGCCTACTGCAACTGGAGCATCCAGTACTACATCTAGCCCGACCGCGACCTTGTCACCAGAACTTGAGGCTTCTAGAGAACAGGCCCGAAATAAGCAACCTCCGCCTAAGCCAGAGTTAATCACAGTAAATAATGATGACGGCGCAATTGCTACCGCTAAATATTGGGTGCAGCTTTACCACTACACCTATAGCAGCGGTAAAACCAATGAATATAAAGCGCTTTGCCCAGGAGATAATTTCGGTTGCGCAGGAATCATTAAAGGAGCAATTGAAAATCACTCGGAAGGTGGATGGGTAGAACCTGCTGATATCAAGTTCACCGAAGCTTACAGAAGAGATGATTTCCCGGATTCAATGGTTGTGCAAATAAATTACAAACAAGATGGTTTCAACCAATATTACGGAGACGGTTCAGCTAAATATTACAAACCGGAAAGTCGTTGGGCTTTAGTGGAACTTAGCTACAGAAATAATCAATGGATAGTAATCAGGCAGAAAAATGGCAGCTTTGACTAAAAAGTTAATTCTTTTAACGATTAGTGGATCGCTAATTAGCACATTATGTGTTCCAATGTGTTTTGCGTCAAACGATGTAAGGGGCACCGGCGACGGCTGGGATGCTACGGTGCGTAGGGAAACTTCTACCCCTGGTGGTTTTTCGGCGGTGGCCGAGCCGGCAGGGCCGGTAGACCCTGAAGCCGCTAAACGAGCAGCTGAAAAGTACCGCCTCCATTGCGTCACAGTGCCGAAAATAGTCGCCATCTTTGATAAAACCGAGATAGTCACCCCTGAAGAATGCAAAGCCCAAGTCAACACCGGTGCACCCCTGGCTGCCGGCCCCACCACGGTCAGTAACGAACAAGTCGCCCGCCTGATACCGCACGGGTCTGGTATAAACCGTTACCCCAGTGGGGAGATTTTCGTTATTTTCAAGCAACCCATGATGGTGTGGACCAGCCCCAACAAACAAACCTTCAACATCACTTTGTTAGGAACAGCAATCGAGGTTGAAGCTACACCTACTTCTTTTAACTGGGACTGGGGAGACGGCCAAACCCTCGACACCACCGACCCGGGCACGCCCTACCCTAACTACACGGTCAGCCACCCCTACGAGGTAACCGGCAACGGGTACGTAATTAAACTACGCACTTCTTGGTCGGCCCGGTGGCGCATAGCCGGCCAATCCCAGTGGCACCAAGTCAACGGCACAGT
>ERZ772958.27-NODE-27-length-56201-cov-16.773003_pt1 | contig 56201 bp, 54 predicted proteins | sample MGYA00580681_ERZ772958 | MGnify/ENA primary metagenome ERZ772958 (study PRJEB29015, sample SAMEA2738089) | human oral metagenome | biome: human oral; feature: human-associated habitat; material: saliva | place: China | collected 2275 ...
GATTCTTCAGCAGAACCTACCAAAGCTGCGCTATTTTGTGCGCCAGGCCTAAAAGTCAATGCTAACACGCTGCAGAATCATAATCACCCACATATGAACTGCCTCCCATTTCTTGGACATAAGAAATGGGAGGCAGTTCACATTCGTCGGGCGCTTTTTTATGCCGTTTACGGGAGTACATTTGGAAGGAGGCGTGTGTACTGGTAAACTATTAAAAAGTTGATGAAGGAGGCATTATGTCACTGTATAGTCATCTACGTTCTAGTTTGGGATTAGTCCAAAAAATCGCACTTTCTGCCTGTGTTTTTATAATGGCAGTTGCTTTGCCAGTCATTGCAAAAGCTGATGTTATTTCTACACCAAGAGTTGGTTTAGCTACTTCTCATGCAAGTTTGATTGCGGTCATTGTTCTTGTGGCTGTCGTTGGATTTATTATGATCATAAGGCGTCGCAGGTAAAACCTTGTCCACAACACAGCAGATTCTTCCAAAAAAAGAAGTCACTACTTTTGCATATGCGCTTTGTCACTTTGTAGTTGACTTTGCTTGCGTATCTTCGATGCTCTGTGCTGTAAGCCGAGTGTTGGGGGAGTCTGGCCAAGATTCGTTGGAGTTTGTTGCGCTTAGTATTCTGCTGTACGACGTTGTTGCTTTTACATTGCAACTACCTGTAGGTATAGCGCTGGACAAGTTAGATAAGAACTCTTACGCTGCCTTGCTTTCGTACGCTTTGGTTGGTGCTGGAGTTTTGATTTCTTTGTTTCCCGTAGCACTTCTCGAGTGGCTGGCAGTTCTTTTACTCGCAGTTGGAAATGCACTTTTCCATAGTGCAGGCGGACTGATCGTACTTAACATCTCACAAAAGCACGCGGGCCCTTCAGGAATCTTTATTGCAACTGGTGCAATTGGAGTCTTTTTAGGCTCGCAAAGTGCTCAAATAGAAAGACTTCAGATTGCGTTCTCCCTCCTTGTACTGTTGTTCTTATGTGCGCTTATCACGCTTGTAGTTCAAAAGGTTAATAAGAAATACTGGAATGTACATAATGTTGCATTTGATATTCCTAGACTTTTGTCCAATACACTGCTTGCGATTGCACTGCTCACCCTTGTAGTAGCTCTTAGAAGCTATGCCGGCATGGTTATGGCATTTCCCTGGAAGAGTCAGACGCTGCTTCTTGTATTGAGCATCCTTGGTGTATTTGCAGGTAAAGCGCTTGGTGGAATGGTTGCTGATCGTATTGGTTTTAGAACTACAGCAATCTTCTCTCTCATTGCTGCAGCTACTTTGTTTGCACCCTCATGGGAGGTGCCCGTTATGGGTCTCTTGGGTGTATTTTTCTTTAACTTCACCATGTCCATTACGTTGGCATCTCTGGCAAACATCTTGTCCAACGCAAAAGGTACTGCGTTTGGTTTAGCTAGTTTTTCTCTAGCCGTAGGTGCGTTGCCTGCGCTCGTAGGATTTCGTATTGAACATCCTGCGATGCTCTCTGGTATCAGTTTGGTCTCGGCACTTGCGTTGGGTGTAGGTCTTACACTGGTCAAAGATTCCGTGGCTACAGGGCCATTTGGTCATGAGCGTATGTTCCAGGCAGCACAAGTTGTTGAGGCTATAGAGGAAGATAATCTAATTGCAGAGCTGCCTGATCAGGTTGATGAGCTTGCGGTTGAAGATGAACTTGCAGATGAAGACTATCCTGTGGCTGAAGGCCAACTGGCCGCTGAAGACAAACGAGCAGAAGGCTAATGGCATGGACGACCAAATATTTTTGTTGCCGTATTTGATGACCGTTATTCCAATATTTGCGTTTTGTCTGATTCTGACTATTACTGTTGAGCTTATTGTCGCAAAATCGCTGGGCGTTAAAGACAATCAAGCACTGTTGATTGTTGTTGCCGCTCAAGTGCTTACTAATCCAATTGCCGTTTTTATCACAAGCGTCCTTGTTGATGTGGTTGCTAACGACGTTCAGTACTGGGGGTGCGTCATAGCAGTTGAGCTGGTTGTTATTGCTGTTGAAGGTCTTGTTTACAAGGTAAAAAGAGTAAGTAACACCCCATGGACTCTTTCAATCTTGTCCAACCTTGCGTCAGTATCCGTAGGTATTCTCGTCCAAACACTTATATAAAAATTTAGCGAGAAACCCTTTGAATAGGAGGGGTTTCTCGCCAAATCTGAGTGATTTATGAGATGAAGCCTTAATGGATAATTGCGATAAGAAGAGCTCCGACCATAAGACCAATGGATGTTCTGAGAGCCGCTGAGGCTTGCCTGTGCAAGAGCTTTTGTGCACGAGTTGCGTGCGTGAGCTGGGCTTCTGAAGTGTTGAGTGTATGCATTGGTCCTCCTTTCTTAGTTCTTGTCTAGTATATGCCCAAAAGTAAGCTTTGGTAAACTCTTTAGTATAAAAATGATACAAAAGACCACGCCGAGGGTGAGTCCAATCATTCCTCCAGAAGAGGCGTCTAAGTAATAACTGCCTGTTATTCCAATCAAAACGCTGATCGTGGCAATAAGCGGAGAAATCCAGAGCATATGCCGCATCTGATTGGTAAGAAGCCTTGCGCAGGCACCCGGAACAATAAGCAGCGAGACTGACAAAATGACGCCAACTGCCTGGAGCGATATGACAATTGCGAGGGCTAGGGCAACAAGTAAGAATGAAGTGAGTGTTTTAGTAGAAAGACCGATTGCTTGAACCTGCGTTGGATCAAATGAAAGCAAGGTCAGGTCCTTGTTTTTAAGGATAAGCAAGATTGCAATAGGCAGGCCAATACAAAGAACTTGCAGCATATCGGGAGTTGTGACCCCCAAAAGGTTTCCAAACAGAATGTGGGACAAGTTAATTTGGCTGGGGACTTTTGATATAAGAACTGTTCCCAGTGCAAAAAATGTTGTAAATACAATGCCGATAGCAGTATCGGGTCGCACAATTTGGCTCTTTTTGACTTGTCCGACCAACACAACGGTAATGAGAGCAAACACAAGTGCTCCCACCAGATAGGGAAGCTCCAGCAGGTGAGCAATGACCACGCCTGGGAGAATAGAATGCGAGATGGCGTCGCCCATGAGCGACCATCCCATATGCGTGATCCAGCAGCTCAAAAGTCCGCAGACTATGGCGGTTGCAATTCCGGTGATGAGGGCTCGCTGCATGAATGCATATTGAAGAATATCTACCTCAGGCATGGAGCACCTCCTCAATGTGAGTATCTTCGGAAATACCCAGGTTCTGCAGGAGGGCGTCTCCAGAAAGAATATCTTTTGAAGGACCCTGCGCGGTTATGGTTTTATTGATGACCAGGCAGAGCGGGAATTTTTGCTGGGCCAAATTGATGTCGTGAATTGAAACGAGCAATGTTTTGCCTTCTTTACTGAGGTTATTGAGCTGTTCGGTGATGATAGCCTCAGAGCGAGCGTCTACTCCCGCAAACGGTTCGTCGAGAAATACCAGTTCAGCGGCTTGCGCTATTCCGCGTGCCACAAAAACACGCTTTCTTTGTCCGCCAGAAAGCTGAGCTAGTGGACGATCTGCAAGGTCGGCCAGGTTAACGCGTTCAAGTGCCTGGGCAACCAGCTCTTTGTCCTGAGTGGAAGGTATGCGCATCCAACCCTGATGAACATATCTTCCCTGCATAACAACATCTTTTACGAGCAGCGGAAACGTCGCGTCAATTGCCTCAGTTTGAGGAACGTAGGCTACTTTGCCCTGCTTGCGCGCTTGTGAAAGAGGTTGCTGACCCCAAGTAAGTGAACCCTCCCATGCGATGGTGTCCATCAGTGCTTTGAAGAGCGTAGATTTTCCGGCACCATTGACGCCAACAAGTGCGCAAAGATCTCCTGTTGAAAGCGAGAAATTCACGTCATGGATGATGGGTTTCTCGCGGTCTTTTTTCTCGTACCAGGCGCAAAGTTGCGAAACACAAAGATTCATCGAACAATTACCTTCCCATGAGACCAGATACGATTGCGTCTGCGTCGTGTTGCAGCAGGTCAAGATAGGTGGGCACGGGGCCGTCAGCTTCCGAGAGGGAGTCTACGTACAAGATGTTCTTCTCGTCAGTTTTGAGGACAGCACCCGTCTCGTCGGCTACCTGCTGCATTGCCTTGGGGCTTACCGTGGATTCGCAGAATACTGCGGGGATTTGCTGAGCTTTTACAGTTTCGACAACCTTGGCAATCTGCTGCGGGGTACCTTCGTCAGCGGCGTTAACGGCCCAAAGGTAGAGCTCCTTCATGTTGGTGTCGCGGCATAGGTACGAGAACGCTCCCTCGCAGGTCACAAGCGTGCGCTGGTTTTCCGGCAGGGTGCTGAGCTCCTCAATCAGGTGAGAGGAGATGTTGTCGAGCTCCTTTTTGTATGCGTCGCCGTTGGCCTCGAAGTCCTTGGCGTGGTCAGGGACAAGGTTGCTGAGCGCGCGGACGATATTCTCGACATAGATCTTGCCGTTTGCGGGCGACATCCACGCATGCGGATTGGCCTGACCCTGGTAGTCACCCTCGGCGATGGGGATGGCGGTGATGCCTTCGCTGAGGTCGGCGCGTTGAGCGGGTGAGTCATCGACGAAGCGCTCAAACCAGCGCTCAAGCCCCAGGCCGTTGTTGAGAATGAGCTGGGCCTTTTGCGCGCGCTTGAGGTCGTCGGGTGTGGGCTCGTAGTCGTGGATTTCGGCACCGGCCTTGGTGATGGATTCTACCTGGCAAAACTCGCCTGCAACGCGAGAAGCCATGTCCTGGATCACGGTGAAGGTGGTCAAGACGAGGGGAGCCGAGGAGTTTTGGTTTTGCGCGGAGCTTGAGCTGGCTGCAGAATCGCGTGGACTACATGCGGCGAGAAAAGCGATGGTGGCCGCAGAGCTTGCGCCGAGCAAGGTGAGTGCTGACCTGCGAGATAGGAGAGGGTTGCAGGTGAGGCGCGATTGTGGGTTTGCGACTGCCGAGATATGCGTGCAGCGATGTTTCATAGCGACTTCCTTCAAAGAGATAAGAGCAGGTAGCTACGGGACTGAAAGCAAGAAACTGATAGCGTGAAGCCAAGAGTTAGGAGTTTTGGAGCTACGAGCTCAACGGGTTTATCGCCCTATTGTATTCCTAAAAGTTAGCTTTGTCTAACTTTTGAAATTTACGAGGAAAGAAAAAGAGTTTGTTTTGCATACAAATGTCCAAAAGATTGAACATGAAATTTAATGTGTCATTTATGTCGCATTTTAAGCAAATTATTTTCCTTTGGCTTATTTACTATAGGATTTGTGAAACAAAAATAATTTTTCTATAGAAAATTATGTGAAGATGGCTAGAATTTATTTGTTTTCTAATGGTTTGTGCTCGTTAAAAAAGGAGAGAGAGCATGGCATTCGATTTTACAGGTAAGCTGGTTCTGGTTACAGGCGGAAGCGCTGGTATTGGCGCTGAGATCTCCAAGGGTATTGTTGCTGGAGGTGGACACGTAATCGTTTGCTCTCGTCACGAGGACACTGGCCGCAAGTTTGTCGAGGAGCTTGGCGAGGGTAACTTCTTCTACTCAATGGACATTGCAGATGCAGAGGGCGTCAAAAAGACCGTTGCTCAGATTCTTGAGGAGTGCGGCGACGTCAACGTTCTTATCAACTGCGCTGGTCGCATCAGCTCCGTTCCTTTCACCGAGGTTGACGACAAAGAGTGGAACAACACTATCAACACCAACCTCACCGGTACCTACAACGTATCTCACGCTCTTTGGCAGCACTTCATTGATCGTGGCGGTGCTCGTATCGTCAACGTTTCTTCCGTTGCAGGCAAGATTGGCGGCGGCCTCCTTGGTACTGTTGCTTACGCATCTTCTAAGGCTGGTATGAACGGCTTTACCAAGGCTATCGCTAAAGAGGGCGGCAAGTACGGCATTTCGTGTAACGCTGTTTGCCCATCTTTCACCATTACAGATATGACCACTGCACTCTCTAACGATGAGGAGAAGTACAAGAAGGTCGTAGGCATTATTCCTCTCGGCCGTCCTGCACAGGCATCTGAGCCTGCACAGATGGTACTGTTCTTTGCTTCTGATGCTGCAAGCTTCGTCAACGGTGAGGTTGGCGACTGCGACGGCGGCATTGTTATGGACTAGGTGATTATTGATGGCTACAAAAGAACCAATTTCTCTTCAGCACCCATTTAAGGCACTGGGCCGCATTCCAGGCGCAAACATCCTGGTACCACTGCTTCTTGGTGTTTTCATGAACACATTTTTCCCAGATGTATTCCCAACGCTTGGTAGCTTTTCTGCAGCTATGACCGTTAAGGGTACTGCTGCTCTGGTTGGCGCTTTCATGTTGTGCGTTGGTGCAACTATTTCGTTTAAGAGCGCACCAAAGGCAGCACTTCGTGGCGCTATCATCATCATCTCTAAGGTTGTGTTCTGCGTTGCTCTTGGTCTTGCAGTTCTGTTCTTCCTGAACGACAACCTGCTTGGCCTTTCTTCCATGGTCATCCTTGCTGCTTGCTCTGGTGCAAACAACTCCATGTACGCAGGCCTGATGGCTGATTATGGTAACGAGTATGAGCAGGGTGCAGTCGCAATTACTACGCTGGTAGTTGGTCCTCCAGTTACCATGCTTGCTCTTGGCGCAACTGGTCAGTCTCCAATTAACTGGTCTTTGCTTGGTGCAGTTCTCCCAATCATCCTGGGTATCCTGCTTGGCAACTGCTTCCCATCTATGAAGAAGATGCTCACAAGCGCTCTGCCAGCAATTATTGTCATGACCTTCTTTGCTATGGGCACAACCATGAAGTTTGATTCCCTCATCATGGCTGGTCCTGCAGGTATTCTGCTTGGTGTTATCTGTTCCGTTTGCGGTGGCTTTATCAACTACTTTGTTGATAAAGCAACTGGCGGAACCGGAATTGCAGGTGTTGCAATTTCTTCCTGCGCAGGTGCAAACGCACTTACACCTGCTGCTATGGCAGAGGCAAACCCAGCCCTGTATGGTGGTGCTGCTCTTGCAATAGCAAACGCACAGGTAGCAGCTGCAGTTATCGTTACTGCAATCCTGACACCACTGATTACTGGTTATGTTGCTGAGCGCTTTGCTAAGAAAGACAATACTTCAGAGAAAGTTGTTGAGGCTGCTTAACAAGTTCTACAGTTCAAGCACAAGATCCCAGCACCTAGTGGTGCTGGGATTTTTTGTGCTGCGAAGCAGCACTGGCTCCGTGCAAGAGTTGCTCGAAGAATGGTGATGGGCGGCTGATGGAGGGGCAGTGGATGCCTCAGATTCTTTGGGAATCGCTCAAATAAGTCTCCAAGTGGTAAAAAATGCGTTTAGTTGGGGTTTTCATTTTTCTGCATACAGCGTTTGCCCAGATAAAATTTTTTGAGGCGGTAAAAAATCGTCTTAGTTGGGGATAAAACGTCTAATTTTCAATTTTCATTTCCAACTAAACGCGTTTTTTACCTTTTTTGGCACATAATTCTTAGTCAAAAAATTACGTATTCATGGAAATGAATATAACAACTTGATTATGCAAAAAGGGTCAGAACAAAACGTTCTGACCCCTTGATTTGCAATAAAACTTGCGACTATCTTTGCCACAAGTAATTGGGTGCGTAATTTCTACATGCAGTAACTGGCAATATTAAGTAGCAACTACTTAATGAGGATGTTTCCCTCATAGCTGTCATGAACATCCTGAGGCGTGACGCCCATGTGCTTCTTATATAGTCTGCTGAAATAGAACGGATCGCTATAGCCAACTGCCTCGGAAGTCTCGCGCACAGAAAGGCCAGATTGAAGCAGCTGTTGAGCATGATCAAGACGTTTTGCAATGATGAATGTCATTGGACGAACGCCAAATGTTTGGACAAAATTGTTGGAGAAGCGTTGAGCGCTCATTCCACAACGTTTAGCCAGGCCAGGAATGGTAATCGGATCTGCAAAGTGGAGCTCAATATACGTGCGAGCCTCAGCCATGCTCTCCTGAACCTTTTGGCTGTTGGTGAGTAGAAACATAGACTTGATGAGCTCGGTGCCATTGACAATCTGAGCAACACGATTGTCCAGCGATGGGATGGTGTTAAGTTTTTCCAGGTCAAGAACCTTATCAAGAATGCGGTCGAATCCTTGAGGATCAAATGCATAGGCATTGAAGATTGGGCTGGTGACATCGCCCTGAATGCCATCATAGTAGATGTTTACATGGTCAAACGAGCGTCCGTAAAGGGTTCGATACGTTACGGTCTGACCTGCAGGAACATGTACAACCGTGGTTCCTTCGCAGACAAATTCATTTCCACCAATAGTAATCTCGGCAGCTCCAAAAACAGGAATGATGAAAACAGAATGAGCAAGCGAAAAGGTAACTTGGGAGTCAGCAATCTTCTGTTGGCGGTTGATTGAAAACACACTATACGTCTGCCGCGAATAGGTCTCTTTTAGCTCCTGCAGATTAGCCTGCATAGAATCTCCTCATTTCACAAGCGCTCAATTGCGCCGAATATTAAAAATAACATGGAGAGTATTTTAGCCAGCAGAACCGCGATTGCAACCCCAAAATCAAATAAAATGCCATTTCAGGGGTTAATTTTTGATTAACGAGAAAGACAATTGCCTACGTAACTTTTGTAGAATGATTTTAAAAAGAACAATTTATGAATAAATTTTATCCATTCAAATTAAAGATTTTACATTTTGATAGTTCGCTTTAACCTGCCGATAAATAGCGTTTTTTGATACCATGAATTAGTTATGCACAAATGGTTTCTTCAGGTTAACTTTAGATACTGCAAACTTCATTGAGATGTCGTAGCTTTCTTTTAGTTTGCCATGAATTCCATTGGTTTTTGCAGGTTTTAGGTTTTGCAGGTTTTAGGTTTAGGTTTTATTGGCTTCTGTAGAGGTTTCTCGTAGAAGGTTTGTATATGGAGCAGCTTGCACACGTTTTTTCACTTATCGTTCAGCCCGCATACGACTTGACCGGCAGTTGGTGGGCGGCAATCTTTCTTTTTACTCTTGCAACTAAAATCATCCTGATGCCTCTGGCACTTTGGACGCAACAAAACTCTATTGTTATGGTGCGCCTTATGCCCGAGACCTTCCGTTTGAAGACTCGTTACTTCGGCGACAGGGAGACCATCGAGGAGCGCTCCAACGAGCTCAACAAAAAGGCAGGTTATCACCCACTATTGAGCCTTATTCCTCTGGCAATCCAGGTAGTCATCTTGTTCGGCCTGGTTGACGTTATCCATGGCATTACCGATTCCGGCGCTCCTGGCACCGAGTTTCTGGGCATGACCCCAATCATCGACGGTGGTATCACCTGGATCATGCCACTGGCAGCAGCTTTGTCCTCGGTTGCTCTTGGCCTTGCTTCCAATAAGCTGAATCCACTTCAGCGCGAGCAGTCTCGTGCTGAGAAGAACACCACAAACGGTCTTTCTATCGCAATGTCACTGGTACTTGCAGTCTACGTTGTCTGTGGCATGGCGTTCTACTGGGTCTGCTCAAACCTTCTCTCAATCCTGGTCCAAATTGTCTGCAATATCATCATTGACCCTCGTAAACAGGTTAATTACGACGAGCTCAATGCTGCTCGTGACGAGTTCGAGGCAATGGACGCAGCAACCAAGTCCACTCACAAGTGGTTCCAGCGCGATCCTCATGCCGCTCGCGAAAAAGAGGACTACAAGCACTTCTTTGACACCATCGGCAAGCACCTGGTCTTCTATTCCGAATCAAGCGGCTTCTACAAGTACTTCCAGGGCGCCATCGAGTGGCTGCTGGCAAACTCTGACATTCGTATTCACTACGTCACCTCTGACCCTAACGACCAGGTCTTTGAACTGGCAAAACAGCAGCCTCGCCTGATTCCGTATTACTTGGGTCAGCGTCGCCTTATCACGCTTTTCATGAAGCTAGACGCTGATGTTGTGGTAACTTCCCTCGGCGACCTGGAGAGCTCCTACATGAAGCGCTCCTACGTGCGCAAAGATGCTGAGTATATGTACATGTGCCACCACATGACCTCCATGACGGTCACCTCAACGCGCAACGAGTACACCTACTACGATGACGTTCTCTGCGTTGGTCCTCACCAGCAGCACGATCTTGAGCTGGTCGAGAAGTACTACGGTACGCCATCCAAGAGAAAGCCAGCTATTGGCTACGATCTTCTCGACAGGTCAATCAAGAACTACCAGAAGCAGAATCTGGGTCAGCGCAAACCTGGCGAGAAACCCCTGTTGCTGATTGGTCCTTCGTGGCAGTACGACAACTTGATGGACAGCTGCCTTGACGGCCTGCTTGAGCAGCTCATGGGCCGCGGCTGGCGAATTGTGGTCCGCCCACACCCAGAGTATTTGAAGCGCTATCCTGCCCGTATGGAGGAGATTCTTGCTCGCTACGCTGACGCGGACCCAGAGGAGCTCTCCTTTGAGACCGACTTCAGCTCCAATACTTCGGTTCTCTCGGCTGACCTGCTGTTTACTGACTGGTCGAGTGTTGCTGAGGAGTTCTCGTTTACCACGCTCAAGCCGTCGGTCTTCATTGACACCGCAATGAAGGAGAACAACCCTGACTGGAGCAAGATTCATTCGGATCCATGTGACATTACGCTCAGAAACGAGATTGGCCGCAGCTTTGATCCTAAGGACCTCTCGGGCCTGGGCGACGCGGTTGCGCAGATGCTTGAGGAGACCGATAGCTGGTCGCACAAGATTGAAGAGATTCGTAACAATATGATCTTCAACCTCGGTCATGGTGGAGAAGCCGCAGGTAAGTTCATCCTTGAGCGCGTTTTAGCGCACCAGGAGGGAACCGCGGACGCTGACGTCGAGAAGACCGACGACGCAGCAACCGACGTCGACACTACTACAACCGAGGGTGACGTCGACGTTGTCGACGACGGCAACGCCGAGAAGGACAGTGATCTCCGTGCGTAAAACGGTCACTTCATCCGTGAAAGTACCAGTCAGCGCCGCCGTTCGCAAGACGCGTGTACTCTTTGTGCACGCTGCACTGTATGTTGCAGCGTTAACAGTTATTTGGTGGGCACTTCTACCAGCAACAGCTCAGGCTTACGTTGACCCGTCAGTTATGACCTACACCATCCAGGCACTGGCAGCAGTTGTAGTTGCACTCTCTGCAGTGCTTGGCGTTGCGTTTAGGCGTTCTCGTAAGGTGCTCTTCCGTCTGCTTAAGATTGATGAGAACGCCAATAAGATTGTCGAAGGCAAAGTTCACAAGGTTGACACCAAAGGTGCTGAAGCTGCAAACGCTCAGATGAAAGAAATCCTTGCAGCAGAGGCTATCCGTCTTAAAGAGCGCAAAGAGGGTACTCTCAAGCCTAAGGGTCGCATTGGTGTAGCATTTCTTGTTTCTTTCTTTACTGTCTTTACCATCTTGGTCGTAGCCCCACTTGAGTTGGTAGCCAGCAATGCGCGAGACCTTTCTTTCAACCTCAATGATGTTGCAGGTCCCGTTATTATTGCAGGCCTTATCATTACGATCATTCTTACAGTGTTTCTATCACTCCTGCGTAAGCGCATGTTTAACGTTGCCATTGCGTTTGTGGGGGCCATCGGTGTGGCATCGTACGTTCAGGCAGTATTCTTGAATGGTGGTATGCCGCTTGCTGATGGACATGCAGTTATCTGGTCAGACTTCACAACCCAAATGATTGTCTCTGGCCTCATCTGGCTCGCAATCATTGCAGCTGCAGTGACCTTCTCGCTCCTAAAAGCACGTCAGCTTAGAACAGGCCTTTTGGTAACCGCAACAGCGCTTATCATTGTCCAGGCAGTTGGCGTTGCAAGTCTGTGGGGTCCTGCAATCGCAGCGTCGATAGATGCTCATGCCGAACACCAGCAGGTTATCGCAACGCGCGAGGGCCTCTACAGCGTTTCCTCCAAGAAGAACGTCGTGGTGTTTGTCCTGGACACTACCGATACTGCCTTTGTCAAGAAGCTCTACGATGAGCATCCAGAGACATTTGCGCCTCTTACCGGCTTTACCTGGTACAGAAATTCCGTCGGTTCCATGATTCCAACGCGCTACGGTGTTCCATCGTTGCTCTTTGGTTCTCGTCCTCAGCCTGGCGAGAATTTCAACGATTTTGTCTACAACTGGGCACAAAGTGATCAGTACCTCAAGGATATTCAGAATGCTGGATATCAGGCAGGTTTGTATACGGACCAGTTGAACTACTCTCACTACAGAGATACCGCACAGAAGTATTCCATTAACTACCACGAGCCTCGTGGCCGTGGCATAGATAACCAGCTGGACGTGCTAGGTGCACTGCGCATTCTCTATAAGACGGCTTTCTGCAGAGATATGCCTTGGGTGTTTAAGCCTCGATTCTGGTATTATACCGAGGATCTTAATATGCGCATGCGCAAGTCAGTCAACATGGACGAAGTTGATCTCTCTTCACAGCCATACACAGAGGATGACCTCAAGTATTACCAGGAGCTTCAACACTACGGACTCTCGATTGACAATACTGGTCAGAACGGTTCATTCCGTTTCATTCATCTGTTTGGCTCGCATCCACCTTACACGCTTGATCGCAACGTTGAGCGCACTGAAGATCCAAGCAAGCAAAACGTTGACGAGCAAACCATCGCGGCTTACAGAATTGTTGAAGCCTACATCGCTGAGCTCAAGCGTTTGGGAGTGTATGAGAATACGTCTTTCATCATTACCGCTGACCATGGTGATTGGTACTTGACGGGTGGCGATATTCAGACACCTTCTGCTCCAGTCATTATGTACAAACCAGCTGGTCAGACCGCTGAAGAAGCGGCTCAGCCTATGCAGATTTCTGACGCGCCTGTCTGGCACTACGACATCTTGGCGCAGACGCTTAAGGATATGGGTGTTGATCAGCAGACACTGTCCAATTACACCACACCGCTTGACGAGTCCTATGAGGGTGAGAATCGTCTTCGTTACTATATCGAGACCATTTCAAATGGCAAGCAAGACATCTTTGTCAGGGAGTTTGTCATTAACGGTGACGCCAACGACATGAAGAATTGGAGCCTTACGGGTAACGAATGGCCTGTTGAACCATGGCATGACTAAGCTGGGTGCTTTGGCTGCGTGATGACTATGAACAAGAAACATAAATGGCTGCCTCTAAAGATTATCTCTATAGTTCTGTTTCTTATGGCCACTGTCTTCCTCTTGTGGAATGCATTTGCTACGCCCTACCCATGGGCAATTGACTCACTTCAGCAAAAAGCGGTAGAGCGGGCCACACAAGAAGCTATCAATACCGCCAGGCAAGAAGGAGACGGCGGAAAGCCTTACCTCAAAGACATCGACTATATGAAGCTCACGCTTGGCAGTTGCTATATAGGAGTAAAACCAGAAACCCGGAACAACCTTATTTGGGAGATTCGATATAGAGATAAACCTGTGGGATATGTCATGCAAGAGCTCGGAACTTTAAGGTTCTCCGCTCTTGCCGGCAATTACGAGTCCTTCAAACTCGTGGATTTGGAGGAAATTTCTCTTGACGACTACAAGGAAGTAAGAGACGGCTCTGTAGAACTTGGACCTTTTGAATGGAAACTTCCCTTCGGTTGGGTAACGGTTGATGGACACAAAGCGTACCGACAAATCAACGGCTACCTTTTTTCACATGGGCTAGCAATAGTTGATGACTACTATTATGAGTTCGATGAGAATGGATATCTCATAAAAGCGATAGGTCCGGCACTGGATTCAGAAACCGAAAATTAAGTGATCCCGCAACAGTTCTATATGTTGTTTACGATCATTCCGGAAATGTAACTGAACTCGCCGAAAAAAGAAGGAGGCCATCAATACTGCCCGTCAGGAAGGAGATGCGGGAAAGCCATACCTGAAAGACATCGACTATACAGAACTTACCCTTGGTGGTTGTTATGTAGGGACGAATTTTAATACATAAATTCCGTATGGAAAAATAATGCCAATTGCCAGTCAAGCTTGCGTGTTTGATGACAGCGGATATCTTGTAAGAGAAGGGCCGTTGGAGGATTCTCCATCAGTTTCGGATACGTAACGTAGGATCCGGATACCTGCGGGTATCTGTGTGGGTTGCGTCAATTGAGTTACATAAACGCAATAGTATGCGGACTCATATAAAGCGAGCAAGAAGAAATCTGTAGTGCAGGAAGCTCAGGTAAACCTGCAAGGTTGCATCCTGACCCCACATACGCAACAAGAATCAATACAAGGCCAATTGCGATAAAAATACCACCGAACAGCGAGAGCAGTCTTTTCGAATGTCCTTCTGACCATGACGTTGTATTTGTTCGCTCCGTGGAGGCTGTGGTCTTCTCGGCAGGAACTTGTGCAAAGAAATGAGCAATCCACTTTGCATAGTCTCGTGCGCCTTGCACGAGAGAATGCATTATGCGAGCTACTATCGGTATTACCAGTATGGAAACACCTCCTATGAGCAGAAACACACCGGCAGAAAGCGCGCCGGAAAGGAACATGTCGTGCAGAAATCCCACTACAAGTGCCGGGATGCTCATTACTCCGCAGAAAAGACCACAGGCAACTGCAAAGCATAATGAAATAACAAGTGCCCAAATTACAAAATAAATGCTCAATGCCGTAAGTGCGAGGGCAAACGTAAGGGGTATCCAGACAATAGCGCCTATGACGAGAAGTGCGATAGTTATGGACATAAGTACCGAATCAGAGCGGATACGCTGAGTTGCGCGTAGAAACGCAGGCATACTCTCCAGTGCTGATTGAACCGCATCATCAATGCTTCCCATGGCTGCTACGGCTTTTTCCTCGGACATACCGTCTTCCATACGGTCGTGTATTGCCTCGTCGTAATAGGCAAGAGCATCATCAATGCTGTTTTTGGGAACATGCTTTTTCTTAAGGTTTGCGCGAAGTTCGGCAAGAAACTCATCCTTTTTCATGACGATGCTCCTTCTTTAATGTAGGAGAGAATGTCTGTAATGGAGGCCTCATCAGCGATAAATCGTGAGAGCTCTAAGTGTCCCGCGTCAGTAATCAAATAATATTTGCGGAGACGACCGTTGTGCTCACGTGTGTATTCGGAAAGGAAATGTTGCTTAGCAAGACGTTTCAAAATGGGATAGAGCGTTGACTCGGAGAGCTCAAGCGATGCAGGGGCATCCCGGATGATTTGATACCCGTAGGAATCTTTGCGGGCTATGGCTGCGAGGACGCAGATATCAAGAAATCCACGCTTCAGCTGTGCATCCACAATACGTCTCCTTCAATATACTATGTGATACATAGTATATATTACTCAGGCATACTATGCAATACACAGTATGAAAAAATACAGTATGAACTTGCCATCTTTGTAGGTGTTGTAATATTTCTATAGCGCTATGTGTGTGAAAATAGTATGTATGAAAGACGGTCCGGTGGCGGACAAAGGAGACATGAGTTGAACTTCCGTGAAGACGATGCCGATACACAGAACAACACCGACGTGCAAAAAAGCAATGGACTCGCTTGATCACGATTTGCTGACAGGCGAGACGCTGGACGTTGGAGATAAAGTTACGCGTCGGCTCTCACAGGAGCAAGCCACCCTGCCTCATCCCGCTGCAAAATCGTCAGGCCCCATACAGAGCAAGCAAGAAATCGCAGCAGAAGCGGTTAAGAAAATGAACTGCCTCCCATTTCTTATGTCCAAGAAATGGGAGGCAGTTCACATGCGGGTGGTTTTTTTGGTGACTAGTTATAGGAGCGGCTCTGTGAAGAGATCTTGCCTGCGACCTGGGATTACTGTGGCAAAATCCAGCTAGGAAGGCCGTCAGAGAAGATACGTGCAAGTGGATACGCTTCTTCAATGGTTAGCGCTGCAACAACGTGATAAGGGCCCTCTGCTGATGCATCAAATACCAGCGCAAGGGGTTTCTCGCCATCAGAGGTAGGAAGCGCAAGGTAGACGCAGTGCCTGGATGGATTGTAGAGCTCAACGGCCATGCGCCATCCATGTTTTGCTGCTCGCAGGGCGTTTTGCACCAGAGGCGAGTCGTCATCAAATCCGCACTCGGGATCAAAGAGCAGAGGCGCGGCACCTGGAACGGGAAGCGAAAAGTCAGCGTCAGTATGCATGAGCTGCTGCTCGTTCTTTCTGTAGACGTACGCTGCGGAAAGGCAAGCTTGCGCTGCCTGCAACGAGGGCGCGTCGCTCAGATAGGTGGTGCTAAGCGCATTCCAATCGGAGACAGGAGCCTCGTTCATGACCACGTCAACAGGGTTTATGGGCAGCTGCTTTTCTGCGGCGGGCAGCTTCTCCCATGAAGCGATACCAGACTTAGGCAGACCGCGAAGCACGTCAACTGCCTGATCCTGCAGCTCACTTGCAGAAACGCTAAGCTCCAAGAGCGTCCAAGGACGCAGAGCTCCGCGTTTTGACTTGCGGATGGTGGCGGTAATTACCTCGTCTGTCTGCGGTTTTTTGTAACGCGTGTTAAACGTAAACGTGCCGCCATTGGAAATGAGCGCGCGAGAAGACACTGCAAGTTTGAAGTCTTCCTCCAGCTGCTTGAGGACGTTGGCGTCAACGGGAGCCATCTGGTACAAAATGCCGAGAAGCTCGTTGTTGACGTGGAGTTCTTCTTCAAAATCGGCAGGGTATGTTGGGGCAGGGGCAGGAGCTTCATTCTGATTGATTGCCGACGCAGAAACTGGAGACTCAGAAGTTGTAGCGGCCAAGGCAGAACTTGTTGTGTTTAGCGCTTGCTGCAACACTGAAGGAGCTGCTTCAAGCGTTTTCTCTTCGTCGGAACCGTCATAGGGGTTGTAGGTAACGGTAAGCGAAATAGTGGGTTCAGGAACCATGGGCTCGGAAGCTTCAGGCTCAGACATTTCTTGCTCTGAAGCTGGTGATTCGGTTTCAGTGGCCTCTGGAGCTGGCGTTTCGGCTTCAGCAGGTTCTGCGGCTGCCTCATTGGCAGTCTCTTGCTTGGGCTCTTCTGCAGCTGTTTCTGCAGATGGCACGTCTGCGACAGTTGTCTCCGCAACAGACAGCTCCTCTGAGCTCTCTACGACAGGCACCTCCTCTGGCTCCGTCGACTCTTCCTGGGCAGGAAGTTCTTCCGCTTCAGGCTCTATCTCAACTACCAGGTGTTTTGGCTTGAGGGCTCGAATGGACTTTGCTCCACGGCGGCGCTTCCAAGGCTTGCCGTTGTTTTGCGACTCGACGTTTTTCTCGCCAGCTACAAGGGCAGCCTCAAAGGTGTCAAAGGTCAGAAGCGTTGCGTAGACGTAGCCTTTTTTGAACGCAGTGATTTTGATGAAATCGGGGCACGCCTCCATGAGAGCGCGGATGTCGTCAAAGCCAAAATCCTGCGGTGCAAGGTCGTCTTCAATGAGCACGCCCTCAACGGTAGAGAGGGGAGTCTGTTTGGAGACGCCAACGGTTGCTTTGAGTAGTTTATACAGGTAGAGAGCGTGTTCTTGTTTTATAACAGCCATGATGCTCCTGAGATAGTAGTTAGTGGACTACATACTACTCGATTTTGAACAGACAAAGATACTGATTACGTACAGAAAGTCGCAATACGTAGCGAAAAAGCGAGAACTGGACTGATAGAATAAGGCTAGATTGAAGGGAGCTTACATGATTGGTCGTTTTATTAAGAGAGCTGCAGTTAGAGCTGCAGGTTTAGCTATTACTCAGTATGCCGCAAAGGCAGCACTTCAATCCGAGGCTGGAAGAAAGCTGCTTGCTACAACGGCTTCTAAGGCTGCTAACTTAGCAGGTAATATCGCAAAAGAGCAGATTACAGCTGGGTTTAATGCTCATATTAGGCCAGCACTACCAAGCGGCGATGCTATTCAGTCATCAGTCGCTCGCGCTCAGTCTGCGCTTCGTTCGGCTCAGACTTCAGTTTTGGCTGCTCAGGCACAGCTTCAGTCTAATCTAGAGAATCGTTTTTCTCGCCCAAAGAACAAGCTTTCAAAGCAGCTTGCAAGCACTGCAGAGTCGCTTGAAGAGATGGGAGAGACCCTGGCCGAGCATCAGGATGCTGCTGCAGATATCGCAGTTGCAGATGTTGCTGAGGAAATTGCTGCTCAAAGCGGACAGGATTCTGACGCTCTGTTAGCCTCTACCAAGAAGCGTAAATCGTTCAGAAATGTGGCAATTGCTGGTGGCGTTATGGCTGGTGCTGCTCTTGGTTTAGCTGCATACGGTGCTTATTCTATTGCTCCTCGCAAGCAAAATGATCGCCTGCTTCTGGAGCGTTGGCACGAGATTGCTCGTCATCGCTATGCTCACCGTGGCCTCTACAACAACGAGGCAGGCATTCCAGAGAACTCCCTGCTTGCTTTCCGTGCAGCTGTCGAGAAGGGCTTTGGCTCCGAGGTTGATGTTCACCTGACCGCAGACAACAAGTTGGTTGTTGTTCACGATTCAGCACTTGATCGCCTCTGCGGCGTACAGAAGATTGTTGAGGAGTCCACGCTGGAGGAGCTCCGTGGTCTGAGACTTCTTGCTACCGACGAGCAGATTCCAACATTTGAGGAAGTCCTTGAGGTTTATGCATGGAGTGGCTCCGGTGAGCTACCTGCACCTTTGATTATTGAGGCTAAGACGCGCAACAATAACGCTGAGCAGCTGACAGAAAAGATTATGCAGGCTCTTGATCTTCGTCCCGTTCGTGCATGCATCGAGAGCTTTGATCCTCGCGTTTTGCAGTGGCTGCGTCAAAACCGTCCTGAGATGCTTCGTGGCCAGCTTTCAGAGAATTTCCTGGTTGATCGTCAGACCAAGCACATGAACATTGCTACTCGCGCTGGTGCTACAGCTCTCTTTGGTAATTCTGTTGGTCGTCCAGACTTCATTGCTTACAAGTTTGAAGATCGCAAGAACCCCTTTGTTAAGTTGGCTTGCAATACCATGGGTGCACACCTTATCACCTGGACCGTTAGGAACGAGGAGGACATGATTGCCTCCGAGCTTGAGGGAGCTCCTGTCATTTTTGAGGGATTTATCCCAACTCCTGCATCGCTGATCAACTAGTTTTTCACTTGGCGAGAAGAACGTTTGGCTCAAACTACGGCCAAAATTTATAGGTTTTATCTGGGACTCCACGGGTTTCTCGCCCGTGGAGTTTCTTGTGAAAAGTTCCTTAAGATTGTTGTATGAATATATGTACATATATAAATTTAAGGAGTAGACTATGCATAACAACAACCCAAGGAGGAGCTATGAGCTCAAAGACAAAGGTGAAAATTGCTCGCATTGTCTGTTCTGCTGTTTTGCTAGGTATTGCTTACGCGGTTGAACACGCATTTGACCTGCAGCTCTGGCAGGCACTGTTGCTTTACCTGTTACCTTACGCTGTTGCGGGATACGATGTTGTTCTAGAAGCATGGGAGAGCATCACTGAGGGCGAGTGCTTTAACGAAGACTTGCTCATGACCATTGCTACTGTTGGTGCCTTGCTCATTGGCTTTGTGCCTAACGGTTCTCCTATGTTTGATGAGGCCGTCTTTGTCATGCTTTTCTTCCAGGTAGGAGAAGTGTTTGAACACCTTGCTTCCGATAACAGCAAGAAATCTATTGCCAAGCTTATGGATATCCGTCCTGACAGTGCAACGGTTGAACGTGACGGACAGCTGCTTACTATCTCTCCAGAAGAAGTTGGGCTAGGAGAAATTATTGTGGTCAAACCCGGCGACCGTGTCCCGGTTGACGCAGAGATCGTCGAAGGTTCTACCAGCCTTGATACCGTTGCTCTTACTGGTGAGAGCGTGCCTCGTGACGCAACAGTGGGGGATAACATTATCTCGGGCTGCGTAAATCTTTCTGGTGTGGTTCGTGCCCGCGTTACCCACCTCTTTGAAGACTCTACTGCTTCCCGCATTATTAAGCTGGTAGAGAGCTCAAACCAAAACAAGTCCAAGAGCGAGAGCTTTATTCGTCGTTTTTCTCGCGTGTATACTCCAGCAGTTGTTTACAGTGCCATTGCGCTGACGTTTTTGCCACCACTGCTTTCGGGAGACTTTGTAGCTAACGCTTCTACCTGGGTTGTAAGGGCGCTGACCTTCCTTATTGCATCTTGTCCGTGTGCACTGGTAGTTTCTGTGCCTCTGACTTTCTTTGGAGGCATTGGCGCTGCTTCAAAGGAGGGCATCCTGATCAAGGGCTCTGCGTACATTGATATGCTTTCTACCCTTGATACCGTTGCTTTTGATAAGACCGGTACGCTGACCGAGGGTGTTTTTGAGGTCCTTGCTGTTCATCCTCAGGCCATTGGCGAGAAGGACCTTCTGCACCTAGCTTCTCACGTTGAGATGCACTCCACGCACCCCATTGCTGCAGCTCTTCGTGCTGCTTATCCAAGCGAGGACGATGACTGTGTTATCACGGACATCAAAGAAATTGCTGGTCAGGGCATTTGCGCTAACGTGAATGGTAAGAGCGTTGCTGTTGGCAACAGCGCACTTATGGAGAGCGTAGGAGCTTCTTGGAAAGCGTGCGAGAACCACGGAACCATCATTCACATGGCTGTTGATGGGACCTACATGGGCCACATTGTTATTTCTGACCGCGAACGAGCTGATGCTCCAGCGGCGATAGGTTCCCTCAAAAATGTTGGCGTTTCTAAGGTTGTTATGCTCACGGGCGATAAACGCGACGTTGCAGAAGAGATTGCTGCTCAGATGGGCATTACTGAGGTTCGTGCTGAACTGCTTCCACAGGATAAGGTAGCTGCGGTCGAAGGCCTTCTCGCCCAAAAGACAGCTGGTAAGTCCCTTGCTTTTGTCGGTGACGGCATCAATGATGCACCCGTTCTTGCACGCGCTGATGTAGGCGTTGCTATGGGCGGTTTGGGGTCCGATGCTGCTATTGAAGCTGCCGACGTAGTTCTTATGGATGACAAGCTCTCCAAGCTTTCAAAGGCGGTAAAGATTGCTCGACACACTCTAGGTATTGCAAAGCAGAATATTGTGTTTGCGATTGGCGTCAAGGTGGCTATTTTGATTCTTGCGGCCTTTGGCCTGGCTCCTATGTGGTTGGCTGTCTTTGGAGATACGGGCGTTATGGTGCTTGCAGTTCTTAACTCCACCAGAGCCCTGAATATAAAGTCGATCAAGTAAAGAGGCCAAGGTTGCTTGCCTAAAAAAGGAGCGCGCACAGAAGAAGTGCTCCTACAAAGGTTGTTTTCACAAACGGCTGTTTCTACACAGAGCCAATTACAAATTACTGAGCCTTCTTACGAAGTCTACGAGCACGGTTTGCAAGATTGCGGACCGTGCTTTCCATGCCATGAGGAACGTAGGCCAGCGATTCTAAGTCTTCTGGAAGGTAGTCAACAAGGCTGACAGGCTCTGTGGGTGTGAAATCTGCTGGTACAGGACCCGGAGCAATCAAGTAGGCATGAACCTTAGCGCCCTGGGCGCCAAGTTTTTGTTCGTACTCACTAGGAACATCGTGAGGAAAATCGTTCTGTGCATCTCGCGTTTTCCAAATAAACTTATATCCAGCAACTTCAACTTGCTCAAGAGAAAAATCAAAAAGTGGCTGACTGTCCGTTTTAAGACGAACAACACCCTCTTTAGCCAAAACATTTCTATACTGCATAAGACGCTCAGCATCAGTGAGGCGCAGCTTTGCCTGCCTGATTCGAGGAAATGGTGCAGGGAAGTTGAGATAAATAACAGAGACCTCTTCTGGCGAGAAGTACTCATCAATCTTCATGCCGGTACCAGGAACTACGATGGCGTTAGGCACTCCTGCTTCATACATTGTTTTTGCAGCGTATGAAATGCAGATAGGTTCTGTATCAATGGCTACAAAAAGTACGTTAGGATTTGCCTTAGCTTGAGCAGCGGTAAAAGATCCTTTACCGCAGCCAAGGTCTACACGGACCTCAGAGAAGGGAACATGTCCCTCAGCAGTGATTGGCGCACACGCAGAAGCCCAGGTACCTCTCAAAGCCTCTGGATGAGGCTCAATAACGCTGGAATACGCCTCTAAGCGCTCTTCCAGAACAAAGTTTTTAGGCAAACGTGCATGTAGTGCGCGCAAAACAACTCCTCAACAAGTAGGCAAAATCAGCGTTTCTTTACAGAAGCTGATCAAGCGTTTCTCCGTACGAAGGTAGGAATTCTGTCATAAAATCGCGTACTTCTGGAAGAGAATCTGCTAAATCTTCAACAACTCCACGAGTTGAGGCTTCAGCGGTAATAAATTCTGAGTTTCCAGACTGGGCCTCCTCAATACACTTAATGAGTGCTGCAATCTTATCTGCAGCTTTAATAAGCTTTCTAAGATAAGCTTCACTCTCTGAAGCCTCAGCGCTGTGAGTAAGCACCTGAGCATAGGCATCTTGCAGGTCTTCTGGCAGCGTGGAGAGAATGGTTTTCTCGGCACGTGCTTCTACCTGATGATACGCATCTCTAATCTCTGAATTAGCATACTTTACAGGCGTGGGCATGTCTCCGGTGATAATCTCTGATGCATCGTGATACATACCAATAAGGGCCGCGCGATCTGCGTCAAGATTTCTGTGATAGCGCACATTTGCAATAGTTGCTAGGCAGTGAGAAATAACGGCCACGTCAAGGGCGTGTTCAGCAAGACTTTCTGAGCGAGAATTGCGCATAAGCGACCAGCGCTCAATGTAGCGCATGCGAGAAATAAGTGCAAAAAAGCTGGACTGCGACGAAGAATTCTGAGACATTGCCCCTCCTTAATTTGTTTTCTCAACCTTACCACGGATACCGGACAAAAACTGTTTTGACACAACTATGCAATGTAGTCATAGCAAATATGAAGTAATCAAATACTTTAGATGTTTATATGAAATTATTGATATCTGAACATCCGTTCATGGGTATTTTTGCTCCGCTTACCGGCAACCATGGCTAACTTATTCCAAAGGAGTTAACCCAGGCTTACTATGCAAGTAAACCTCGTCCGTTTAAAAGAAGTGAGCGGACAACAAAGGAAGGATGGGAAACATGAGTAAGTATGCTTTTGCAGGCGGCAAGCTCGTTGACGGTACTGGCGCTGCACCAGTTGAGGACTCCCTTGTCCTTATCGATGACGACAAGATTACCTATGCTGGTCCTCGTAAAGAGGTCCCAGAGGGATATGAGGTACGTGACGCATCCGGCCACACTATTATGCCTGGTCTTGTTGATACACACCTGCACTTCTCCGGCAACCTGACCGACAACGATAACGACTGGGTTATCGAGTCCGTTGCTCAGAAGCAGGCATGCGCAGTCAAGCAGGCTTATGACGCTCTTACCCACGGCCTTACCACTGTCGTTGAGATTGGCCGCAATGGTATTGCTATCCGCGACCTCGTTAACATGGGCATTATGCAGGGTCCTCGTATCTTTGCTACTGGCCTTGGCCTTTGCCGCGTTGCTGGTCATGGTGACTCTCACCACCTGCCACTGCAGATTTCCAAGGACGGACATCCTTGGGGCGACCAGGTAGACGGTCCATGGGAGCTTCGTAAGGCAATCCGCCGTCGTCTCCGTGAAGAGCCTGACGGCATCAAGATCTGGGCAACCGGTGGCGGCATTTGGCGCTGGGACTCCGATCGTCTGCAGCTCTTCTGCACCGAGGAGATCAAGGCAATTGCTGACGAGTGCGCACTGGTAGGCATTCCTCTGTACGCTCACTCCTACAATAACTTTGACGCTGCATATGACTGCGTCCGCTTTGGTTGCAAGCAGCTCATTCACGGCTTTGAGCTTGACGAGCGCACTATGAAGCTTATGGCAGAGCAGGGAACATACTTCACCCCAACCATCGGCTTCCTGCCAACTTGGTACGGAACTTATCCACCAGACTGGACTCCAGAGCTTGATGCATTCCCAGGCGAGACTGTTGTCGAGAAGGGCCTTGCACGCACCTACGCTAACCTGCGTAAGGCTTATGACATGGGTATCACCATTACCATCGGCTCCGACTCCTTCAGCTTTGTCACTCCTTACGGCTACGTCACCATCGATGAGATGTATGACTTTGTCGAGAAGGTTGGCATCTCCATCCTTGATACTGTTGCAGCTGCTACCTACAATGGCGCAAAAATGCTTGGCAAGGAGAACGAGTTTGGTGCTGTCAAGGAAGGCCTCTCCGCTGATATCCTCGTAGTCAAGGGCGACGTTGCTAACAACATCCGCGACCTCACGCCTGAGAACATGGACGTCATCATGAAGGAAGGCAAGATTATTGATCGCGGTAGCTTCTAAGCTTCCAGCTCGATAATTTGTAACGCGAAGGTTGGGCCCTGACTCACTTAAGCGTCAGGGCCCACTTTTACAGGCAAGAAGTTTATTCTTTGATATAAAAGTTTGACATTTGAAGGAGCTCACTATGTCTGAACCAAAGCAGGTGAAAATTGTGCTGCTTACCGGCTATTTAGGCGCAGGTAAGACCACTATTTTGAACCACATTCTCTCTAACACTGAAGGTATTCACGCAGCAGTCATTGTCAATGATATTGGCGAGATTAACGTTGATGCTGGTCTTATTAAAGACGGTGGCTACGCTAAAGAAGGCGACGTTATTCCTCTCACTAACGGTTGCCTCTGCTGCACCCTTTCTAATGACTTGGCACTCCAGTTGGGTGATTTGGCCGATACCGAGGAGTTTGACTACATCATTATTGAGGCTTCGGGCATCTGCGAGCCAATCCCCATTACCTATAACATTTCTGCATTCTGCAATCAGAGTCAGCATGCAACTAATCACTCTCACCTCAACCTTGATAACATTGTCGCAGTTGTTGACTGCGCTCGCATGTTTGAGGAGTTCCACAACGGCGCCGATCTTCTCGACCCAGACATTGAAGAGGATGACATCGAGAACCTGCTTATTCAGCAGATTGAGTTCTGCTCTACGCTGGTGCTCAACAAGACCGATCTGGTTACTCCAGAGCAGCTTCATGAGCTCAAGGCGCTTGTTCGCGGCCTGCAGAAAGACGCCGTTATTGTTGAGGCGGTCAACGGCAATATTCCAATGAGCGAGCTTATCAATACGGGCCGTTTTGACTTTGACAAAGCCTACGCCTCCGCTGCCTGGATGGATGCAATGGAGCATCCTGAGGAGCACGAGGACCCAGAGGTTTTGGAGTACGAGATTACTACCTTTGTGTATCGCCGCCGTCAGCCATTTGACCTGGACAAACTTAACCAGTTTGTGGCTAGCTGGCCAAAGAATATCATCCGCGTCAAGGGTAGCATCTGGATTTCACAAGACCCCGAGATGAGCTACGTATTTGAGCAGGCCGGCAAGCAGGTCCAGTTCTACGAGAATGGCATGTTCTACGCATCGCTGCCAGAGGATGAGCGAGAAACCCTTCTTGACGAGAAACCCGAGCTACGCGCAGAATGGGATGATGAACTGGGCGATCGTCAAACTAAGCTTTGCTTCATTGGCCGTCACATGGACCATGAAGAAATTGAAGCCGGTCTGGATGCATGCTTGACCGAGTATGTTCCTGACGAGTTTGATTACTAGCGTTTTCAGCGCCAAGAGCTCCGGCGCTTGAGACGAGGGACCCAGTTTATCCGGGTCCCTTTTTTAGGTTAGAGGTGCCTAATGACCAAGATTGAGCAGCTTAAAGACTGGATTCAGTCGTCAGATAACATAGTCTTCTTTGGTGGCGCAGGTGTGTCAACAGAAAGCGGTATTCCAGATTTTAGGGGTACTAACGGTCTGTATCGCCAGGGCGGTATCAAGGTAGAAAACATGACCATTGGCCTGGGCCAAGACGGCTATGACATGGGAAAAGAAGCCTATGACCTGGGAAATGGCGTAACGGTTGACCCCGATAACGAGGAGTCTTTTGCCTACAGCAAGGCGCCAGACTTTACGCTTGAAGAGATCTTCTCGCTCGATGTGTTTTTAGATTACCCTGCAGCGTATTACACGTATTTTAGAAACTCTCATCATTTGGGAGAGGCTCAGCCAAATATTGCTCACAAGTGGCTGGCAGACTTGGAAGCTGCGGGAAAGTTGCGCGCGGTGGTGACGCAAAACATCGACGGCCTACATCAAGCTGCTGGTAGCAAGCGTGTGTTTGAACTCCACGGCAACGAGACGCGTTTTTACTGTCCTGAGTGCGGCCACACCTACACGCTTGATCAGATTGAAGAACAGTCGTCTGTGGTGCCGCTCTGTCAATGCGGCGCAGTTATTAGGCCTGATATCGTTTTTTACGGAGAGGGCCTTGATATGGACACGGTTTATGGTGCCTTGAACGCTATCTCTCAAGCGGAGGTCCTTGTGGTTTCAGGAAGTTCGCTGGTAGTGCAGCCTGCCGCCGGTCTTCTCGACTACTACGAGGGCAACAAAATGGCCATCATCAACGACCAACCTACGCCGTACGATGGTCGCGCCAATCTGGTGATCAGAGACAGAATAGGCGCCGTCATAGAACAGCTCCTGTAGAAAACGCCTACCTGCAAGTGCACAGGTAGGCGTTACTCATGTCAAACAATGGCGAGAAATCCAACGCGCGAGAAAGTCGCGCAGTGAAAGCTCGCATAAGGCGCGACGTGCGAGAAACCCGTGCTAGTTGGCGGCTTCCTCGGCGAGCGTCTGAAGCGTTGCCATGAGAGATGGAACAACCTGCTTCTTACGGCTGACAACACCTGGAAGAACAGCAATGTTGCCATCAACCTTTACGTTAAAGGCGCGCTCGATGACATTAGCAGCGTTTGCGCCGTAGAAGAGCATCTCGGTGACCTGGCTCTTAACGTCGGTGAACATGTAGAAGACCATTGGAAGCTCTTCGGACTTAGCAGCAGTCTCCAAGAATGGTCCAACAAGTTCCTCTGCAGCTTTGCGGCTGGACTCGGTCATGAAGGAGCCCTGGCCAACGCCAAACTTTACGCCGCCACGGCTGAATACCTTGTAGTCACCATGGAAGACTTCTTCTGCAGTACGACCAGTGAGGTCTGCGCCAGCGTCAAACATTTGCTCAGAGTAAGCGTCAATGTCTTCTCCGCAAATCTCTGCAAGCTTCTTACCAGCAACAATATCGCGCTCGGTGCAGGTAGGGGAGCGGAATGCAAGGGTGTCGGAAAGAATTGCAGAGAGCATAAGGCCAGCAATATTCTTTGGAATCTCGATGCCGTACTCGTGGTAGAGGCCATAGATGATGGTGCAGGTGCAGCCAACAGGGACGTTTCTAAAGGTAATTGGGTTGGAAGTCTCAATGGAGCCGATGCGGTGGTGGTCAACAATCTCCATGATCTCGGCCTGCTCAAGACCATCAACTGCCTGAGCGCGCTCGTTGTGATCAACAAGAATGACATGCTTCTTGCGAGGGTTCAAAAGACCAGGGCCGCTGATAAGACCAGCAAAAGTGCCGTTCTCGTTAATAACAGGGAAGAAGCGGTGCCTTGAGTTGGTCATTGCCTTGCGAGCATCATCAATTGCGGTGTTGACGCTGAACTTAAGGATGTCGTCGGTGAGCATCTTCTCACGTACAGGCATAGACATGATAAGCAGGCGAGCTACCTCAAAGGTATCGCGAGGAGTGCTGATAATGGCGCAATCACGCTTTTTAGCCAGGTCAATAACGTCCTGAGCAATTGGAGCATCGCAAGAGACAATAAGGCAGGAAGCGCCGTGTTCAACTGCGATAGTCTGGTTCTCATGGTTGCCAGCAACAACAATGATATCGCCAGCGTCAACAATCTCTGAAAGGGCGGAAGCGCTGGTACCAACGCGAATATTGCCCTGCTTAACAACGCCCTGAGGATCACCAAGAACCATGGTGCCACCAAGCGTAGAAACGATATTTGCATAGCTTGTCTGAGCCTTAGAGAGCAGGTTTGGCTCGGAAAGGCTCATGTTGGCATTTGCAATATCTTTAACGGCAATCAGGCCGGTAAGCTCTTCTTCCTCATCAGTAACGCAGAGTGTATCAAGCTTAACGTCCTGCATAAGCTGCCAAGCAGCATAGAGGCTCATTCCAGCATCAACTTTTGGCTGAGTCTGAATCTCTGCATCTTTAATCTGAGGAGTAACCGTAGTAATAAGCTGTGGCTCCTCAAAGCCAAAGTGGTTTAAGACAAAGGCGGTCTCACGGTTGAGTGAGCCAGCGCGACGAGCTTCATAGATAGGGTTATCAATCTGATTTTTGAGATACGCATAAGAAATTGCAGCACAAATGCTGTCTGTATCTGGGTTCAAATGGCCAATGATGTTTACTTTACGAATTGCTTCTGCCATCTTCGCCTCCCTGGTAATATCGATGATGTAACTTTTTAATTAGAACACACTTTAGTAAGCACATTTTGTTTCTTTTTTAATACCATCCTGTAGTGTACCCCTCTCCGTTTTTACTTAGAACAGAAAATCGCAGAAAAACAGCGGGCGTACCTGTGAATCTGGTAAATGTATGTAGGACAAATGATAATTCAAAAGTTGAAGGAAATTAGTACAATAAAAGGGATAACAAATCGATTGAATTGGAATACCTAGTGAGTTCTCCTACGCGTTTTTCTGCTAAAAAAAGAAACGCTCGTCATATAGTTAAAGCAGCGCACGCTCCTGAGCCTTCATCTGAGGCAAGTGAAGTTGCACCTGTAGAAGCACCTCAGCCTCCCGCAGAGAAGGCTGATACTACGGCAAGCCCAGTGGCCTCTCTGCAGACTGCGTCTGAGCAGCTATCGTCTGCTTTTGCATCGTTTGCGCAGCGTAAGCCTGCAGAAAAGTCTGCTGCACAGCCCGCAGAAAAACCTGCAGAGAGCATGCGGTCTAAAGTTGCGCCAGAAAAAAAGAAGCGCCAGAAAACGCTTCTATCTGCACGCAAAAGCATTCGTGTGGAGAAACGCCGCCGCAATCAAGCAGATCCAGAACCAGAACAGCGTCATTCTCGCCCGGTGAGTGCGGGAAGAAGAAAGCTCGAGCTGGTAAGTGTCGTTGCAATTTTGGTGCTTGCGGTGCTCTCGATTGTGCTGGTTAACCGACCAAGTCAAAAAACGCTGGTATTCGGCGACAATCAGGTGACGTATACCGGCACTACCATTCAGGGAAAGATGAATGGTCAAGGCAAGATGACTTTTGAGAATGGCGATACCTACGAGGGAGAATTTGTCGACGGGTATTTCCAGGGTACGGGAACGTACACCTCAAAAGATGGCTGGACGTACGAAGGTCAGTTTGTAAAAGGCCAGGCAGACGGCCAGGGAAAGCTCACTACACAAGATAGCATTGTGTACGAAGGAACTTTTAAGCAAGGGATTTATCAAAGTGCGAATTAAATGGTTTTCGCTTGTACGTATAACAGGACTTGTTTTAGTCCTCATATATCACTTTTTTAAGGACGCGCTTCCAGGCGGCTTCATTGGTGTCGACGTATTCTTTACGTTCTCGGGCTATCTCATCACGGCTCTTTTGATTGACGAGTTTGCTCGCTTTAGATCCATCGACGTCATTGGATTCCTGCGCAGGCGTTTCTACAGAATTGTGCCGCCGCTTGTGTTTATGGTACTTGTGTGCACGCCGTTTCTTCTGCTTGTGCGTACCGAGTTCATTTCCGGTATTAAGTATCAGATTGCCGCAGCTCTTGGCTTTGTGACTAACTACTTTGAGATAGTTCTGGGCAACAGCTATGAGAACCAATTTGCTCCTCATGTGTATCTGCACACCTGGAGTCTTGCCGTTGAAATGCACTTTTATGTGCTCTGGGGTTTGTACGCCTGGCTGCTTGCTTGCATGAGCAAAACAATTAGAAGCTATAAGGTAAAGATTGCTGGAGCTTCCCTGGTGCTGTTGGTTGTTACCTATCTGGCAATGGCCACCGGCGCCCAAAACTCTACGAATCTTTCTATCCAGTATTTCTCGACGCAAACGCACGTGTTCCCCTTCTTTATCGGCGCGCTTTTATCGTGTGTTGCAGGAATTGCTCAGACGGGCGAGCTCTTTGCCCAGCTTGAGCAGAAGCTTTCTACTCAGCTAACGCTCGCAGGCCTTGTGGCAAGCTGCGGCGTTCTTGTCTTTTTGAGCGTCTTCATGCACTTCGAGGACCTCTTTACGTACACCTTTGGTTTCCTTTTTGCCTCGCTCGCAGCAGCCGCAATGATTTTCTTTGCTCGCATGTTGCATCAAAAAACCGAGGGTATCAACGAGCCTGGCATCGTTTCTTTTGTGGCAGATACCAGCTATGGCGTGTATCTGTTCCACTGGCCTTTGTACATTATTTTTGCCGAGAAGGTCGATCCAGTCCTAGCTGCACTCCTAACCCTGGTGCTTTCGTTTGTGTTTGCTAGCTGCTCGTTCTATGTGCTTGAGCCAGCGTTGGCAGGGAAGTCTCCAGAGATCTTCTCGTGCATTAAGCTTGATGGTCAGAAGGTTTTGCGAGGTACCAGCCTTGCGCTTATTCCTTTTGCTGCGGCCGTTGCCTTTATTGCGCTCACCGCTCCACAGCTCAGCGATTTCCAGAACGATCTGCTGCTTAATGCTTCGTTGCAGGAGCAGAGTGCCATGACCATGACTCGCAAGCATGCAGATACCTCGCAGGCAAGTAATTACAACGTTGTTGAGGGAGTCACCTACATTGGCGATTCTGTTTCGCTGCGTGCTCGTTCTTACCTGCAGGATGCGCTGCCCGACGCTCAAATTGACGCTTCTGTTAGTAGAAACGTGGCAATGGGTGTAGATTTGCTGCAGTCCGCAATCGACAACAACACCCTCTACCAGGACGTTGTTGTTGCCCTGGGCACCAACCCTGTTGGCGGCTCCGATGCGGTTGATAAGATTGTAGATATGCTGCCGCGTGGACATCGTCTGATTTTTGTCACTCCGTATGACGGTAGAAACTCCGATCCAAATGCTGGTGCAAATGCTATTCGCGCACACGAGCTTGAGCTCGCGCAACAGTACGACTTCATTACCATTGCGGATTGGGCACAGGTTGCTCAGGATAATCCTGACATTTGGACAGGTACTGACTACGTTCACTTTGGCTCTGATTCAGATTCCATTAATCGTGGTGGCACCCTCTACGCGCAGATGGTCAAAGACGCGGTAGATAAAGCAAATCAGGGCCACGTAAAACCGTAAGCTCACTTAAACCACAAAGGGCCACGTCAAACTATAAAAGCCCACGTAAAACCACAATTTAGTTGCCATTCTTTCTACTTGTTTGTAACGACGCAGATGAATGGCAATTCACAGTGCGATTGTGCTATATAGCTTGGAGATTTGGTGTTCCTTGCGACAAATCATTCGAAGGCGGCTATCTAACCCGAGCCATGAACACAATTAATGGGTCAATTCATTTCTATGCATAAATAAGATACAGTATGCATGATGATGAATAATAATATATAAATATTTTAACTACCACTATTTTCAAGTCTCTAACAACACACCTATGTCGGATAATCTGCTAAATGCGAGGCAAAAAACACATCTAAGTCCAATAATCTGCAAGATATAGAGGTTTTGAGCGTAATGTATACGCCTTTTTGACAGATTATCTGTCATAGGTGTGTTCTCTCGTTCTGCATCGCGCCCTCGCGCACCGCATCGCGCACTTACGTCCCGCAACGTGACCTCGCGCACCGGATCGCACATGCGTGCAGCGCAACGTGACCTCGCATATTGCAGACGTATCCTCTTTCCAGCTTCTCTACTGTGGAGTCCCCGCAATATTTCATTAGAATGGACTAGTGAATATTTCATCTGACAGCCCCTTAAGGAGGAGCACATGGCAGAGTTTGTCTATCAGATGTACAAGGCCCGCAAAGCAGTCGGCGAGAAGGTCATCCTTGATGACGTTACCGTCGGCGTATACCCTGGTGCAAAAATCGGCGTCGTGGGTCCAAACGGCATGGGAAAGTCCACCCTGCTCAAGGTCATTGCCGGCATGGAGGACGTCTCTAATGGCGAGGCAAAGCTTACCCCAGGTTACACCGTTGGCCTGCTCCAGCAGGAGCCGCCGCTGGATGAGACCAAAACGGTCAAGGAAAATATCGAGCTTGCCTTCGGTGACCTGCTTGCCAAGATTGCGCGCTTCAATGAGATTGGTGTTGAGATGGGCAATCCTGACGCCGATTTTGACGCGCTCATGACAGAGATGGGCCAGCTCCAGACCGAGATCGACGCAGCTAACGGCTGGGACTTGGACAGCCAGCTCTCTCAGGCAATGGACGCGCTGCAGTGCCCTGATCCAGATTCTCCCGTCACCCATCTCTCTGGTGGCGAGAAACGCCGTGTAGCCCTGTGTCGTCTGCTTCTTGAGGCACCTGACCTGCTGCTTCTTGACGAGCCCACCAACCACCTTGATGCGGAGTCGGTGCTCTGGCTTGAGAAGTTCCTGCACGATTACCCCGGCGCTGTCATGGCCGTTACGCACGATCGCTACTTCCTCGACGACGTCGCCGAGTGGATCTGTGAGGTTGACCGCGGACAGCTCTATCCTTACGAGGGAAACTACTCAACTTACCTGGAGAACAAAGCAGCTCGCCTTGAGGCCCAAAACCAGCAGGACGCCAAGCGCGCAAAGAAAATGCGTGCTGAGCTGGAGTGGGTTCGTTCGTCTCCTAAGGCTCGCCAGGCAAAGAACCGCGCGCGTCTTGATCGCTATGAGCAGATGGAAGCAGAAGCTCGTGCATCCAAAAAGCTCGACTTCACCGAGATCCAGATTCCTGTGGGTCCGCGTCTGGGCCAGAAGGTCCTGGAGGCCGATCACATCCACAAGGCCTTTGGCGACCGCGTTCTTATCGATGACCTCTCGTTTAGCCTACCAAGAAACGGCATTGTTGGCGTGATTGGTCCCAACGGTGTTGGTAAGTCTACGCTGTTCAAGGCTATTGTTGGCCAGGAGGAGCTCACTTCCGGCACGCTTGAGATTGGCGAGACGGTTCAAATTTCTTATGTTGACCAGCTCAGACAAGGAATCGATCCAGACAAAACTATCTGGGAGGTTGTCTCTGACGGCAATGACTTCATCAAGGTGGGAGACACGGAGATTCCAAGCCGTGCCTATGTGGCTAGCTTCGGCTTTAAAGGACCTGACCAGCAAAAACGTGCTGGCGTCCTTTCTGGTGGCGAGAGGAACCGTCTAAACCTTGCCCTTACGCTTAAGCAGGGTGGAAACCTCTTGCTTCTGGACGAGCCTACCAACGACCTCGATATTGAGACGCTGGAAAGCCTTGAGGATGCACTTGAGCGCTTCCCAGGATGCTCGGTGGTAACCAGCCACGACCGTTGGTTCTTGGACCGCATTGCTACGCACATCCTTGCGTGGGAGGGTGACGACGAGAACCCAGGCAAGTGGTTCTGGTTTGAGGGTAACTTTGAGGCTTACCAGGCCAATCGCATCGAAAGACTTGGTCAGGAGGCTGCTCGTCCTCATCGCATTCACCGTAAGCTCACCCGCGACTAACGTATAGGCGGCGCAAGCGTAGCTCATTCAAACAGAAGATAAAAATAGTAACTATTTTTATCGTTAAGATTTTGTGCAATCTGTTTAAGAGACTATCAACTGGGTATCAAAAATGAGAAGCCAAAGAGCTTCTCATTTTTTGAGAAAAAAGTTATGAGGAAAGAGAAGAACATGGCACTTGACACAAACGTTGGTAACATCCTTAATCAGCAGATCAACAAAGAGTTCTATTCCGCTTATCTGTATCTGACCTTTGCAGATTTCTATGAGGAGCAGGGCCTGAAGGGCTTTGCAAACTGGTATGTCATCCAGTCTCAGGAAGAGCTCGCTCACGCACGTATTCTTCGTCGTTACCTGCTTGACAACGATTGGACTCCAACCATGGAGGCAATCGCAAAGCCTGACCTTACCTTTACCAAGGTAGTTGAGCCAATTAAGGCAGCATACGAGCACGAGCAGTTCATTACCGCAAGCATTAACGAGTGCTATGCCGTTGCTCAGAAGGCAAACGATTTCCGCACTATGCAGCTGCTTGACTGGTACGTTAAGGAGCAGGGTGAGGAAGAGGCAAATGCTTCCGATCTTCTCAAGGCAGTAGAGCTCTTTGGTGGAGATCCAAAGAACCTGTTTGATCTTGATCGCGAGAACGCTGCTCGCGTCTTTGTTGCTCCTACTATGCCAATGTAAGCTCGCCGCGCTTTTGCGGTTATTGCTTACAGTGGAGTTTCAATAGCCTCTGATTTGTTCGAAGAGGCGCCTGATAGCTCAGCAAAGATGGCACCGCCTATGATACAGGCGGTGCCTATTATTTTGAGAAGACCAAAAGGCTCGCCAAGGATAAGTGCCGAGAAAATAACTGCAGATAGTGGCTCAAGGTAGCCAAAGACTGCCACGCGCTGAACTGGAATCTTGGTAAGTTGTGGGAAATACAAAAATGATCCAAGGCCTGTGTTAAAGAGGCCGATGGTCAAAACAGCAAGCCAATTTACCGATGCTGGATCTGCGGGCAGCTCAATGCCATGGAATACAACAGTAACCAGAGCAACAATAGCGCAGCCAATGCCCAGCTGAATGCTGGTGCCTTCAATACCAGAAACATCTTTGAGTTGCCTGTTACAAATAACCATGACGGCATAAAGAACAGCAGAGAGAGCGCCTAGAAGAAGGCCAAGAGGCGAGAGGTTCAGTCCAACTCCATAGCCAATAATAAGGGCAGCTCCAATAACAACTATAAGGAAGCCAAGTATCTTTTTAGCAGTGAGTTTCTCGCCAAATAAAAGGGGAGAGAGCGCCATTACAATAACGGGACCGCAGTAATACTCAAGCGTTGCGATTCCAACGCCCACGAGGTGATACGCCTCAAAAAGGAAAGTCCACTGAAGGCCCAAGGCAATGCCTGATCCAACGAGCGCCTGGAAGTCCTTGGGGTAGTTTTGAATGGTAAAAGCTTCTTTTTGTACAAGCTTAACCACGAGCAAAAAGAGCGTGCCCAAAAGCATACGGAAGAAGACAATTTGGTAGCTAGGAAGATTGATAAAGCTTGCAACGATTCCGTTAGAACCGCAGATGATAAGCGCAATTAGGTAGAGCACGGTAGGTTTAAACGTGGCGTCTCTCATCGGCTACTCGCAAATTTCTGTATCCACGGACTGTGGAATTCTGTCGTTACAAATTACCTGGTAGAACAGTTTTTCTTGCTCTCGTTGATCGGAGGTCTGACCAAGCATCCACATAGTTTTTGCAACCAGAGCTTCGGTGGTCATATCGTCTCCAGAGAGAACGCCGGGCATATCTTGATAGGTTCTACCAACCTCATATACACCCAGGTCAAGACCCTCTTCAGGAACTTGTGTGGTAATAACTACGGTGCGACCAGATGCAATCCAATCGGTGATAGCTTCCTCAAAAGAGCCGTCGTATGAGGGGATGCCGCCAATACCAAAGGTTTCAAGCACGATGGCGTCATAGTCATTCTTCAGAAGATAGAAGATAGATGGATTAAGCTCGGGAGTCAGTTTAAGCACAATGACACGCGTATTGAGCATTTCATAGGTTGTAAGACCGCCATCTACCTGCTCTTGATTTGGCGCACTACGAATAATCTTGTTGCCACGGATGTGAGCAAGCGGTGGATAATTCATGCTCGTAAATGCATTGAAGCTCAGTGTGCGCTGTTTATGAGCGCGGGTGCCGGCAATAACCTCGTTGCCAAAAACCACCACAACTCCAGCGCTCCTGTCGTCGAGCGCGTAGAGAACGGAGTGGTAGAGGTTGAGTTTGGCGTCAGTAAACGGATTTGCCATTGGCTGTTGAGAGCCTGTGAGCACAATGGGTTTCTCGCTATTTTGAATGAGGTAGGAGAGGGCAGCGGCGGTATATGCCATAGTATCGGTGCCGTGAAGGATAATAAAGCCGTCGTAGGCATCATACGACTCAATAATGGCGTCTCTGATCTGGAGCCAGTTTTGAGGGCGCATATTGGTGCTGTCGATATTCATGACTTGTTTGAAATCAAATTCGCAGAGGTCATGAACAAGAGGGACGTTGGCTAAAAGCTCTTCTCCTGAAAGTGAGGGAGCCAAGCCCGATTCAGTGGAAACAGAAGCAATAGTTCCTCCTGTTGCCATCAGTAAAAGTTTCTTCACACGTCCCCCATGAACTCCAATTGTGCAGACTTTACAGAAAATCAGTCTGTATAGCGCTTTATTGTAACGGGATAGATGCTTTTCAAGGCGAGAAAAGCAAAGTCGGTGTATTCTTTTTTCGGTAAACGAATCTTTTAGCAAGGATTGTTGATGGCAGAGAACAACCTCTTTGGTTTTGGTAAGAAAAAGCGTCCAGCTCAGGTTCCACCTACTGTCTCCCGTAATGGGGAGTCTTCTACCTCTCCGCGTGTGGTACGAGGCCGTCACGCAGCTGTTGGAAGCCGTGTACAGGCGCAGCGTAGGATGACGCAAGATCGCCCAACAAATCCCGTTAACCATGCCCGTGCAGATGCCGCCCGTGCACGTGGTCGAGCAAGAACTGCTTACGGCAATCACTATGGCACGCTCAACCCCAGAGATGAAGCTCAGGCAGCATATGCGGCTAGAAGACGTCGTTCTTCTCGCATGAGGCTGGGTCGTGTGGCGCTGGCGGTATTGCTTGCAGCCATCATCTTGTGGGTAGTGTTTACGCTGGTAAGCTCATGTAGCTCAGGAGGCGCTTTTGCGCATGCTCAGGCGCTTGATCCTACCGTTACCCTGACCGGTTCAGTGAAGGTCGGATAGCCTTACGGGCTACGGCGTGACTGTGGAGTGTCCAGCAGTTTCGACGTGTACGCTGCTACTTTGAGCCTTTGCTTGTAGAGACAGCAGAGAAGTCCAAATTCAAATCAACTGAACCGGTAATGCCGTCAACTTGTCCTGTTGAAGTGTATTGCCATATCAAAAAGTTAAAGTTTACGTCTGGTTGATCAACGTATTGTGCCAGCCAAATAGGCTCGTCAAGCGAGACCAGATCAAAACGATTTAGATCAACTTTGTTGCCATACACGATGACGCGATATCCTGCTTCTTGAATGGTGGTGCAAAACGCACGCGCAATTGCGTTAGTTTCTGCAGGGGAAAGGTTGTCGGCGCGACCGCTGTAATCGGGAGAAGGCTCCAGGTCAAACGCAACAGGAAGAGCAAGTTTTGTAACTCCTGCTTCTTTTAACTGCTGCAGAACAAAAGCGGCCTCTTCACAAGCTTCTTCCACGTTAATAGCCTGCGAGAAGAAGTACACACCTACATCAAGACCTGCGCTTTGTGCACCCTTTAGGTTGGTCTCAAACAGCTCATCCGCGCGAATACCACCCTCAGTGGAGCCGCGGTATCCAATGCGAAGTATGGCAAACTGAATGTTATCGGCAGCAACGGCCTCCCAGTCAATAAACCCCTGGTGAGAAGAGACGTCAACGCCCGTGCGTGTGAGCTCTTCTCCGTCCACCACATAATGCGCGCGTCCCGTTGCATCGTAGATAAGGTTTTCCCACTCATAGGGGACTTCGTTTTTGATGATCAGTTTGTTGTCAAAAGAGAGGGAGAAAAGTCCCTGGCACGATTGCAACAATGCCAACACAAATACAATGGCCAGCGTAATGAGTCCCCATTTAACAACAGGATTGTTCTGAGAATTTTTCCCAAGTGTATGCATCGCCTGCTGCTTACGTTTTGAAGCGTTTGCAGAAGCAGGTGTGTGTTTAGTTTTAGAACGAGTCGTAGAGTTTCTCGTTTTCTTGTTTTTATGTGAGTTCTTAAAAATCACTGGTGAAAGAATTGTCCTTGTTCAAAAATTGGCTCGCAACATACGTTAATGCCCAGCTTATGATAGATGGACTCGTCGTCGCTTGGAATAATTGACGAGAAATACGCGTCGCATCCACGGAGTAGTTGCGTGGCATCAACGGCTTTTCCGGCCAATGGATTGGTAATTGAGCTGATAGAGAGTGCAATAAGCATCTCGTCAGCGCAGAGGCTGGTGCGAGCCAGCTTAAAGTTGCTCTCTTTTAGTGCGCAAATGGGCCTTAGGACCTCATTTGAGACAATGAACGTTTTCTTCTCAATACCAACTACGTATTTGAGGGCGTTGAGTAAAAGCGACGCTGGCGCACCTAAAAGCTCCGAAGTCTTGCCAGTAATAATGGTGCCGTCAGGCATAACCATAGCGCCCGCAAGCTTTCCTGTCTCTTCTGCTTTATGCAAACAAGCCGCATGAGCTGGCGAGAAGTTCTGGTCAACGTTAACGTCTTTCATCAACAGATTAATCTTTGTAAGTTCACGTTCACCCATACCAGTACGCTCGAGTTTCTCGGCAGCCCTAAACCACCTGCGTACAATCTCTGCCTTTGAAGCTTCCTGGCAAACCTCATCATCAATAATGCAGTTGCCAACCATATTGACGCCCATATCGGTTGGAGACTGATACGGGCTGGTACCTGCAATTTTCTCCATCATAGCCTTGAGCACCGGGAAAGCCTCAACGTCGCGGTTGTAGTTAACGGTGACCTCGCCGTGAGCCTCAAGGTGATACGGATCGATGATGTTGTTGTCGCCCAAGTCTGCTGTAGCTGCCTCGTAGGCAACGTTTACGGGGTGCTTGAGCGGAAGGTTCCAAACAGGGAAAGTTTCAAACTTTGCATAACCTGCGCGGACTCCACGGGCGTTCTCGTTGTAGAGCTGAGAGAGGCAGACAGCAAGCTTGCCAGAGCCGGGACCAGGTGCTGTTACAACTACCAGAGGATGCGTAGTCTTGACGTACTCGTTTTTACCGTAGCCCTCCGCCGAGACAATCAGGTCAATATTGGAAGGGTAGCCCTCAATGGGGTAGTGACGGTATACAGCAATGCCCATGTTTTCCAGGCGCGCGCGATAAGCCTTTGCCTTTGGCTGGCCAGAGTATTGCGTAATGACAACGCCGCCGATAGCAAGACCACGAGCACGGAAGATGTCCATAAGCCTTAGCACATCATCAGCATAGGTAACACCAATATCGCTTCTGCGCTTGCCGTTTTCAATGTCGTTTGCGTTGATGGCAAAAACAACCTCTGCCTCGTGAGCAAGCTGCTGAAGCATCTGGGCTTTTGCATCTGGAGCAAATCCAGGGAGGATGCGAGAAGCGTGGTTGTCGTCAAGCAGTTTTCCGCCAAACTCAAGGTAGAGCTTGCCGCCAAACTCACTGATACGCTGGTGAATTCGATCCGCCTGCATAGTGATGTACTTCTCGTTATCAAAGCCGATACGCATGCGTCCTCCTGCCAAGATTTACTGTAGAAATTGTATCATCAAGCGAAGACTTCCTATACGCTATAAGCTATACAGAAAACAAATAAACAACCAAGGAGTTGTGTATGGATAGCAAGTTTTCACAAATACCTTCTCGTGGCGAGAGGTTCAAAGAGCTAGCTTTCAGTGCCTTACGTGCATTTGGTTATGGTTGTCTTACAGCAGCTGGAATGAGTGCTGTTATCTTTGCATTTGCGTACTTTACCAGCGGTATGGATATGTTTACGGGCATCGACTGGGTGCGCCGTGTCATGTACGTCATTTCTTCTTTGGGAATTATTGCTTGCGGCGTTGGCCTGCTCTTTAGCGGAAAAGAGTACGAGGACCGTCAGATGGGCTTTACGCGTGATATTGATGACCCCATCAGCCTTAAAGAAGGAAAGCTTGATCCTCGCATTTCAAAAATCGAGACTAATCACCTTTCGTGGCAAGCCGCAATCCTTTATGCATCAATTGGTATGTTTGTAGTTACTACTATCTTTGACGAGGTCATGAGTCATACCTTCTTAATGTAGGCATCCTCGTCTGGACAGAGACAACTTACTAGGACAGTGCCAGCTTGCTAGTACGGACGCAGAGCGCCTAGTATAAAGGCAACTCGCCCGTTAACGGGTCAATATCTTCTGCGGCAAGTGGCTCAAATGCCAGGCAGGTAAATGTTGGTTCTCCATGGAACTCGGTAAAGCCCGCGTCCCTAATAAGGGCCACGACAAAGCCACGAGCTTTTCCCTCAGCGGCAAGCTCAAGCAACGCTTCTTCAGAATCAACGTAGACACATACTTTTGCAACGCCAGCATCAAACCAGTTAGTGATTGCAGAGGAATCTTCATCAGCATGGTCCAAATAGACCCAATTCTGATCATCGGTGACACGAACTTGATCAAGTCGACGCTCTTTTGCAAGTGCCATCAGCGTGACTTCAACACATGCATGGCTTGCTTGAGCAGCAATTTTTCCTTTTCGCATCTTAAGATCGCGACGAATAACAATCATTTGTTTTGATTTATACGAAGAGCTTGGCATGAAAGACCTTTCTAGAAACTGAGTGCTAAGTGTACCATTCACGGCTTTCCGATTTTTGTCAAAAGAAAATCTCGAAGGATCAAAAAGACTCTCTAAAACCAAGAGCGGCGAGAAGAACGTTGAATGTTCAGCTTGTTACATCAATAAGTTAAATAACGGCACCTGTGTGGAAAGTTGATCCTTGTCCATGTTGCTAGGGTTGACTGAGGAGGTGTCTATGAGAGAGTTGGTTATTCTTGTCATGTATATTTGGGCTTCAATATCGGATATGCGAAATCGCACTATTCCAAATAGAATCCCTATTTTGCTTGCTATTTCATGGCCTATTTGGCTTGCAGTAAATGAAAATCGCACTGAGTTACTGATGAATGCATTATGGAGTGAGTTATTTGTTATATGTGTGTTGGTTATGGTAGGCATAGTTACAAAATTTATAGGTCATGTGTCTTCTCTGGGAGGGGGAGATATTAAACTTATTCTCTCAGCATGCCTTTATCTTGAAATAAAAGAGACATTTGTCTTTTTATTTTCGGCAAATATTTTAGGTGTTATGTTTTCTTTTTTGTTCTTTATTTTGCGTAAATTTTTAAAGAGAGAAGACAGAAATAAAGAAAAAATTACCAGTTCATATAGTGTATTTATGTATACATTTCCGTTTGCACCATTTCTTGGATTTGGTGTGGCACTTGCGCTATTTTTACGCTAAAATCGGGAGGTGTTATATGAATTTAAAAATTCTTCTAATTCCCGAATATATAAAAAGTTTTTTCTGCTATCAATAGTTTACACGTTGCGTTGAAAGATTGAGTTCCCCCAACACTCAATTTCATTACTGAATGGCCCCGACCATTTAGATTTCTCGTTATGCGAGGCAACGTATGCCATGGAGGCAGGACGACTATTAACGTGGTCGCACACATGTCACCCTGCCTCATGGCAATCCCTTTAGAGTTATTTGCTCTATCTTTGATATACCCATTATTTCAAGTATTTAAAAGTAAAAATACAGCTACTAAGCTATTTTCCTGCGGTTTTATACGTGTCAGAAATTAGCTGCATAGATCATCTAAAATCTTAAAAGCCAGATGGCGTAGAGGCTCTTTGTTATCGCTGAAAATCGCTGATACATTATTTTGCATAGTGCAATTGATTTTTGTATATCTTTTGTATAGCCAATTAATTCCAAGTGGCAGGGTCACTTATGATTTATTTACGTAACAGGTATGCAGTTTTCTTCAAATTTCCGCTTGTAAAACAACATAACAAATTGTATCTAAAGATATTTTAGTGTAGTATGATACGGTAATAACACGGGACTATGCATAAAACATACGCGTGTTTTTCAGACATCGTTTGAGCAGATGGGGCTGTGAGATGGCTAAGGCAGGTGTTACCAAAAAGACCGACCCAGGTTTGGGTAGGACAGTAGCAAGGTTGTTACAAGAAAGTGGCAAGCGCCAGGTAGACCTCTGCGAATTCTCACATTGGTCACGTGCGTATGTCTCTTATATTTGCACCGAGCGCCGTAAGTGGCCTTCATTTGATAAAGCAAAGGTTATTGCTGACTTCTTCTCCTTAAGTCTTGATCAACTCTGGGTTGAGCATCTTAAAGATCTTGTTGATGCTGGCGTAGAGCTCACAGAGACGCAGAAGAAGAATTTAGCTGAGGGCGTTAATCTTCCAAATCCCACTGTTATGCATGACGGAAATGACAATAGAGAATACCTCCAACCTGTTGCTTCCTCGGGGAACGGCTCAGATTACACGCTCCCGGAAATTCTTGGCGTCGAATAAGTATTTTTGACTATTTTTATTGTTTACAATGCCATACTTGCTGTATACGCGTATGATTCAGCGTTGTTCAGATTGCATGGGGCTATCTGAAGAGTAGGAGATGTGCAAGATGGCTGGACTACACTGTTCAGACTGCGCTTTTAGCTCGTTCAAATTTAACGAGGACGCCCAGATGTACCAGGCGTACTGCTCGCGCGGCTATTTGCTGGCTGATCCACATATCCATGAGCTTTTTGCCATGCACTTTGCTAAGTCTCCAGAGGATTTTGTTCCCGTCAAAGATCCGTTTAATCGCGAGTATCTGAGGAAGTCATATATCTGTGGAGAATTTATTAAGCGTAAGGATAATTTGGGTTAACGGTATGTCTTAAAACCCTGTTATGTAACATAGCAGGGTTTTATTATGCCTCTGACGTGTTTCTCGTCTAATCAATATCAAAGAGTTAAGTAAATATCACAAAAGTTGTTATGTAACGCTTATAGATTTCTGCATAATTAGTTAACTTTCTGTTATATGTTCCCTTAAAACAAGCTAGTATTGATTTGGGGAAATCTCCTTATTACAAGGGGATTTAAAACATTTATAAAGGAGCGGCAGCAATGTCGAGGCGACCACAAACAGAAAGTTGTGACACACGTCACAGGCTTCTTAAATCCGCAGAGCAAGAGTTTGCTTTACAGGGATACGATAAAGCTTCACTGAGACAGATTTGTGCACACGTAGGTGTTACCACGGGCGCCCTTTATTTCTTCTTTGATAACAAAGAGGACCTCTTTAAGAATGTTTTGATCCCTGTTACTGAAGGCGCAGTTCAGATTCTTGAGGATTACAAAGACCATCTGCTGGTCTTCGGAGAAAGAAATCTTGAAGACACTCTTTTGGGCAATGCAGAAACGCTCGAGAAATTCTTGGACCTTCTGTACGGCAATAGGTACGTGGTGCAGATTCTTGTGAACAACCGAGAAAACCCGCACGTCGTTCATTTCTTTGAAGAATTGACTGAGGTTATCTCTGCAACAATCAGAGCTATTCTTTATCCCAATGTTGCGCAGGTTAAGCCCTATGATGAGTTTATTATTACCTGGCTTGCACAAACTGAGATGACCACCATTGTCAATATTCTTAAAAATGATGAGACTCGTGAAGAGGCTGACGGTCACATTAATTCAGCAGTCATGTTTACGCAAGGCGGCATTAAAGCCTTGATTGAGGAACATTAGATGCTCATCTGTGCATAAAAATTGACAAAATCTACTTAATTTAGCTATTCTTAATAAAGGTAAACAAAAACCAAAGGAGACCTTTATGAAGTTTAATAAGCTCGGCCTCGTAGTAGCCTCCGCTTCCGCAGTTTTTGCTCTTGCGGGCTGCAATCTCATTCCTAGCCTTTCTGATACAGGAACCACTACTGGCGGTGGTCAGCAGCAACAACAGCAGCAAACTAAGCCTGATGCAAATACTGCAACCAAGCCTTCAGATACTCGTGCTGGTGACTCTGATTCCCAGAAGCTCTACGATTCTCTGATGGACAAGCACAACACTTCCGAGCAGATTACCAACACTCAGAAGTACGTTGATGATGTTAAGAAGACTGGCGATAAGACCGAGGTTCTTATTGATACCGATAAGATTACCGTTACCGTTACCGGTATTGGCGTTGACTTTGAGAACTCTAACGGCTATCTGGTAGAGGTTGTCAACAAGACCGATACCAACATCTTCATTCAGACCTCCGACACCACTGTTGGCAAGGATGAGCTGAACCTGTTTGTTAACGCAGCTCCTAACGCAACTACCAAGGGCTTCGCATTCTTTGATCCAGGCGTAAAGATGGATGCATCTGCAACCATTCGTGGTACCATCCTTGCTCTTTATGGTTCTGACTACAGCATGGATTCCTTCAACGTTATGTTCTAAGGTTTACTTAGTTCGTTGACTGCAAAGGCTCAGCTTTTTGTCTGAGCCTTTTTTGTTAGCGAGAAACCCAATCAATAGCAGTTAAATGAGTCGGCATTTAAGCAGTTGGAATCCGCTAGACTATAGAGTTGTTAGCTATAAAGAAGCATGTATGCACTGTATATAAGGAGCTATGATGCTAGATTTAGATAAAAACACAGACAGGCCATATAACGACCTTATCTTTTTTAAGCCTCTTTTTCACAATAAGATTTGGGGTGGAAGAAGACTTGCTGAAGAGTATGGTTACAATATCCCCGAAGGCTCAGTAGGAGAGTGCTGGGCAATTAGCGCACATCCTAGCGGAGACTGTGAAGTTGCCTCTGGTGCATATGCTGGCAAAACTCTTTCGGAGCTTTGGTCAACGCATCGAGAGCTTTTTGGTAATGCAGAGGGAGACCGTTTTCCGCTTCTTATTAAAATTCTTGACGCAAAAGATGACCTCTCTGTTCAGGTTCATCCAGATGATGAGTATGCTGCAGAGCATGAGAATGGCTCTCTAGGAAAGTCTGAGTGCTGGTACATTCTTGATGCAAAAGAGAATGGTGATATTGTTGTTGGCCAGAATGCTTCCTCAAAAGAGGAGTTTGCAGCCATGGTTGAGCAGGGAAAGTGGTCTGAACTGCTTAATTACGTGCCAATCAATGCTGGAGATTTCTTTAGGATTGATCCTGGAACCGTTCACGCCATTAGAACGGGTACGCTTATTCTTGAAACGCAGCAGAGTTCAGATATTACGTATCGTGTGTATGACTATGATCGTTTAGGAGACGATGGCAAACCTCGTGATTTGCATCTAGCACAGAGTCTTGAGGTTATCGATTACGCACAGGAAGTTCCAACATCTGGAGAAATTACTGCTCCAAAAATTGACGGTAAAACTGAGCTTATGAGCTGCAAATATTTCTCGGTAGAAAAATATGAGATTCATGAGTCAAAAACTATTGCACAGCCATGGTCTTTTATGTGCGTAAGTGTTATTGAGGGAGAAGGAACAGTTTCTGCTGATGATGGCAAGGGATGTGAACATACGCTTTATAAGGGCTCACATTTTATTGCTCCTGCACATTCTGGTGATCTGCACTTCTCGGGAAATATGACATTGATTACCTCTCATCTTCCTCATACAAAGTAGGATGATAAATGAGTCGAATGCAGCTTAATCTATAACATTTGACTCGTTTCAAGTAGAATATAAAAAGTTGGGACTCCCATACGCTTATAGGAGGAACATATGAACAAAGAGATGATTACTCGCCGCGCTTTTGCGGGATTGGCTGCAGGTGGTGCTGCTAGCACGCTTGCTGCTTGTAATAGTGATGTCCTTCAGGCAATCTTGAATCCTGATTCAGTTCTTGGTGGAGCTGGTCAAGATTCTCAGAATGGCGGTCAGGGCGGTACTGGGGATACGCCTTCTCATTCAAGCCTTGTGAAGCTTGAGGAGACTCCAGATAATCCAACGCTAACCGGAGATCTTTCTAAGATTATTACTGGCGTCTGGTGTGTTGACAATGGTGTTGGAACTAAAGGTGGATCAAAGGAAGGCAAAACCTTTGACCATGGTGGTATGCTTAATCAGGGCTATAACGATGGAACCGTTCTTTACTATTCATTCAAAGAAGACGGCACATTCTTCATGCATAATTTTAAAGGTGTGAAGAATGACGGTAAGTGGGAAGCAAAAGGAACTGTTGCCATTCAATGTACGTATGATGATGGCGATAGTGTGCCAATGTTTTTTGATAAGGACGACAACAACTATCTGAAGTATAGCGATGCCAAGAGTGAGATTACGTTTAATTTCAAAAAACTTTCTGACAATCCAGACGATACTTCACAGATTGCTTATATTGATGGCCAGGTAGTCAATTTTGCTGCCACTATTCCAGGTACGTATTATCTCTTTGGCCTGCACTATGCAGATGGCTCTAAAGAAGATCTGACCAGTAATCAGATTGAGTCTATGAATAAGGGCTCGGGTGCAGCGTATACCTTCTCTGCTCATAAGGATGGAAATGCTGCATTATTCTATCCAGACGGTAGTGTTGCTCCTATTCAGATTGTTGCAGAAGAGCCTTCTGAAGACGGTCTCTCTTTCCCTATTCTTGCTATGGGTTTCTCGGCAGATGAGGATATTTCTCAGTCTGTTCTATACACTACTGAGGAGGATAAGAAACTCCTTAGCATTGATATCCCTAATTACACTCTTAAGTTTGCTCTCATTAATCACCGCGAGGATAATTGGGCTAAATATGAGTATCCACCAAAGGCTGAGTTCCCTTGGCAGCCAGATGGTAAGGGTGGCTTTAAGCTGGTAACGCCTACTTCTTCTGGTTCTGGCAGCGGTTCATCTGGAAATGGTGGCAGCTCTTCAGGAAATGGTGGCGGCAAAGGTGGCTCTGGTAAGAAATAGTCACAACCTTTTCTGGTTTCTTCTACTAAAAAGCAGGCACATGATATGCCTGCTTTTTCTTGCCAAACTTTTACGCGTGTAAAAGAACGGTGATATGAAGCCTGGTATAAAACTTACGCAGCGTGTGCGCCGCCCTCAATCTCACCAGTGCAGTGTGGGCAGCGAGTTGCGCCTTCCTTAACCTCTTCAAGGCAGTGTGGGCAGTGTGGAGCTGCAACCTCTTTGACAGCCTCTTCTTTGTCCTTCTTAAGCTTGGAAGCCTTCATGAACTTATTGAGGGCCTTAACCATGCAGAAGACAATGAATGCAATAATCAGGAAGTTGATGATTGCGCTGATAAATGCACCAAAGTCAATGCCGTTCTGGGTGCCAGGAACTGGAATGGAAAGACCAGAAACCTCAGTGCCGCCACCAGAGATTAGCTTAATAAATGGGTTGATGATGTCATTGACAAGGGAGGTAACAATAGCGGTAAATGCGCCGCCAATGATGATACCAATAGCCATGTCCATAACATTGCCCTGCTGGATAAACTCTTTGAACTCCTCAAAAAACTTTTTCATTTCATCCCTTGCGTATAGTTAGTAGAGGACAGATATTTCCACTCGCGCCTATGGTGTGCGCTTATGCACTGACCAGACCATAGATACGAGAGTATTTGTCAGTTAGATACTTGGTGTAGTAGTGGACGTCAAATGGCTCACCGCATGCGCTCATGATGAGCTCCTTGGAGTCTTTTGCACGACCCCAGGTCCAAATACGGCTACCCAGCCACTCCCTAATAGGAGCAAGATCTCCAGATGCGCATACGGCATCAAAGTCCATGCCCTCAGCAATCATGGCGTGCTTGTACTGTGCACCATAAGCGCTACCAAGTGCATAGGTTGGGAAGTAGCCAAACTCGCCCCAAGACCAGTGAACATCCTGAAGAGCGCCCTCGGTGTTGTTTGGAACCGTAACGCCCAGATACTGCTTGTACTTCTCAGCCCAAAGAGCTGGGACATCCTTTGCAGTAATCTCGCCAGACAAAAGTGCCTGCTCCATCTCGTAACGGATGAGGATGTGTAGAGGATAAGTGAGCTCGTCTGCCTCGGTGCGGATGAGACTTGGCTGTACTTTGTTAGCTGCTGAGAAGAGCTGGAAGGCAGTAACGCGATTAAGCTGGCCAGGGAAGTGCTTGCGCATAAGCTGAATGAGAGGCTCAGCAAATGCCTCAGAAAGACCAACGTAGTTCTCAAAGAACCTGGACTGAGACTCGTGCATGCCCATAGATGTGCCGTTGCTCAAAGAGGTAAAACGGTACTCCCAGTTAATACCCTGCTCGTAGAGGGCATGACCGTTCTCATGCAGCATGGAATAAACGTTGGAGAGCACGTTATTCTCGTAAGCATGGCTGGCAACCATGACAAAGCCAATACCAGGGCCACCCGTGTAAGGGTGTTCAGTCTTGCCAAGCCAGAAAGCATCTTCATCAAGACCTTGGAGCTTTACCAGGTCTTTTGCAAGATCCCACTGACGGTTGACATCAAACTTACCCTCAAGAGGCTTAGTGCTTGGCTGACGCTTAGAAGCCATACAATCAGCAACCAGAGGAACTACCACTTCTTTAACGTTATTGAAGAAGGTGTTGTAGAACTCTCTATTGGTGCCGTGCTCAAAATCGCTGAGTAAGAGATCATATGGGTCTTTGGAAGCATCGCGTGCCTGGCACATCTCTTTGCGAAGCTCAATTAAGCTATCCAGCTTTGGAGCAAAGAGTGACCAGTCATCGCTGTTCTTTGCCTGCTCCCAGACCTCATTAGCCTCTGTGGTAAGACGAACAAAGTTGCTCTGAAGCTCAACAGGCACATCTACCAGCTGGCTTCTATCGCGACGAAGAACTTTAACTTGCGCACGATGAGTCTCATCAAGTAGAGCGCGATTCTCGTGAAGTCTATCAAGCAGTGCGCCAACAGTGGGATCACAGAGGGTCTCCTGGACCTGTTCGCCAAGGATTGCCAGGGCTTCTCCGCGCTCTTCAGCAGCCTTTTTTGGATCGATACATGGTCCAAAAGAGCCAATCTCATTAGCTGCGTAGTTGAGAGCAAAAAGCTTCTTCTCAAGTTCATCAAGTTTAGCGATATCATCGCGGGGATTTGAAAGCGCTGCGTTCAATTCAACAGTGTTATGTGCGCTATCCATAAAAATCCTCTCTACAAAAATAGGTGTGACCAGTTATTTTACCGGTCAACAGAAACCGTTTAGCGTATGCGCCATATTTTACCCTGTAATTTGTTGATATTTGAGCGATACTAAAAAGACTACGTCCTAAAACAATAAGTACATCTTTTCGGCACAATTTTTGCCCAAAGATGTCTTGTAAGGAGTAAGAGTTCTATGGATGACAGCAGAATCTCATTTGATCAGTGGGGTGATCTGTACGCAGATCGCGTTCAAACCATGCGAAAGAGCGAAGTACGAGATTTGTTTGCGGCCCTGTCTCGTCCAGGTGTCATTGCGCTGTCTGGTGGCCTGCCGGATATTTCTTCGCTGCCACTTGATCAGGTTGCAGAGTGCGCTCGACGCTGCGTTGCTGTTGAAGGACTCAGGTCTCTTCAGTACGGCAACTCTGATGGCCGTATTGAGTGCAGAAGGACCATCTGCAAGATTTTAGCTGCTCAGGGCGTCGAGGCTGATCCTGACGAGATGATTTTAACTTCTGGTTCCCAGCAGGCGCTTGATTTCTTGGGTCGCGTCTTTCTTAATTCAGGTGACGATATTATCTGTGAGGGCCCAAGCTATCTTGGTGCATTCCAGGCATTTTCTGCGTATGAGCCTACTGTTCACACCATTGATATGGATGAAGAAGGCATAAGGACTGATCTTCTTGAGGCAAAGCTCAAAGAGCTTGCAGACCAAGGCAGAAAGCCTAAGTTCATTTACGTTATTCCTAACTTTAACAATCCTGCGGGCATCACCATGTCTATGCCAAGGCGTCTGCGCCTTCTTGAGCTGGCTCGCCAGTACAACATCCCTGTTGTTGAGGATGATCCGTATGGTCTTATCCGCTTTGAGGGAGAAGATCTAACACGCCTTAAGACGCTTGATCCAAATGTCATTTATCTGGGAACTACCTCAAAGATTTTTGCGCCTGGCTTGCGTTTGGCTTGGATGGTTGCACCTCGTCACTTCCTTGAGCGCATTAACCTTGCTAAGTCTGGTTCTGATCTTTGTACCAGCCCCTTTAACATGATTCTTGCCGAGCATTACTTCAATGAAGTTGATTGGCAGGCAGCGCTTGAGGTGTCTAAGTCTCGCTATAAAGAGAGAAAAGACGCCATGCTCGCAGCGCTTGCAGAGTTCTTCCCCAAAGACGTTACCTGGACTAAGCCAGAGGGTGGTTTGTTCCTGTGGGTAACCTTCCCGCCATACCTCAACACTGAGCAGTTGCTTCCTCGTGCAATTGAAGAGGGAGTTGCCTTTGTACCAGGTGTTTATTGCTATCCTGACCAGCGTATTAGTTCAAGTATGCGCCTGTGCTACTCATTTGAGACGCCAGAGCGCATCCACGAGGCAATCCGCAGGCTGTCACTATGCGTCCAAGACCGCATGGCGCTGTATCGCGCATTCCTAGAGGCGGGCGCTCTACCTGAGTCTTCTCATTCTGAATCTCATTCTTCTGCAAGGGAGTGTTAAGTATGGCTACAAAAGTTGCTGTCATTATGGGTGGAGCCTCATTTGAGAGGAACTTCTCGCTTAAAAGCGGTGCTCTTGTCTCTGAGGCTTTGGAAAAGCGCGGTTATGAGGTTTTGCCACTTGATGCTGATGCACACCTGGTAGACACTCTTCGTGCCGAGAAACCCGATGTTGCGTTTGTATGCCTTCATGGTGCGGGTGGAGAAGATGGTGCAGTACCTGCACTTTTGGAGTTCCTCAAGATTCCGTATGTGGGCTCAAGGCCTGCATCTTGTAGGGCAGCCTGGAACAAAGCTGACATGCCTTTTATTGTGCGCCAGGCCTGGTCAAAGGAGGAGTCCGAGGTTATTTGGCCTCCTCAGATTGTACTGACTGCCAGCGCTTTTAAAGACCTTGGAGCCGCAGCAGCTCTTGACCTGGTTCCCGAGCGCCTTGGCGGCGGCGTTGGCTTCCCTCTAGCAGTTAAGCCTGTTCATGGCGGCTCTGCTATGGGCCTTTCTAAGGTTGACAGCGCTGACCAGCTTGGACCAGCACTTCTTGGCGCGCTTGGTTTTGACGACTCCGTCATTATCCAGCAGTGGGTTGATGGCGTTGAAGTAAGCGTTACCGTGCTCTCTGACGCAGATGGCGAGAAAACCCTGCCACCGGTAGAGATTTCAGTGGTCAAGGGTATTTACGATACGGATGCTCGTCTTGATCCAGAGCGTATTCAGCATTTCTGCCCAGTTCGTCCTGTGTCTTTGGCGGCTCTTGGTGCAGATCCAGCTGCTGCTCGCGAGGCTCTTGAACGTGCAGCTCTTGAGGTGTTTACCGCGTACGGGTGCAGAGATCTTGCTCGTATCGATCTTATTTGGGATGGACATCACGTTATGGTCATGGGTCTGAAGACATTCCCAGGACTCACTGAGACCTCCCTTGTTCCTATGGCAATTGAGGCTGCAGGATACGCTGTTGAAGACGTCCTTGCGCAGCTTGTTGAGGGTGCGCTTAAGCGCGGCAACTAGGGGGTTTCATGGAATACGTATTAGGCATTGATGTTGGTGGTACCACCATCAAGTTGGGACTTTTCTCTGCAGAGGGAGAGCTGCTTTTTGAGCAGAAGGTCAAGACGCCCGCACTTGATAACGAGGATGGTTATCAGACGGTAACCGATGCTATTAAGCTGATTGTTCATGGCCAAAAAGCAAGCCGCAACGATGTTGTTGCGTGTGGTTTGGATATTCCAGGTCCTGTTGCAGATGATGGAACCGTTGGTCTTCTCGCCAATGTAGATATTGACCCTGAAGGATTGGTGCAGGCAATCAATATGTGCCTGCCAAACGCAACCATTGCGTTTGTCAACGATGCTAACGCCGCAGCTTTGGGCGAGGCGTGGGCTGGCGTTGCCGTTGGCGTGCCTTCGTTTGTACTGATTGCGTTGGGCACCGGCGTTGGTGCAGGTGTTGTTGTAGACGGCAAGCTTGCTGCGGGTGCTTTTGGCGCTGGCGGCGAGATTGGTCACATCATTGTTGAGCCAGAAGAGACGCTGACCTGCGGTTGTGGTCGCCACGGTTGCCTGGAGCAGTATGCCTCTGCTAAGGGTGTTGTCCGCCTGTACCTGGAGGAATGCGTTTCTCGAGGTGTTGTTCCTGTGAGCGTTGAGCACGAGACTGATACGGTGTCCGTGTTTAGGGCTCATGCTCAAGGCGATGAGTGCGCAACCCTTGCTATCCATAAGATGTGCCACTACCTGGGTCTTGCTATGGCGCAGGTTTCGTGCGTGGTTGATCCTGCCATGTTCTTGATTGGCGGCGGTGTTGCGGGTTCGTTTGCAACGTTTGCTACCGAGCTTCGCGAGTGTTTTGAGCAGTACGCTTTGCCGGTGAGTAAGGGTGCTCGTATTGAGGCTGCGAGCTTGGGTAATCAGGCTGCAATGTATGGTTGTGCGTACGAGGCGCTGCGTCTGAGACAAGAGCGTTTTGGCAAGGAAAGCGCTGAGTAGAAGCAAGTTTCTGGCGCATGATCTTCTCGCCTGGAAAAGGGTACGTATGTTAGGGCTCTTGGCGAGAAAAACATCAAAGTATTTGTCATAAACGCTGTACTAAATGAAAGTGCATTCAATAACATAATTTCTGTTACAATTTATGTAAAAACGTAGTTGTCAAAGCTGCTCAGTGCTAACATTGAGCAGCTTTTTTTGGTTGTGTTTGGAACAATTCCGAGCACTAGGATGAAAGGGGAGTGCTGTGGCTGACGAGTCAAAGTATGACATCGTTGCTGCTACTGGTTGCCCAACCGGTATTGCGCACACCTTTATGGCTAAGGAGGCCCTTGAGAAGGCCGCCGCAGCTAAAGGTCTTACCATTAAGGTTGAGACGCACGGCCAGGTCGGTGTAGAGAACGAGCTCACCGCAGCTGAAATTAGGAACGCCAAGGCAGTAGTTGTTGCTGCCGATAAGGACGTCCAGGCCGAGCGTTTTGCCGGAAAACCAATGGTAAATGTTGGTGTTACTGCAGCTATTAAGGATGCAGAAGGTCTTATCGACCGCGCTCTTGTTGCTCTGCCTGAGGGCGAGCTTGCAGAGGCAGATGACGCTCCAGTCTCAAGCACCATTGAGAAGGAGTCTGTAGGCCACATCATCTACAAGCACCTCATGAACGGCGTTAGCCACATGCTGGTCTTTGTTGTTGCTGGTGGTGTTTTGACGGCTGTTTCATTCCTCTGGGGTATTACTTCCTTCAGCTCCACTCAACCTGACTACAACAGCTTTGCTGCCATGCTCAAGATCATCGGCGGCATTGCAATGGGCCTTATGGTTCCAGTTCTTTCTGCTTACATTGCTGAGTCTATTGGTAAGCGCCCTGCTCTTGTTCCTGGTTTTGTTGCAGGTATGATTGCTATTCAGGGTCTTCCAATCAACCCTAACACCGGCATGATTGATGCTGGTGGCGCTGGCGTTGGTTTTGGCTTCTTGGGCGGTATTGTTGGAGGCTTCCTTGCCGGTTATGTCATCGTTGGTCTTGAGAAGCTTCTTGCAGGTCTTCCAAAGAACCTTGATGGCCTGAAGGCAATCTTCCTGTACCCACTGCTTTCCACCACCATTGTTGGCCTGGTTATGCTAGGTATTTCTGGTCCAATGGCAGCAATTAACACCGGCATGATGAACTTCCTGCGCGGCCTTTCTGCTTCTGGTCCAATTGTCCTTGGTCTTGCAATTGGTTGCATGTGCGCGTTTGACATGGGCGGCCCAGTCAACAAGGCAGCTTACGTCACCGGTACTGCACTTCTGACCGAGGCCCTTGCTGCTGGTGTTGGTACCCCAACTTATGAGTTTGGCACCAACTTCATGGCTGCAGTTTCTGCTGCTTGTATTGTTCCTCCACTGATCACCACCTTTGCTGTTGTCGTTGGTAAGAAGTACTTCACCAAGTCCGACTTCAACGCTGGTCTGGTCAACTTCATTCTTGGCTGCACCCACATTACCGAGGGTGCTATTCCATTCATGACCAAGAACATTTGGCCTGTCATGCCTATCATGATGATCGGTTCTTCCATCGGCTCCATCCTGACGCTGCTCTTTGGTGTCCACGACCCAGCACCTCACGGTGGTTTCCTGGTTCTTCCCGTTGTCGATGGCGGCCTCAAGTGGGTTCTCGCCATTCTCATTGGCGCTGTTGTTGGCGGCGTTCTCTTTGTTGCTTTCAAGGCATACGAGTACCGTAAGAACGGCAACCAGATTGTCGAGGGCTAAGCGTTACGCTTAGCACACACTCGGCACCTTTGAGTTTTGCCCAGAATTTACGTACAGTTTGGGTGCAGACTCAGATAATCGAAGTAAAATATGGACTCGGCGATTTCGTCGGGTCCATTTTTGTTCCAGAGGGAGCTTTGATGATTTACACACTTACCACTAATCCTGCAATCGACATGAACGTCAACTCGGGAGTTCCTTCTTATACGCACGTCAACCGCACAACCGATGCCGTATATACGCCAAACGGCAAGGGTCTGAACGTTTCATTTACGCTTGCTCACTACGGCGTCGAGTCCACTATTCTGGGCTTTTTTGGTGGCTTCTCGGGCAATTATATTGTTGAAGAGGCGTCTAAGATTTGCCCGGTTAAGCCTGTGTGGATTGACGGTATTACCCGCGTAAACATTTTTGTTACCACACCAGAAGGTGAGCTCAAGTTCCCTAATGCAGGTGCTCCCGTTATTCGTCCCAAGCAGGACGAGATGCTTGAGCTGCTGCGCACTGCGTCCGACCTGGATGTGCTGGCGGTCTCTGGCTCGCTTTCTCCTGAGATGGATCCAACCTTCTACGACGAGCTCTTTAATCTTTGTCATGAGCGCGGCGCTGAGCTGGTCCTGGACATCTCTCATAAACACCTCGCAGAACTTGTCGAGAAAAAACCGCTGCTCATTAAGCCAAATGATGAAGAAGTGGCAGAGATCTTTGGTGTCGACGTACATAACGAGGCCGACGTTCTTCTCGCCCTCCACAAGATTCACGAGCGTGGTGCAAAGAACATCCTGCTTACGCTTGGCGGCGAAGGCGCGTACTTCTTCAACGGCGAGTACGTCTGGCATGCAAACGCTGCGCAGGTAGAGGTACTTTCGACGGCATGTGCGGGTGATTCGACGCTGGCAAGCTTCATGTCGGTTTGGCTTGAGGATCCGTCGGCTGTCGAGAAGGCTCTGACGCGCGCGATGGCTACCGGCGGAAACGTTGCGATGAGCGCTGGCTTGGGCGATTTTGCGCTGGTCGAGAAAATCGCGGAGTCCATCCACGTTGAGCTGGTGGAGTAGGAGCGGACGTGTTGCGCGTGGAGGCGTGCGATGGTGCGCGGACTTGCGTGGAGGTGCGCAGGGCTTGTGTGGAGGTGCGCAGAGCTTGCGAGCCCACGGGTTTCTCGGCGTCAGGCGTGCACAAGTCTCCATATCTGTAAAATAAGTCTTTTCTCGTTTCTTGATTTCGTGTAACGTATAAGGGCTAATGTGATAATTAGGTTTTCAAACCTCTAAAGAAGGAGAGTGCAATGTCCGGACACTCTAAGTGGGCCACAACCAAGCACAAGAAAGCAGCTATCGACGCTAAGCGTTCCTCGCTGTTCTCTAAGCTTTCCCGCAACATTACTGTTGCTGCAAAGATGGGTGGCGACCCAAATCCGGACAACAACGCTAGCTTGTCTGCCGCTGTTGCCCGTGCTCGCATGGTTTCCATGCCTAACGCAAAGATTCAGGCCGCTATCGATAAGGCATTTGGCGCTGGTGCTGATGCTGCCATTTACGAGGAGATCGTTTACGAGGGATACGGTCCTGCAGGCGTCGCAGTTTACGTTGATTGCCTGACTGACAACAAGAACCGCACCGCAGCAGACGTTCGCTCCGCATTTACCCACTCTGGCGGCAACCTTGGTACCGCTGGTTCCGTTGCGTTCCAGTTTGAGCGCAAGGGCTCCATCGCAGTTGACAAGGTTATTGTCTCCGAGGAGAAGAAGGTTGCTGACCGCGAGAACGCTGTCGACGAGGACGAGTTCATGATGGCAGTTGCTGAGGCTGGCGGAAACGATTACGAGGATGCTGGCGATCAGTGGATTGTTTGGACTGCGTACGACAAGATGCAGGATGTCCAGAAGGGCCTCGAGGCTCAGGGCATTGAGGTTAAGGGTTCCGAGCTTACTATGGTTCCAACCACCCCAACTGACGTCTCCGTTTCTGATGCAAAGAAGGTTCAGCGTCTTATCGATAAGCTCGACGAGCTCGATGACGTTCAGAACGTCTACAGCACCATGAACATCACCGACGAGATTGCTGCTGCTCTCGAGGAAGAGTAAGCTCTCTGGTTCTCGCCGCGCGCCGATGCGCGACGAGCGCAAAATCGCGACGAGCGCGACGAGCGCAAAAGCGCGATCGGCGACAAAACTGCACTTCAAAGCCCCGCCAGTTGGCGGGGCTTTTTGCTTGGATAGCGTTGATGCTGTCAGAACACACCTATGTCGGATAATCTACACGTTTTAGAAGCCCGAACACACCTATGTCAGATAATCTGTATATACAGAGCCAAAAACAGGTCGTGTCCCGAAAAGTGGTGTAAGTAAGCATTCAGTCATTTAAAAGAAGTGCGGTTATTTCCTAAAATATAGTCACCAAACCAATTCAGAAAGGAAATAACCGCAATGCAAACTTTACACGAAACTGAGCTC
>ERZ772958.28-NODE-28-length-55909-cov-4.258746_pt1 | contig 55909 bp, 46 predicted proteins | sample MGYA00580681_ERZ772958 | MGnify/ENA primary metagenome ERZ772958 (study PRJEB29015, sample SAMEA2738089) | human oral metagenome | biome: human oral; feature: human-associated habitat; material: saliva | place: China | collected 2275 ...
TGAGCCAGTGAAATCAAAGATTCGGGAAGGCTCCGGGTTCCCAGGGAGTGATAGCGGGCAATCGAGATGTAGCCGTGCGTGGCATCATCGCCGGGGCGAGGTGCTTCAGCGATAGCAGAAAATGACGGATCTTCGATCCCGGCCTCGGTCAGTTCAACGCGGTCAGTGCGCCCGTGGGTTGCGCCAACCGGCGCGACAACTCCGCCACAGGCCTCGACCATTGCCTGGAATCCCAAGCAAATGCCCAGGGTTGGGATTTTCTCGTGCAGAGCCACGTTAAGGATTTCCATCATGTGGCCGGCCTGGCGCGGGTGTCCCGGTCCGGGGGAGAGGATCAAAAGCGGGCGTTCGCCCGCCGCGCGTTCTGCGGCTGTCGGCTCAAGAGCATCACGCAGCGTGTCTACAGGAGTTGTATTGCGGAAGACCTGTACTCCGGCCTCGCGAGCCGTCAGGTCAACCAAGTTGTAGACGAAAGAATCGCGGTTATCGACGAAAATGACGCGCACTTTAGAATTCACCTTCTTCTGCGCTCGTGGCAATCACCAGCGGACGGTGTGCCGAGGCAGCTAGGGCGCGCAAAACTGCGCTTGCCTTGTGGACGGTTTCTTCGGCCTCGCGAGCCGGGACGGAATCTGCAACAACACCGGCGCCGGCCTGCACGATCGCGTGTCCGTCTTTGACGAAAGCCGAACGGATGACGATGCAGGTATCGAGTTCGCCGTCGCCGCGAAGATACCCGACTGCCCCGCCGTAAGAACCTCGCCTCAGTCCTTCGTAGGTGCGAATAAGCTCAGCAGCGCGAAGCTTGGGGGCGCCGGTTAGCGTTCCCATGGTCATGGACGCACGGAAAGCATCGAGGGGATGAAGATCCTCGGCCAAGGTGCCGCTCACTTCGGAAACCAAATGCATGACGCGCGAGTATCGATCCACGCGCAGAAGCTGTTCAACCCTACGGCTCCCGCGCTTGGAAACTCGGGCAACGTCATTTCGTGCAAGATCGACCAACATGACGTGCTCTGCGACTTCTTTTGCGTCCGATCGAAGCTCAAGCTCCAGTCGGATATCGAGTTCGTGATCGATGCTGCCATCGGGAGCGAAACCACGCGGACGTGTGCCTGCGATTGGGCGAATGGCGACGGTGTGGGTCTTTGCCGAATGCAGGAGCGAGGACTCGGGGGAAGCTCCGAAAAGTTCGAAGTCTTCAGTCCCGATGTAGAACATGTAGGGACTGGGGTTCTCATCGCGCAAGAAACGATAGCTGGTCAGCGCATCGACGCATTCAGCGATGAAACCGCGCGAGGGAACAACCTGATAGATATCGCCTGCGGCAATGTGTTCTTGCATGACGGTGACGAGCTCGGCGAAGTCGCTATCGGAGATCGTTGGGCGGGCAATGAGGGGCTCTGCGCCTTCTTGTTTCTCAATTTCCGAGGCCGTGGATTCCATCGCGCTTTCGGGTGCGGCGTCGATCGCCTCGGCAAGCGCGTTCATACGCTGCTCAAGGGAAATGGGATCGAGGGAAGCACCAACTAGCTGGGCACTTTGAGAGGGGTGATCAACCACCAAAATGATGCGTGCTAAGTAGAAGAGATAGTCGGGGCAGGAGTTAAAACCGTGGGCGACCTCGGGCAAGGACTCGTAGGTTGCCAGGTAATCAAAGGCGACAGCCCCGGCGACCAAAGGAAGGTGCGGATGATCGATGGGAGTATCGGTCAGGATACGCAAGGGTTCCATGGTTGCGCGCTGCTTGAGGCGGGTCTCCTCATCGGCCTCGTCTTCACGAAGAGAAGGCAAGCTCAACAAGGCTTCGGTCTCGGTGCGCTCGAGAAGCGCGTGGGGGAGAGCCTCGCATACGCTTTGGATTGCAGCGGGGCCGTCGACAGGATGCGTCGATGTCACGCGGACCTGATCGCCATCGCATTGGATAGACGCGCTGGCTTCAAGTAGAGCGATCGTTGTCAAATGCTGCTTGGAGGCGATGTCAGCACTGTCGAGTAAGACAACCTTCGTCGGGTGCCCCGAGGCTGCGCGAGGAAGTAAGCCCTGGTTGCATAGATCAGCAAGAAGCTTGCCGCCGTCGCTGTGATAGCGCACCTCACGTGTGATCACGTGTGGCGTGTCCGCGTGTGTCATTTCCGTCCTTATCTTTTGCCCCCGGTGGGCCCACAAGACAAAGAAAAAGGCCCGCCGCATGGGCGAGCCTGATGAGTTTTAAGGTACATCAACGGAGGCCCACCCTTAGGAGAGCCACCACCACATCTGGTTTGCTGAAGTACCGAACATGTTTTTCATACTAGCGTCACAACCCGCATATGCGCGAAAGATGTCACCCAATGAGACTTAGCGAGTAAGACTCAGATGCGCTTAACTGCTGCAAGCAGTCCATCGCCGACGGGAAGCATTGCCGGAACAAACTGCTCCGAAGACGCAAGAACCTTTGCCAGCTCCCGCATCATGACCGTCTGTTCATCGCGCTGGGCAGGGTCCGCAACTTGGTCGTGCCACAGAGCATGAACGATCACAATGAGTCCGCCGGGGCGCAGGACTCGGAGTGCATGATCGAGGTAGTCCGGAATTTCATCTGCAGGAGCATCGATCACCATCATGTCATAGCCGCGTGCGGCCATGCGGGGAAGAACATCCAAAGCTCGACCCGCGATGAGGCGCGTGCGCTGGGAGGGAATGCCCGCTGCTGTGAATGCGCGACGTGCGTATTTGTGGAACTCGACCTCGTGGTCGATCGTGGTCAAGACACCGTCGGCCGACATGCCCTGGAGGAGCCACAGGCCAGATACTCCCGCTCCGGTTCCGATTTCAAGGACGGCTTTTGCTCCGCAGGTTGCGGCAAGGAGACGGAGGGTAGCGCCGACTCCGGTCGAAACGGGCTCAGCACCTAAATCGGTGGCAGTCTCGCGAGCTTGGGCGAGGATGTCGTTTTCCTCGACAAACTCTTCTGCAAATACCCAGCTCAGAGCCTTATCTGATGCCATTATGTCCTCCGCGGTAGTAAACCTTTGCCTCAAGGTTACGCAAAAACCCCGCCACTGGGGCGACTACGCGCCCAATGACGGGGTTTTATTCGTTGAATTAGATGGTCTTATTCAGGGGAGCGACACCCAGGGGACGCCCGGCGAGGCCTCGCGAGGCGTGAGAGAGAGTGCGGGCAAGTTCCTGAAGAACTTGAGCAGCATCTCCTTCGTGCACGGAAACAGGGTCTCCTGCGTCTCCACCCTCGCGCAGAGCAATATCCAAAGGAACTTGGGCGAGGAGTGGAACATCGTAGCCAAGCTGAGCGCTCAGGCGATCTGAGACAGATTGCCCGCCGCCGCTGCCGAAAATCTCAAGCTTTGAGCCGTCCTCCTGAGGCAGATAGGACATGTTCTCGATGACGCCGATGACCTTCTGGTTGGTCTGCGACGCGATCGAACCTGCACGCTCAGCGACTTCGGCTGCAGCGACCTGCGGTGTTGTGACGACAAGAATTTCAGCATTGGGGAGGAGCTGAGAAATTGAGATTGCAACGTCGCCGGTCCCGGGAGGCATATCGATGAGGAGAACGTCCAGATCTCCCCAGAAAACATCTGCCAAGAACTGCTGAAGTGCACGGTGGAGCATCGGGCCTCGCCAAATCACGGGTTGCCCGTCGGGAACGAACATGCCGATGGAGACGACCTTCACGCCTTGGGCGCCAAGCGGGGGGATGATCATTCCGTCAATCACCTGGGGGTCGTGGGCGACACCCAGCATGCGGGGAATCGAGAAGCCGTAAATGTCCGCGTCCATGACGCCGACCTTCAGGCCCGAACGAGCCAGTGCGGCTGCAAGATTCGCCGTCATTGAAGATTTGCCGACACCGCCCTTACCGGAGGTCACCGCAATAACGCGCGTCAGTGAATCGGGACGCGCGAAGAGAATTTCGCGCTCGGGGCGTCCGCCGTTGAGCTTTTCGCGCAGAGCCTTCTTCTGCTCATCATTCATGACATCCATGGTCACCTTGACATCGGTGACGCCATCGAGGGCACCAAGGACCTTGTGAACGTCCTCAGAAATTGTGTTTCGCAGCGGACATCCTGCAGTCGTCAGAAGGATTGTTACCGAAACTGTGGAGCCATCGATCGCGACCTCATCAACCATATTGAGATCGGTGATCGGACGACGAATTTCCGGATCGATAACGGCCGACAGGGCATCAAGAACGTTCTGCGAAGTCAAAGTCATGGTGTCAATCCTATGACCCCAGCCGCTCTTGTGCGCAGCGGTTTAGCTCTCAGTGGTGCGAGGCGTTGAAAGATCTGCGGGATCGTCGTTGTCGATCGGCTCTGCTTTTTCTTCGCGAGCATCGAGTTCCTCGCGAAGGTCAGCCATCATATCGCGCAGTTCCGATCGAACGAAGTCTCGGGTTGCTACGTCTTGAAGAGCAATACGCAAAGCTGCAATTTCGCGGGTCAAATACTCGGTGTCAGCGAGGTTGCGTTCAGCGCGCTGACGATCTTGTTCTGCTTGCACGCGGTCGCGGTCATCTTGACGATTCTGTGCAAGAAGGATCAGAGGCGCCGAATACGAAGCCTGGGTTGAGAAGGCGAGGTTCAGCAGAATAAAGGGATAAGCATCCCAAGCGTACTGTTCCGAAACCCTATAAAGAACGACATTCGCGACAATCCATGAGACGACGAAAATCGTCATGTAGAGAATAAACTTCGGCGAGCCCATAAAACGGGCCGTGGCCTCGGCGAACTGGCCGAAACCATCACCGGAGGAACGGCGACGGAAAAGCTTAAACTTCCGCTCGCTTGGGGTATCAAGACGATCAGCCATCAATACTCCTTGCCATTACTCGGTCGGTGACATCGTCATCCCAGTCGCGCCAGTCACGTGGCAGAAGCTCATCCAAGACGTCGTCAACAGACACGGCGCCCAAGAGGTGCCCATCTTCGTCAACAACGGGAAGAACGGTCAGATTGTACGTTGCGAGCAGACGTGTCACGGTCGCAACGTGCGCATTCGGAGAGAGCTTGTCCAAATCCGTATCCATGATGGTTCCCAAGAGAGTATTGGGAGGCTCGCGAAGAGCGCGTTGGAAATGGACAGCACCAAGATATTGCCCGGTTGGGGTCTCTAAGGGAGGGCGCGCAATGAAGGTTGCTGCAGCCAAAGAAACAGGGAGGTCAGATCGTCGAATCGAGGCCAGCATTTGAGCCACGGTCGCGTCGGGTCCGAGAATCACCGGTTCGGTTGTCATCAGCGAACCCGCCGTTGATTCCTTGTACGCCATCAATCGGCGAACGTCCGCGGCCTCATCCGGTTCCATCAAGGACAGAAGGGATTGAGCCGTTTCAACGGGGAGCTCGGCGACAAGGTCGGCTGCGTCGTCAGGTTGCATGACGTCCAAAACATCGGCGGCTCGGCTTGCTTCCAACTGAGACAGGATCGACACTCGGTCGTCATCGCCCAGTTCCTCAAGGACATCGGCCAGACGTGAGTCCGGGAGTTCGGCGGCCACTGCCAGCTGACGATCAGCGGGAAGATCATGGATGAAGTCCGCAAGGTCCGCGGGCTTCATGTCTTCGGTCTGCTGAATAAGCGCTGTTGCGGCCTGGTTTGAGTCGGTCTTGAGGAGCGAAGAAACTTCATCCACTCCGACAGTCATGGTGGTTCCGCCGCGCTTGAAGCCCAAAGTGGTCGTGCGGATACGTTGGACGTGGAGGGTAGAAATGATCCAGTCACGAGGCCTGCGCTGCTGCATTGCGACATCAAGGATCTTGACAGTGCCACTTCCGTCATTCATGGTCACTTCGCGGTCGAAGAGCTCTGTAATCACCAGGGTTTCGACGGGGCGTTGGGTGAAGGAACGAATATTGAGCAAGCCGGTGGTGATCACTGAGCCTGCTTCGATTGCAGTGACTCGCGTAAAGGGAAGGAATACGCGCTTTCGGGGACCGACCTCGACAACGAAGCCAATGACATTCGCGGTTGAGTTCAATCGGAAAGTCACCACAACGTCATGGATGACTCCCACTTTTTCGCCCAGGGGGTCAAAGACGCTCGTTCCGGCAAGTTTGCCGATAAAGATACGACGTCCTGCTGTTCCGACGTTTAAAGGTGCACTGCTCACTTGGCCAGTTTATCCCCACAGCGAACTTCTTACCCGCCCATCCATCTTGAGTTCTCGCTACGATGGCAGCACGAGGAAAGGGAAAACATGAGCGTACCTGTCAATGGAGTTGTGCGGAGAAACGGTGGCGGACGGCTGCCCGATGGCACTGAGGTTGCCTCCTACGGCTCCTATGAAGAAGCCCTTGCTGCGCTTGAGGTTCTGGCCAGCAATGATTTCGAAGTCGAACAGGTCAGCGTCGTTGGAACCGACTTGTATTCGGTAGAACGAATCATGGGACGCGTCACCTGGGCGCGTGCAGTCTCCTCTGCAGTGATGAATGGTGCACTCTGGGGCGCAATGATCGGCATCGTGCTCTCAATCAACCAAGGAAACACCATGGTGTGGGTGGGGGCGTGCATGCTTGCCGGTGCCTTCATGACCGCGTGCCTGAGCACTTCCCTTTTCTTCATGCGCAGGCGCCGACGTGATTTTTACTCTCAATCCCAAGTGGTTGCTGGGCGTTACGCAGTCATCATTGCCAAAGCTGCGGGTGCGGATCGCATTCGTGAGGCCTTTGAGCTATTGCAAAAGACTCAGGGCAATCAGATGCGTCCGCGTCGGGCGCGCGCGCCCCGCGAAAGCAGCGGTCCTACAGAGTATGGATCGCGCCCAGATGAACAGCCGCGCTTTGGAGTGCGTCTTTCTCAAGCAGCGGATGCTCCGCAACAGCAGGCACAGCCTACGGCCTCGTCAGACCAGAGCAAAGCAGAGGGTGCTCCCTCAGATTCCTCTGAAGAAGCACCCCTGCCGGATACTCAGGACTGAAAGCTAGGCGCGCTGCTGCGCCTGGCGAATCCACTCCTCAACATCGGCAATCTTTCGAGGAATATCCTCTGACATTCGCGTGACGCTTCCATCGGCGTTGACCAGAACATCGTCTTCAATGCGCACACCGATTCCACGGAATTCCTCGGGGATAGCCATGTCATCGGAACGGAAGTACAGGCCGGGCTCAATCGTGAAGCACATTCCCGGCTGCAAGAATGCATCCTGGTACATTTCGCGGCGCGCCTGAGCGCAGTCGTGAACGTCCAACCCCAGGTGGTGGCTGGTGCCGTGGGGCATCCAGCGCCGGTGCTGTTGGCCTTCGGGGGAGAGTGATTCTTCGGCGCTCACAGGCAGAAGTCCCCACTCCTCAAGGCGTGCGGCGATGACCTTCATTGCGGCATCGTGAACATCGCGGAAGCGTGTTCCCGGCTGGTTCGCGCGTTCGAGTGCGGCCTCGCAGGCATCCAAAACCGCTTGATAGACCTTCGCCTGAGTGGGGGAGAAGCTTCCATTGACGGGGAGCGTACGGGTGATATCTGCGGTGTACAGAGAATCGACCTCGACGCCAGCATCGACCAGAACCAGGTCGCCTTCGTTCACGGGACCATCGTTATCGATCCAGTGGAGCGTATTCGCATGGTTTCCCGAGGCCGCAATGGTGTCGTAGCCCAGACCGTTGCCTTCTTCGCGCGCGACCGCTCCGAAAGCGCCTTCGATCACGCGCTCGCCGCGATGGTGTCCCACGGCGCGGGGGAGGGCCCGCAAGATGTCCTCAAAACCGGCCTTCGTGATCTCGATTGCGCGACGAAGTTCAGAAATTTCGAACTCATCCTTGCACAAGCGAATCTCGGAGAGGCGTTCCTCAAGTGCATCATCGCTTTCAGCTGCATCTCCGCCGAAGGGGAGGCCTGCCTGGAGGCGCACTTCGTTGACCATCGCTTCGACGGCCTCGTCAACGTTACGGACCACGCGAAGACGAACGCTTCCCGCATCCTTAGCCAGCGCATCACGAAGGGTGTCGATGTGCTCGCAGCGCAGCCCGGTTTCGGTTGCGACTTCCTCAAGCGAGGGGCGCGCGCCCACCCAGAACTCGCCGTAGCGCGAATCAGAGTAGAACTCCTGCGAGGAACGCGAGGTGCGGGGCTTGAAGAAGAGCACTGCCTCGTGGCCGCCGGAGGGGAGGGGTTCCAAAACGATCACGGAATCGGGTTCGCGTTCTTGGCCCAGACCCGACAGGTGCGCGAAAGCAGAGTACGCGCGGAAGCGATAGGTGCAGTCGTTTGAGCGGACCTTGTAGGTGCCCGCGGGGATGACGAGGCGTTCGCCGGGGAAAGGTTCTCCCGCTGCTACGGCGCGTGCGGGAAGATAGTCGGCGACGGCTGCTCGCGTGATCCCTGCGTCGGGACGCGGACCCCAGTTTGAGCCCATGAACTCGCGGAAAGCGTCCGATGAAGGACGGCGTGAACGGTTGTTCACGCGCTCGGCCAAGGTGTCGGCCGATTCTTGGTTAGAAGTGGTATCACTCGTATTCATGGTGCCATGGTCTCACTTTCACAGCGGGACGTGCTAGGGGGACCGTATCCTAAAAGCATGAGCAGGATCGATCTTCACACGCATAGTGCATATTCGGATGGAACCGATAGCCCGGAAGAACTGATGCACAAGGCCCGCGAGGCGGGCTTGGACGTTGTCGGTCTGACCGATCACGATACCTACGCGGGCTGGGACGAGGCCTCCGCTTGCGTTGAGTCTACTGGGGTTGCGTTGGTTCGAGGCGTCGAATTGTCGTGTGCGCGCGAGGGAATCACCGTCCACCTCTTGGGCTACCTTCCCGATCCTACGAACGAGGCCTTGCTCGCCGTCCAGCGCCGCGCCACTGAGTCGCGCCTGACACGCGCGCAAAGAATGGTCGAGAGAATTTCGAAAGACTACCCGATTACCTGGGAACAAGTTCAGGCTTTGGCGCCGGATGGGGGGCCGGTTGGACGTCCACACATTGCTGATGCCCTTGTCGCCATCGGTGCTTTCCCCGATCGCAGCGCAGTTTTTGTTAAGGCCTTGCATCCCTCCAGCCCCTATTTCGTCATGCATTGGGCTCCCGATCCGGTTGACGCGGTTGAACTGGTGCGCGCTGCTGGAGGCGTTCCGGTTTTGGCTCATCCTCGAGCCCGGGCGCGCCAGCGACTCTTGCCCGAAGAAGTCATTGACATGATGAAAGAAGCGGGCCTGTTCGGTATTGAACGTGATCACCGAGATCATGGGGATGAGGACCGTGCAGATGTCGATAGAATTGCCCGTCGTTTGAAGCTGGAAGTCTTCGGCTCATCTGACTACCATGGGCGAGGCAAACCGAATCGGCTAGGAGAAAACCTTACGGATCAGTCGGTTCTGAACAAACTCGAAGAGGAAGCGTTTTTAGAGGTCTTGCGCCCATGAATATTGGCTCTGTTGTGGACGTTACGGTACTGCTGACGACTTTTGCGACCCTGATTGTCATTTTGGACCCGATGGGCTTGATGCCCGTGTTCTTGGCATTGACGTCAAAGTTCTCCCCTAAAGCGCAGCGTAAGGCAGCTATCCAGGCATCCCTGGTGTCTTTCGGCGTGATTTTGGCTTTTGCTTTCTTGGGGCAGCAGATTCTTCGAGCTCTGCAGATCTCGATGGAGTCCTTGAAACTCTCCGGAGGTGTGCTCCTCTTTTTGGTCGCAATGGAACTGTTGACCTCGAGCGATATGGACCAGCCGGACACTGGCGATGACGCTGTGAACGTGGCTCTTGTTCCCCTAGGCATTCCTCTGCTTGCCGGCCCCGGTGCGATCGTCGCCGTCATGGTGTCCATGGCTCAGGCACATACGACGGGATCCATTGTTGCTGTGGTTCTGGCAGTGGTTGCCACCCACGTCGTCATCTGGGCATCGATGCGCTTCTCCCTTGAGCTTTCTCGTCTTCTGAGAACCGGTGGAATCCTCTTGTTGACCAAGATCTCCGGTGTGCTTCTTGCCGCAATCGCAACCGAACTGGTTATGGGTGGAGTCTTCGACTTCATTAAGAATGCTGGGATTGTCAAGTAGGAGCGGTTGACACTCACCAGAGGACTTTAATCTCGCTACCACGCGAAAGCCTGCAGTAGGCTTGACTCAGTGCTACCGGTAGTACTGAGTCAATCGCAAGGAGAGATTTTATGAGCCGGTCCCTAGAGGAACAGCTAAAGTCGCAGGTTCGAGCGGTCTCTGGACGCCCTGAACGCGTCTCAACCGAGATGGAAGCATGGCAGGGACTATCTGCGGCGATCATCGATCGCATCGCTGACCGCTGGCATGCAACAGAGCGCACCTACGCAGTGGGGCGCATGGAACACTACTTTTCAGCAGAATTCCTGATGGGTCGGGCGCTCTTAAATAATCTTTCCAACCTTGGAATGGTCGACGAGGCCCGCGAGGCCTTGGCGGCACTGGGTAAAGACCTGTCCGTGGTCTTGGAAGAAGAGCCCGATGCAGCACTGGGTAACGGTGGCCTTGGCCGACTGGCTGCGTGCTTCCTGGATTCGTGCGCAACCTTGGATCTGCCGGTTGCTGGCTACGGTATTTTGTACCGTTACGGTCTGTTCAAGCAGCTTTTCGATAACGGTTTCCAGACTGAGCATCCCGACCCCTGGATGGAAGAGGGCTACCCCTTCGTCATTCGCCGCGAGGAAGAACAGCGCATTGTTCGCTACGCGGATCTGACTGTTCGCGCCGTTCCTTATGACATGCCGATTACCGGCTACGGCACGAAGAACGTCAATACGCTGCGCCTGTGGAAGGCCGAGCCCATGGAGGACTTCGACTACGACGCCTTCAATTCTCAGCGTTTCACCGATGCGATTGTTGATCGTGAACGCACCATGGATATTTCCCGCGTGCTGTACCCCAACGATACGACCTTTGAAGGTAAGGTTCTGCGCGTTCGTCAGCAGTACTTCTTCTGCTCGGCCTCTCTGCAGGCAATCGTTGATAACTATGTTGCTGAACACGGCGATGATCTGCGCGGCTTTGCGCAGTTCAATGCTGTTCAGCTCAATGACACTCACCCGGTTCTGGCCATCCCTGAACTCATGCGCATCCTGATGGATGAGCACGGCCTCGGATGGGAAGAAGCATGGGAAGTTGTCTCCCATACTTTCGCGTACACGAACCACACGGTCTTGGCTGAGGCTCTGGAGACCTGGGACATCCACATCTTTGATCGTCTCTTCCCCCGTATTTCTGAAATCGTTCGAGAGATCGATCGTCGTTTCCGCCTGGACATGTCCAAGCGCGGCGTTGATGGTGCAACCATCGACTACATGGCTCCCGTCTCGGGTAACACTGTCCGTATGGCGTGGATTGCCTGCTACGCCTCGTACTCGATCAACGGCGTGGCCGCGCTGCACACTGAAATCATCAAGCGTGAGACGCTCAAAGAGTGGTACGCGATTTGGCCCGAGCGCTTTAATAACAAGACCAATGGCGTGACTCCGCGTCGTTGGCTCAAGCAGTGCAACCCGCGCTTGGCGGCCCTCCTTGACGAGGTGACCGGATCGGATCGCTGGGTGACCGATCTTGATGAGCTTGCGAAGTTCACAGATGCCGGAAATTCTGATCTGTATGCGCGTTTGTCTGAGATCAAGCATGCGAACAAGGTTGATTTTGCCGCGTGGGTGAAGGCTCGCGAGGGTGTCGAGATTGATCCCGATGCAATCTTCGATGTTCAGATCAAGCGTCTGCACGAGTACAAGCGTCAGCTGCTCAATGCCTTCTACGTGCTGGACTTGTACTTCCGTATCAAGGACAATCCTGCTCTGGATGTTCCCAAGCGCGTATTTGTCTTCGGTGCGAAGGCTGCCCCCGGCTACATTCGCGCGAAGGCGATTATCAAGCTGATTAACACCATTGCTGACCTGGTCAATAACGATCCGGACATCAATGGCCGCATCAAGGTCGTTTTCGTTCACAACTACAATGTCTCGCCCGCCGAGCACATCATTCCTGCTGCGGATGTTTCCGAGCAGATCTCGATGGCCGGAAAGGAAGCCTCGGGCACGTCCAACATGAAGTTCATGATGAACGGTGCGCTGACCTTGGGAACCTTGGATGGTGCGAACGTTGAGATTCTCGAGGCCGTGGGGGAGGAGAACGCGTACATCTTCGGTGCAACCGATGATGAGCTTCCCGAGCTTCGTCGCCACTACGATCCTCGCTGGCACTACGAGAACGTGCCTGGCTTGAAGCGCGTGATCGATGCTTTGACCGATGGAACGTTGAATGATTCCAACTCCGGTTGGTTCCATGATCTGCGTTGGTCGCTTCTGGAATCGGGATATGAGCCAGCTGACGTCTACTACGTCTTGGGTGACTTCGCTTCCTACCGTGAGACGAAGGATCGTATGGCGCAGGATTACCGCGACCAAGAGGCTTGGGCACGTAGGGCCTGGGTCAATATCACGCGTTCCGGTCGTTTCTCCTCTGACCGAACCATCAGCGATTACGCTCGCGAGGTCTGGCACATCAGCGCCGAGCCGATTGCGTGAATGCGTCATAGGCGGCCTTTTTGAGGCTAAGTGCACAGCTTAATGCCGTAACGCCCCGTTGGGATTTTCCCAACGGGGCGTTACTTGTCGTACGTTTTCAGATCAAACTGTATTACTGTGTTGACACAGTTTTGATAGTGTGGCACTGTATTAGTGTATTAATACAGATAGACAGGAGGGATACATCGATGCGCATCGATGACACCCGTCCAATCTGGATCCAATTAGCTGATTCATTCCGCGGTCGTATTACCGACGGTACGTGGAAACCTGGCGAAAAGATCCCCTCCGTGCGTGATCTCGCGATCGAGGCAGGCACCAATCCCAATACCGTTCAGCGAGCTCTGAGTGCACTTGATGAAGAAGGGTTGACGGTCCCGAAGCGGACCGCAGGACGCTTTGTCGCAACTGATGAGCGCGCTCTGCATGCTCTGCGGAAGAACGACGCGTATCTTGCGGCAGATGCCTACATTCGCGCATGTCGTTCACTGGGAATCGATCTGGAAGGTGCTCGGGCTCTGATTGATCAACGTTGGGATGCCACGGAGAAGTAGCCAAGGAGGCAAACTCATGACCACACAAACTGAGCGGTCGAGGTGTGCGGGGCAGGGCCTCGTCCACGTGGACCACCTCACGAAGCATTACCGGAAAACGCCAGCTTTACGGGACTATTCGCTGTCACTGGATGCCGGACACATCGTCGGTCTGATGGGCCCCAATGGGTGTGGCAAGACCACGCTGCTCAAGATTCTCGCAGGCGTATTGAATGATTACCAAGGGCAGGTGAGGATCGACGGGTACAAACCTGGAATCGATACAAAAGCCATCGTGTCCTACTTGCCTTCGGCAGCATTCCTTAACGGCGAATGGACCGTGGAGCGTGCGATTAACATCTACTCGCGTTTCTTTGCTGATTTTGAGTCGGAAAGAGCGCGAACCATGGTTGATTTCTTTAAACTCCCCGAGGGGCGGCCACTCAGCGAGATGAGTAAGGGAATGGGGGAGAAGCTCCAGATCAGCCTGATCATGGCACGCAAAGCGAAGGTTTTCTTGTTGGATGAGCCGATCAGCGGAGTAGACCCAGCAACTCGCGACATTATTCTCGAGGGCATCCTGCGCGAGTTCGATCCCGAGTCCCTGCTCATCATGTCAACCCATCTGATTTCGGATATCGAGCATTTCGTCGACTATGCGCTCTTTATGAAAGAGGGGCAGGTTCTTCTGCAGGGTGATGCGGATGATCTGCGTGCGACGCGTGGGGACTCTTTGGATGCGATTTTCAGGAAGGAATACCGCTGATGTTCGGGAAAATGTTGTCTTACGAAATCGGTAGTCGCATGCGCGCTGATCTTCGTCAAATGGGGACCGCCATTGCGATTCTTGTTGTGACGGTCGGTGTCGTTGCAAGTGGAGTCCCGGGACTGAGCGGGACGATGACTATGTTTGGTTACCTGATGTGCGTCGCGATTCCTGTGGGAGCAGCGATCAGTGGAATGAGTGACTACTGGAAGACTCTGTATGGACAACAAGGGTACTTCACCATGACTCTTCCCGTGTCGGGTGCCGTGATCTACTGGGCAAAGGCCAGTCGAATGATCATCGAATTTCTCATCGCGTTTGCCTTAGCCATCGGCGGAGGCATCGCAGTTGCGTGGGCGGCGGCATGGAGTCAGGGCATCACTCTCGCCGACTACACTGCTGGCCCGCGTTCGCTATTTGCGCCTTTTTCGACTCTGGTGCTTGTGGTTTTGTTTGTTGCCTGGATCGTTTTGTGTATCACACAGATTCTTCAGGTCTGTGCGGTCATGAGTCTTGCGGCCGAAGGACGCTTCAATCACATGGGCTTTGGTGCGGTGGCTATCGGATTGGTGCTGCTCTACATCGTTGATCAGGTTTTGAGCGGAGTTGGAACCTTCTTCATGCCCTTCTCAATGACTCCCGACGGCCATTTCAGTACCGAGGTCATGTGGACGTCATATCGCGCGACTTTAGGAACCGATGGTTCCCCCAATGTTTGGGGAATGGGCGCATGCATTTTGGTCCCTCTCTTTGCACTATTCCTAGCAGTGTGGGCCTCGCGCTCGATTGAAAGACACACATCGTTGCGATGAACTGATCGCGCGTCCTGTCCTTCCCATTGGGTGTCACTCCTGATCGCTGAGAGCTGTATCCGCATCCAAGCGGTACTGTGCTCGCGAAACGGGTGTGACGCCCCTTGGCGTATGGGGCGGATGAGCGTGCTAGGTGGCCTGTATCCTTGAAAGCAGACTGTGCGCGATTGTTGGAGGCTGCGATGGTATTCACGACTGTTATCTCGTCTTTTGTTCAGCTCGCACTTGCCCTTGTTCTTCCGGTTGCATGGTGGGCTGTTGCAACGCGCAGGCGCGTTGAGTTCGCAACGTGGATTGGCCTCGTCGTCCCCGAATGGAAAGCAAAGCGCCAGCGTCTTGTGCTCGCGCTCATGGTCTGGGCTGTTGTTGCCGTGCTTTCAGTCGTGCTCCTCTCGTCGGCTGCTGGTGGGACAGCTTCCTCACGCTTCGCAGGCAGCGGGATCTATGGAGCGATAGCGGTTCTCTTCTACGCCTTTATTCAGACCGGCCTGTCGGAAGAAATTCTCTTTCGAGGATTCCTTGGAAAGAAGCTGAGTGAGAAGTTTGGATTCGGAGTTGGAAACACTGTGCAGGCAGTGGTCTTCGGTCTTGTGCATGTGATTCTGCTTTCCTCAGCATTCACCTTGGTCCCACTGATCGGCGCGGGAGTGCTGACTGCGGTCAGTGGCTGGATTATGGGCTGGGTGAACGAAGAAGCGGCGGGAGGTTCCATTCTTCCCAGTTGGATGATGCATTCCCTTGCCAATCTCCTCGTCGGATGGGGCGCGGTTCTAGGTTTTCTTGCTTGACGGATAATTCTTTGAATACCGCTGCGCTTTTGGGCGGGCGAATGGATACCGTTAAACCCAGGTGACAATCCTTCTGTCGCCATGGGGCGGAGGTGAAATAGTCAAAGGAAGCGGAATGATCGTTGACATGAGTACAGGCCAGCCGAACTTTTCGGCTACTCCTCAGAACCCTGATTTACTCCGATGGGTTGGAATTCAAGTCGCAGTTGTCGTGCTTGCTTGGCTCATCGGCATGATCGTTCGCCGTTTCCTAGCTTCTCGAATGACGATGTCCACCGCATCCGCAACCTTAACCGGCATGGTCGGCGTGTGGGCTGGGCTCCTCTTTGCCGGCTGGATTTTCTCAAGCTCTGATATGTGGCGCCCGGTCATGATTGCCGTGGCGGCTGCGGTTGCTCTGCTTGTCGTCACTGTCTGCGCTCTCATCGTCGCCTATCTGCATCCGCGTCCCGGCCTCGATCCGATTGCTGACGTTGCCGCGCGAGGAGAATCCGATACGCGCGAATTTAAGTCCAGCGCGCGCTGGAATATGCGTACTCAGCAGCGGGATGACGCGATGGAGACCGTCATTGCCAAGACTGTTGCTGCCTTTATGAATTCCGGTGGCGGAACGCTCCTCATTGGTGTTGATGATGATGGAAAACTTATCGGTTTGGGGCCGGATTACGCGACCTTGAAGAGTCCTGACGCTGATCGTTTTGAACTGTGGATTCGCGACCTGTGGGGGCAACGCCTCGGAACTAATGCGGCTGCGCTGCCAAGCATCGATTTCGCTCCGGCTACGGATCCCCAAGAAGGATACGAGGCCCAAGAAGTGTGTCGAGTGACTGTTCCTCCCAGTCCGAGGCCTGTGTACCTCCTTGGCCCCAAAGGTAAGGGCGCGCCGGAGCTGTGGGTTCGCGTCGGCAACTCAACGCGGCGCCTCGAGGTCTCAGATGCGGTTGAGTACATTACTCACCGTTGGCCCTCCAGCGTGCGCACGACCTTGTGGGGGCGTATTCGTATGTTCTTCTTCATTCGGGGAGGGCGCCGCGAAGGTCCCGCTGCTCTTCCGCGTTTTGTCCAGCGAGTGCTGACGGATTCAGAGGGGTAACGTCCCTCAAAGGACAGCTTTAATAAAAACGTATAAACTGTGTTTTATTAGAAGCTGTTGCTCAGGCATTAATGACACTTGCCGAGGCCCGACGAAAGGGATCTCATGATCGAACCCAATTCCGACCTGCCCGAATTTGACCTTCGCGACGTTTCCGCCGAAACGGCGCAGGAGCCTGCTCAGAGCTCCGGTGGATGCGGTTGCGGTTGTGATCACGGTGCTCAGCTTCCGCGCTTGGACGCGCGTCCCTTCCCGCCTCGCCTGCGTCACCCCGCAATCCTGGGTGCGGTGTCTTCTCTGAATGTCGGCGAGGCCATGGAACTGGTCGCGCCTCACGTGCCGACGCCCCTGCTCAATCAAATCGACATGACGCTGGAAGGCGATTTTTCCTACGAACTGGTCGCCGTCAGCGATGAAGGCGCGATCGTCAAGATCACCCGCGTTGGCTGATCAGGAGCTATAGACTGCTCGCCTTGATGGCCTGCGTTAATTTCCTCAACGTGGGTCGCGCAGAGATGCGTCAGGGGAATTAAAGCGTCCGGTAGTGGAAACACTGCCGGAGGTTGGTGTCCGCCTTGTGTGACTTTGGGTTTATTAGGAGAGTTTTCGTGCGTGGGCTGGCAGCACGGTGCAGGTTGTCTCATTGCTTGCGCGTGCTACTTACTCAGCTTTCTGACCGTGTCGAGTCGTGTAGCTGTTTTCGTTGTTATCATGCAAGAAATCCATGTTAGATATCAATGTTTCAGGAGCTGTCTTGAGCTTTCGATACTAGTTTGCGCAAAGTTCTCTCGATAGTTGCTCTTAACAACGTTTTTCTTGGTGACAATAAGAGAACTAGTTCCTATCCAGTTTGTTAGACTGCTGTTGGTTTGCTTCAGTTTGCCTGTTCTGGGCCGCAAGACCGCTTCTCTCTTCAGAGGTTTCAATGATATAGCGGGAATCTGCATGCTTACCAAGCTTGATTTCTTTGTTTACATGTTTGAGAGATGCGGCGTCGAGTCGTTAGTGGTAGATGGGTGTAAATTTAGTTTTCGCTGCGTGATATGAAGAATTTGCTGAATGAAACCTAGCTGGCTGCAACTGTTAACACAAGTGGACTTTGATTCGGTCAGATAAGATGTAGATGGCGCTCTTAGCTGTTGTTGATAGCATTTTCTGCAATGTTGAAGTTATTGGGAGAGCGGGATAGTGCTAGAGCATGCAGGTTCGGTTAGTGTTCGCATTCGGATGGGTGTGTGTCTATACCTAGTCCTTATTGCTGGCCTACTACTTGCGTGCGGAGTCTTAATTTTTCAAATGGGACACGAAGTTTTAGTTCTACTTGCGCAAGTACTAGGCCCGTTACCGCTATTACTCTTCGGAATATCCCTGATGATTTTCCCTAAGGTTGCTTTTGCTCTATCAAGATTTTCGATCGCTGCAGTGCTGTCGTTAGTCTACTTCTGCCTAAAAGACTGCATGTTGTTTCTCTTCCATATTTATGGCATAACAACCACCACTTTTTTGGTTCCTGAAAGCGGGAATATTACGACTCTCGAAGTGGAAATTTACATCGGAATCTCTGAAATGGCGGTAACAGTTGTTTTGTTTGCGGCATGTATTAAGCAAACTTGTAAAACTCGGTATCTTCTTGCAGTTCTCGGTGGCGCCCTCGGAATTGACGCTATTCTTTTACCCAAGGTTCTTGAAACGCTAGCTTATGTTGTGGGTTCGTGTGGGAAGGGCGAAATGCCCGTTATCTGCAGAGCAGAGTCGTATTATGAGTTAGCGCTCTCCCAATCGCTGGCCTTAATAGTGCTGTTTGTGGTTGTGTTAGCTCTCCCTGAGTGGGGATCGCCTGTCGTGAAATACTGGCTGATGTCGAAGGCTTTTCGGGAATCTGCAATGTCTGAGACAAGTAAAAGTAATAATACTCAACAATTTATGGATGATACATTCCCTGCTAGTGACAGATCCGCTGAAGTTTCGATACGAAGTAGTGTCCGGGCCAGATCTGTCTTGATTTGTGTGGCACTTTTTCTGACGCTGTTTCCTTTGGTAAAAGGCGTTAAGAAACCAACGAAGGAGCATGATGAATAGACTTGGTAACCTTTCAAGTTGAAGTGCTGTTTCACAGCTTTGACCGTAGGTGGGGTCACAAGCTATTCAGACCTCAATCTCTAAATGTTGGTTCCCATATTGGTTTGTTGCTGCCTAGTAAATCGGTGTAACCGATTTTGCCACGACTTCTGTGCTGAACGAATAGATCGAAATGCTACTCCCTATCTTCTTTTCATCAGAGAATAGTGGCGGACTCCGAACCGGTGCCACGGCCTGTGCTGCATGTACCTTGTTTCCAGTAAGACGGTGAATGAAGAGGCTATCTAGCAGTAGTCGGCGATCAAAGATCGCTAGTTCGAAGTGTATGTGTAGGTCAAAATAGATCGGCTATGTGTCCCGACTTTTGGGTAGTTTGCGTGCATATAGGGTGAAAACATCTATTAGTGCGCTATTGAGACTTCATTTTGTGCTTACCATGAGGGGTGAACTGTAACGGGCGGCGCTAGAATCTGTTCGTGGGAGTTCAGAGTCGACGCAAACTAAGCAAGCTATTTACCGCTACTGTCTACGGGTTTATCTGGAGCGGTCTTTTGACTCTTGTGTTTTGGTTTGTTTGGGGAACAGTTGCAGAGATTAAGACTCAGGATGAGGGGAGGTATACCCAGGGATATATCGCCCTGTACCTTTTCTTCCTACTTATCCTTGCGGTTTTTGGATCTTGCAGGACGAGAGGGGTCGAGGCATCGAAGTGGCTGTATCTAACAGTGCAGTTGCTGAATTTTACCGTTCTTTTGGGGGTGTTTAGGGGCGTACTACGTCTTGCAGGTGGGAATGGTTTCGCCTTCTTCCTCGGTAATCCGGAACCTGGAGTTGTTTCCCTCTATGAAGCGTTCTTTATTTGGTTTCTTTTCCTGGTCGGCGCAGCTCTTCAGATGCTGTCGGTGATGAATGATAAGTATCGAAACGAAATACGTATCGGTGTCGGTGGCATACTGTTCATCATCAGTATTTTTCTACCGAACATGCTCAGTTCGTTTGCGTTACTACGGGCAATGTGCACGCGCCCGCTACCGGAAGGGACGTGTATCAAGGAGCAAGGTCAAACACAAGCAATTGAAACAATCCCGATGTTCACAATGGCAATTGCGTTTTCAGCGGCCTTAGCGGTTCTGTTCTTCTTTACTATGTTCTCGCCTACACTCGAGCGTTTCATTAGTTCACTAACCGGTGATGGTACTGATGCGAGAGAATCTGGATCGCTTTCAGATGCTCTGGAAGGCGCTCAGACTCAGCAAAATCTGCCAGGACAAGAGCTAGAAACTGCAGTGATACCTTCCTCTGCTGAGCCACTACCACCTGTAGCGAAGCGTCATAGCCCTGGTGAAAGCTTTGCGGCTGCTGTCCTTGGCGGCGTTGTCGTCTGGGCGATCCAGGCGATTGGAGAACGAGCAACCAAACATCGATAAATCGCTTGCATAGACTTGGAATGCATTCTGAGTGGAGGGGTTAACCTAGACGCTATTCTTGAAGAATAACGTTCACTTGGAGGCCGGTATGCGCAAAACTCTCCCCAACGACATCAAAGAAATCCTCGCAAGCGGGGACGTTGAGGCCGTGGCTGAGGCAGTGAAAAACTGCGAGATTGGCGCATACCTACGGAGTGAATACGGAAAGCCCAAGCTCTTGCACCTCCTCTGCTCGCAAGAGATCGTCGAGTTCTTGGTCGCTCGAGGCGAGGACATCAACTGTCGCAATGAACGCGGACAAACCCCCATTCACTGCCGCGTTAAGAACCGTCGACCCGATCTGATCCCCGGTCTCATTGCCCTTGGCGGCGATATCAATGCCCGAGATAACACGGACCAAACTCCGTTGTTCGGCGCTGTCGAACGCCTAGACGCGCCCGAGGTGGAACAGATGATCCAATGGGGTGCTGACCCCACTCTTGATGCGCATTCAAAAATCTATGGGGACTACACGCTGACGAAGTACGCGCTGAGTTGGTACAACTTGTTTGATTCCCCCAGAATCCTGCGTGTTTTCAATGTCTTGCGTGCCCATGGCGCACACCCAAGCGGCGAGGAATACGAGGCTCTTCAAGCCATGGATAAAGATCGCTGCTCGATCATCGCACACAGCCCCGAAGACGCTAACAATCCCCGCTTTCTTGAAGCCGCGGAAGCCTTGCGGCAGCTGTGCGAAATGTTTGGCGTCGCTCAGCAAGTTGCACGTCCGGCACCAAGCGTTGGAGAAAAGCTTGAGCTCGATTCTTCAAAGAGCTGGAAGAAGCTGTCCAACGAACTCTGGGACTTGCTCGTTCCACTTGATAATCAGGCCGAGACACTCCAAGGGGAAGCCATCAGGATCACGGGCAAGGTCGCCTACGAGGTCTACGACAACGGCGGCATTAACTGGGAACCGACCTTCAACGCGCTCCTCAAGCAATTCCTCGAGATCATTTCCTCTCAGGTCCCCCTCAGCGCAGACGAGCTTGCGCGCGCCAAGAAAGCAGTCGGGGACCTTCGCGGTGGAAAATCAACCGAGGCCAGTGACGTCTTACGCGAAGCCGCTGTTCACTGGGTGCTTGCGAACCCTGTCTTACGCGCAAACACCATGCCTTTCCTCGGCCGGTAAAGGCGCGCCTTACTCTTCGCTGCCCTTACGGCGACGCACCCGCTTACGCGGAGCGGGAGAGTGCTCACCGCGACCGCGGCCCTTCGTACCGCGGTCGGAGCGACCCTGCTTTCCAGGATTCAATGTCTGATCGCCATCCTTGCGGCCACGACGCCTGCTTCGGCCACCCTCGCCAGAGCGGGAGGAAACGCGAGCACCTGAGCGGCCGCGGCCTCGTCCACGGCGGGAAGGAACGCCCAAATCCTCAAGCTTTTCCGCGCCAAGTCCCTCGCGCGTCCGCTTCGCACGAGGCAGGCGCCCGGTGACGTCCTCGGGAATATCCAAGTCCGTGTACAGGTGCGGCGAGGTGTGATAAGTCTCCAGAGGCTCTGGAACCCCCAAGCCCAGCGCCTTCGAAATCAACGACCAGCGCGGGACATCGTCCCAATCCACGAAGGTCACGGCTGTGCCAGAATTCCCCGCGCGACCGGTGCGACCAATGCGGTGGATGTAGACCTTCTCGTCTTCGGGGCACTGGTAGTTGATGACGTGGGTGACATCGTCAACGTCGATGCCGCGTGCGGCAACATCCGTCGCGACCAAAACGTCGACCTTGCCATTACGGAAAGCACGCAGAGCCTGCTCACGCGCGCCCTGGCCCAAGTCGCCGTGGAGGGCCGCAACGGCAAAACCGCGCTCGCTGAGCTCGTCGGCAACGCGCGCAGCCGCACGCTTGGTTCGGCAGAAAATCACGGCGCGACCGCGGCCTCGTGCCTGCAAGATGCGCGCAACGATCTCGGTCTTGTTCATGGCATGAGCGCGGTAGATGACCTGCTGGACCGTGTTGACGGTCTGTCCCTGATCGTCAGGATCTTGCGCGCGGATGTGGGTCGGCTGGGTCATGAACTTGCGAGCCAGCGTGATCACCGGGCCGGGCATGGTTGCCGAGAAGAGCATCATGTGACGGTCCGCGGGAATACGCGAAAGCAGGGTTTCCACGTCCGGGAGGAAGCCAAGGTCAAGCATCTCGTCGGCCTCATCAAGGACAACGTTTTCCACGCCGTTGAGGTGCAGCACACCTTGACGGAGCAAATCGATCAAGCGCCCGGGGGTACCGACGACGATATCCGCGCCTCGCTTGAGTGCTTCAATCTGAGGTTCGAACGCGACGCCGCCGTAGATGTCAACGATGCGCGTCGACAGGTGCGAGGCGGCTGCCCGGAGGTCCTCGGCCACCTGCTTGGTGAGCTCGCGGGTCGGCAAAATGATGAGGGCCTGCGGCATATTCGGGTTGAGAAGGTCCTCGTAGCCCTCTTCATCCGGGGCGATGACGTCTTCCAGCACAGGGATGCCGAATCCCAGAGTCTTACCGGTACCCGTCTTGGCTTGACCAATGATGTCGTGGCGATCCAGTGCGACGGGAAGAGTCAGGGCTTGGATTGGGAAGGGGTGGGTGATGCCGCGTTCTTCGAGCGCATCAACGATGGGGTCACTGACCCCGAAATCAGCGAAAGACTTCGCTTCGAAAGTTTCATTTCCCGAGTTTGTAATGTCGGGGGTGGTCTCTTCTTCGGTGGAAGGGGCGGCAATCGCGCCGAGGCGAACAACGCCGGCGGAGTACTCAGAAGGTGAAGTCACAATCAACCTGTCCTGGGGAAAACCCCGTTGAGAATTGCAGCCGATCGCGGTCTTCTTGTGGGCGCAGGCCCGGGAACTTATCTCGCGTGCAATCGGTCAGCACTGTCTTCTTCATTGTACGAGGTTGACAAGGTTTGTCCGAAGAGGAACCCGTCACCTTTGTGTGATGTAGTGTTATGCCATGGAACGCACCTATGAACCTGTGGCGGACAGTGACGCGGAAGTCGTCGGTCTGATCGCGTATTCGATTTTGGCTGCAATGACTCGCCTGGCAAAGGATAGTGACCAGGCTCCGACCTTCGAAGCGAAGGTTGAGCATGCGCGTATGGCGACGCGTGTTTTTGAGACTTTTACTCAGGTTGAGACGTGGTGTACTCACCGTGGTATGGATTTGTCTGCGTATGCGCGAGCCTACGACGGGCTCTATGACGACCTCGATGCCCGCACGCGTCCGACCACGTGGTACGAGCGCTCCATTAAAACCTATGTGACTTTGGGCGTCCTTGGTGGTTTCTTGCGCGAGATCGCTTCGCGGAAGAGTCTTTTCCCCGGTGCGAATTGGGATCTTGAACAGGGGGAGTGGGTGCGCGAGAATCTTGCCCCCATTCTCGAGGCCGACGAGCAGCTTGCGGCACGGCTGTCCTTGTGGGCACGCCGAGTTGCCGGAGAAGTCTTGGGTTTGGTGCGTTCGACGATGTTTATGCACCCGGACTTATCGCTGTCGCCCGAAGACTCAGATGCTATTGCTGAGGTGCTCAGTAGTGAACACGCTGAGCGAATGAAGGAAATCCACCTGCGCGGCTAGGGCAACAGGTGGACTTGTGAATGATCCGCGCTGTGCGCGCGGCTTCTCAGTGGATGGCGAAGCCGACGCGGTGGCTCTGTTGCGCCGTGACGCGCACGAAGGAAATCGCCTGCGCGGGGATGAGCGTCTTCTCTCCCTTAGTATCGGTGAGAAGCAGCGGCGTTTGAGCGCGGAGGGCTTCACTTACTTGAGCGAAGAGCTCGTCTTCACTGAGGTTTACCTCCAGGTCGAGCTCGCGCGGGCTTGCCTTGATACCGATTGTAATGTTCACTGCGACTCCCAGATGTCATGGATCGAATGGTCTTCTGTGTCCTCATAGTACGTGCAGGTGGGGGAGTGGGCCTGCTATTTCTGCAAGAGCGTAATTGTGGGGGCAGTCGAAGCGTCGTCGCGCTTTAGTGTCTAAGTGGTTAGTATGTAGGGTTGTGTTGAAAATAGTGCGAGAAGCGGCAGCTATCGGGATGTGTTGACGAGTTGTTTTGTGTTCTGGTGGTAAAGCTTAAAGTTGAATCTACTCGAAAGGTGAACGATGTCTTTTCCTCCTTATCCTCAGGAAATGCCCGTTGAGGGGGTTTATTCGACTGTTCCTCCTCAAGGACAATTTGGAGTAGCAACTGTAGTTAAACCCTTATCTCCCCTTGCTATCACCGCACTCGTGTTGGGAATTATTTCTCTTCTCCTGTTCTGGGTTCCGGCTCTTCATAATCTAATTCTTATTCTGGCCCTTATTGCTACAGTCGTTGCGATTCTCGCTGTCGTTCAGACACGCCCGGATACGACTCACCGTGGCTCCGGTATAGCAATCACCTCACTGGTGATTTCGACTCTCACTATTGCTGCTGTTTTGGGAGGCCAAGCTATGTATTCGAAGGTTACTGGTGAGGCCTTCGGGGCAGCTTCTGTATCGCCTCAAGCTTCCAAAGGTGCGGCGACCTCGGATGTTGTTCAGCTGGAGAACGGTAAAGTCACGATTGAGGTGAAGAAGGTCGAGGAGTCGGTAGATGATCGGGAAGGTCAGCCAACGGTCGCTGTGACATTAAAGATCACAAATAATGACACAAGTAGTTTGAATCCTTTTTCATACTATGTTGAGGTATCCCAAAACAAGGCTGCGCTCGATAGTGCAGTCTATTCCGATGATTTAATGCCTGAGGGATACGAGCCTTTTGCTGACTTGGAAGAGGTCCCAGCTGGTAAAAGTGTGACCCTTGTGAAAGGGTATGTTCTTCGCGATGCAGCCGCTCCAGTTACTCTGATGATTGACAGCACTATCCCTTCAACTAAGGCATTCAAAAAGGATTATTCACTTCAGTAAAGGGTTAAGCCCCCACCTTGAGTAGGACTGCCAGAATGTGCCCCCGAAGCCTCCGCTTCGATGGTCTTCTGTGTCCTCATAGTACGTGCAGCCGGGGGAGCGGGCCTGCTATTTCTGCAAGAGCGTAATTGTGGGGGCAATTGCGCGTTGCCGCAGTTTACTGTCCAAGTGGTTGAATTGTGGTGTTGTACTGAAAATAATGCGAGAAGAAGCTGTTATCAGGCCGCTTTGATGTGTTATCTTGTGTTTTGTCAGGAAAATTCAAAGCTGAATCTATTCGAAAGGTGAGCGATGTCGCTTCCTCCTTCTTCGCAGGAAATGCCCGTTGATGGGGCTTTTACTCCTGAGATGCCGCCGGAATTACCTACTGCCAAACCGTTCTATAAGAAATGGTGGTTCATCGCGCTCGCTGTGTTTCTTGGTCTTGCGGTAATCGGTGGCCTTTCGCAGCCCAATGCAAGCCAGTCCACGACGGCGTCTGCAACATCTTCGTCTTCGGCGTCACCTTCGGCTGATCCCATTGAGCTGCCAGACCTTGTTGGAATGCGGGGAGACCAAGCGGAAGCTTCTCTTCAAGGTCTTGGTGTCACAAGAATTTCATTTAAGGATGAAGCCGGAAAGAAAGCCGTCATTAAGGTGAGCAACTGGACAGTGACGTCCCAGACCCCCGCGGCGGGAACAAAGCTGCCTGCTGACGCGACGATCACCCTCTTTGTGCATCATGACACTGAAACACCTGCTGCTGCTCAGCAGGCTTCTACTCCAGAAGCAGCCGCTTCAAATGCCTCCAGTGACAAGGATGTCCCGCGCGAGCATCGTAAGGCTTTGAAGACTGCTGAAACCTATGCGACGCAACTTCACATGTCAAAGCGTGGTATTTATGACCAACTCGTCAGCCAAGCGGAGAATTTCTCTCCAGACGCTGCTCAATACGCAATTGATAACGTCCAAGCTGACTGGAATGCGAATGCTTTGGCGAAGGCCAAGGAGTACGAGCGGCTCATGAATATGTCGGATGAAGCAATTCGAAATCAACTGACGAGCGAATACGGCGAACAGTTCACTGCTGAGGAAGCTGACTACGCAGTATCGCATCTTGGCGATTGAACCGGATGTAGAAAGTAAGAGCGCTGTGCCCCCGAAGCCTCCGCTTCGGGGGCAGGCTTTTATCAATTTCGCTTCGAAGCCAAAAGTTGACTCCAAATGCACATGGCCTCTGTCAGAATCACTATATGGGTAACAAACAGGTACGGATAGAGATTGGCTCCGGATTTGCGGGCCTTCCTCACCTCGATGATCATCAGCGTGTACTCCTCCAACGCATGATGAACTCGGATGCTGTACTTCGCGGTGCCCCTGGAAGCGGAAAGACCACACTCCTGCTCAGCGCAGTCGCAGAGCTCGTTCGACAGGGACGCAGCTTCCTTGTACTCACTCCTGACCGTTCGCGGGCCGACGCACTGATGCCAGCTGTCCAAAGTATGGCTCCCGATGCTGTTCGCCCTGTACGCACGCCCACAGCTTGGGCGTATTCGATCGTTTCTCAGTGGCGCAATACGCGTGACGAACCTCTGGGGGACGTTGAACTGCTCACAGGTGCAAGCATCGATCGTCTGATCACGCAGCTTCTTGAGACAACGACCCTCAACTGGCCAGAAGAGCTCTCTCAAACTATTCAAGCGCTGCCCGCTTTTAAGATGGAGCTGCGCTATCTCATCGATCTTGCTGCCGAGGCAGGGCTTGCCCCCGACCGCCTTGCAGAACTTGGACAAACCTATTCAATCCCGCAATGGGAGACTGTCGCATTCCTCCTGCGCAAATGGCAAGAGATCCCCGAACTTGCAGTGGAATACCGTGGAACAATGCAAGCTCACGGTGCTGCCCTTGGTCGCAGTGCAGCGCGACTGCTTTTGCGCTGGGATCAAGATATTGAAACTTTGCGGCTCCGCAGCGAAATACCACTACCGCAGTGCATCCTCATTGATGATCTGCAGGATTGCACGCCTTCGCTTCTCCCGCTGCTTCAAAGCGCACGCCAATACGGCACCCAGATCATCGCTTTTTCCAATCCGGACGTATCTGTGACCTCGTATAAGCGCGGTTACGCGAACCTCGACCTCGACCTCGCCAAAGTTCTCGGCGTCGACATTGACGATTGCGGCGGAAGCTATCATTCAACTCCGCAACTGCATGAACTGAGTCTCCAGATCAGTTCGCATATCACCCAATCCGGTCCAATTTCTCGGCGTTTGGCCCCATTCCTTGGAAGAACAACAGATACAGAAACTCCGGTACAAATCCACTCGTGCGCAAGTTCAGCACAGATGGGGGCGGCAATCGGCTACGCCTTGCGATCCCACCATCTTCACGACGATATTCCCTGGTCCCGCCAACTTGTTCTTGTCCGCTCTCAGTCCCTCATTCAGCAGGCGCGAAGAGCACTCAAGCGGAGCTATATTCCCCTCGCCGGAGGACAACAAGCCTTCAATTTTGCCGCCAACTCAATGACATCGGCACTACTGACATCGCTGATTCCACACAGTGATAGCGCAGCTCAGCTCATCGATCTGTGGCTTCGCTCCGACCTGATTTCAATCGATACTCTTCACGTCAGATCAGCAATTCAGAACTACGTGTGGGCGCACAGCGAAACTATCCGCGACGGAGCCCTCTCACAGCATTTAACAACAGAGATGCTTTCTCGGATCCTCGCGGATTCCGATTCTTTGCCGCAACATGTCGAAACAGAACTACGCAAACTACTTACGGCCTCGTCCCTGTGGAAGGAAAGCCCAGGACTGAGCGCAGAAGAAGGCCTATGGAAGGCATGGGAGACGGCAGATGTCGCCCAAGCCTTGAGCGATCGAGCACTCGCGCAAGACGCCGATTCCGACTATTACGACGACGTGCTCGACGCGGTGATTGCGCTTTTCCGTGTCGCAGACATCTGGCAGCAGCGCAATCCTCAAGGAAACGCTGCAGACTTCGCAGTCGAGCTGCTCCAATCGGACGTTCCCATCGACACAATCGCACGAACAGCACTTCGCCGTGAAGGTGTTCACGTGCTGACCCCAGAACAAGCAATGGGGAAACACTGGGACACTGTTGCAATCTACGGACTCCAAGATGGCTCATGGCCGGATCTGCGCCTGGGGCACCGCTTGTTGCGGGGCGACCTCCTCACGGACATTCTTCGCCTCGAGTCGCAGGGGAGTGACTGCACCCCAAGCGAAACAACACCTCTTGATGATCCACGCATTCAACGTCGAGCCATTCTGGACAATGAACTGCGCCGCTTGCTTGCCGCCACATCACGGGCAACGCGCTTCCTCCACATCGGCGTCGTCTCGAATGAGGACCAAGCTCCTTCACAATTCATCGAGCTCATCGCGAAAGCAAGTGGAATCGAGATCCCCGAAGAAGGATTCACGCCAGAAGAAGTACCCCCATCTTTGGATCTATCAGGTCATGTCGCGCGGCTGCGATTCCTTGCAACTCAAGAAGACGACGAAACTCGTGAACTCGCGGCCAATCTTCTTGCTCTACTCGCCCAGCGCGGCGTTCACAGCGCTCAGCCGGACAAATGGATCGGTGCGGGGGGAATCAGCTCCGATAGCGCAATTTATGGACAACAGAACGTCTCCATCAGCCCCTCCAGCTTCGACACTGCGCGTGCGTGTATTTTGCGTTGGTTCTTCTCGGCAAACAGTGGCTCATCTGTGCCCACACAAAGCGCTGCCGATGGGACACTCATCCACAGCCTCGCCGAGCGCTTCCCGCACGGACCAAAACAAGCCGTTGTCAAGGCTCTCGAAGAAGAAATCCAGGCGATGGATCTGGATGAAGAACCTGCAGCAACCAAGATTCATCTCAACCATCTCCGTGACATGGCTTCAGCGCTGGGGGAGTACCTAGAAGGGAACACAGGCGAAGTACGCGTCGAAGTCCCCTTCGACGTTCCCGTATCAAGCGTGAACATTCGTGGCCGGATGGACCGACTAGAAGTCAGCGGTGAAAGCGTGCGGATCATCGACTTCAAGACCGGGAAAAAGGGTGCAAAAGGCAAAATCAAAACCGATCCCGACCACCCGCAACTGGCTCTCTATCAATTGGCCGCAGAAGAACTCGGCTACACGATCATCGACGCTGAACTGAAATACCTCGGATACGGAGATGTTCGAACAATCCTCCAAGAGCCACTCGATGACGACACTAAAAATGACTGGATCAGCCAGCTCGACGAGGTCGCTTCACGGATGCGAGGCCCGCACTTTATAGCCACACCATCTGACGAAGCATGCAGATACTGCGAATTCACCAGATCTTGCCCGGCGAAGGACCAAGGTAAAAGGAGCGTCGAGTAACTATGGACCTCAGCAAACTGGGCGTCGACGAGATTCTTCGCATGGCGACTCCTCGCTCCAAGCCCTTCCTCTCGCCTACGGAAGAACAACGAGCGGTTATTCAAGCCCCCCTTAAGCCGCTTCTTGTCGTTGCAGGGGCAGGAGCCGGAAAAACAACCACGATGTCGCAGCGCGTACTCTACATGGTCGCTCACCACAGTATCGATCCTGAGTGCATCCTTGGCTTGACCTTCACGCGAAAAGCCGCCGGTGAACTCGGTCTGAAAATGCGCCAAGACCTCGCCACCCTTGCCTCGAACAGCGGGCAGGAATTTGTTGGAGAGCCGACCGCTCTCACATACAACTCTTTTGCCGCGCGGATCCTCGGAGAATACGGTGCAACAATCGGCGTTGATCCAAACTCTCGACTCATCGGACAGGCGCAACAAGTCCAAGTGCTCAGCACCATCGTCGAAAACTGGAGGGGCGAATACCCCCAAAGCGATGAGCAATACAAGCCGACCGCAACCATCGTTGCCGCAGTCCTGTCTTTGTCTGGGCATATCGCCGAGCAGAATATGACGCTGGACGAAGGGCGAATAGCTCTGAGTGCATTTCAAAAAGAACTTGAAGAAGTCGCTGCAATCTCCGGAAAAGATCCGACGGGGAATCTCAAGAAAATGATTGAGGCGAATCGTAATCGCCTGCTCCTTCTTGATATCGCAGAAGCCTTCGAAAGCTATAAGCGTGCCCACGGTCTCATCGATTTTTCTGATCAACTTCTCCTGGCTACACAAATCGTTACCTCAAACAAAGACGTCGTGCGCCAAGTTCGAAGCGACTATCAGGCCGTTCTTCTTGACGAATTTCAAGACACCTCGGTCATCCAGATGGTCTTCTTGTCTGCTCTCTTTGCAGACCACCCAACTACCGCTGTCGGCGACCCCAGTCAGGCAATCTATGGTTGGCGCGGAGCCTCGGCCTCTGCCCTCAGCGATTTCCTCACTCGCTTTTCTCCGCGCTACGACGCGGCGCAATTGGTTCTCTCAACAGCTTGGCGAAATGACCAGACAATCCTTGATGCCGCAAATGCGATCGCTCAGCCCCTGCGGGGACAGGCACGCATTGGCAATGCCGGCAACGCCGCTACTCGCGAATCACAACCACAGCGAATTACAGTTCCAGTTCTTGCTCCACGTCCAAACGCTGGTCCGGGACAAGTCAGCACCGCCTATCCCCTCACCTACGATGAGCAACTTCAAGCGGTTGTAGATTTCGCTCGACAACATCGAGTCCAAGACGAATGCGGGAAGTGGAATACCTGTGCAGTACTCTCCCGGCGGCGCTCGGACTTCCCCGCGATAGAACGAGCGCTTAAAGACGCTGATATTCCCGTGCAAGTCGTCGGACTCGGCGGACTTCTCGACCAAGCAGCGGTCAGTGACGTTCGAGCCGCACTCGATCTTGCAGCAGACCCCGCGAACGCCCCCGCTCTCATGCGCCTCGTCACTGCTATGGACATCGGCGCATCCGATCTGCTGGTTCTTAACCAGTACGCAAAACAACATGCACATCAAAAAACGCACGGTCTTGTTGCTCATCCAGAGTTCAGTTTGATCGAGGCAATTGACCAGCTTCCCCCAATTGGTTGGCACTCCTCGTCAGGAGGACCAGAATTTAGCGAGGTCGCCCATCAGCGTCTGTCTCTCCTTGCCCGGCGCCTTCAAGTCATACGTCAAGGGATGGGGCGTGCGCTCGATGAACAAGTTGAACGCGCCATATCGATCCTGGGACTTCGCGAGGCAATCATGGCTGATCCCCTTGGAGATCAGGGCATGGAGATGCTCGATGCATTTGTCGACATCGCAGCGGAGTATGAAGCGCAAGTATCTGGCGCAGACCTGCCTGGATTCCTCGCATGGCTCCAAGTCGCTGAAGACGAAGAAAGAGGCCTCGCAATCCCGGTGAGCGCGACTCGACCTGACGCCGTTCAACTGCTGACGATCCACTCGGCAAAAGGACTGGAATGGGATTCAGTCGTTGTTTTTGGCCTGCAAGATTCAGTCTTTCCCGATCACAAGTCAAAGCCACGAGACTGGAAGCAAGACCCGCCGGGAACAACAGAATGGTTCTCCTCGATCGAAGAACTCCCGTATCCCGTGCGGCGAGACTATGCCGATCTGCCGCACATGGTTCCTGAAGAATACGGATCGATGGGAATTGTCGAATACTTTGATCTTCTCGCCCAAGAAGCAGAGAGAAAAACGACTACTCCGATGAGCATCTTCAACAAGCATGTTGCCTCAAGTAAAGATGCGAGTCAGACAGTGGATACCGTCCACAGTCGGCAGGGAACTCACCATGAACTCGAAGAACGACGCCTTGCCTATGTTGCATGGACGCGTGCCCGTCACGACCTTCTTTTGCTTGGATCATGGATCGGGGCAACCAGTGTGACTCCCCGCGATCCTTCGCGTTACCTCATGGAAACCGTGAATGCTCTTGGTCTTGATGAAGACACTATCGCAGCTCGCCCTGAGGAAGATATTGCGGATCAGTCCTTGATAGAGATCGACCCCAGACTTCGGCAATATCCGATTCTTCCTGGGCGCTCGCGTCAGCTCGTTAATGCAAGTGCAACGCGCGTTCAAGAGCTTATCGATACCCCGACGCCGCTCCTTGAAGAAACACTGAAAACCCAGCTCGATAACCCTCTTGTTCGCGATACTTTCTTGCTCATTGCAGAGCGCGAACGTGCACGCCAAGATGCGACTGAAATTCGAATTGACCGCGTTCCCGCAACCAGTATTTCAACCCTGATTGATGACGGTGACTCCTGGGTACGTCGTCTCAGGCGTCCTTTGCCAACTCCGCCACAGCGCAGCTCCCTCCTCGGAACTATTTTTCACATGTGGGTTGAAAAACAGCTCCACCTGACAACCGGTGAACTCTGGGATGACCCCGTCGTCGGCCTTGAATCCCTGAGCACAAGGGAACAGGAAAGGCTTTCCCTCATGCAAGAGAACTTCCGCTCTCTTGACTTGAGCTCTCTTGTTCCTGTTGCCATCGAGGAGCCCTTTGCCCTGAACTTTTCAGGAGTATCCGTTCAAGGACGCATTGACGCTGTTTTTCGTGACTCGCATGGCAACGACATCGTCATCGATTGGAAGACATCTCAAGTGCCCGGCCCCACCACTAGTACCGAGAAATGGGAATACTACGCACGCCAGCTCCAGCTCTATCGTGTTGCATGGGCGAATAAACGCGGTATTACGCCAGAACAGGTGCAGGCACGTGTCTACTTCATCGGCGGGCCCGTGGACTTCTCCCTCGAAGACATCGCGAAAATTATCAACAAACCAGTCGATCGACTGGAAAGCGAACTTGGCCGCGCGCTGAGTGAACTCGTTGTGAATAACCCAAAGATCTAAACAAAAAGAGGTGGTCCCGCGAAGCGCGGGACCACCAATAGGTCTATTCGCGCGTCGGCAAAATAACACTCATATCGAGGTGCTCTGTCGGTCCTTCGATCGCATCCGTGTGCCCCGCCTTGTCTTCAAGCTCACCAGAAGGAGGAAGCTCTGCTTCGGCGGGCGCATCCTGAACTGGGTGTGCGTCCTGAACTGGGTGCCCGGCTGGGGTTGCGTGCGCGTCCTGAGCCGGGCGCACGTCCTGGGCTGTATGCGCGGCCTCGGGCGATTCCGAATGCGCCGGTGCAACATCGGGTTCCTCGTGGCGCTTTGCGGAAGGTACCTCACCGATGCTTGCCGACAAATCGGCCAGCATCGCCCGGGCCTCGTCAACGATTTCTGAATCATCACTATGCAGGCCATGGACCAGCCAACGTACTACAGCGAGCTCGGACAAAAGCTCCGCGCGCTCAAGCAAATGCAAGTCCTTCTCGGAACGAGTCTGCTGGTAGGCCTCGTGGAAACGCTCCAAAAACTCATCGGAAGCGCGCGCAAAAACCCACGCAATATCAACAGCCGGATCTCCCACGTGTGCCGAAGAAAAACCGGTCAGCGCGCAGACTCGACCGTGATCGACATGGATCGACGTCTCGGACAGATCACCGTGGATAGGGGAGGGGAGGAAGCGCCACAGGGACAAATTCTCCAAGGACTCTTCCCAGCGGTCCCACAAGTTCGCAGGAATAACGACTTCCTGCGCGGCCTCGTCCAAGACCGCCTGATGGCGATCTCGGCACTCAATAGCTGAATACGCGGGAAGATTGACCCCCGTGTAGATGAGCTCAGGAAGATTGTGTAGGGCCGCCAGAGCGTTCCCCAAAGACGCGGGAAGCAAGTGCGGATCGTCGAAATCCGAGGTGTCCATGACTCGACCGCCAAGATCGCGGTGAACCATCACTCGATCCCCCTCAGGGGTGCGGGTAAAACCAGCAGGACGCGGAATTTCGAAGGGAATCTTCGAAAAATCGTGAGCTTTCCCAAGACGCTCTAAGACGGCGTTTTGGGCCTCCATGTCCAAACCGCCAACCGTGTCATGCGGACATACGACCATCCAGCGGTCACCCGAAGTGTCGATGAGACCGGTGACCGAGAGGACTTCATCGCTGAACTGCGGGGGACGCAGTCCGGCAACTTCAAGGCGGGGGACCGCCACTGTCGCAAGGGCAGCAAGTTCGTAGGGGGTCTTTGATCGAGTCACGCTCTTGACCTTAGCGGTAGCATTCGCGCCATTGCAGCAGGCGCAGCGGTCATCAGTAAATTCATAACGTGATGAGGATCTAAGCAATGAGGGGTCCATATATTGGAAAAGAGAGAGTAAATGAAAACCGGCGGTGGAATGATCGAGACATGAGCGAAAAGTTTGACACATCTCGACTTCCCCGCGAGCTTTCCTCTGTTTTTGAGGAGTTGGTTGCTCGCGATCCCTACCAACTTGAGTTCCATCAGGCTGTTTATGAGGTTCTCATGACCCTCACGCCTCTGGTTACACGCAAGCCTGAATACCAAGATCTGGCTATTTTTGAACGAATTACAGAACCTGAACGCCAAGTCATGTTCCGCGTGCCCTGGAGCGATGATCAAGGACAAATCCACGTCAACCGCGGATTCCGTGTTCAATTCAATTCAGCTCTTGGCCCCTACAAGGGCGGTCTGCGCTTCCACCCTTCGGTAAACCTGTCCATTATTAAGTTCTTGGGTTTTGAGCAGATCTTTAAGAACTCTTTGACCGGCCTGCCCATGGGCGGCGCAAAGGGCGGCGCAAACTTCAACCCCAAGGGTAAGTCTGACGCCGAAATCATGCGTTTTTGCCAGTCCTTCATGACCGAACTTCAGCGTCACATCGGTCCCGATACTGACGTTCCTGCGGGCGATATTGGTGTTGGCGGTCGCGAGATCGGTTACCTTTTCGGCCAGTACCGCCGTCTGCGCAACAGCTTCGATGCTGGTGTTCTCACTGGCAAGGGCCTGACCTGGGGAGGCTCCTTCGCTCGAACCGAGGCAACCGGTTACGGCCTCGTCTACTTCGCGGAGGAAATGCTCCGCGCTCGCGGCACTTCTTTTGACGGCAAGCGCGTCGTTGTTTCCGGTTCCGGAAACGTCGCAATCTACGCGACCGAGAAAGCTCAAGAACTGGGCGCAACGGTCGTCGCAGTTTCCGACTCCTCCGGTTTTGTTGTCGACGAGGCAGGAATTGACGTTGAGCTGCTGAAAGACGTCAAGGAACGCCGTCGCGGACGCGTCAGCGACTATGCAAACCAGCGTTCGAGCGCTCACTTCAGTGCTGAGGGCTCGATCTGGGAAGTTCCCTGTGACGTCGCACTTCCGTGTGCAACTCAAAATGAGCTTCCCCTTGAGGGCGTCCAGGCCTTGATCCGCAACGGTGTGCAGATGGTTGCGGAGGGCGCGAATATGCCCACCACTCCCGAGGCCATTGATGAGCTGCGTCGTGCGGGTGTCCTTTACGCGCCCGGCAAGGCATCTAACGCTGGTGGCGTTGCAACCTCTGGTCTTGAGATGCAGCAGAACTCGGGCCGCACCCAGTGGCCCTTCGAGGAAACTGACGCGAAGCTGCACCAGATCATGGTGGGAATCCATGAGAACTGCTTGGCTACCGCGGACGAATACGGGGTGCCCGGAGACTATGTGGCCGGTGCAAACCTTGCTGGTTTCATCAAGGTTGCGGACGCAATGGTCGCTCAGGGCTTGATCTAATTCTCAGGCTGTTTAGGGGGCTTCATGCCGGTAGGCGTGAAGCCCCCTTCCGTATAGGTGGAGGAGCGCGCCCGCCGAAATAGAGCGGCTTTCCTTGGGTCTAGTGCGAAATGCAGCGCGCGCGTAGCATTCTTGGTATCGCAATGAAGCGTAGGCATTGGGCAAGCGGAGGTTCGCTGATGTTCTGGGATCGGGTTGCGCCCCTTTATGACTTCTTTGAAAACACATTCAATCGCGGCGTGTACGACGGAACAGGCGTCGCCGTCGCTCAGCTGGTTGGCCTCGAAGACGAGGTTCTTGAATGTGCCTGCGGAACCGGTGCAATCAGTATTTTCCTTGCGCCAAAGTGCAAGAGGCTGGTCGCTACTGACTTTTCCGAGGGAATGCTCAAACAAGCGCGGAAGAAACTTGCGAAGTATCGCAATGTGGCGATCGAAAGAGCTGATATCACCAAGTTGCATTACGCGGACAATTCCTTTGACATCGTTGTGGCAGGCAATGTCATCCATCTGCTTCCAGATCCTGGTGCTGTTATGAGGGAACTTGAACGAGTCGTCCGCCCCGGAGGCACTATTGTTGTCCCGACTTACATCAAGCGTCGCCCAAGCAAACAAGGAATAATCCCGAAGATTCTTGCGAAGCTCGGTGCTGACTTCAAGGAACAATTCGATGTGGACTCCTATCGAGCTTTCTTTGAACAGTTGGGATATCGCAACGTTACTTACACCCTTATCGACGGCCGGATTCCTTGCGTGATCGCCTCCTTCACCTGTAACAATGAAGAGCGATAGTCGTCACTGTTGAGCTCACCCGGAGTCTGAGATGGCATTTGACTTTAAGAAGGAGTGTAAGGAACTCTACGCGCCTAAGAAAGGGCCGAATATCGTTGAAGTTCCGCCGATGCACTTCGTCGCAGTACGGGGCAGTGGAGACCCTAACGATACGGAAGGTGCCTACCAAAGAGCAATCTCTGTCCTATACGCCATTTCCTACACGATCAAGATGAGTAAGAAAGGCGCCCGTCAGATTGACGGTTACGTCGATTTCGTCGTACCGCCACTCGAGGGATTTTGGTGGCAAAACGGCGTCGAGGGCGCTGACTATTCCCACAAAGAGGCCTTCAACTGGATTTCCGTTATCCGGCTGCCTGATTTTGTCTCGCGTGAGGATTTCGACTGTGCGGTTCAGGAAGCGACGAAGAAAAAGAAAGTTGACTGCTCGGTGGCTGAGTACCTCACGATAGAGGAAGGATTGTGCGTGCAGTGCCTGCACATTGGTAGTTACGACGATGAGCCCGCCACTGTCGAGGCCATACATGCCTATGTGCGTGAGTGCGGATACGCGCTCGACCTGACGCAGGAGCGGCGTCACCACGAAATCTATCTCTCAGACGCTCGAAAAGTGGCTCCTGACAAGCTTAAGACGCTCATCCGCCACCCGATCAAAGTTTCACAACAGGAGTAATGAACGAGTGTCTTCGCTTTTTCGCTCGCCTTTCTTGACGCGGTGGGCATAATGGTGAGAGCGCGATGGGGAGGTGAAGAAACCGATGTGGATAGTGGTCGTAGTGGCGCTGGTTGTCTCGTGGAGCCTTGCTTCTCTTATGTGTGCCCTGCTTGTGCGTGCTCAGCATGAGCTCAAACGAGTTCTTGCAGAAAAAGAACAATTGCGTCAAATGCATCAGGACTACATTGCCGGTCCCGCGGTCCTTTCACACGAATTGCGCACCCCTTTGACTGTTGTTCGTGGAGCAGCTGAATTACTCGCTGATGGTTCTGCTGGTCCCATGAACGAGATGCAATTGAAATTCGCCAAGACGATCGCCGAGAACTCCAACCAGGTCATCGAGATGGCGGAGGACATGCTTGCAGAAATCCGTATGGAATCGGATCTGTTTAATCTTCGCTTGAAACGGGTTGAAATGCGTGAACTTGTTCGGCACAATGTTGCGCAACTTCGCCGCTTCCATTCGGCACCGATCCGCCTTGAAAATCATGGGGCTCCCATCCACATGTTCGTTGACCCACGTTTGATGGGGCAAGCGATTGCTAATGTCATTAACAACGCTGCGCGTCACGCGGGCGATGGCGTCTCGATCCTCGTGAGCGTCCAAGACTCCGATGAAGATGTGACAATCGCAGTTGTTGATGATGGGCGTGGAATGACACCTGAAGAAAAAGAGCGCCTCTTTATTCCCTTCGATACCGGAGGATCCTTGCGTCCTGGAACGGGACTTGGAATGATGCTCACGCAAAAGATCCTGAGGTTGCACGGAGGAACGATCCTTGTCGATACGATTGCTTCTAAAGGAACGACGTTTTATCTGACGATCCCGCGATCGCAGCGCGGCGCAACGGTGTCAAAGGAGGGACAATGACGACAACCGCTTTAGTTGTTGATGATGAACCTCAGATTTTGATGATCATCAAGTTTGCCCTTGAAACCGCGGGTATTACCGTAGAGACCGCCAGTGATGGTGGGCGCGCATGGGATAAATTCACGAAGAAGTACTACGACCTCGTCGTGCTCGACTTAATGATTCCCGTTATTTCTGGAATTTCGCTTGCTCAACGAATCCGTGCAATGAGTGACGTTCCGATCATCATGATTACTGCTTTGTCAGAAGAACATGACCGGATCAAAGGGCTTGAAAGCGGCGCAGACGACTACATCACCAAACCATTTAGTCCCAAGGAACTGACCTTGCGCGCGCAATCCCTTCTTCGTCGTTCAAAGGGGCTGGCATCTGAGGTGGTGACGAACGGTCCTTTGCGTGTTGATATGCGTCAGCACAAGGCGTTTGTTTTTGGTGTCCCCGTTGTCCTCTCAAGCATCGAGAGGCGTTTCCTTGAAGTGCTTGTGCAAAATCTTGGCGAGCCCGTCACCTATCGCGAACTGCTCAATTCCGTATGGGAAACGCAGGATGAGTCGGGTGGAAAAGACATGATCAAGATGACGGCGTATCGTTTGCGGGGATCATTAGGTCCAGAAGGGGCCGCCCTTGTTCAATCGGTTCGCTCCGTCGGCTACATGATGCCCGAACTTTAGTAACACCTTAGTTACCAGCCGTTACCGCAGGGCCACTAGTGGGTGCATCCGACAGTCCACAATGGAACTGAGAGAGCACGCCTGCGAAGTCGATGCTCCTTACAGATTCCTCGATTCAAAGGAGAATCCCGATGAAGAAGAACTTCATCTCCCTGATTGCACTCGGCGCAGTCGGAGCCTTCACCCTGTCCGGATGCATCGTCAATGAACAGGGCAGTGACAACAACGGCGGAAACGGATCCGAGCAGTCTTTGACCATCGCGTGTGGTGCAATGGAAGATCTCTGCCAGAAGTGGACCGAGACTTTCACCGCGCAGACCGGAATCAAGACGAGCTACGTTCGCCTGTCTTCGGGTGAAACCGTTGCACGTCTGGACTCGGCCAAGGACAACCCGGAGTTCGACGTCTGGCACGGCGGCCCCGTGGACGGCTATGGTGCAGCAGCCGAAAAGGGCCTGATCGAGGCCTACGATTCCCCGACCGCAAAGGAAATCCCGGACAAGTACAAGGACCCGAACCACAACTGGACCGGTGTCTACGTGGGTGTTCTGGGCTTCTGCTCGAACAAGAAGGTCCTGGACGAAAAGGGCTTGGCCGTTCCCGAATCGTGGAGCGACCTCCTCAAGCCTGAGCTCAAGGGGCAGATCTCGACCGCACACCCCTCGACCTCGGGTACTGCTTTCACGACACTGTGGACTCAGGTTGTTCTTGGCGGTAGCGAAAATGCAGGCATCGACTACATGAAGAAGATGCACTCCAATGTTCTGCAGTACACCAAGTCCGGTACTGCCCCCGGCCAGATCGCCGGTCGCGGTGAGGTCGCAGTGGGCCTCGTCTTCTCGCACGACTGCGTGAAGTACCGTGACGAGGGCATGAAGGACCTGGTTGTCTCCTTCCCGAAGGAAGGCACCGGCTACGAGATCGGTGGAGTTGCTCTGATTAAGAACTCGAAGCACTCCGAAGCCGCGAAGAAGTACATCGACTGGGCAATTTCTGCTGACGCTCAGAACATCGGTCAGACGGTTGGATCGAACCAGATTCTCACCAACCCGAATGCTAAGACCAATGACAAGATGGCCAAGCTCGACGAAATCAACTTGATCGACTACGACTTTGCCGCCGCCGCGGCTGCAAAGCCTGAATTGACCAAGCGCTTCGATGAAGAGGTTGCCGCAAAGCCGCGCGAGTAATTCGCGCTTCAGCGGGAGGGGGCAGCGCTCAACATGTCCCTGCGTTGTCCCCTCCCTTCTTTCTTTCTTGATCTGTGCGCCCGCTGACGGGTGCGCCCAATGCAGGGAAAATCCGCCTCAAAGATGTGTGGATATCCCGTAAAGATTGGATTTTTAATGTCTGTGGAGACAAGTGCACCACCGAGCGTTGACGCGCGGGGGGAGGAAAACCCTGAAAAGCGCGCAGTGGCCTCGGGAAAGAAAAAACGAACAAAGGTTCGTCGTGATCCGGTGACTGTCGCGATCGTTGCGATCATTTCGGCAGTGTTAGTACTGCTGGTGCTGTTGCCTCTGGTCACGATTTTGGCTCGCGCATTTTCTGGCGAAGGAATGAAGGTTCTGACCTCCTTCGTCTCCTCGAAGACCAACCGTACGATCGCCCTGAACACGATTGTCTTGGGCTTGGTTGTCGGTCTTGTCGGAACTCTGGTCGGTTTCTTCTTCGCGTACATTCAGGCTCGCGTGAAGATCCCCGGCAAGAAGATCCTGCACCTCATCTGCCTGATCCCGATCGTTTCCCCGCCCTTCGCTGTGGCAACGTCCGCGATCACTCTGTTTGGACGCAACGGAATTATTTCCACTCAGCTGCTTGGTCAGCAGTGGAACATCTACGGCCTGTCTGGCCTGACTCTGGTTCTTTCTCTCTCCTTCTTCCCTGTTGCGTACATGAACATGCTCGGCATGCTCAAGAATCTGGATCCCGCAATGGAAGAGGCCGCGGCCTCCCTGGGTGCATCCTCGTGGAAGATTTTCCGCACGGTTACCCTCCCCATGCTGATCCCCGGCTTCGCAGCCTCTTTCCTCCTCCTCTTCGTCGAGGCGATCGCTGACCTGGCGAACCCCCTGGTCATCGGCGGTGACTTCACGGTCCTGGCTTCGCGTGCATACATTGCGGTCAATGGTGAGTACAACACTGCTGCCGGTTCGGCTTACTCGCTGATCCTCTTGGTTCCCGCGCTCTTGGTCTTCCTTCTGCAGCGCTACTGGTCGGGTCGTTCTTCAGCTGTGACCGTGACCGGTAAGCCCGCGGGTCGCATGCGTATGGTGACTTCTCTGGCTGCTCGTATTCCTCTGGGCGCAGCGACTGCCGCCTTAGCACTTTTCGTTGTGACGATTTACGCGACGGTTATTGTGGGTGCCTTCGTCTCGATCTTGGGCGTTGACAACACCTTCACTCTCAAGAACTTCAAGTACGTGCTCTCGGGTATCGGTAACGATGCGATGGTGGATACGACCATCCTGGCCCTGATTGCTACGCCTATTGCTGGGGTGCTCGGCATGATTGTCGCCTGGTTGGTTGTCGTACGTTTGAAGGCTTCCTCGGGCTTCATGGACTTCCTCGGTATGCTCGGTCTGTCTGTGCCCGGTACCGTCTTGGGTATTGGTTACCTCATCACCTACAACAAGCCGATCATCATCTTTGGGAAGCTCCAGCTGATGCCTGCGCTCGCGGGTGGTTCTGCGGTCTTCGGCGGCGCGCTGGCGATCATCATGGTCTATATCGCGCGTTCGATGCCCTCTGGTCAGCGTTCGGGTATTGCTTCCCTCCACCAGATCGATCAATCGATTGACGAGGCCTCAACCTCCTTGGGTGCTTCGGGCTTGGTGACCTTCATGAAGGTGACGCTTCCCCTGATTCGTCCTGCGTTCATCGCTGGTTTGACCTACGCCTTCGCGCGTTCGATGACCACGCTGTCGCCAATCATTTTCATCACGACTCCTAAGACCAAGATCATGACCTCGCAGATTCTGTCTGAGGTTGATGCGGGGCGTTTCGGTAATGCCTTCGCCTTCTGCACGATCTTGATCGTCATTGTCATGGCTGTTATCGGCCTGACGAATGTCCTCGTGCGAGATAAATCTGTCACCGCCTCCAATGGCGCGGGCATGTAATTGTTGACAAAGGAAAACCTCATGTCGAATACAAATGACACTAATGCTCCCGGCCGCCTGTCCTTGGTGGAACTGACGAAGACCTTCTCCAATACGGTCTCTGATGTGACTGCGGTCGACCACATCAATCTGGATATTCGCCCCGGCGAGTTCATCACCTTGCTTGGTCCCTCTGGATGCGGCAAGACCACGACCCTGCGCATGATCGCAGGTTTCGAGGATGCCACTTCGGGCCAGGTCATGCTGGACGGCGAGAACATGGTTGTTGTCCCGCCGAACAAGCGCCCCATGTCGATGGTGTTCCAGTCCTACGCTCTTTTCCCGCACCTGAGCGTGCGCGAAAATGTCGCTTATGGCTTGCGTCTGCGTAAGAAGAGCGCAGAGGAAATCAAGGAAGAAGTCGACATTGCTCTTGCTGCGATGAACCTGACTGCGATGGCCGATCGTGCGCCGTCTCAGCTCTCGGGTGGTCAGCAGCAGCGTGTGGCGCTGGCACGCGCGATGGTTGTGCGCCCCAAGGTTTTGCTCTTCGATGAGCCCTTGTCGAACCTGGATGCGAAGCTGCGCGTCAAGATGCGCGTGGAGATCCGCCGGATGCAAAAGCGTCTGGGTATCTCTTCCGTTTACGTCACCCACGATCAGTCCGAAGCTATGGCGATGTCGGACCGAATTGTCGTCATGAATTCCGGTCGCATTGAGCAGGTTGATACTCCCGAGGAGATCTACCTTCACCCCGCGAGCGTTTTCGTTGCGGACTTCGTGGGACGCGCGAACTTTGTGCCTGCTCAGGCGCAGGAAGTCAGCGAAGACGGCATGGTCGAGATCGAGGCCTTGGGTCAGAAGATCCGCGTTCACTCCTCTGAGGGCGCGAAGGAAGCTGTGCGTGAGGGCAAGGAAACCGTGGTCTTGGTTCGCCCCGAGTCCATGAGGATCCAGCCGACTGATGAGAAGCCCGCAACACTGACGGGTTCTTTGGGACAGGTCGTTACGTCGATCTTCTATGGCGAAACGGTCGAATACGAAATCGAGACCGAGTTCGGTTCGCTCGTCTGTGTCGTTTCTGACCCGCGTGCCGAGGACCTCCTTGAAGAAGGTCAATACGTTCGCCTGGGTATCGAGGCCGAGAAGGCGTGGCTCTTGCCTTCGGGGCAGCTCGCATCGGCGTAACTGTTGTGTGGGTCTTGAGTGAGTGATCAAGGCCGCCGGTCGGGGCCGGGAGAGGGGAGTGATTATCCCCCTCCCGGCCCCGGCCTCGTCAATAGGCAAATGAATCCGCTACTCTGGTGACGTGGCCATTGAGTTTTCTGAAGAGATCCAGTCCTTGCGCACAACCATGGAGAATATCTCCGCAGTTGTGCAGCCCGAGCGTCTTCGCGCGCAGATCGAGGAGTTGTCGCAGCAGGCGGCTGCTCCGGACCTGTGGGATGACCCCTCGCACGCTCAGGAAGTAACCTCGCAGCTGTCTCACCGTCAGAGCGAGCTCGATCGCGTGCTGGCCATGGAAGAACGCATTGATGACCTCGAGGCCATTGTCGATATGGCGCGCGAAACTGCGGAAAGCGATCCCTCGGAGGCTGAAGATATTTTCGCCGAGGCCGAAGCTGATTTGGGTGCTCTCAAGGACGACATGTCTGCTCTTGAGATCCGCACTCTCCTTGATGGTGAATACGACGAGCGCAACGCGGTTATTACTATTCGAAGCGGTGCCGGCGGCGTGGATGCTGCTGATTTTGCTGAGATCCTCTTGCGCATGTACCTGCGTTGGGCCGAGCGTCATGGTTATCCGACGAAGGTCATGGATACGTCCTACGCGGAAGAAGCTGGCCTGAAGTCGGCAACTTTCGAGGTTCAGGCGCCCTACGCCTATGGCACTCTTTCGGTCGAGGCCGGTACCCACCGCCTCGTGCGCATCAGTCCCTTCGATAACCAAGGACGCCGCCAGACTTCTTTCGCGGCCGTTGAGGTTATTCCCCTGATCGAGTCAACAGACCACATTGAGATTCCCGAATCCGAACTCAAGGTTGATGTCTTCCGTTCCTCGGGTCCCGGTGGCCAGTCGGTGAACACGACGGACTCTGCGGTTCGTATGACGCACATTCCCACGGGCATCGTCGTTTCGATGCAGGATGAGAAGTCCCAGATTCAAAACCGTGCGGCTGCCCTGCGAGTTCTGCAGTCTCGCCTCTTGGTTCTTCGTCATGAAGAAGAACAGGCCAAGAAGAAGGAACTTGCTGGCGACGTGAAGGCCTCGTGGGGCGATCAGATGCGCTCGTATGTTCTTCAGCCCTACCAGATGGTGAAGGACCTGCGAACCGAGTACGAGTCGGGGAATCCACAAAATGTTTTCGATGGCGACATCGATGGCTTTATCAATGCGGGAATCCGTTGGCGTAAGAACCAGCAGAACGCTGAGTAAAGTGAAAAGCCCGGGCGAAGGCCCGGGCTTTTGCGCGTGTCGCCGGTGCAGCGAGCCGCTGAATGCATAGGGTAAAAGGGACCATAACCCCGATCAGAGACGGCTCATGATTCGATTTGATCACGTGACCATGGTGTATCAGCCTGGTGCACGTCCGGCATTAGACGATGTTTCCCTCGAAGTGAAGCGCGGAGAGTTCGTCTTCCTCGTAGGTAAATCCGGCTCAGGTAAGTCCACGTTCCTCCAGCTCACCATGCGGGAGATTCGCGCGACTTCGGGAACCGTGTGGGTTCTCGGCCACGACGTAGGCAAGCTTTCTCGCTGGTCGGTTCCAAAACTCCGTCGCCAGGTGGGAACCGTCTTCCAGGATTTCCGCCTGCTGCCCTCGAAGAGCGTTTACGAAAACGTTGCGCTGGCTATGCAAGTGATCGGTAAGCCTCGTCACGCGATTGAGACCCAGGTTCCCGAGGTGCTGGAACTGGTGGGCTTGGCTGGCAAGGAAAAGCGCTTGCCCCACGAGCTCTCCGGCGGCGAAGAACAGCGCGTTGCTATCGCCAGAGCGATGGTGAACCGCCCCGAATTGCTGTTGGCCGATGAGCCGACTGGAAACTTGGACCCGGATACGTCCTTGGGAATTATGCGTCTTTTGGACCGTATTAACCGCAATGGGACGACGGTCGTTATGGCTACTCACGATGCAGCAATCGTGAATCAGATGCGTATGCGCGTGATCGAATTGCACGATGGAACAGTTGCGCGTGATCAGGACAGCGGCGTGTATGGGGCGGTGAAGTAATGAAGTTACGTTTTATTCTTTCCGAGGTTGGTAAGGGTCTGTCGCGCAACCGTGCGATGTCCGTTGCCGTTGTTATCGTGACCTTCGTGTCCCTTCTTTTCGTTGGCATTGCTGGGCTTTCTCAGATGCAGGTTTCGCGTATGAAGAGCCAGTGGTACGACAAGATCGAAGTGTCGGTCTACATGTGTGCCAACAATGACCAGACTCCGAGCTGCAATAACCAAGAAGCAACCGAGGCTCAGATTGGAGCTGTTCGCGACAAGCTTGCCTCTGCTGAGCTTGCTCCCTATGTGAAGGAAGTTTTCGAGGAATCGAAGGCGGAAGCCTATAAGAACTTCATTCAGATTTACGGGAATTCTTCGCTGGGACAGTGGACGACCGAAGACATGATGCAAGTCTCCTTCCGCGTCAAGCTGGTCAATCCCGAGCAATTCAGCATTATTCGCGACGAACTCACGGGATCTCCCGGTGTGTCCGTGGTGAAGGATCAGCGTGAGATCGTTGAGCCCTTGTTCCAGGTTTTGGGTAAGGCCCGAGGCCTGTCGCTGGGCTTGGCGGGCGTCATGATCATCGCCGCGGTCTTGCTCATTACGACCACTATTCGCCTATCCGCAATGAGCCGTGAACGTGAAACCTCCATCATGCGTCTGGTGGGTGCGTCGAACTTGTTCATCCAGGCTCCCTTCATGATTGAGGGTGCGATCGCCGCCGTGGTGGGCGCACTCCTTGCTGTTGGAACGCTCTTTGTGGGCGTGCATGTTCTGGTCAACCAGTGGCTTGCACAGGCTTTCCGCTGGACGAACTTTATCGGCATGCGTGAGGTTTGGATCATGTCTCCGATCCTCATCATCGCGGCTGTTCTCCTGGCGCTGTCCGCCTCTGCTTTCTCCTTAGCGAAGTACACAAAGATCTGATCCTATGAAGCTCCCACGTTTTCACGGTCTGTCCAAGCGAATGACCAGTGCTGCGGCACTGCTCATTGTTCTTGCCCCCATCAGCTTTGCGCCCCCGGCCTTGGCTGATGAGGACCGTGATCGCGTAGCCGAGGCGCAGCGTCAGTCCGCGCAACACGTTCAAGAACTGCGCAACAACCTTGAGGGCTTAGATTCGTCTCTTGCCCAGGTCTATGTGGATCTTGAAACTGCGAACGCACAAATTCCCGTCGCTCAGGCTGAACTCGATACGGCGAATGAACGATATGAGGGGGCAAAGCGGGAACACGATGTTGCCCAGGCGCAATTGGATGCCGCTCAAGCGGAAGCGAACCGTCTGAGTGACGAAATGACAAAGGCACGCAAGCAACAGGAGGCTGCGGAAAAAGCAGTCGGCTCACTTGCGCGCGAGATGTATCAGTCGGGGGGAACCAGTTCTCCCTTGCTCATTGCTTTGTCCTCTTCCGGGACCGAAGAGATTGCTGATCGCGCAGCCGCGGCTGATGCTCTCACTCGCGCCCAGGACAGTGCTTTGAGTCAAGCACAAGGGGTTCAGGCTTCCACTCGCAATCAGCAAAGTCGACAGAGCGCTGTAACTGCGCGTATCTCTGCGCTTGAGGAAAAAGCGCGCAAGGCCTCGGAAGAAGCGGAAAGTGCAAAGAACACTGCGGAAACGAAGCTTCGCGAGCTCGACGAACTGAAGAAGACCTCGGAAGAAAAGCGCGCCCAGTGGGATGCACAGAAAGCCCAGGCTGAAGAACAGCTCGGCCAATGGCAGCGTGAATACCAGGAGGCAACTTCGAAGCTCGCTGCGATTGATGAAGAAAATCGCCGCCAGAATCGGCGCTACACTTCGTCCTCGAACTTCTCCAGCCCGCTTCCCGTTCCTTTGGTCGTGACGTCACCATTCGGGTGGCGAGTCCACCCTGTCCTTGGGATCTCTCGTTATCACAATGGAACAGACTTCGCGGCGAACTGCGGTACTGAAATTTATCCGGTTGCCGAAGGTGTTGTCACCGCTGTGACCGTTGAAACTGCTGGCGGAAATGTTGTGTACGTGAACCACGGCATGATGAATGGCGCCTCGATGTCGACCGCCTACGTCCACATGCAATCAACGAATGTTCATGTGGGCCAGCAGGTTGGGCGCGACACTGTTTTGGGTTGGGTTGGAGCGACCGGCTATGCCACTGGCTGCCACCTCCACCTGTCTGTCATGCGCAATGGCGCTGATGTTGAACCTCTTGATTACTTGTAGGACAATAGATCTTCCGTAATTACTGGCCGAGGGAGGTGTTTTATGCCAAAGGAATGGAAAAAGCCAAAGCCTACCGAATCCGAGAGGCGTAAGGCGGCCTCGGACGCGAAGAAGACAATTGCGCGCAATAAGAAGGCTCGCCACGACTATCTCATCGAAGATACGTGGGAGGCCGGCATGGTGCTTTCGGGTACCGAAGTGAAAGCCCTGCGTATGGGACGTGCCTCGCTTGTCGACGCTTGGGTAGAGATTAAGAACGGCGAGGCTTGGCTGTACGGGGCGAATATCCCCATGTATGCCCAGGGTTCGTGGACAAACCATGCTCCCACGCGGAAGCGGAAGCTTTTACTGCATAGCAGCGAAATTTCCACTCTTGCCGATAAGTCTTCTGCCAAGGGATACACCATCGTTCCCCTTGAGCTGTACTTCATCGGCGGCCGCGCAAAGGTAGAGATCGCCCTTGCTCGCGGTAAACAAGAGTGGGATAAACGTCAGGCCCTGCGCGAGAAACAGGACCAGCGTGAGGCAGAGCGCGCGATGCGTCGCTATGTCAAACAAGCACGTCGCTGATCGGCGGCGTGTTCACGAGGAAGTGCTGTGTGCCCTCCATGTGGAAGGTACACAGCCTGTTCTGTTTGAGGAGCGTTTATGAGGCCCGTTGTGCGATCGCTCAAGCGGGATATTCGGCGTATGGTGACCGTGCCCGCCGCGTGGATTGTCATCATCGGTCTTCTATTTGTCCCAGCACTGTATGCCTGGTTTAACATCGTCGGCTTTTGGGATCCCTATTCGAATACCTCGAAGATCCGCGTCGCAGTTGCCAATGAAGACCAAGGGGCGACGAAAGATGCGATCGGTTTTGTCAACGTCGGCACAATGCTGGAATCAAAGCTGCGCGAAAACGATCAACTCGGATGGCATTTCGTCTCAGCAGAGCAGGCAAAGAAAGAAGTTGAACGCGGGGAATCCTATGCCGCTTTCATCATTCCGTCCGATTTCTCCACGCGCCTCACGGGTATTGTTGACGGCACCTATACCAAGCCCGATGTCCAGTACTACGTCAATGAGAAGAACAATGCCGTCGCTCCGAAAATCACCGGAGCAGGCGCGTCTTCCTTAGACCAGCAGATTAACTCGGCTTTCGTCTCGACCGTCGCGCAGACTCTTTCGGAGAAGATCACGGCCACGGGAAAGTCGATCTCTGAAGTTCTCCAAAACGGACGCTCAGACATCAGCGAGAAAGTAAAAGCCGCAAGCGAGCAATTGGGGCAGGCCGAAGAGTCCCTCAACGCAATGGGGGAGAAGCTCGATTCAGCCAAGGATAAGGTCAGTGGCGCGCGAAGCTCAATGACGAGCGCCGACTCAGCGTTAAGTGATCTCAACGAGGCCTTGTCCCAAGCAGATCAACTTGTCTCCGATACCCGCTCCAGCATCTCGCAGTTCAGCGCGAATATGTCGACTTCTCTGGACGGGCTTTCGACACACGCCTCCTCAGCAGTCGCCAAAGCCTCAAGCGCTGGTGGAACTCTCAACGGGGGAGTGCAGGGGGCAACGACTTCAATCGGTGGCGTGCTCACCGAAGGGCAAGCCATCAACCAGACCAACGGTGAGATCCTTCGCGATCTACAGGGTCTTGGGATCGCGAATCTGCCCACGGCCTCGCAAGCTTTGCAGGACTTGAGCACGCAAAATGCGCAGGTCGGGCAGACTCTGACGAATCTATCTGCGCTCAATGGGAATCTTTCCTCAACCTCAGCGTCGATCGCTCAGGCGCTCAACTCACTGAACTCCGCCAGCCAATCTCTGAGTGATGCTGCCGCGCAGGCGCGCTCAGGCGTGACGAATCAGCTCCCGCTCATCGCCAGCGCCTTGGACCAAATGTCCTCTGCCTCAGCGGATCTTCGCTCCGCGATCGGCGTCCTCCAAGGCCAACGCGAGCAGATTTCGGGCCTTCTGGACCAGCTCGATACCTTGCTTGATTCAACGAAGACAACGCTTGCGCAGTCTACGGCGAATATTGCCTCTCTCAAGTCCGATCTAGACAGCGCCAAGGGTGATATTCAGGCGATTTCCTCGTCTAATGCACTCCAGTCACTTGCGGGCTCAATGAATCTCAACCCTGAGAAAATCGCAGAATTCATGGCTGCCCCGACATCGATTACAACCCAGACTGTTTTCCCGGTTGCTACATACGGCTCCGCAATGGCGCCCCTCTTCACGAACCTTTCTCTGTGGATTGGTGCCTTCGCACTCGTGATCATTCTCAAGCTTGAGGTCGATGAAGAGGGCGTTGGCTCCATGACCTCGGCGCAAAAGTACATGTCACGCTGGGTGCTCTTGGCTCTATTCGCGATTGGGCAAGCTCTGGTCGTCTCCATCGGTGATCTGGTGATCGGGGTCCAAACGGTCTCGAAACTGGCCTTTGTGGGGACTGCTGTCCTTGTTTCTTTGGTGTTCCTTTCGGTGATCTACATGTTGGCGACCTGTTTCCAACATATCGGTAAGGGCCTGTGCGTCATCATTGTGGTCCTTCAGATCCCCGGAGCGGCGGGCTTGTATCCCATCGAGATGATGCCCTCTTTCTTCCGTTTCCTCCATCCGCTTTTCCCCTTCACCTATGGGATTAACGCGATGCGCGAGGCCGTTGGTGGTTTCTACGGGCACGCATACCTGAGAGCGATTGCAGTTTTGGGTATTCACGTGGTTATCGCTTTCGCCGTGGGCTTGTTGGTTCGTCCTTTCTTGGTCAACCTCAATGCGATGGTGAGCCGAGACCTGTCCCGTTCAGGATTGTTCCTTGCCGAGGCCACGCATCTTCCGTCCTCGCGTTACCGCCTGTCTCAGATCGTTGCCGTCCTTGCCGATCACGATGGGTATTCGCGTTCGGTGACCCGTCGCGCGCGTAACTTCGAACGGCGTTATCCGAAGATGCGCCGCGCGGCTCTGATTGTGGGAATCGTGATTCCTGCAGTCCTTGCAGTTCTCTCCGTTGCGAGCGTTGCCGAAGTCCCACTCCTTCTGGGGCTGTGGATTGTATGGATCCTTGTGATTATCACTTTCCTTATTGCCCTGGAATACATCCGTGAGTCTTTGGCCCGTCAGCAGCTGCTCACCTCGATGGAAGATTCCGATGTGCGCTCCTTGCTGCGGCGCAGACTCCACGGAGTGAGGGCTTCCGCCGCGCAACTGGGGAAGCATCGCCTCGGCAATGAGGAAGATACGGAAGAAGGGAGCGAAAAGTGAAAGCTGTGTGGCGGATTTTCCGGGCCGATCTCCATCGTGCTCATCGCTCGATCATCTCCATGGTTGTTGTCTTGGGCTTGATCGTTCTTCCGTCGATTTTTGCGTGGTTCAACATTGCGGCCTCGTGGGATCCTTTCGCGAATACGAAGAATCTTCGAATCGCAATTGCCAATAGCGATGAGGGGTATAAGTCGGATCTGGTGCCTTTGAAGATCAATATTGGTGATCAGGTTGTTGCAGCGTTGCGTGCGAATGAGGATTTCGACTGGGTTGTTGATAGTGAAGCGCAGGCAGTTGAGAAGACTCGGTCGGGCGAGTATTACGCGGCGGTCGTGATTCCTCAGGATTTTTCGCGCGAAATGATGACTTTCTTTTCCTCGGATGCGCACAGCACCCCGCTGACCTACTACATCAACGAGAAGAAGAACGGTTTGAGCCCGAAGATTGCCGGGCAGGGAGCGGAGCATGTTTCCGCTCAGATCAATCAGGCTTTTGCTCAGACTTTGGCTGAGATCGCTGTCGATACTGCTTCATCGCTTTCTGATTCGCTTTCCGACCCCAGTAACCTTCGGGGGATTCAGGCGCTCAATTCGCGCTTGGAGACGACTTCGACGCGCCTGTCGAATGCGGCGGCGAGGGCCGATGCCTATGCGGGGCTTATCGGCTCGTCCATTCAGCTTGTGGATTCCACGCAGACGATGATTCATAATGCCGCGCAGGCGAAGGATCCGCTCTCTAGTGCAGGAAACACTGCTTCCTCATCGATTGCACAGATTTCTTCCGGCGCCTCGCAGGCTGCTTCTGCTCTTTCATCGGCGGTGAGCGCGTCGGCTGGTTCCTTGGATGCCTTGGCTTCGTCGATTGATGCTGTTTATTCCCAAGGTGGGAACACCGTAACTTCGGCCGTGGCGACCTTGCGCTCTCAGGCCGAGGCGGTGGGGAACCAGGCGACCCAGTATCTTCACGTGAAAGAGACTCTTTCACAGCTCCCGGGTTCTCCCATTTCTCAAGATGTATTGAATCGTCTGCAAGCTTCCGCTGATCGCCTGAGTGCACTTCAAAGCGCGATCAATACGGCGGCGGATGACCTGGAAAAAAATGGGGCGGCGGCAGCCGCGAATCATCAAGACGTGAAGAGTCTCATCGAACAGGCGAAAACGGCCGTTGGAACCCTCAAGTCTGATGTTGAATCGACGTTGCGCCCACAGTTGGAGCAGCTTTCACAAACGATGAATTCTGCGACCTCATCGATGGCCTCGCTTCGCAATCAGCTTTCCGCAGCGAGCTCTCAAGTCGGTGACGGTTCAACGGGAGTGCGCGAGGGATTGACAAAACTTCAATCCACCTTCAGCAATATCGGGACCAACCTGCGCGAGGCCTCGGAAAAACTAGCGACGATCCACACCAAGCTCACGGACGCACTCAACGGTGGGAATCTTGCCCAGGTGCGAACGATCATTGGTTCGGATCCCCAAGGGCTTGCAATAGCGCTAGCAGCGCCGGTGGGGATCGAGACAATTCCGGTGTATCCGGTGGAGAACTTTGGCTCGCAGATGGCGCCTTTGTACACCGCGTTGGCGCTGTGGGTCGGCTCGGTGCTGATGATTGTTGCTCTGCGCAGTGACGTCACTGCCGAGAACGTTGCAGACGGGCTTGAAGAGACGCACCCGACGGCGCTCTATTTCAAGGGCCGCGAGGTGAAGCTGTGGGAAGGCTTCCTTGGACGCTACCTTATTTTTGGGCTAATCGCGCTTATCCAAGCAACGATTTTGTGCCTAGGTGAGCTGTTCTTCCTGAAAGTTCAACACACTCACCCGTGGGAGTTCATGTGTGCGGGATGGTTCATGGCTGTGGTGTTCTCATTCCTGCTCTATACCTTCATTGCGACTTTCGGGAACGTGGGAAAGGCACTGGGCGTGCTGTTTTTAGTGCTCCAGATTTCAGCTTCCGGTGGTGCGTTCCCTCTGGATATCCTGCCGAGTTTCTTCCGGTCGATTTCGCCGTATCTTCCCGCAACGCATGGGATCACGGCGCTGCGCGCTTCGATTGCGGGGTATTCGGGTCATGAATATCTTGACGCAATGCTGTTACTGGGTGCCTTTGCCCTATTTGCCGTGGTTCTGGGATTGGGGATTCGTCCCTTCCTCATCAAGAAGAACCGACTCTTGGTTGAGAAGGTGGAGTCCACAAAGCTCATGTAGAGCCTCCATGGGTTTCTCTTGCCAGGTCTGCTGCGGGGACGTATGATTTCAAGTCCGGTGTTCGTGCTGCTGCTGTGGTGGCTGGGCGCCGGTGAGTGAAGAACTCAATAGGGGATGATCGGTTTCGACAGCGGTCGTCGATCGAGGGGAAGCGAGCCGAGGAGGCATGCTCTACTCGTTAACGATGTGTGCAAACAAATAGGTGCCGAACAGAATCGCACCGACTACGTTCTCGCCGCCTGATTGCCGCGTGAACCTTTAGTCCGTCAGCCCGGAAGGTGCTTCCGGTCCGGTGTCTGGCGTCGTCTAGGAAGCCACTGGGTGCCGTTCGTGTTGGTAGGACGGCTCCGACACTCAATCAACTGAGCCTATCTGGTAGCAGGTCTGCATGATGCCAGGGGCTGAGAAATAACTCGCAGACTGCGCTCGGAGAAGACCTCGGGGTCGGCTGTTGGACGGGGGTTCGATTCCCCCCATCTCCACTTGTACCGTTTTGGGATCGTTGGAAAAACAGGGTTTTTCGTTGCTATTCCAAGGATCTATACCAAAACGGTATAGGGCATAAGCGGACATAAAAGGGCATAAAAGGGTGCAAAACGGTACCAAAACGGTACCATAGCGGTACCAGATGAGTGCCGTAAAAGAGGGCACCCGAAGCAAAGGGGTTAGCTATGCCTGCCGCGCTGCCCAGAGGTATTGTCCTCCACAGAGGGCTGTACCGCGTCCGTATCACCGTAGAGGGCAAACGTCACCTGGTGGGCGACTACGCCAACCTTACAGACGCTAAAGCCGCTCTCGCCATCGCGAAGGCCGACGTGGTTCGCGGTGCGTACGTGTCCCCTGAAGAGGCGAAGCTCGAAAGGCAAGCCGCGAAGGCCCGCGAGGCCGCCGTCCTGGCCGCGGCGAAGTCCATCGAAGAAAAAGAGCTGACCGTTTCCTCCTGGTCCGAGAAGTGGCTCGAACAGCTCGCAGAGACAGGCCGGAGTGACGGTACCTTGAGGACCTACCGTTCTACACTTTCCCGGCATATCCTCCCGGCTCTGGGCAGGAAGCGTCTAGGCGAGGTTACTCAGGATGACGTGGACCGGCTGCTCCGCTCCAGGAAGACTCCCGCGGTGCGCACCAACGTCTCCCGCGTGCTCCGCTCCCTATATTTAGCAGCTGTGGACCAAGGCGTGGGCGGCTTGAACGCGGTGCCTTTCCGCCTCCACGTTCCAAGGCCGCAGGTCGCGCGAGGCTTGGACTCTTCTAAAGTGGCCACGCCGGACCAGGTGCGCGCGCTAGCTGAAGCCCTACCTGAGAGGCTCTCCCTCGCCGCTTACCTCGCGGCCATCATGTCGCTGCGCCTGGGCGAGGTCCTCGGTCTGCAGCGCGGTGATTTCGAGGACCTCGACAGCCCAGGGTTCGCGGTCCTCCACGTCCGCAGGCAGTGGAACTCCAAGGCGTATGGAGGCGTAGCCTCATACTCTGCGCCGAAGGCCGGTAGCGAGGGCGTGCTCGCGGTACCGGAGGCGCTGGCCGCCCAGGTCCGCGCGCACCTAGAGCGCTGGGTGGGAGAGGTAAAAAGCTCCCCGCTGTTCCCGTCGCTCGCTGATCGCACCAGGCCGCTATCACAGACACGCTTTGACGAAGAGTGGAGAGCAGCGCGGGTTAAAGCGGGTATGCCTAGCTTCCGCTTCCACGATCTGCGACACACCGGGCTGACACTCTACGCCCAGGCCGGAGCGACGCTTTCAGAGATCATGGCGCGCGGTCGCCACAAACACCCAGAGGTCGCGGTGAGATACCAGCACGCGACGTTAGAGAGGGACAGGGCTAACGCTGCAGTCCTCGGCGCGGCTTTCGGCGGGTAAAAAGAGCAGCCCCACCCAGGTGCTTACCTAGGTGGGGCTGCTCGCTCACAGACGGTTTTTCAGCCGGTCAAGCTCTTTCCAGAGCCTTTCGTGCTCGTCGTGGGCTTGGGAGTCCAGCGTCATGCGCTCGGCGCGGTCTTGGCGCTGGGCCGCCTGAAGTTGGTCGAGGACCTGCCCGTGGGCTGTCAGCTCTTGGCCGAGCAGTTGCTGGGTTCCGGCGATATGGTCGAGCTTTTCGCCGAGCTTGTCTATATCGTCGCGCAGGTTCGTGCTGTGGCTGTTCGTGGTCTGCTCTTTCGCGTCGTGGGCCAGTTCGCGGATCGAGTCGAGCTTCTTCGCGGTCTCACGGTGGCTCCTTGATACCGCGCTGATCGCTCCGAACATGCCGCCTGCCACGCCGCCGCAGGCGGTGATAAGGCCGCCTATTGCGGTGATCCAGAGCGGATCGTGAAAAGGCAGGGCGCTGTTTAAGAACATCTGTGCAAAGTTCACTCAGCGCCTTCTTCTTTGGAATGTCGGGCGGTGTAGGTTTCGCCACCGGGCGTGGCGCGCCCCACCCAGTCGATGACTCCGAGGCTCTTCAGCACGGTGAAGGCCGTCGCGGCCGCGGCGATCACAACCGAGGCCTGGGAAGCGATTAACTGCCAGGTCATCGGGTAAGCACCAGCCCACCAGACCACCAGTGAGAGCACCAGGCCCGCGACCAGGACCAGGACGCGCCGGCGGTTGGAAGTCCAGTAGGGCTTGTCCAAGGCTGCATGGATGAGAGGCCAGGCGAAGCCCATCAGGCCGCAGGTGATTAATGGATCAAAGTTCAGTCCGAGCATGTTCAGATTCCTTCCCCTCGGTTGAGTTTTTCCTGCAGGGCGCGGGTGGTTGCCTCGCCCCAGTAGCCATCAGCTTCAACGCCTAGGCGCTCCTGGAGCGCGCGTACTGTGGCCGGGCCTAGGATCCCGTCGTCGGTCACTCCCAGGCGACGCTGAAGCTCTGCGATCATGAGCGAGCCGTTGCCTCCGCTGGTCCACTGCCAGCCCGCCGTACCGTCAGAGGCCGGTACGTACTGGTGGTTAGCTGCGTACTGATCGGAGATCACGCCGTCCACCGGTGTGCCCAGGGCCTCCTGCAGCGCGCGGATCGTCTCAGGTCCGGGTACGCCGTCTACAGCCAGCTCGTGAGGGTGCTCGGCCGGTGCCTCGGCTCGGACTTCAGAGCGTGAGACCGTCGGCGCGGTGCCTCCGGTCAGCTCGTCGTAGAAGCGCTGTGCTTCAGCCATGTAACGTTCCCGGTGGGTGGTTGCGAGCTGTCCAGGGCAGGCTGTGGGGCTGAAGTACTGGTGCGGGAAAACGTTTACACACCACTGCGGCCGCCCGAGGTTGTACCCACAACACAGCGAGGTCTCGGCGTTTAGGCGGCCGAGCTTCGAAGCATTGCAGCGCGAGGCGGCGCAGCTGGGTGCGCAGATTACCCTGGTCCGTAACTTCCGGCTCCGTGGGGCCTGGGAGGCTTCGACGGGCATCATATACATACATGAAAACCTGGTAGGCACGGAGCGGGCCTGCGTGCTTGCGCATGAGCTTGAACACGCCTACCGGGGAGACGTGGGCCCTCAGTCTCCCGAGGTCGAGGCGCGGATCGACGAAGA